>Ga0224740_10178_pt1 | contig 17006 bp, 10 predicted proteins | sample LIM_E_Water_Bulk_FD_161634 | JGI IMG/M metagenome (GOLD analysis project Ga0224740, IMG submission 161634) | Enriched cells from gastrointestinal tract of the lab mouse from Pacific Northwest National Laboratory (PNNL), Richland, Washington... | ecosystem: Host-associated > Mammals > Digestive...
TGTTTTCTTTAATTTTTTTAACATTTATATAATTTTTGATTATTTAAATTTGGATACCTTAAAAGATATTCGTATTAAAAAGCAATTAACATTTGTTTAACTCTAAAACATAATGTTCATATCTACACGAGAATTGATTCCTTTTATTGTGCCACATGAAGTATATTGCCATAGTTTATACTCATTTCCAGGATGCCAATAAGGATTCGCAGTAGCCGCAGAATTATTTGATGAAGAACCATAATGTGCTACCCATTTAATATAAGCGTTAAATGATTGATCAGTTAATTTGGTTGACCACCAATTATAATTAGCATATACACCAGTTTGATATCCAGCTTCATCTATTACTTTCGCAAAATTTTTCGTTAAAGCGGAATAAAATGATCCGTCTTTATTTCCCACATAACTAGAGTACTCTAAATCATAATAGATCGGCAATGAAGGTTTTGCTCCTGCTTCCTTTAAACATTTTAAAACATACCGAGCTTCATCTGCGCCTTCACTAGTATATCTTGCATAGCTGAAGTGATAAATTCCATAGGGAATCCCCAGACGGTTTAGCTCTCTTACATTTTCTTTAAATCTTTTATCCATTTGTGTCAAATCGCTTTCATAACCATAACTAGATCTTAAAATTACTGCATCCACCCCAGCATTTTTCACCGCAGTCCAGTTAATTGACCCATTATGTTCAGAAATATCAATTACCAATGTACCAGAGCCGACAATTTTACCATTCGCATCATATAAGTATTTATGACCATTCTCAATTTTCCATCCGGGATTATTATAAGAATTAATTGACACACTTGATAAAGGAACGCCACTACTTAAGCCTGCTTTATCATACGCATATACATGTGTTATATAATCACCGAACTCATAATTATGATCCTTAGTATAAACGCGATAAGTTACCGTATTGCCCGAAATGGTACCTTTACCCCATGTTATATCATCTTGTCCATTCTGAACAGACCATGTGGGAAACAACACTTTATCTACTTCATAATCATCTGTAACAGTACAAGTTATCAAATATCCTTGTGATGTAATATCGCTAATTTTAACATTGGATATCTTTGGAGGGTTATTCACTATTTGCTGAACTGGTAATATTTTGCCTATTTTATTCCCACCTAAATCATAAACATAAATATGAGTAATATAATCTTTGATCTCATAATTATGATCCTTCATATCCACTATATAAGTTACAGTTCCATTTGATATTTTTCCTTCTCCCCATATAATATCATCTTGTCCATTTTTTTGTGTCCATGTCGGAAAAAGCACTTTTTCAATACCATAATCATCACTTATTTTTGCAGTTATTTTATATTTGCCTGGTAGATTCTCTATTTTTATATCATAGATTTTTGGTGGTTTATTCTCAATTACTTGCGTAGATAATATTTTACCAATTTTGTTGCCACCCTTATCATATACATATACATGTGTTACATAATTCCCTGTTTCATAATTATGATCTTTCATGTCCACCATATAAGTTACTGTGTCATTCGATATTAGTCCTTCTCCCCATATAATATCATCTTGTCCATTTTTTTGTGTCCATGTCGGAAAAAGCACTTTTTCAATGCCGTAATCATCATTTATTTTTGCAGTTATTTTATATTTGCCTGGCAGATTCTCTATTTTAATATCAGAGATTTTTGGTGGTTTATTTTCAATTACTTGCGTAGGCAATATTTTACCAACCTTGTTTCCACATCGATCATAAGTATAAATATGCGTTATATATTTACCTGTTTCATAATTATGATCTCGCATATCCACAGTATATGTAACAGTATCATTTGTGATAATCCCTTCTCCCCATATAATATCATCTTGTCCATTTTTTTCCGTCCATGTTGGAAAAAGCACTCTTTCTATATCGTCAAAGCCATCAAATTGAACTGTTATCTTATAACGTCCTTCATAAACCTCTACTTTAATATCTTCATAAGTTATACTGACCTTTTGTGAAGCATTCTTTTCATCATTGATAGCATCGATAGCTAAATTCTCATTCGATTCCAATTTATTATTTGAATAAAATGCACGTATTTTAATCCCACTAAACGACAAGCAAATTAAAATAAATAATGTTATCAATTGTTTCTTCATTTATATGTTCCTCCTTTGCCTTTTTACAACATATACCAACATACAAATATAAGCAACTGTTGTTAAGATGCTTATCCATAAAAACGTTGTATTTCCTTGATAAATCAATTCAACATCATATTCACCTTTTGTTATAAAGCATCCCATAGAGCTTATATTTATCGGCATTAGTTCCTTTTCTTGTCCATTCATATATAATTTCCATTTATCTGAATAAGGGATACTAAAAGTTAATATGGCATCATCTAATGCTTTGTAAGTCCCATAGAAGTATTCTCCATTCATTGTTTTGATATTAGAATTTGTTTCCTGTAACTTTTTAAGATTGTTCATATATTCTTGATAGTACAGTGTTTTAGGAATTTCAAATACGGATATATCATTTACTTTCATTGGAGAATTTAATGTAAAACTCACTTTTTTTGTTCCTTTGTCATTTAACTCATATATATATTGATGAACTTCCTTTTTAAAATCATACCATGCATGATTAGAAGTATCCTCTGTCGAATATACATATGTTGTAGAATTTGAATTATTTACATCTATATCTAACACTAAAAGAGCCATATTCCCTTCTTTGACTGGAGGAAACTCAATTTCTAAAGATGAATTATTCAATAAGTACGAACTTTCCACTTTATATTTATTTATCTGGTTATATGCTTTTTCCATGAATTTATATGATTGAGTTCTAGGCAATTGATGCAATGAATGGATATAATCTTTTTCAATAATGGCATATTTTGATAATGCATATCTTTTATCGATTATGCTTAATTTTTCAAAATCATCCCTACTCATATATTCCTTGTACTCATAGCCTAGAGGAAGTGAATAATTATTCCTAAATATATATACATCATTACACTTATTGACAAAGCTGTAACCATAATTACCTATGATTGGTGATTTAGATAAAATATATTTCACATTCATTACACTGTTTATAACGGAAGATTGGGAAAATCCAAGCATAACATGATTATTTCCTCCAGAAATTGCAAAATTCAATGAATCATAAAATTCACCAGTACTTTGTAAATCTCCCGTGGCTCCTATATAAGCTTTTGTACCATAATATTTTTGATAGAGAGAATCTGTAAAAGAAACGGATTCATACTGCTTATCAATTCGATAAAAAGCAGATTTATCCTCATTTAATGAAGCAAGAGCATCATTTGTATAATCATTAAAACCTTGTTTAGATTTAATGATATCTTGATTTACTGTGCCACGATCATTAATTAATCTATAATCTTCAAAAGCTATCTCACAAGGAATTGCAAAAGCCAAAATAATTAGCGCAAGTATCTTTTTCTTACATGCATAACACAATAATAAAATGCCATAGAAACTTAAAAAGATGAGAGATACAAACATTATATTACTGTTAATTCCTATATCTCTTAATAAATAAGAGAGTAATAAGATGATTAAAAACTCAACTGCAAGTATTTTTTTGTTGAATGATTTATGATTACCTTTTAGCAGTTCTAATCCTTCCGAAGCAATAAAGATTAGAATTACTATAATCCAAAAAGATGATAATTTAAATTGTGTTGAAGATAACGCATTAGCTAATAATCTGATTGGTCTTATAAATAAATATAAAGCAATTACCAGCATTACGGATATGTACCAAAATCTTTTTTTTCCCTGCACCTGATGTATTGTATACGGTATCAACAAAATTGTTAATAATCCACAATATAACGCGGGACCACCTAATATATTATGTGGACCAGTATAATCATTTATCCCCAATATGTCTGTTCCAAAAAAGGAGTAAAATATACTTTTTATTGTATCAGGATCGCTAAAAATCAATTGCAAATTTAGATCATTCCAAAAATTGGATTTTCCATTAGCAAAACGTTGACTAGACAACATGATTGAAATACTTTCAAAACTTACAATACTAGACCCCAATAAACCGATAAGAATAAGCAAACTAAATTTCGCAAGTTTTCTTAACCTTTCATGTGAAAATAATCGATCACTATTCTCTACATACTCTCTAAATACGGCATATCCAAAAAATAATGCTGTATAAAAGATAATATAATATCCACTAAAATTTATATAAAATAAAGCTGTAGAAATTGGTAATAACCACCATGTATTTTTTTTAAAAAATAATTCAAATGACAAGAGCCACAATGCTAAAAACACTACTTCATTAGGATAACTCATCCAGCATCCTCGTACAATCATATGCCCACAATATGCATATATTAAACCAAAGATAGCGCTAGTGAATCTGGTTCTTCCTGCTACTCTCAAATAATTATAGAATAGAGTTCCAGCTAAGAATATTCTGACAACTTGCATAATTCCCATTAAATAAGCTATATTTTCTCTTCCAAAAAAAGCACTCATATTCCATAACAAGGGTAATGCATAAGATTCAGGGTTGCCTATAGAATTATATGAATTCCATATTTGACCAAAACTTCCTAAAGTGACTCTGTCTGCCAGATAAGATAGCTGTGGATATATTTGCGTATATGAATCAGATCCAATGTCATTAAATATATAATATTTCGTACCAGTTAAATAATCAAAATACATAAATATCGTTAGAAAAATTAATGTTGCTAAAAACCAATAAAATATATAAATACTATCATTTTTCAGCGTGTGTTCAATAATCGAAAAAACATGTTCACACTTAGACCTCCATTGCTTCGGCAATACCTTATCCACGATGAAATACTTCCTTTCTCTCTCTACCTATTGTCTATTCTTCCTTAACTCATTAATCATATCTATATATATATTATTCATTTTTTGTAAATCCTTGTTGCTTTTTATGAGGCGCTCATTCTTTTCTAATTCTTTAGTATAATTATCTTTTAAAAGCTTGTTGTCTAATTTTTCATCCATTTCAAACATATCCTGAGTAATATATATTATATTAATTATAATTCTTCTAAATTTTTCTACATTTTGAATCATGATTTGAGGGTCATCCTTTTTAAAAAACAGATAATTCTCAATCACAAAACTTGCATTTGAAGTATACTCTTCTATTGTGATCTTCTGGCCATCTTTTGTAATTCCAGCGATACTATCAACATAGATCATGACAGCATTCAACGATGGATCAAATCTTACATTTTTTACCATATCGTCTAATGCAAAATCAAATTCTACCTTTTTATTTTCCGTAAAACTAATTTTCTGTTCTACACACTGCTTCGGATTACATCCTGTACCTGTATCAAAATATAATTGGGCAGTCACGGAACCTCTTTTCATTGTTTTAGCAAATAGCTCTTTTACTTTAAATCCTTCTTTTTTATAATTTAATAAAATTAAATCATAATTATATTTTTTTCCATAAACATAACTTAAAAAATTCCGATCCATAATTTCAAAATTCTTAATATCTTCTTTTGTTATCCCAAATAGATTATATAAAGTACCTATTTCAATAAAATTTTCAACCTCTTTGGAATATCTTGAGAACAAGCTATAAATAGCACGATAAAAGACAAATTCATATGGAATAACGAAATTAAAAATCCATTCATAATCGATTGCTAAATATTGATTATTACTTTCAATCAAATTTTCAAAAACTAAATCGATATTTAAATGACGCGCACCAATTTTTTGTGAAAGTTGAACATTACCAAAAACTTTCACAAAATCTTCTGACAAAGTTAAAATTTCTTTATCATCGCCAAAATTATATACAAATTTTTTATATTCAAATAAGATTTGTATAAATTTATCTCGCTTTTTTTGAGTGATACATTCTAATAATTGATTACATAAGCTTCTGCCTTGTAAATAATCAAAAATTAGAACATCATTTTGTAATTTGGTTGGACAGAGTACGTTTTTACCTTTTGATTTGAAATAATTATAATTTTCAAACATTTGCTGAAGATGATAAATTCCTTTTTTATTTAGACAGCTTTTGCTGACTTGTTTATAACCGTTGTCTATGTAGATTTTCGTCATTTGCTGAAACTCTGGACTTCGCTCTCTTGTTAATTTTATATAAAGATCTTTCATAATCAAACCTCCACACCAACAGATGCATCCACAAAAAATGAATTAGAAAAAAATGGAAACTGGTTTGACTGCAATATATTTTGAAATACAGCTGTATCATCAAAAAGAATTAGTCTATTATTATCATAAGTGTCGATTCTACAATTTATGTTATCTAACGAGGGAAGATAATTATCAGAAAAAATTTGAGTAGGAAATTTATAATCAGGAAATGGATAATAAAACTGAAATGCATTATAACCGCTTTTTAGTAGCAAATTTTCAAGTTCAATTTTAGAAAAGGTCCTTACCGTTGATGTTTTGTAGCCCTCTAATCCACTATATAAATCTCCAGTATGATCTTCTACGCAACCTGCCCAGTATTTTAGACCAAACTTGTTTTCAATTGCAATCAATACATGACCGTTAGGTTTTAAAAATTTTTTTATTTTTTCTAAAAATTTTTGATAGGGATGATCTGATGCAGTATAATACGCAGCATATTCTAATACACCGATAAGTGTAATATAATCATATTTTTCTTCTATTTCTATGTCATTGAAATTACCCACTATAATTTTTAAATTATCATAATCTGCATTTCGATATGCATTAATCAATGATCTTTTTTTAGATAAATCAATACAAGTAACTGACCCTGCCCTTTCGCATATTGCAGCAGTTACGGCACCACACCCTGCACCAATTTCTAAAACCTTAGAATTAACAGAAAAATCATACCATTCCAAAATGTTCCTTCTTACCGGGGATAAATGATAAAGTATTGGCCATCGGTGATCACTAGATAGAATTTCCAAAACAGAGCAATCTTTTTGTTTAACCATTTCTAGCAGATTATTTTCGATATCACCATCCGAATACTGATCACTTCCATTATAAAATGTATAATCTAATGTTACCTTACCTATTTTTTCTTCTTTCATAGTTATCCTCTTTTCAATTTAATATTTTAATGATATCATTCATAAATGGAAAAATATCAATTGTATTACAATAACCATCATTATCAATCGATAATTCTTGCTCTATCATATAATCTTCACATAATTCTTGGAGTTTTGTAGAAACAGAATCTAAGTTAACTTGCTGCATAGAGATTATATTCTTATTAAATAAAGAAAGATCTTTGTTATGATATGTATTGGTGATAACTTTCACTCCAAAAACCGACATTTCTAATGGAGGATAACTAGGATGAGGTGAAACCATTAATGAGATCCCTGCATAAGATTGTAAAAGCAGTTGTGCGTAATCTTTGATACTTAGTTTTCCAACCGAGTGTATACAGATGCCATTTTCTAAAGGTATATCTTCATGTAACTCACCTGCTGAAATTATTTTCCATTCTTTACAATCTTTATAATTTCTACTCCATTTTTTCAATATATTAACAATTAAATGAAATGCATTGCGATCCACACTTGGTCTACCATATATAATGATTTGCTTTTCTTTTCTTATCTTACCTATGTTTTCTATTAATTTTTCTTTTAATTTACTATTTAAGTTCGGCTCAAAAGAAAATTCATATGCAAACGAATAGCCATTCTGCTTAAAAAATTCATGTAATAGATTTGTATTAAACACAGCAATATGCTTAAATTCTGATCGATAACTTGCATCTGCTAATAAATATCTTGAAGACCATGGATAAAAACCTGGTTCATAATCTTGAATAAAATAAATGAATGTATTAGGATCCTTGTTAAATTTTACATAAGCCTCTTGTGTACAATGTGCTGTCCACCAACCAGTAAATATAAAATAGTCATTATCAGAAACCGGAATAGACTTTTCACTGCGGTCACAGTAAGGTACCACTTGGTTATCTGCATAGCTATCTTCATCACAGTGATTAACTTCATAACCTAATTGCCTATAATTATCCATTGCTTCTTCAGTTGGAGCCGCATCTGTGATAATGATCCTTTTTGCATACCCGGAATTCTCACATAATTCATTAAAGAACTTAATTGCTGTAGAAATACCTCCAAAAACATGTTCAACATTGATGGAAGGTATTAATAGATTCATCCGCTTCTTGGCATAATTTGAAACTCTGAACGTATAAGGCGTAATTTCATATATATTGGTATCAATATGCGGTAAATGTTCTACATGAAGAATTCTGCTTTCTTCATGAGTTGACACTACTCTATATTGAGGCAACTGTTCATAATTAACTGTGGGAACTACTTCCTGATAGTTTAATTGATTGTTATAGTAAGGATCGCCATGAATGCGATATGGTTCATATAATTCATAAGAAAGCTTATAGTCTATTTCCGGAATATAACTATCTCTTGACTTAGATTCAAAATGATACAACTTCACTTGTGGCAGATATAGATTTCGTAATCCAGCCTTTAAAGATTTGATACAAATTTCAATATCACTGGCACAAATGATAAAATCTTCATTAAAAAAACCAATTTGCGCTAATGTTGATTTTGAGATAGCCATGCAAGCCCCTGTTACGGCTGTCACATTACGAGTTACCATTGGCGATATAAAAGGCGTTCCTCTATGAATTGGTGCCGTTCCTTTATATATATGATCTGCCCAACCACCGATTCCAATAACCACGCCAGCATGCTGAATCGTTCCATCTTCATACAAAAGTTGCCCGCCTACTACCCCCACATCCGTACGAGTGGCATTTTCAACCAGTCGTGTTAGCCAATCATCATTTATGACCTCAATATCGTTATTCAAGAATACATACACATCACCATTTGCTTCCTTTATACCGATATTGTTTATTTTAGACCAATTAAACTCACAATAGGCTTTCACTACTCTGATGTTTTTATAATTTGCTTCAAGAAATTCTAAATATTCATATGTTTCAAGTTCAGTCGAGCAATTATTCATAATAAGTATCTCATAATTATTATAACTCGTTTTATGGATGATACTTTCAATTGCTTTTCTCAAAAAATCTATATGATCTTTTATTGGAATAATGATGGACACAAAAGGGTTTTCCGAAATTTGGTATCGAACATCATAAACAAATAAATGATCTGTTTCCCACACCTCTGCTTTTCCTTCTCCTAAAGATCGTTTCAAATGATTCCAAATCGCCATTTGTCCTGCCTGTTGTGCATAAGGTTTAGAATCCGGATTGACGGCGGTTGAAGATGGCAATGCCCTCCAAGAATACAATACCTTTTGTATATGAGAAACATTTTTGGTTATTTCTAACATACGTAAAATCAAATCATAATCTTGTGCACCATTATAAGTGCTATCAAAACCGTTTACCATAAAAAATAGATCTTTTTTGAATCCCAATAAATGACCTAAATACATTTGACTCAAAAATAAATCGTAAGACCAATCCGGCTTGAGCAAAGGATTTGAATGTTGGTCAAATTCATTAATAATATCATGATCACTATAAATTATATCAGTATTCGACTTCATAATTTCATTATAAAATTCTTCTAATGCTGTGGGCGCAATCCAATCATCATTGTCCATAAGCAAAATGTAATCACCAGTTGCTAATCCAGCTGCTGCATTACTCGCTATTGAAATACCTTTGTTTTCTTCCAAATATAAAACTTTTATTTTATCACTTTTCTTTGAATCTAAGTAAGCTTTGATACGATCATCTTGTGAGAAATCATCTGCTATGCACAATTCCCAATTTTTATAAGTTTGATCTTCAATAGATCGAAGTGCTTTATCTAGCCAAATAACATCCACTTTATAAACGGGCATCACGATAGAAAAACGTATTGACTCAGTTGCCAACAATCGTTCGTCGTTTGATCTTGACTTCATATTATTTATAAACTGTCTAGGACCATGATGAATGAAATAAGAAATCCCCTTTATAAATGTTTTTGGTTTTCTTACACATAAGATGAGTAGCTTCACTATCTTCTTAATTTTTCCCATAATAACACTCTTTCCTTATTTACTAAGTATAACATAATTTTGCTTACTTTCATTTATTATTTCTTATTAATTTAAGAATATAAGATATATATCCGACCAAACAATAACTGCTTAAGATAATATAAATAAAACGTTTTAATGAAAAATCATTTGTATAATAATACATCTCCAATGTATTATGTTTTATAAGCACATCATTCTTTAATAATTGGGGAGCATCACTGTTATTATAGATATAGAAGGTAACCGGCGTACTCTGATCAAGATCTTTTAGGTCAATTACTATTTCATAATTTCCTTTTTCTACATCAATTTTTTTATCAAATTCTATGTTTGTAAAATCATTATTTTTTATATCTTTTCCGCTTAGTTTTCCATTTGCTACAATATTACCATTCTTTATTACTGCAATGTTTATTTCACCTTGAGGTGTACGATCAAATGTTGCAGTTTTAACACGTATCCCTGTTATTGTATTTGTGGTGATAAAAATTTCCTGTTTCAATATATATTGATTTAGGTCATCTGTTATGATTCCTTCATTTGTCATTTTATCTGTGGGTAAAATCGATGCTTCCACTTTTTCAAAGGAAAGAGGTATAGCAATTAGAAAAATCACAATCAAAAACAGTAAAACTATTAATTTTTTTTTCATTTTAGACCCTCACAATACTCGTCCTTATTAAGGATAACTTTTGAATCCATATCAAAATAACCAACCGTTGTTTTATCAGATATCACATTGATAAGACAAGTATCATACAGACGATGATATACAACCAAATTCTCCCCTTCATAGCCAGTACATCCTAGCAGCAATAAATATTGTCCACCTTGTAAAATCATTTTTTGCTTGAACATAATTTCAACAACTTCATCTTTTTTAACTGTGCCAGTATCAATTTGCTCAATAATTGTATTGGTTCCAGTTAATTCCGTGCCTTTAATATCTTTAATACTAAAAGCAAATATTGGATTCCTAATTTCTTCATTAAATCTTATTTTCATTTTCACTTGAAAATCATTTAATTTATAGATATTGTTTGTAATTTGACCTTCATGATCTGCAATGCCAAAATCAATAATATCTGCTTTATGGTTTCCATACTCTTGGAAATTTGGGTTGATTAACATATAATCTTTCCATTGTACATTGCAATCAACCAAATCAGATCCTATTTCTTTTTCTTTACTACTGTCAACAACTTTATCAGTAGAATCATCTTTATATTGACCAACCAATATTTTTTTATAAATGTCTACCATATCTTTAGGTAACCCTTCATCAATCTTATGACCATCATTCAATAATATGGCACGATCACAGTACTTAATAACGCTTCCCATATCATGTGTCACAAATAATATGGTTGTTCCAACCTCTTTCAGCTTCTCTAATTTTTTGTAACATTTGGCTTGAAAGAAGACATCGCCGACAGATAAGGCTTCGTCGACAATTAAAATATCTGGTTCCACATTGATAGAAACTGCGAATGCAAGACGCGCAAACATTCCACTAGAATATGTTTTTACCGGTTGATGAATAAAATCACCAATATCAGCAAAAGAAATAATATCCTCAATTTTTGTATCCATTTCTTCACGAGTAAAGCCAATCATTGTACCGTTCAGATAAATATTTTCTAATCCGGTATATTCTGGATTAAATCCAGCACCTAATTCTAATAAAGCTGATATCTTCCCATTGATAGAAATCTTTCCAGACGTTGGAGATAAGACTCCGGTGATAATTTTCAATAATGTTGATTTTCCAGCGCCATTCTTTCCAATGATTCCCAACATTTCTCCTTTTCTTACATGAAACGAAATACGATATAACGCATCAAAATCTTTATGATATACTTTTTTCCCTATATTTAAGCATTCTTTCAATCGATCAATTGGCTGATCATATAAACGATAAACCTTTGAAACATTTTGAACATCAATTGCAAAATCCTCCATATAAGCCTCCTATGTCACAAAACATCTGAAAAATGAGGTTTCAGTGTTCTATACAATCTTTTTCCTATTATAGCTGACACAAGCACAAAAAGCCAGAAATAAATCGTACCACCTAAATTGCTAAAAAACAATTCACCAGTAATTAACGTATCTCTGAAACCTTCTACTACATAATACATGGGATTGATTTGAAACAACCATCGAAATTGAGCAGGCACAGCAGTAATATCCCATAAAATAGGCGTCATCCATGTTCCAATCTGCATGATTATATTAATAATTTGACTCATATCTTTAAAAAAGATCGATATTGATGATGTTAAATAAGAAAGTGCAGATACCAATGCAATCATACATCCAGTATAATATAAAAGTTGCAAAATCCTTAAATCTGGATAGTACCCATATAATATAAACATAACAATCATTACCAATATAAAAAATATATGTACGAATAACGATGAGATTACTTTCACAATTGGCAAAACATCAATGTTAAAAACAACTTTTTTTACCAAATAACTATATTCTATAAAACAATTGGTTCCACTGACAAGTGCTTCTTGAAAATAAAACCATGGTATAAGCCCAGCCATTAACCAAAGAATAAATGGAATGTTTCTTACGCCTCCAGATCTTAACCCAACCTGAAAAACAAACCAATATAATAACAATGTGACGATAGGCTGAATAAATCCCCACACAATACCAAAAAAAGAACCTGCAAATTTATTTTTAAAATCATTTTTTGCTAAATATAATATAAGATTTTTGTTGTTTTTATATTTTCTTATTAATTCCATAGAATCACACATCCTGCTGTTTTAATAATTCATTGATACTCAAACACATTTTTTGAAATGAATGCTCATTCAACAAAAATTCAGAATTCTTCTCTAATCCGCGTTGTTCTTCATATTCTTCCATAGCTTTTATTAGTTCTAATGACAGAGTTTTAAAATCACAACAATTAACACTACGAATATTCGAATTGAACTTTTTTAAGTTTTTATTTTTATAGCTATTCGTTATTGTGATAACTCCAAATGTTGACATCTCTAACGGTGGATAACTTGGATGCGGGGAAATCATCAAAGATAATCCCACTGAAGATTCCAGCATTATATTCGCATATTCAGTTAAGCTAACCTTTCCTTTTGATTTCAACAACTTACCATCCCCTAGATCAATATCAGGATGTGTTTCCCCTAATGATAAAAATTCCCAATTTTTAGCTTCTTGAGAAGTCTTAATCAATTCTCTTACCGCTCCTACGATAATTTCAAAACAATTTCTATCAACACTAGGTCGTCCATAAACGATCATTTGTTTTTTCCTTTTTAAACAAGATGTACGTATTAGAATCTCTTTCAAATCTTTATTTAGCACAGGTTCAAAATAATATTCCCTAACAAATTTATATCCTTCAATTTGAAAAAAGTCCATCAATAATTTAGTATTAAATATAGCTATCGTTTCTTCATAGTGACGATATGTACTCTCTGCTAAAATATATCTAGAAGACCAAGCTTGAAATCCAGGTTCATAATCTTGAATAAGATAAATTAATTTATGATTTTTATGAAACACGCTGTTTTGCCACTGAATAAAAGGAAATAGCATATACGCTGACCACCAAGTTGTTGCAATAAATACATCATTCTCGGTAACCAACAATTTGTTAAATTTTCTATCATTGCATGCAATAACTTGAAATGGATGATTCGATTTCTCTTTAATTGATATGATTTTGGCATTATTTAATATAACTAAATCTTCTTCATGAACATCACTATCTGTTAAGATAATTCTTTTATCAAAATCAGTACTGGCAATTTCATGAAAAATCTTTAACGCTGTATTAATGCCGCCAAAAACAAATTCTTTTTTTAGCGTTGGAATCAAAAGATTTATCCTTAATTTACCGTTATCAATTCCTATATCACCATAAAGCTGCGTTATTTCATCTATATTAACATTTTTTTCTTTTTTCTTATTATAGTTTTCGATGATACTGCTATAGATTTTTCTAATAATTCTTGATTTTTTCAATATTTTTTTAATAAATTTTTTCATTATATTTCTCCTTCATTATAGGGACACAGCTTTTTTTATCCAACATAGGATGAAAAAACGGATCACCCTTTGAACGATAAGGTTCATAAAACTTTTTAGATAACTCAAAATCAACAGGAGGTATATACGAATCTCTGCTTTTTGATTCTAAATGATACAGCTTTATCTTAGGGTCATAAACATTATTCAATCCTTGTTTATAAGCTCTCAAGCAAATTTCAACATCACTGCCACATATAATAAAATCCTCATTGAAAAAACCTATTTTATTAATTGTACTTCTGGATATCCCCATACATGCGCCTGTTACAGCTAATACATTTCTCTTTATACATGGACGATAAAAGATATCACTTCCATAATTTATATTTTCTCCTTTATAAAGGTGATCAGCAAAATCAATCAACCCTACCACTACACCAGCATGTTGTATAGTGTCATCTTCATAAAGCAACAATCCTCCTACTACACCTACATCTGCTCTTGCACAGTCACTTGTCATATAATCTAACCAATTTCTTTCAATTATTTTTGTATCATTATTTAAAAATACGAATACATCGGCATCAGAATTCCGTATCCCTATATTATTTAATTTTGACCAATTAAACTCTATATCTGCATTTAATACTTTGATATTTTCACATTGTATTTTTTCAAAATACAATAAGCTTTCTTGTTCAATACTTCGATTATTGATAATTATTATTTCATAATTCTGATATGTAGTTTTATCTAAGATTGATTGGATACATTGATCAAGCAATTCTACCTTATCCTTAGTTGGTATAATAATTGAAACTTTTCCATTATTCATTTTTAAATTAGCATTCTTATAATATTCAGAGAATATAGGTACAGTTTTCTTTATAGCTACCGTTTCATATAATATTTCTGCTAAATGATAAATACGATTTGTTATTAGATATGCACATAACATATAATCATTACTAGTCATTACTTCAGAATCTGTTAATGAATAAATTCTTATAATAGTTTCATATATATTTTTATGTATCAATAAAACATCAAATTCTTCTATTCCCTGTAATAAAACATCAATGGAGATAGCTGTCTTTAAATGAGGGATATCTTCAATATAAGAATCACAATATACAATATCTGCATTATTTTTCAGTGCATAAGAATACATTTTTTCAAGATTTTCTTTATCAACATTTATATCATTAAAAATTAAAGCTATATAATCACTATTTATTTCTTTTGCTTTTGAATTATGTCTTATGATTTCAAAGCCATCTTTTTGTTTGATATATTTTCTTAATCTTAAGAACTCATAAAGCTTTAATCTACTAATCCTTCTTATTTCATGATAATTAGCTATATTTTTTTTGCTTAATTGAAATATTAAATCTAGTGATTTCTCTTTAAACATTTCATCACCTCATTGTTGATTAAAAAGCTATTTCATTATAGCATAAATACATGTGTTTTGATAGTAAGCACAAATTAAAACAAACCAAAAGAACCGCTTTCCATGTTATAAATTACTAAATGATAGCGGTTCTGTTATTATTCTAATTCCTTTATAAGATATAATCAATTTCTACCATCTTTATCTAGGAGCAAATTTCATATAACATTCATTGACATCTAACTTATTAACAAAAAAAACATATGACTTGTTAAGTACATATGTAAAGTATAACCACCTTGATCTAAATCACTATTAACTACATACGATTATATTATACTCTTCTTTCCAGCAATTGATTTTCTAATACGGTAACGATACAAAACCTTATCCTCCCCAGAATATACTGGAACTTGAGAGTTTTCTTTGCCATAACTTACTACAACGTTTATTGTGCCATAGACAGGAATACGTTCAGTTTTATATTTTAAACGTTTATATCCCTTATTAGCAACAGGTGTTTTTTCTCTTATATTCTTTCAGTGAAAATTTCCCATTTTCAATCTTATCTATTCCATATTTAAGAATATCCGTATCAGCAAGTAGTATAGAAGAAAAAATGGTTTTATTAAGCTCTCTTATCTTTTAGAAACACCTATATAATTCATACTAAAACATACTCATAATTCAATGAAAAATTTCATTAAATTATTCTTTCTCAAGGACATAATATGTAAAAATTTCATTTTCTGTTGATACTTCTCTTATCACTTTAAATCCTAAATTTTCTTCCAATGAAGAAACGGCATCTTTGCTTCTTGTAACGATAACATCAACCGGAAAATCTTCTAATAATTTTCTCATGTTTTCTACTTTTTCTTTTACATGACAATGCTTTACAAAATCTTCATAAATCATTTGCTTATCTAAATCAAAATCTTTATAATTGATATCATCACTCATTTCTGAAAACCGATGTACAGCAGTAATAACCTTAATATTCGTTGCTTCTATTCTAAGACTTGTTGCCATAGCATGCGCATGATTATGACTACATGTTACCCACGATTCACTCAACACAACCAATTCTGAATCATTTGCCAGTTCAGACAAAGTCTCACTTAATTCTATTGTAGATTCTGGTATAAGTCTAGGATTTTCAATTAATAAAAACAAAGTGTTTTTCAATCCAATGTTTGTATTATGGCTGATTAAGAAAACAGATATAACTCCCATACAACCAACCAAATATAATGCTTTTAACCAAATTGTTTTCATTTGGTACTGGCTTAATAAAATCCCTAAATAAATACCTGCACTCATTACTGTCATAAACCCAAGTGTTGTTACAGTTCTACCTGCAACAAATGTATAAATTGCTGTATTTAAAAACAAACGTTGAAACCCTGGTACGAAGATCAAAACATGAAATGCTAACAAAATACTACTCCACATTATAATTTTATTTTGATTTCTCATCATATAAGTTGTAAGAATGAGCACCAAGCATGATCCT
>Ga0224740_10182_pt1 | contig 16916 bp, 16 predicted proteins | sample LIM_E_Water_Bulk_FD_161634 | JGI IMG/M metagenome (GOLD analysis project Ga0224740, IMG submission 161634) | Enriched cells from gastrointestinal tract of the lab mouse from Pacific Northwest National Laboratory (PNNL), Richland, Washington... | ecosystem: Host-associated > Mammals > Digestive...
TGAAATAGGTCTGGTAAACCTAAACGATGTGAGGCAATAATATGTAAGTGTCTGTTAAATTTTCTATTTCTACAATAAAGCATATAATATAATTTTTACATCAAAAATATTATCTTTGTCTGATATCTGCATATCCCCCTTGTAAGTATCAACCACGTTCTTGACATTTTGCAATCCGATTCCATGAATCCGCTTCTCTTTCTTTGTGGTAATATAAATTTCTCCTTTTCTTTTTATTGCATTATCATAACTATTTCTGACACGAATAAAAAGCATACCCCGTTCATAATTTAAAAATAGTTCCAACCATCTTTCCTTTGACTGCTCAGCTGACTCTATCGCATTCTCCAATAGATTCCCGACAATGACATTTAAATCAAAGGAACGAATTGCCAATTCCTTTGGGATATTTATCTCGTAATTAACATGATTAAGAACTGTCTTTGCTCTGTTCAGCATATAATTCATCAGACTGTCTACTTCCTGATTTCCACTGCTGATATACTCATGTGGATTTTCAAGATATGCCTGCATATCACAAATATAGTCCATTACTTTATCATCATTTTGATGCCTCGCTAAAATCATTAATTCATTTAAATGGTGCTTCATATCATGCTTTAGTGTTCTTACTTTTTCTTCCGTTTGTGTCATAATATTTAATTGATTGGCATAGCTAGCAATCTGTCGTTCAAATAATGCTCTTTCCTCTAACTTTAAATAAGCATCAACTAAAACACCATATAAATAAAATATTAATAGATTAATAAGCAAAATCCCAACACTTACAGAAATTAGTATCATTCTGCTATTCAGGTTGTTCATAACCAATATTAGTAAAATCATTATGCTAATAGCAGGGATAGCAATTAATATGTTTCCGTGAAATGGTATAAAATCCTTACTTTTATTCTTCACCAAAAATCTCTCTACAACAAATTCACAAATAAGTATTAAAAAAGTAGTAATGTATACTGTCATTCCATTTGCTTCTTCACCTACCATGTAATTACCAAAGGAATATACTGCTATAATGTCACAAAACATATTGATTCCATATATCAAAAGAGTAACCAATACTTTTTTCTTCTCTACCCCCACATATAATCGTGTAATAAAATAAATCAATAATAAATTAGTTATGATGTTTAATACGGGAAAGTGAAAAAACGAATGAACTAATACTGTCAGTGAAAAGAAAACAAAATAACATATCCTCTCCTTTCCCTTTTCTTCAATATTTATTTCAAAAAATATTGACATGAATCTTTTGAGAATGAATGTTCTAAATAAGTTAGTGCTTAAAACCGTAATCATTTCTGCCACATTATTTTTCCTCCCATTTATATTTCATAATCTGTTCCCTTACTAATTTTCGATATGGAATACTAATACTCAATAAATTATCTCCCTGCATTCTGATTGCTTCATAGGAACACTCTACCATATAATCTAAATTTATAATATAAGACTGATGAATCATGATAAAATTATGTGGTAATTCTGAAGCTATTTCTTTCAGTTTTCCATTAAACTGTCTTTCGCCCTCTCTTGTAACAATATTAATCTTCTTATTCTGGCTATAGAAAAATATAATTTCTCGAAAAGAAATCTTGTAAAAATAACCTTTCGAATAATACTCAAATTTTTGATTTTTCAATTCGTAAAAATGAATGCTCTTTAAAAATACATTTTCTACAGTTTCTGTCTTTAATGGTTTAATTAAAAAGCCTATCGGTTGCACCTCAAAAAGCCGCATTGCATAACTGCTTTTAGATGAAATATATATGATAATTAATTCTAAATTTTTCATTTTCTCTCGTATAAAATTACCTACCTGAATTCCGTCTGTGGTAATTAAGTCTATGTCCAAAAACAGCATATCTAAAGTATTTTCCCTTTTTAAAAAATCACAAAGACTTTCTCCGGAAAACCATACACTTGTTTCTAGCCCTACCCCATGCTTTTTTCCCAATTTATAAATCATATCTTCCAGTTCTGCACAGACTTCTTTTCCATCATCACATATCCCTATATGAAACACATCATATCCTCCCCCAATTTTTGTTTTATACTCAAACTTCGCACTTGAATAAGTGTTTATGCACCTTGAACATTCAATAATTACTGGCATTAAAATAGCATGAAACCATCTGGTTTGGTATAATTGAGTTGTTCAAAACAATTAAAACACCACAGGCTCATGCCTCAAGTAGATATGGGGATTGCTCCCCATACCCCTCATTAGAACCGTACATGCACTATTAACGCATACGACTCAACCCAATATTCTTTCATTGCAAGGTGTGCCCCTTCCCTCCACCGTTATTAACGGTTTCTTTGGTACTATGAGCACTTCAGACTTCCTATTATCCATTTAATTTCCTCTCTTGTTCCCTTAATTGTACATCATACCCTATGCCAGGGGGATAATAAGACCCCAACTGTTCTGTATTATATATTTCTCATCAACCTCTCCAAGCTCTCGGACTGGGGGATGCCCCTGTCCCTCACCATAGCGGTTACAGAGATGTTGTCTGCTACGAACGCAAACGCATCGACCATTTCCGACCTCATACTAATTTGCAAGCTCTATCACTTCACTTTCGTTTCGGCTCTGTTGCCTCTGTCCTATGCTTAAATCTGATGTTGCCACTTCGACTCCAAGGACTTGGTACGGGCGGTTGATTAAACCTTTCCCGACAGGATTTTCCTGCTATATAATCAGCTATGCTGATTTCTCAGCTCGCACTATGAATAAAAGTATAACACAAAACAACCAAAATGATAAACAAATTTCTAAATCTATCCGAAGATTTTTTACTATTTTTTACTAGATTTCATGTTTCATCTGTATTAAAAACGGCTAATGCGTATAAAAAGAAGGGAACTCCTGCAGTGGAAATCTTTCAGTACCTGTTTCTTTTGATTTTTTCAAACAGAGGCATATAAGAACCTTATTTCATGAAGAAATACTCTGGCTTTTGCCAAGGATACTGTATACCGCTTTATGAAAATGGTCCAGATCAACTGGATCCGTTTTACAACCATTCTTGCAGGCAGAATCATCAGAGAGGCAATCCTTCCGCTGGATTCACAAGACCGCGCCAACGTATTGATCATCGATAATTCTATGTTTGAACGCAACCGTTCAAAAAAAACGGAACTTCTTGCAAAAGTATATGACCATGCCAGACACACTTATAAATTTAGTTTCCGTATGCTCACGCTTGGATGGTCTGACGGAAGTACTTTCCTTCCGATTAACAGTGTGCTTCTTCCACCTGAAAATAAGAAAAACTGGATCAATCAAGCAGAGCCTGTCGAAAAAAGAACCGTTGGTTATAAACGGCGTGCACTTTCTATGCAGAAAGGAACACATGCCATGCTGGAACTCCTGTCATCTGCTAAAAAAGCAGCCATTCCTGCAAAATATGTCCTTTTTGACAGCTGGTTTTCCTCTCCAAGCGCCCTACATTCCGTTAAGGAAACTGGGTATGATGTCATCGGAATGATAAAGAAAACCCCGAAAATGTTCTTCCGTTATAATGGGGAAGTCTAATGCTGGAACATAGACTGGATGTCCCTGCTCACACTCTCTCCCACAAGCAGACCACCATCTGCCTATTCTACCTCGCCCCTTTGTCATTTTGCCTTGCCTGATGCACCCTGCCTGCTTCTCTTTCTTTTATAGCCCTCTCTTTTTGCCTAAGCCTGTCTCTGACGCTCTTAGTATCCACCACTTTTTCTCCATAAGTTTTCTCGTACTCCGCACAAGCTGCTTCATAATTCTGATTCTCTCTTTTTGCCACATCAAGTTCCTTATAGAATGCCTGCATAGAATCAAAATGATGTTCTTTCACAATAGAAGAAAGCCTCTTTTTCATATTGAAAATCTGATTATCAAAGCTGTCGATCTCCTGCTGTAACTCCCTGCGCCTGCCGCCTTTGAAGATGCCCGTACATTCAGACAATTCTTTTTTCAGCATATCCCTCTGTTTTTCACGCCCGAATATTGCCTTGTTCTGGTCTTTCAGCCTGCCCTCAATCTCTTTCAGCCGGGGATATTTACTTGCCAGTACGGACGGTTTTGGCTGCGGCGGTCTTTCTGCTGGCTGCTCTTTTTCAACCAGAACAGGTTTTCGCTCCGCCTTTACCTGTTTAATAATGCTTTCTTTCTCTTTGGAAGCAGTCATTGAATATTCTGTATTCTTTTTCATATCGAGTTTTCGATGCGGATCTATGGGAAATGGTATCTCCTTTCTTTCCGGCTGAAATCCTGGATCATCTCCTGCATGGATACGGCTGTCCGTTTCTTTTGATGTTTCCTTTATGGCACTGACACCATTTCCGATCACTTTCTCCACTATATCAATCACCTTCTGCATGGCTTTCATAATCAGGAGTTCTAACAACAAAATCGCTGCCCTGACAATCTCCCCGAACAGCTCCGGCCTTTGTCCGTTCTGCTCCACGGATTCTTTTACTTTATCCGTTATCTCCGTCTTTTTAAGCTCCACAATCTCCGCTTCTGATACGCCGCTTACAATCGCACGGTCAACGGTTCTGTTCCACTCCATGCGTATTTCATTGTCCGATTTGATTTCCTCCGCTTTCGGATTATTTTTGCCAACCTTCTTTGTCGCAAGGTACGGACCGTTTTTATCAAAAATACTTAACCTGTCCCTATCATCAAGCACCATCTGGTTGATTAAATCCGTATAAAACACTTTTACCCCATCTAAAAAAGATTCTTGCTTAAAGCGTTCATCTTTGACAGTGAAAATTTTGCGTTCATACACCTCACCTTTTTTAATGATTTTACAGCCTTGACGGATATTCCCATCTCCGTCAAGAATCTCTTTCTTTGTCCTCACATGACGCCCCTGCTCATTGTAGAACATATTCCGAGTGGCAATTTTCTCTGTCGGCTGTTCCAGCCGCTTTCTCTCCGCAAATACCATATGGATATGCAGATTCGTTTTACGTTTATTGTGGTGGAGCGCAGCAAAGCACTCCACGCCGTACTTTTCCTTAAATTCGTCTGCCATCTTTTTCAAAAGATAGTCATGCTCATAGTTGATAAAACTCTCCGGAAGTGCAATCATCAGCTCCCTTGCCTCAATGCACTTCCCATTCGTGCCGCTTTTTTCAAATTCCTCCTGATTACATTTGGCAAGCTCCCGCCAGAATGCCCTGTCCGGCTCCGTTGTATAGACTTCATAGAGATGCTCCTGCTTGGCGTGGCTTGAAATATAAGTGATGCGCCCTGATAAGTCATGCAGCTTTGCCATTTCTATAAATGAATTTCTTTTCATAAACGCTTTTCCTTTCTTTTGGCGGATAACCTGCCACCGCATTTTTTGTGAGCAGCCATTATAGGACGGCTGTCTGTGAACCGATGCCCGTATCCGGGCAGTCTACGGCTGTCGCTTTCTGACAGCCGCAGGGGGCTTTGTTTTGTGAAGTCCCCTCTGCAATGCTGCACATCTGTCCTGAAATGTAGCCGTAAGCAGCAGCGCCATCTATGCGCCCGTCCTCTGGGCGGCATGGATAAATACAGTCCGGTTTTTTCGGACTGTATAAATTCACACTTGCGTGAATTTGCCCCCGGCAGGGCGAAATCCCCGGAGCATAAACCGAAGGTTTGTGCGTAGGGTGTATTTCGCTCTCAAACGCCGAGGGCTTAGGGGAGAGCTTGCGCCCTCCCCGGAAATTAGTTGCTGACACTCTCTGAACCACTCCGAAGCAGTCCGTGGAACAGATTCTTTACAGGCATAAAAAAGCCGCCTGCCTGAAAACTGGTATTCCAGTCTCAAAACAGACGGCTACATTTGCACCCTTATTTGCAGCCTTCCGGCTGCTTTCTGCCCTTATTTTGCGGGCTTGAATGCCCGCCCTTTATTATGCAGCCTTTAATGGCTGCCCCTTGTCCTTGTTTTGTAGCCTTTCGGCTACCTTTTGTTAGTCTTTTTTCAAAATACGGCTACATTTATACTTTGATATAAAAAATCCGCAAAAATAAGGCTACAGTAAACCTAATTACCGTAGCCCTGCCCTATAAATATATTAAAATGCGTCAAAATCAATCAAATCATTGTCCGGCGGCTCTGTGGCATTCTCTGATACAGCTTCTTCCTGCATATTCCCCGCATTCCGTATCGTTGCTTTCGTAGCAGCGGGAGAAACTGTGCCGCCCGTCACATTTCCACTGTCTGCGCCGTTTAATGATTCCTGCCCGCACACCATGCCGCCCTGCGCCGCCTGATAAGCCCCCATAGGAACGGATAAAGGAAAAAGCTGCATCTGTGCCATATACATACCAAAAAGCGCCGGGAGATTGGACATTACTTTCTTTTCAACCGCTTCCACGATACGCTCTGCAAAAGCATCCTCTTTCTCCCGTGTTTCCAGATAGGGATCATACTCTGCCGCCATGCGCCTGTTATAATAATCATTGACCGCCTCTATCACAAATTTATTCTGCGACTTGAACATCTGCCGTATCTTTGGGGAGTGCAGAAGCTCCCACGCCCTGCATTCGTCCCCTTTTTCCATGTTAAAGCGGATATTATGGTTTTTGTTTTTCATTCAAATGCGCCCCTTATCCGGCTGATGCCATTGCTTTCTGCCTGCGGAGTTTCATATAACAGAAATATTCGTAGCCTTTGGCGTTTGCCCGTATATCATGGTTAAAAGTAACATTATCGCTGTCATAACTGCCCACAAGCTCCACAACCTTCGCCCCACCGCCCATGACATACAGTTTCATAAGATTAGGATTGTAACCATGCGCTTTCAGTTCTGCAAATATCTTATCCACATAGGATTTTGCCGCTTCCTCCATGAGCTGCTGGTATTCCCCGCCCACTTTTGTATCGCCGCAGCGCAGATAATTCTCAATAATTTCCATCGGAAGTTCCTCCGCTTTTCTGTCTAAGATGTGGTCACGGATCACCTTAAAACACTCGCCCACGCCAAGCCGCACTGTCCACGATTTGCTTTCGCTTGCCTTGCCATTATTGAGTATCATCACGTTCATCGTCCCATTCCCAATATCAGCTACCATGTGCATACCCTTAAAATCCGGCAGGCTCTCCGCTATCGCTGCATAGCACTGTGGCATGACCGTACAGTCCACAATGTCAATCAAATAACGCCTGCCCGCATACTTATAATCTACATGACGGTTCTGCATCATATACTCCCGGAACGAATCCCGCTGTGTCTGAACCCATTTTAACGGAAGTCCCACCGCAAGATGAATCTTTGCCGTTGACAGCCCTCTTGCGTTCAGTTCCTTTGCTATGGCGGCAAGGGTAATGATATAATTATCGTCATCCATGCTCTTTTCCGCCACAAAATCCTTATGCCCCTCGCCTATGGTGTAATAGCTGCCTTCATATTCCAAATAATTCCTTGTAAAAATAGGCGGCTGGTCGCTCCTGCTCACGGAAGTCGGGAAACAGCACCTTGCCGTCTTATAGTTCCCATAGCCTGCATCCACGCCTAAAATATGATATTGTCAATATCGGTTGACACTTTTTTTACAAGGATATCAATGTCTAAGCAGCAGATCCCAGAGATTCGTAATATCTCTGCCTTTTTACCATAGGAGGAAGCCCTTCATTAGCAGAGCATATCCTCCTGTTATTCCAATAGCTGATGAAATATCTCCAGATAATGGTTTTTACCTCATCCACGGTCATTTTCTCTGTATCATGCCTTCCATAGAGGAGTTCCTCCTTCATTCGTGCCCACATGCTTTCACACCGCGCATTGTCATGACAACGTCCCCCTGCGCTGTTCATACTCTGAAGAATACCGTATTTTGCGATACTCCTGCGGTAGGTTGCGCTGGTATACTGTGAGCCCCGGTCCGAATGGATGATGCCTCCCTTAAGCGCCGGATAGGCACGGACTGCATTTTCAAGTGTGCATTTGCATAATTCCGCTTTCATGTTTGTATCCATTGCCAGTCCAAGGATTGCTGCGTCAAAGCAGTCGAATATGGCAGATACATACAGCTTTCCGTCTTTTGCCTTGATTTCAGTGATATCTGTAACACATTTTTTTAACGGCTCTTTGGATGAAAAATCCCGTTTCAGCAGATCATCGGATTTTCGTGCCTCACGGTCCGCTTTGGTAATTCCATTGGGTTTTCGTCTCGGACGGTGGCTAAGCCCGATCTTTTCCATGACGCGGTAGACCGTCCTCTCGCCCGGAATACGGATGCCTTCCGGTTGTTTTAAGAGAAGCGCCTGATACATGCGGATCCGTCCATAAGTATCGTTACATTCATCCTCTGATGCGATTGCACGCATGCTATCGGCTAAATTCTGATATTTCCATGGACGGTCTTTGCCTGCCAAATATTTATAAAATCCCTGCCGCGTCACTTTCAGCATCCGGCAGTAGAAAGAAATCTTTCCCTTTATCACGCCGTCCTCAGTTTTTATGGCAAGAAACATCATTCTCTGCCTTTTGCAGACTTCCGACGGCTGGCGGCGAAAAAAGCGCTTGCTTCCTCAAGAAATTCATTTTCTTCTTTCAAACGGCGGATTTCTTTTTCCTGCTCTTTGACTTGTCTGCGCAGGATTGACAATTCCTCTGCGAGACTCATTGCCGTCTGTGGTGTGTGCGAGCCGGGACCGGCATCCAGTCTTCCCTCCCTTGCCGCTTTCGTCCATGCATACATGGTATTTTCAGGGATGCCCAGTTCAGAAGCTGCTTTTGCGCCGCCAAGTTCCTTTGCCAGCTTTACGGCTTGAATCTTGTATTCCATGTCGTATTTCCGTTGTTTTTTTGCCATTCTAGTTGCCTCCTTATTTTTCTTTGATTATACATCATATCCTTGTGTATTAGGTGTCAACTAAAATGATACAACATCAATAATTGTCCCGTTCATGTTGTAATCCCTGATCTTTGTCATATAAAAATCCTCTCTTTCATGGTTTGTTTTTAATAAAATTATCTGCCATACTTGCGTTTCACTTCTTCTTTCGTCGGAAGGCTGCCGTCTACGATAACTTTATTTTCCCCGGCTGTTATGGCTGCAACCTGCTCCGTGCTGTCTGTAAGCAGAAGTCCATCCGCTGACTGCCTCGCTTCCTCTATCTGTTTCTGCCTGTCTGCGGCATTTGCACCCTCAATCAGCTGCCGGATTTCCGGTCTGTGCTTCTTGCGGTATGCTTTTTGGTACTCCCTGCTGTACTGGCGGCGTTTCCGTTTCTTTTCTTCCTCTGCAATTTCTTCCTCCGAAAGTTCCTGCGCCGGAAGATCCACCTTCCCGATATAATTTAAGAAAATCTCAATCTCCTGCACACGGTCTCCATCCATTTTCTCTATTTTGTGTACCAGAACCTTGTCCACAAATTCATTGACGATGGCAGGCGTAAGTTCCTGAATGTCAGTGTATTTATGCACAAGCAACAAAAATTCTTCCGTCCTGTCCGTATCTTCTTCAAACTGCATGAGTTTTTCCTGAATTTCTCTCATGGAAATCTCAATCTCCTGCTGTTCCTTTTCATAATCGGAAGAAAGCATTTCGTATCGCCTGTCCGGCAGCTTTCCCATTGCGTTGTCCTCATACACCTTTTTAATCAGCAGGTCAAGGTCTGCAAAGCGTTTCTCTTTTTTCACAAGGTCTGATTTCAGCTTTTTTACCTCGCCTTTGTCCCTGACCTGTGATGCGCTCCGCATACTTTTTATAAATGCCGCCTCGTCCATGCGGACGCTTTTTAAGGCATACTGTATTGTTTCAAGGATAAGTTGCTTTACCGTGTCCTCTTTGATGGAGTGGGAACAGCACACCTTTCTGTTCTGCTTTCTGGCACTGTTATATGTCCCACAGTTAAAGCCTGCGGATGTGTGTTGGACTTCCCCGTTCGGAATCCCACGCCAGTCCCTGCCTGCCCTCGTTGTTCCCCTGCGGTAGTGCATTTTTCCACCACAGTCTGCACAATAGAGCTTTCCGGTCAGCATACTCCCTTCCCCGCTGGTATCAAACCTTCGAACAGTTTTTCTTAATTCCTGCACCATATACCAAGTCCTGCGGTCTATAATCGGTTCATGGGTATCCTGAAAAACAAGAATCTCGTCACTGCTGTTTTTGACTGCTTTCTTGTCCTTATAGGATTCCTTGTGGCTGCGGAAATTTACGGTATCTCCCATATATTCCGGTCTTTCCAGTATCCGTGCAACCGATCCGCCCGTCCAGTTATAAGGAGTTTCAAAATTACACATAGTTTTATAATTCCCCCTGTTTCTGGTCGCCTGATAATATGATGGTTTCTCAATCTTTTCTTCCGTAAGCTGCTTGGCAATCTGGAACGGTCCCATGCCATCCACTGTCAGCCTGAAAATCTTCCGCACAACCTCCGCAGCTTCATCATCGACAATCCAAAGATTTTTGTCATCAGGGCTTTTTACATAGCCATATGGCGGATTGCTCGTAATCGGTTTTCCCTCTTTCCCCTTTGCCCGCAAAACTGCGGTGATCTTCCTGCTGCAGTCACGAAGATACCATTCGTTCATGATATTCAAAAAAGGGGCGAATTCACTGCTGGTGTTGTTGGTACTGTCAACACCGTTGGAAACAGCAATAAAACGGACACCCTTCTCCCGGAAGAATACCTCGGTGTAGAATCCCACCTGAAGGTAATCCCTCCCCACACGGCTCATATCTTTTACTATGACTGTGCTGACGTCGCCGTTTTCAATCCGGCTTAACATCTGCTTCCATCCCGGTCTTTCAAAACTGCCGCCGGAAAATCCGTCATCCGTAAAATGCACCGTGTTCGTGTACCCGTTATTTTTTGCGTAGTCTTCCAGCATTTTCTTCTGGTTGACTATGCTGTTGCTGTCCCCCGCAAGATCATCGTCCCTTGAGAGTCGCTCATAAAGAGCTGTTATTCTGTTGTCACCAGCCGTCCTGTTGTTCATTCCGAACTCCTTTCCGGCGGCTGGCTCATCTGTGGTGAATCCATCTTAACATAACTTTCCGTGCCTGTCACCATTTCATTCAAAATTAAGCGGGGAATTTTTTCATCCAGCGTGTCTGCGTATCCCGAACCCGTATATACCCTGACCTTGAAAAGCGTCCCTCCGATTCTTCTGTAAAAAAATCCAGCCTCATGCGGGCTGGTTTCCATCATCCTGTCATTATCCGTTTTTACTGTTTCCATGCATCCTCCCTTGCGCATCCGGCTCACTGCCGTTATAATGTTTCTTATGCTTCCGTTATTTGTAACCATATTTTTGTGTTATCCGTATCCCATATTCCCATTCTCCTTTCTTGTAACCAATTTTTAAATAAAAAGAATTACATCTTTCACTAATGGGAGAAAAACGGCTATAAAAACGGAAGTGTTTTTGAAAAAACTGCTACAAAATTTTATTTTTTTGCAAAGGACTGACTATAAATGCCGAAATACGCTGAGTTCCAGACATTCAGGGAACAAAACTTAATAACCGAAGCTGACGGGGATATGCTCCACCGTGAAGCCCGTGCGCTTGCCCTCCGGCGTATCGAGGAAAGCGCACGGACAGAGGAGGATTTCAGGGAAGTCATTAAATGGTGGGATAAACTGGATGCTAACAGGGAACGCAGGGAAAGGGATCATGAAAAAGGACGCTCCGTTGTCCCTCTGGAATGGGGCACAGACGAACCATATCTTTCTGACAGGCCTTCCTATGACACGGTTTTAAGAAGGCTCATGCTTGCAGGCGATTTCATTGACCTCATATTTGACTGCCCGGAAACGCTACATGAACTTGTCACGGATGCGGATTTATCAAGAATATTAAAAGACCTGAAACCGCATCTCAAAAATATGCTCTATTATCTGTTCCTGCATGATTACTCTGCTGCGGAGTATGCGGAGAACATCGGACAGTCAGACCGGAATATCCGTGGCATTCGGGAGACTGCACTGAAAAAGATACGGAAACTTTATGGCGGCATACTCGCATACAGACAAGAGAACAGCCTTCCGATGACGATTGATGAAAAATATTTCTTAAACAATGGCGTGCGGAAGAAAAAGGACAGCAGACAGCTTGACCGATAACAGGTAACTGCTTATAATATAGGAAGTATTACATCAGATGATGCAATGAGCGCAAGAGAGGAAAGAGGGAGCTTGCTCACTCTTGACGAACGGCGAATGCCGATCATGAACGAAGTTCATGATATGATAGATTGATGGATTGGAGCAGATTTTCTATGAAGAATTTATTTGAACATACCAGCGCACCGTGGATTCGGTACAGCAACTACGAATATAAAACAGATAATAATGACAATCTTTACATAACCGTTTCCAAAGATGCCAAGCCGGAAATGTACCGCCCCATGCAGAAAGCAGGACAACTCGTTATGGATGCCGTAAATGTCGGACTTGCCGCCATGCACAAAGTCCCGGAAGAAGAACTGAAAGAATCTGTCCTCGGTTTTGTGCGGAAGTACGGTTTCCTCGGCTTTATGACCGCCCTGCCGACAACAGCGGATTTTATCACCTATGAATCCGTGTATCTTCCCAAGAACCACTTTATAAAGGAAGAATCCCTCTCCACTGAGGATTACCTTTCTTATTTCTATCCTTTTAATAAGCCGGATTTCAGAAAAAAAGGCGTGGAATCGGGATGGTCTGTGACTGACCGTGAGGGCATTGCAATCGCAATGGCTATGGGGAATGCGCCGCAGGCTGTGACGATGGGATTCCAGAAGGAATATGCCGAAAAGTACGACTGGATTGTGAAAGAGTTTACTGACCTTGCGTTTACGTTTATGACAAGTTTCCTTTATTACCTCGATTATGATTCGCTTGACGAAGATACCCGCAGCCTGTACCGTCAGGGCATTTCCGCTTTCGGCGGTATTGCCCCAACTTACCGGATCGCACTTGAAAAGGATGCGCCCGTCATTGTATGGGACTTCCATTCCCTACTTATCATGGTTCAGATGTGTTTCTCCTTCATGCTCACGGATAAGGACAGCGATATGCGGATGTGCAAGCACTGTAAAAAAGCTTTTATTGCAAGCAGAAAAGGAAATGAGTTTTGCAGTCCGCAATGTAAAAACCAATATAATGTATACAAATCAAGAGAAAAGAAAAAGGGGAACAAAAACGATGATTGAAAACAGGAATGTAAATATCATAACCGATGCTGACGGTAAAAAGCTGGCCTTGATTAACGATATACGTTTCAAGGGCAAACGGCAGATTGACTGGGATGATGTAAAACAATATCTTGAGGGATATGTCGGTGACTATTACGAAATTGAAGAAAGTGCAGAACGTATTTATATCGGAAATGAACTTCCGGAAGAATACACGGAATCAGAGAGCCGTAAAAGCCTTATGGGGGCTAATGCGAAAGCTAAGGCAAATGCCGCCACTGCAATACCGGAGCTGATCCAGATAGCATCCAATCCGGCTTATGAGGAAAACCGCAAGGAAAAACACAATAAAAATGCCAAATTCGGCTGGTACAGGTATGATGTCCGTTTTGCCCTCCCGGTCTATGAAGAAAACGTACTCGTCAGATACAATATTTTCCATGCCCGGCTTCTAATCAACCACGCTGAAAACGGCAAAAAATATCTGTATGACATTTTGGCAGTAAAAAAAGAAACGAGCAAGCCGTAACAAGATGTACGGTGAAAACCCATTTCTTATTGTCAATAATAAGCTATTTTTCCCGTCCTGTCAATCCCCGATTTTTGATTTTTTCAAAATGCCGCCATTGGCATTTCTAATGCAATGGGGGAACTTTGTTCCCCCTTAACTACCCCATAGCAGGAAGCGCAGAAGATGTCAAGACCGCCGCAGGCGAGGCAGAGCCGATGTCTTGACATCTTCTGCGCTTCCTGCTACCACCTGCGGGATTTCCACAAAATTAAAGAGAATAAATCAAGTCATGCAGCACTATTTCCTCCGCCCTGCTCCTGATGCTGTTTGTTTTTTTTGAATCCAAAGCAGCCAGTCATCGGATTTTAGCTGCTCCGTCACACCCTCGTTTTTTGCCATCTGTCTTACAAGCCTGTCCATCATTTCATTACATTCCTCGTCAATCTCTGCAAGATGCTTCCATAAGGTTTCCGACAAAAGCATATAAGAATAAATGCCCCTGTGGTTTTCTTCCAAAAACCGCTTTCTCATTCTCCCATACTTCCCGATCTGATATTCTATTGTATCCGAAAGTTTGAGATCAGGGATTAGATAATCGCCTTCCCAATGATATGTAATCTCCATATACAACCGCCTTTCTTTGTGCTAAACTGTTTACAGATACGAATAAAAAGAGCTATCACCCACTTTCTTTACCACAACATCTGCAAGTTTCCATTCACCACAAATGAGCCAGCCGCATATGTTGTATTTTAGCAGATGCCCCATTTCCGCTAAAATACTGCGTTTGCCGAAAATGTTTACATCTACAGTTCACAACATATCACATCGTCCATGTACTGGCACTTGGCAAACATATCCGAGGATTTCTGCGCTTCCGTCTGTGCGATGCCCGCCACGTTTCGCATTTTTTGTGTAGAGGAACAGGTTTTTGTAATTATGGCTTTCGTCTACAAACAGCCGATCCACGCCCAACTGTTCAAAGGTCACAACATTGTCCTTCCGGCTGGAATCATTTAACCGGCTCAACCTTGCGGACAGTGATTTCTTTGTTTTTTCCATCTGTTTAATGGAGTATCGCTCTCCATTTTCCGCTTTGAGCGCTTCGATTGCCATCTCAACTTCCGTTATCTGCCTTTCAATCATCGCCATCTGTCTTTCGGTGGAAAGCGGGATTTTCTCGAATTGGGAATGTCCGATAATCACAGCATCGTAATCCCCGGTTGCGATTCTGGAGCAGAACTTTTTCCGGTTGGCGGGTTCAAAATCTTTTTTTGTAGCCGCAAGGATATTCGCCCCCGGATACAGGCGCAGAAAGTCACTCGCCCACTGCTCCGTCAAATGGTTCGGCACAACAAATAAACTCTTTTGGCACAATGCTAATCTTTTACTTTCCATTGCTGCCGCAATCATTTCAAAGGTCTTGCCTGCCCCCACGCAATGGGCAAGGAGCGTGTTGTCCCCGTATAACTGATGCGCCACAGCGTTAAGCTGGTGCGGTCTGAGTACAATGTCCGGTGTCATGCCGGGGAATTTTAAGTGCGAACCGTCATATTCCCTCGGTCTGGTGGAATTGAAAAGCTCATTATATTTTGCGCATAAATCCTGCCTGCGCTCCGGATCACGAAACACCCAGTCCTTAAAGGCTTCCCGGATTGCTTCCTGCTTCTGGCTTGCAAGCATGGTTTCCTTTTTGTTGAGGACTCTTTTTTCTTTCCCGTCCTCTGTCACAATGTCAAAAATACGGGTGTCACGCAGATTTAAGGAATCCTCTAAAATCCTGTATGCGTTTGCCCGCCCTGTTCCGTAGGTCATATTGACAAGTGCGTTTCCCCTGTCCGCATTTTTCCCCTTCACGTTCCACTGCCCGGTCACGCCTGAATACTGTATGCCCATTGTCTTACGTTCAAGCAGGTATCCCGGCGTTTCAAAAGTTTCACGCATGAAGTCCTCAATATATTTTGTGGAAATCCATGTTGCGCCGATACGCACCTCAATCTCCGATGCGTCAAGCTCCTTCGGCTGTACGCTTTCCAGTGAGGACACGTTAATGGCATATTCCGGGTGGTTTTCCGCAAAGGTTCTCGCCACTGACAGCTTCTCCCGCACGTTCCCGCTTAAATACTCGTCTGCGGTTTCCCATTCCTCTGTGACCGGGTTCTGGAAGATTACCCCGGCAAGCTCCTTTGTGATTTCCTCCACGCCCCTGTCCGCAAGCTGTGACATATAGGCTAAATCCACGCCCGCCTTCTCGCTAAGCGATACCGCCAGCGCTTCACTGGCTGTGTCCACGCTCGTCACAACTTCCTGCTTTTTAATGGTACGTTTGGAGAACATATCCGCCTTGCCGATAAAATTCCCCTCATCGTCCAGATTTTCAAGGGAACATAACAGGCAGTAGCTGGAATCCTGATTGAACGCCCTCCGGTTGGTCTGTGAGTTCAGCAGCCCGAATTTCTTGGAGAAACCATCGTATAACTGGTTTAATTCCGCCTGCTTGTTTAAAATCATTTCCTCCGGGTACTCGTCCAACTGGAAATTTATCAGTTCCTGCGTACAGTCCCGGATTGCCACCATGCCCTTCATGCGCTGCTCCGCTTTCTCCGATACGTCCACAGGCTTCATAATGGAGTTTTCCCGGTAGTACACTTTATCGTCCACAACGGTGTAGCTGTAATTCTTCACCTCCGGATCGGCGGGTATGTTCTCCCTTGCCAGCTCATCATCAATCTCATTGAAATCCGCCTGCTCGATGCTGCCCTCCACATAAGAGAGCGCATGTTTAAGCTGCGCCGACAGGGGAAGGGAAGTGTCCGGCAGGCAGGCGCTTTCCATGCCATGCGCCCCGGAAACCATCTCCATTTTTCCGAGTACCATTTCCGGGTGGTCTGCGAAATACTGGTTCATCACGATACCGTCTTTTTCCGTCAGATGCACCCAGTCCGGCTCAATATCTAACACCCGGTCACGCTTCTTTAAAAACAAAACGTCCGAAGTGACCTCCGTACCCGCATTTTCCTTAAACGCTGTGTTCGGGAGCCGGACTGCCCCCAACAGCTCCGCCCGCTGTGCAAGGTATTTCCGCACTTCCGGGTTTTTCTTATCCATAGTTCCCTTTGAAGTGACAAAGGCAACGATGCCGCCCGGACGTACTTTATCCAAAGTCTTTGCGAAAAAATAATCGTGTATGAGGAAGTTGTGCTTGTCATACTGCCTGTCAGACACTTTATACTGTCCGAAAGGCACATTCCCCACCGCCACGTCAAAAAAATCATTGGGATA
>Ga0224740_10183_pt1 | contig 16916 bp, 17 predicted proteins | sample LIM_E_Water_Bulk_FD_161634 | JGI IMG/M metagenome (GOLD analysis project Ga0224740, IMG submission 161634) | Enriched cells from gastrointestinal tract of the lab mouse from Pacific Northwest National Laboratory (PNNL), Richland, Washington... | ecosystem: Host-associated > Mammals > Digestive...
CGTTCCAGGGTAAAGACGTTTTGATAAAAGGTCTAATGTGACGCGCAGCTGCCGGAAAGCGATCTGCGGTATATTATGGAAGCCGCAGCAGTTATTGAGCAAAAATTGCTGTGTATTTGGGATTGCTCCTGATGGCATCTGCACATTCTGACGGGAAAGACTGCATATGCTCCAACAATATTTACTGAAACAGGAGAAGGAGTCGGCTTTGCGGCGAAAGCAGAATGCCCCCGATCTCTAAATTGTCTTGTATGTTAAGCGGAGAGCATATATAATAAGGGCAGCTGAAGAGATCGGGAGAAATGGAAATGCCCGGAAAGCTACAGGCTGTCAGATGAGGAGAAAAATATGATCAGTAAAATGAGTTTGTTGCAGTATCTTTCAGAAGAGACCTATCAGACAATCTGCGATCGTCTGGATTTGGATGGCAGCGGCCGAAAAATAAAAGGTAATTTTCGGCAATTTCCGGAGGCATTCGTCTGCCGCGTTCATCCTTACCATATTCAATATGAGCAGTTTGGGCAAGTATGGTTTTTGTCTGTAGACATTGACTGCGAAAAAAACGAAAAAGGGTGTCAGGATTTTGAGAAGACATTGTATGAGGAGTATGTAGGCATATTTGGCCAGGAGGCCATGGGTCATTTTCCCGCCTATGAAAACATTTATTGCAGTTACATTGAGTATAGAAATCAGCTGCAGGTTACGAGTGCCGACGAGGTTATAAGGAATATGGCGTTGTTGGGTTGTCCGCCGGAACAGCTTGACGAAAGAAGATGGTCTGAGTATAAAAAGCCGCATGGTACAATTGAATTTTGTGTTTCCAAGGCGGAGGATACCATGATTAAATCAGTGGCGCGATGTCACGGAACCGCTTTGCAGAAGAGAATAAAGGATAAGTCTTTGCATCATATGGGGGCAGGCGTGTGTGTCGCAAAGATGGTCAGAGAAGAAACGGAAAAGGAAATTATGGACTGGCTGTGTTCCAGATACAAAATTGTTGATGTATCATCTCTTTTATGATATCATGTGCTGTACATACAGGATAGCAGGAAGTGGGAATTTTGTATATGTGAAATAGAATCTGAGAAATCTACTGTCTGGTCTGTCTTAAAAGCATGGGATCGCATTTTTTCATAAAGATAACTTCATGGATAAGTAACGGCAAAGGGGAATAATTATGCCTTTTTTTGGAGGAAATACTGTGTCAGACCAGGGGAGCGGGAGCCAGGAGAGTATGTGAGCCGCATCGAGAAGAAAGCGCTTAACAAACTGCGGGAGAAGTTTGAGAGGGAGCAGGCGGCAGAAAAATAGAGAGGCAACGGATCAGGGCATGAAACCAGTTCAAACGCAATGGGTTGGATTGGTTTCATTCCGTTTTAAAGCATTTATACAGAATGTGGAAAGAATGTATGTACGGAGTGAAACGCTTGACCTTGCTGCCAAGAGATAATATAATCAAGGAAAACACAGTGGATTTACAAGGTATTTATAATGCATGATATAAAATCTACATAGGGATATTGTATAAACTCATTCGCCATGAAAGGAATGATTACATGAGTTCGCTTTTTGAAAGACAGGACAGCCTTAATTCTCCCATTGAAACGTTCATCTTTGATACGGAAAAGAGAGACTTTCCCGTGAAGCAGCATTGGCACTATTTTGCCGAATTTATCTATATCCTAAAAGGCAGGGCTGAAGTCACCTGCGATGGAAGAGCATATACTGTTTCAGAGGGGGAGTTGATTATTTTCTATCCGTCGTCAGTTCATTCAATATTTTCAGCGGACGGTTCGCCTGTTCTTTTTGCCGGGATCAAATTCGATTCCGCGAAATTTCAGAATATATCTTCCTATGTGCCGTCTGTGACAGCGATTCTCCGATATGCTCGCACCAAGGATATGCAGATACATTTTAATGCAGAGCAAGCTGGGACGCTGCACAGCCGTGAGATTTTTTCCGACTGTATAAGAGAAACGGAGCAATGCCTGTACGGAAGAGATATTATGCTTCGCTCGCAGATATACAGGCTTATTCTCGGTATCGTCAGACAGTGGATCTCTTTAGGACTTGATATAAATAGCTGCCCTATGAGTTCAACGGAAATCTACGGTATAGAGAACATAGCGGAATACATAGACAGGCGGCTTGAGGAAAATATTCGTGTTGCTGATATTGCCGAAAAATGTCATATGAGTTATTCGGGATTTACCGCGAAATTTCGAGAGCAGTACGGCATGAACTGCAAGGAATACATTGAGCGCATGAGGATATTCAAAGCTGAAGAATATCTGCTTTTTACCGATCATAGTCTCATGTTTATAAGCCAACAGACAGGCTTTTCCGATTGCAGTCATTTTATCCGATGCTTTAAAAAACACCTAGGACTTACTCCGAAACAGTTTAGGCTGAGCAAAAAGCATTCCTGTTAAGAATCTTATTTCCTATAAACATATCGAAAACATATCATAAAAAGAAGAATTTTTAAACATAAAAATAGAACAAATCTCCAAAACTCCCTGTAAACCATTGATGCTGAAATTCCAAATGTGTTATAGTTGATATCATCTAAAATAGAAAGGAGATATATCATGAAGGTATTACTGATCGGCGGGACAGGAACCATAAGTATGGCGATAACAAAGCTGCTGGCAACAAAGGTAGATCAGCTTTACCTGCTTAACCGGGGCCGTAGAAAGGAAGCACTTCCTGACAATGTAAAAACCATCACAGCGGATATTGAAAATGAGGAAGAAACAGCAAAAAAACTTGAAGGCATGACCTTTGACTGTGTTGGTGAATTTATCGGGTTTGTTCCCGGACAGGTCGAGCGTGACTATCGGCTTTTCAGGGGCAAAACCAGGCAGTATATCTACATAAGTTCTGCCTCTGCATACCAGAAACCGCCGAAGAACTATATAATCACAGAGGAAACGCCGCTTGACAATCCATACTGGGAATATTCCCGCAACAAGATCGCCTGCGAAAAATACCTCATGGACAGATACAGGGAGGATGGATTCCCCGTTACGATCGTTCGTCCAAGCCACACCTATGACGAACGCAGCGTACCGCTCGGCGTTCACGGAAACGGTGGGAGCTGGCAGGTGGTGAAACGAATCATGGACGGCAAACCCGTCATAATTCATGGCGATGGGACTTCACTCTGGACGATAACGCACAACAGCGACTTTGCAAAGGGCTATGCAGGGCTGATTGGCAGACCGGAGGCAATCGGTCAGGCATATCATATCACTTCTGACGATAGCCTGAGTTGGAACAGGATATATTGGGCTGTGGCAGATGCGCTGGGCGTTAAATTAAAACCATATTATGTGGCTTCGCAGACACTTGCAGCGCTGAGCCGTTACGATCTTATCGGTTGTCTTATCGGCGATAAGGCAAATTCGGTCGTGTTCGACAATTCTAAGATAAAGTCGCTCGTACCTGGATTCAGAACTGCAATCAGTGCGGAGGAGGGCATCCGGATGACCATCGAAAATATTCTTGCGCACCCCGAATTGCAAAATGAGGACAAGGAATTTGACAGTTGGTGTGACGATGTTATAGAAAGGCTTGAAAAGGCCAAAATGGATATAAGCTAACTGAAAATAGAATCAAAAGCGCAGGGAGGAGCTCATGAACAACTTTAATTTTTGCAGCCCTACGGAATTTATTTTTGGGAAGGGCAGAGAGAACGAGTGCGGCGATTATGTCAGAAAATACGGCGGGAGTAAAGTGCTGATCCACCACGGCGGAAAATCGGCAATAAAGTCGGGGCTTCTTGACAGAGTAAAAAACGCACTTGAAGAAAAGGGTATTGCATTCTGCGAACTCGGCGGAGTACAGCCCAATCCCCGGGATACGCTTGTCTATAAGGGGATCGAACTTGCCCGCAGCGAAAAGGTAGATTTTATTCTTGCTGTCGGCGGCGGTTCGGTAATAGACTCGGCAAAGGCCATTGCGATCGGTGCTTTGTATGAGGGCGATTTCTGGGATTTTTACAGCGGAAAGCACGCGGAGAAAGCCCTGCCGGTCGGCACGGTGCTGACCATTGCCGCAGCAGGAAGCGAAGGCTCTGGTGATTCCGTTATCACCAGAACGGAGGGAATGCTCAAAAGAGGTACCGGATCAGACGTGATGCGCCCGGTGTTTTCGATCATGAACCCCGAACTTACGCAGACTTTGCCTGCCTATCAGACCGCCTGCGGCGCTGCGGATATAATGGCGCATGTTTTCGAGAGGTATTTTACCAATACTACGGAGGTTGAGATTACAGACCGCCTTTGTGAAGCGGTACTCTGCACAATGATCAAGGAGACGCCAAGAGTTATTGCAGATCCCAATAATTATGAAGCACGGGCGAATATCATGTGGGCGGGAACTGTCGCACACACTAATATCGTTGGTGTCGGCAGAGACCAGGACTGGAACAGCCACAATATAGAGCACGAACTTTCGGCACTTTATGACTGTGCCCATGGTGCGGGGCTGGCCGTAATAATGCCTGCATGGATGGAATTTGTACACAGGCACAATGTACTGCGTTTCTGCCAGATGGCGACAAGGGTGTTCGGCTGTGCCATGGACTATGAAACTCCCGAAAACACCGCTGCCGCAGGCATAAAGGCTTTCAGACATTTCCTGCATGACATCGGTATGCCGATAAACTTTGCGGAGTTGGGGGCCAAAGAAGAAGATATTCCGAAATTGGTGGAAAAATTAGGTCTGCTTGACGGACACACGGGGGGCTTTGTATCTCTCTGCTCGGAAGATATTGCGGAGATCTATAGGATTGCCGCGAGAGCTTCGCTGTAATAATGCAGGAATAGTAAAGTGAATCAGAAAAGATCTTGATATAGCTTTCGTCAATTATATTCAGCATAATATAAAGAGGAGGTTTTTATGGAAACAACACACAGGAAAGTTAATAAGAGGCTTCGTTTTACAGACGAACACGGGAATCCGCTGTCAAATCGTGAAATAGGGATCAGACAGGTAAACCACGCATTTTTGTTCGGCTGTGGAGGCTTTGATTTTATGCCTTATGTATTAAAGGGCGGGGATGAGTATAAGCAGCTGACAGACGGCTGGCTTGAGGTATTCAATTATGCCACCCTTCCGTTCTATTGGGGTAGGTATGAGCCTGAAGAGGGTAAGCCAAATAAAGACGCGCTCATGAAGACGGCGCAGTACCTTAAGGATAAGGGAGTCAAGGTGAAAGGACATCCCCTGTGCTGGCATACCGTATGTGCTGACTGGCTTATGAAGTATGATAATCAGACGATTATGCAGAAGCAGCTTGAGAGGATTGACAGAGAGGTTACAGGTTATAAGGGCGTTATCGATATGTGGGATGTAATCAATGAGGTGGTAATCATGCCCATATTTGACAAGTACGATAATGCCATTACCAGGATCTGTAAGGAGAAGGGGCGTGTGGGTCTTATCAAGGAGGTCTTTGAGAGGGCTCATGAAAATAATCCTGACGCCATGCTACTACTTAATGATTTTAATACGTCCATAAGCTACGAGATACTTATAGACGGCTGCCTGAATGCAGGAGTTCCGATAAGTGCCATAGGCATTCAGTCACATCAGCATCAGGGATATTGGGGAAGGGAGAAACTTGAGGAGGTATTGGAACGGTTTTCGCATTTCGGACTTCCGATCCACTTTACCGAGAATACTCTTATCTCAGGTGAGATTATGCCATCTCATATTGTGGATTTGAATGATTGGCGGGTGGATAGCTGGCCGACAACTCCCGAAGGAGAGGAAAGGCAGGCGCGTCAGATGGAAGAGATGTACAGGGTACTGTTTTCCCATCCGCTTGTCACAGCGATTACCACATGGGATTATAAGGACGGGGCATGGCTTAAGGCACCGAGCGGCTTTATAAGAGAGGATAATTCGCGCAAGCCTTCGTATGAGATGCTTAAGAAACTTGTAAAACAGGAATGGTGGACAGATACAACGGTAAAAACTGACGAAAACGGCTGGGCTGAAATAGAAGCCTTTAAGGGCGATTATCAGATAAGCGCAGAAGGCAGGAAGGCCGAAGTGAGTCTTACGGACAATGCGGAGATGATTCTTGCCTTAAGGGACTGAAAGACGCCGATGAACGAAGTGCCGAATGATTATGGACGTGGATAATATCAGGAATAATTTGACCGCGGACGATCTGCCGCGGGATGCAATGGCTGAATATGATAAGGTTAGAGAAATCCTTGGTATTGTTTGCGCAGGATGGAAGAACATTGCGGATTATCAGGAGGGAATGATTTATGAGCATTGATGTAAGCAGGATGCCGAAGCTGGGATTTGGGCTTATGAGGTTACCCGAAAAGGACGGCAAGATCGACCATGAGCAGGTATGCAGTATGATTGATAAATATATGCAGGCCGGCATGAACTATTTTGACACGGCCTATATATACCACGGAGGGAAATCGGAGGCTGCTGCAAGGGAAGCACTTGTCAAGAGATATCCCAGAGACAGCTTTATGCTTGCGACAAAGCTGCCGGCATGGGAGATAAAGAAAGCGGATGACGTGGAAAGACTATTTAACGAACAGTTAAATAGGGCCGGAGTGGATTACTTCGATTTTTACCTTCTGCATTCGATGGAGGATGGTTCTAATTATGATACATATGTCAAGTACGATTGCTTTGACTGGTGCATGAAACGAAAGGCGGAGGGAAAGATCAGACACTTTGGGTTTTCGTACCATGGGAGTCCTGAACTTCTTGAGATGATTCTTGACGAGCATCCCGAGGTGGAGTTTGTGCAGATCCAGTTCAATTATCTTGACAGGACCAACCCGGTTGTACGCTCCCAGAGACTTTATGAGATACTGCATGAAAGAAAGATTCCCATTATTGTTATGGAACCGGTAAGGGGAGGTATGCTTGCCAATATGGCTCCGGAGATTGAGGCAAGGTTTAAGACCCATCGTCCGGAAAAGTCGGTTGCTTCCTGGGCTCTTCGGTTTGCAGGTTCTCTTCCGGGCATGATGACCATATTATCGGGAATGTCAAATATGGAACAGATCGAAGACAATATTAGCACATTCAGTGATTTTGAACCGCTGACAGAGGAGGAACTGAAGATCATCAATGAAGTTACAGAAGAACTTCTTGGTATGCCGCAGATAGGATGTACTGCTTGTAAATATTGTTGTGACGGATGTCCGAAGAAAATAAGCATTCCCGATGTATTCAGGACTGTGAACACATTGCGCCGTTACCCGGATGACTGGCGATCCAAGAATTTCTATTCGGGACTGATACAGAGGAGCGGCAGGGCTTCGGATTGCGTCGGATGCGGTCAGTGTGAGCGCGTATGTCCTCAGCATCTTCCGATTATCGAATTAATGAGGGAGGCAGCCGAAATACTGGACTGAAATTCTAATCGGCGCGACAGAAAAACTTTGGGAAGCTCCTCAATATGACATATCGGCAGCAAAATGGAATAAAGCCAAGGCAGATCGGAACAAAGGGGATAAAAAATGAATTACAGTGAAATGAAACGCGAGTACCTGAAAGGTTGGCATACCTGGAATGTGCGCAGTGTACTCTCACATGTTCATATGCCGGATGGCTTTGCACTCAATATTGCGTTCAAGGAATACAGCAGTGGACATTATCTGAAAGAAACGCTGATCGGGCGTTTTGGGGGTGCGTATGATCGCACCCCTGTTGAAACGGCCTATCCTGGTCCTCATGCTTTTGATGAAACCTATACCAAGATGACGCTGAGATGGTGTGGTATGGAAATATGCGTGGAATCGGCGGTGGAAGAGGATGAATTGTTTCTGCTGGTCACGCCTGTCATAAAGCAGATCCGCCCGGCCATGCTGGTAGTGGAAGGAGGATTCCTATGGGGCCGGGGGGGATGGATTGAGAAGTGCGGACAGACACTGGTTGCCCATGGTTCTGAGGGGGACAAAATCCTTTATACCACCGGCAGCGCCACCTGGGATCCCAATATTCCGATACAGACAGCCTGCCTGTCTGTGGCTTTGGATACGCCCCTCTATCGCGCGCAATGATGCCGCTTATTCCGAGCAGAACTACTGGCGCGGACGTGTGTGGGCGCCGCTGAACTTCTTGGTCTATCTGGCGCTGGCCAGAACCGAACTGGAGGATGTACGTCGTGATCTGGCAGAAAAATCGGCGGTACTCTTTATGAAGGAGTGGACGGAACACCGACATGTACATGAAAACTACAACAGTATCACCGGCGAAGGCTGCGATTCTGGAAACAGTGATAAATTCTATCACTGGGGTGCGCTGTTGTGTGCCGTTGCGCTTGCGGACGCCGGATATATAAAGAATCTGGGAAAACCGTTGGAAGAATAGAGGAGATCATATTCCGTAAAGAGATCAAACGCCGGATGCCTTTGCCGCTCCAGGCAGTTCTGCCTTTATCAGACATGCTATGAACTCCTTGGGTTTTTCTATATGGATGCCATGCCCGCAATCAAAATGAACAATTTGTAAATCAGCAACAAGTGCTGAAACCCTATTTAAATCTTCTTCGCTTAAAGCCGCCATTAAAATACCGTGCGGTATTCCACAATGGAACCTGCCGCTATAGAATGTCTCTCCAAACAGTGGGTCATACTTATTCATGCCCTGAAAGCTGCTAAGTGCGGCTTTCGGCCAGAACATCACTTTTAGATTTCTGTCAGGATGCTTTTTTCTGTACTTTGACGCCATGGCAATCATTTTTTCTTTAATCTTGTCTCTGGATTTTTCAGGGAAAAAATTCCATGCGTACTGATTGCCGAAATAATACAGCACAAAATCTTTATGCTCGGATTGATTTATAAAATCATGGCAAATTGTAGATAAATCAATATAATTAAAGCTGCTTTTACGCCTTTCCCCCTGTGAAGAGAAAAACGGAGGATCTTCCAAAATTAAATATTTGCAAAGTTCTGTATTGGCTGCAATGTATGCCGCAATCAATCCTCCGGAAGAATGCCCCAGAAGAAAAACTTTATCTTTAATCACATCTTCAATAAAACGTATAATGGCCTTACCAATGTCAGCCACATTATATTGTTCTGCAGTATGCAGACTTTTACCGTGCCCATAGCAGTCTATTGAATAAATATGAAATTTTTTAGATAAAGGAGTCCATACATTTTTAAAACTTGCAGCATCTACCCCTTGCGCATGAATAAGAACCAATGGCTGTAAATCATTTTCTATTTCATAGTAACAAAGTTGTATCCCTTGCTTTTTATAAATGTGCTCAGTTGTCATACGGACTTTCCCTCTCTATACCGGGTTTTCATCCCATTAATCCATCGGTTAATATTTTGCTTATAAAATCTTCATGCGGTTCAAATAAGATGTGATAAACGGAAACGATTGCAGTTCTGTATATGTTTCTTTATTGTATCCGATATGTACTGCATTGTCAATTTTATTAGCGTAGACAGCGATGGATCCAGGAGCGTACAGGGATTGATGTTGGAGGTCATTATGGAGGAATGTCCGCAGAGATTGAAAAAGAAACTGTTGTCCGAACTCCTGGAGCAGATGAAAAACCGGGAAACAGATGCAATATTTTTTCTGCTTTTTAAGTCTGCAATTCATATAATTCGGTTTTGCCTGTGTGACGAGAGTGTATGGGAACAGATTGGTGTGCAGTTCGGCAGAGGAGTGGAATACTTATCCGCCCATGCGGAATTTTACAGTTTAGAAGAAATATGCAAGCGCATTTTGGGGACAGCGTCAGAGGTGGGCGCTTGTGCACAGGCATATGAGATAGCGGAGATTCTGGACAAGCAGTTATCCGCTGCATCTGCAGGTGTTGATTATTATTGGGTTCTCAGGCAGAAAGCGGAGTTGATGCAGAAAATGGGAGATCGCTTTGACTATGCGTCGATTGAAGCGGAACTTGACCGCATCTGTAAACTTGCTCTTGAATGGGAACCTGGGAAGCCAATGTTGGCTGAGAAGCAGAATATACGGCTATGGGCGGAGTATTATTTCTTTGGCAGGCCGGATCTGAGGGGAGAGGAGGGCGCAGGAAAAATAGGGGAATGCGTCGAAAAGTATAGGCAGTGCTGCACGGAGGAGGAGGCAGAAGGGGATGTGGGGCTATGCGTGCTTGAGACGATGCAAGAGCGCAAAAAAACGGTTTTATTCTAAATGTAACAAATGAATGGGCGTTGAAAGGAATGCGTATCCTGGAGAAAGAATATGGTCCCCAGGCGATAGAGCAGCCGGACGCGCAGGCTTTGTTTCGCGTCATCTATACCGCGGCAGATATGACCAGGGATGAAAGAGAACTGTACCGAAGGTTCTTTAAACTGTATTACAGGAGTTTTTACATAGCAGGAAACTGGCGTGTATATCCGATGTTAAAACAGGGCTGCTCTTTTGGGAATGCGGGAGTAACCGTTAACAATGAGGAAGAGGAGTGGGGGAGAGTTGGCCTGTTGGATATTATTCAGCAGGGAATTGTTTATTTGTCCAATCATGGAGTCAGCAACGGGCAGAACCCGTTGAAACTTTTGCTGTGTTACCATCTTTTCGGTGATAATAACATCAGTACGCTCAATTTGCAGGCAGCAATGAGAAAGGCATTAAATAATCAAGTTCTTCTTCACTTTGTGCATACAATACTGGAGAGCGGACATGAGGAACGGCAAATGCTTGATGTGCTTTTGAAAGCGGTTTTTGGGAATGTTTCTTTCGGGAATGGCTGTTTTGGACTGGTTGAAAAACAACAGTTTTTAATCTCCTGAAGATGTGTGGACTGGAAATGGACAGAACGCTGTGGAGGCTAGACTATACAGGCGATACAGATAAGGAAGAGTTTTGGATTTTAGATGCATTCAGCGGATGGCAGTGGGAATTGGTTCTGCAGGCGGATGTGCAGATGACGGAAGCCTTGCTCTATACCATATGGCGCCTGCATGATGGAGAGATGGAAGGACAGGTGCTGGAATTGTTGGAAAAACGGCTCCGGAATGCCGGCTGGAAGGAACGCTTCTGGTCTGAATTGATGCAGGAGGCTCAATCAGAAGGCGGTGAGTGGGAACTTCATATGAAAGAAATAGTTGCCCTGCATAATTCGGAAACTGTTAAACAGCGGGATTTCCGCAGCCATATGTATGAAGCGGGCTGGGACAGATATGAGGGAAGTCAGTATGAGAAAGACTTAAGGGATGGGCTGAAGGCAGGGAACTATGATCTGGTCCTTAGCATGATAGACGAAGTGATAGACGGCTTTAAGAATGACAGTGATAAGAAATCCAACTCTGGTGAGTGGCTGGCCATTGCCTATTTTTATATGCCGGCAGCGAAGGATAGAAGCATGAACAGATTTATGGACGGCATACAGAAGATGGAAAAGCCGTCTTTTCTGGGAGGGAAGTACTTTATTTTGCGCGCCTATGCTTATCTGGACGACAGGGTGGGTTTTGCGGATTACTATAGAGAGAATTGCCAGGAAATATGGAAGGGGTTGAGAGACGGGGGGGGTATCGGTACTTTTATCCGAAAAATGAACTCTATCAGATGGCGGCGTATGTTTTCTCTCTGGAAGAAGAGGATATTTCACGGGATTTCTGCAGTCAGTTGGCAGATTTAATTGCGGAGTCTGTATCTTGGTATGCGTATACGGAAGGCATTTTATGCAATTTGGATTGGATGACGAAGTATGTTTCTTTTGAAACGGTGTGGAGACGGGAGCGCTGTATAAAGGAGATCAATACTACTGATTATGATGAAATCTACCAGCTTATTGAAAAATATCTGTCTTTGGAAGAATTGATGGACATTTTTATTGCCGGAGTATTGGGCCCGAAACTTTCAGACAAACCTGTTCGCCCCCAAAATACCGAATTTGCATTTTGGGAGAGTAAGTATTATCTATGGCTGCGGGAGAAGTTTGGAGAAGCAGGGGAGGAGAGGCTGAAAGTGGAATTTGCGGAATTATATGCGTTGAAAGCGGAATTTGATAAGAAATACAGAGATCAATATATCTGGCAGGTGCATAAAATAGTGAATGAAATCAAAGACTTGCCGGTGCGTTTTCAATGAAATTGTCCCGGAGAAGAGTCCTGCGTTATTTTGAGGGGGCAGATAAGTATAGGGGATGCAGGGACTTTAAACTTTTATTACATATGGAAAATGCATCACTGCGTAATTGCGGGTGGTGCATTTTTATTGGATTATAGTAAATAAGATTCAAAAAAGGATTGAATTCCAGTTATGCTATAATCAGGGATCAATCAATAATTATTTATATAAAATTGTATAAATAAATACAAACAAATATATTGACACGATGTTTGTGTGTATTGTATAATTTTTCTTAAAACTTTAAATTACAAATGCTGAAATATGATCGACTTTAATTGGTTAATATTATAAATAGTATAAAATCCTGCCAGTTTATGGGAGTCTCTGTGAAACGGGTGGACAGGGGGAAGAAAATGAAAATTAAAGTGGCAATTCTGAGGAGGGATAAGACCTATTTGAGCCGTCTGGTCTCAGCGTTTAATTCCCGGTATACCGAAAAGCTGGAAATGTATTCTTTTATGCAGGAGCAGGCGGCTCTTGAAGCGTTGACAGCCAGCAGGATAGATATGTTACCATTCCGGGAGAGTATCAAACAGGTAAACCCAAAGTAAAAACAGTTTATGATCCCAGTGTGTTTAGTACGGAAGAATATTTGCGAAGAGGGGTGGAAGCTGCAAATAATGCATCAGAGCAGTATTCGGAGGGGATATTACCTAGAGAATGGAGTGGTTATGACAGCCAGGGAATAAAGTGGAGAGGATATTATGAAAACGGAGTTATTACGTCATTTAATCTGGAATGAGGAGATAAATTATGGCAAGCCAATAGTGTTGGAAATGTAAAGATGTATATTGGTGGGGAGATTCTATTTGATTGGATGCTTTTCAGTACAATTATCAATAAACATATAGGGGTGTTATATGGCCGCTACCATAAATATAAATTGTGTATTAAGCGATGCGGTAGATATTGCCGTTATATTGCAAGAACTTAGGAGTAATAAATTAGACGTTAAAGTAGATAAAAAGATAAGTATGGATAATTGGTCTTGGGAAAATCCTCAGGAATTTCAGGACGTATCAGAAATTTACAGATTACTTCAAAACCACAAGATTATAGTAATTAATGCATATTTACATACATTTAAGGATTTTGGAATTTATATAGAAAGGTGTAAGAATAAGTATTTTTATGAATTTTGGATAAATACAGATGGTTTTCCAGAATTAGATTCTGACGTTATTAATTCGCAAAATATAAGTTTTTTTGAAAAAATTCAATTTTTTATTTTAAATTTTGTGGAAAATCATATTGGCCGTTTTGAAATCATTTCTATAGGAAATGAGACGTTGTTTAAGTACAAAGAAAGTATAGCGGAGACAATTCAAGAATCTGATTCTGCTTTGATATGGATGATTCCCAAAGCATCAGAGAACAAAATGGCAGTAAGTGGATATAGTAAAAGAAATGTTGGCAGTGTAGAAGTATTTATAAAAAACAATTGATATATTCGTTGGACATAGCTACTTGGAGGTAAATAATGACAAAAGATTTAATAAATTGAATAAAGGAGTTACCCATGATGAAATATGTTATTAGTGATATGAATGCGGATGGACATGAAAGATTTGTAACCATAAAGAACAAGGATAATAATACGAGTTTTGTTGTACATTTTCTTGAATATGATGAATATTTGGAGAACAACGAAAAATCAAAGAAAAGGGACGTGGGAGACATACTTGAAGGGGAGATGGCCATTGGACTGGTGGTTGTGGATAAAGAAGTGAATGCAACGCTAATGCATAAACAATTAATACCAGGGTCCTCACATATAGAAGCAATAGTTCGGATTTGCAAAATCGTGGATGACTATTCGGTGTTTGCGAGTTCCTCCTTAGTAAATGGTTTGATATTGATTGAGTTTGAACATAGAGTGAATTATCGAAGGGGGGATGTGATCTACCTTGAGGGGTCTCTGGAAATGGATTTATAAGTGTTTTGGCCGTAGTAGAAATCAGAATAAAAACAGCAGTATATAAATATAGATACTTCAAAAATTAAAAACAAAAGGAGGTTAGCTATGAAACAAGAAGAATAGCTTACCAGCTTTTGTAAAGATCAGGTAAGTGCAATGAAGTATCCAGCGAATATTTTACAAACTGAGATATTTGGAAAGGTGTCAAAATGAAAAATAGAATTATTCGTATCGATCAGAAAAATGCAAATAAAATTTTGCTTAGTTTAAGAAACGATCCAAATACTTTTTGTGTGGAAATTGAAGGGAGTAATTGTAAAGTCAGTTTGGACTATTTAACGGAAGTTTCGACCAAATTTCAATTTCCCATCATATCTAAAGGCTATGATGGGTATGAGGATTGGATCCGCGATCTCACATGGATCAAAGAGGAAAATATAGCAATTATAATAAATAATTACTGCAAGCTTCTTTGCGATGAGCCGAGCAAAAAATGTCTTGTTCTGAACTCATTTGAGGAGGTAGTATTTCCGTGGTGGGAATCCGAAGTCTGTGAGCATATGGTAGAAGGAAAAACAAGATCATTTATAGTATATCTGATCAACTAATACTGGAGGACATACTCATTTTGAGCAAATGTTTCCCAATGATAATCTTGTTGTAAGAAACAAAAGAAGCAGGAATTAAGATAGAGGAGCTTTGAGAATGAAGAGCAATGTACTATATAAATTATCTATTAAGCAGGAATATTACACTACAGAGTATATGCTGATGTGGGTGGAGGAGATAGCCAAAATCATAGAACCGAATGAAATGCTCATTAGTACATTCAGCAATAATTTTATGAAATATAATGCTGAAATACTCATGGAAGAGATAGAAAGTGTGGTCGAAAAAGCAGAAATAGATCTGTATATAAAGACAAAGGAAGAACATTTTTCTACCTATGTAAAAGAGGAGGATGGCCGGGTTATATTCGGCATAGACACTAAAGAGGAAAACCCTCATATTGAGAGAATGATAGAAGATACTATGTGCAAGGGCCAAGGTGTATTTGCGTTTAAATGTTCTACGATGGATAACTTTCTGGAAAATCTGGACAGTATTTCCTGGTATTGCCATTTTGAAGGAAACCTAAAAGGAAAAAAGATAACCCATCATCGCAACAGGCCCAAAGAAGAAATAATTGATATTGAATATAATGCAGGACATTCACATGTGGAGGCAGGGATATGGTTTGGCTCCTACCACTGTATGTGGTTTGGCCGGGACTTTTACCAATACATTTCTAAACAGAAACTGCAGGCATTTTCTAACTGCCATGAGAATGTGGAACTGGAGAATGATGTAATTCGCATAGTGCTTTACAAGAATATGTGGGATTTTGGGAATCCAGTCAACCGTAATCGGCAGTGGGACTTCAGGAGAAGTGTCGGCATAGATGAAGTAGCACATTCTCTACATGGAAGAAAGAAGAAAGTGACGGATCCTGTGCTGGAGATACTTCCCAAAGATGAAAAGGGAAACAACGTAACACGCTTTTATTTTACCAGTCATGGAAAAAATGTTCGGAAGTCCCAGGCAAGTGTGGAGAGAACCTATACGCACTCGCCGAAAGGTAAACTACTTCATGTAGAACATAGAAAAATAAACAACGAGGACGCAAAAGATGATATGGATTAATTTACTGGGCATACTGCTGGGGACGGCTCACCGGGGGAACTTTTGCCCTGGCGCTCCGGGGAAAAGGAAGAAGGATAAAGAGAAGATAAATAATTGCATTTGTGTCTTACATGGTATATAATAGCAAATATTTGAGAACCCTTTTGCGCATCTCTTTTGATTCCCGGGTATCGGATTCCCGGTGTACAGGAAATTTCAGCCTGGAAAGGGAAAACACATGCTGAGTGTAGGACTGAACTGGATTTATATCATATTGACCACATTTTGTGCCGGATCCGGCATAGGGTATCTGGTGGAGAAAAAGCTGCGTTATCGGATACGGGGATTGGACAGCATATTGATGGCGGGACTGGTGGCGGTAACCGTGTATGCGGAGGTTTTCAGCCTATTCTATAAAGTGGGCGCCGTTGCCAACGGGATTCTTGCGGCAGTTTGCCTTGGGGTGTTTTTGCTGTTGCGAAGACAGATTTCCCGGAGAATGGGGGACTGGTGGCGGGAGACGCCTGCTGTGAAAAAAGTGCTGCTGCCCGTTCTGTTCCTGCTGTGGGCCTATTTCTCCTCCAGAGGCTACATGGCCTATGACTCGGATCTGTACCATGGCCAGAGCATACGCTGGATCGAGGAATATGGCGTGGTGCCGGGACTTGGCAACCTGCATGAGAGATTCGCTTACAACAGCGCTGCCTTTGCCGCGAACGCCCTGTACAGCATGAAGTGGCTGCTGGGTCGTTCTCTGCACACCGCCAGCGGCTTCTTTGCCCTGCTGCTCAGCAGTACGGCGCTGGAACTGGGCCGGACCTGGAAGGAGAAAAAGCTGCGGCTGGCTGACTTTGCCATGATCGGGGCCGTTTATTACCTGGCCACCATCTGGGACGAGGTGACGGCTCCCAGCTCCGACTATCTGATTATGTGTACCCTTTTTTTCATCGTAATCAAATGGCTGTTATGTCTGGAACGGGACAGCGGCCCCCGGAGAGAAGGGGTGGTTCCTTATGCGCTGCTGTGCGTGGCGGGCGTCTATGCCCTGACGCTGAAGCTGACTGCGGGTCTGATTCTGCTATTGGTACTCAAACCCGCCGTATCGCTGCTCCGGGAAGAACGCTGGGGGGAAATCCTGTTATATCTGGGACTGGGGCTGCTGGTGTGCCTGCCCTGGATGGTCCGAACGGTGGTGATATCCGGCTGGCTTCTGTATCCCTTTCCG
>Ga0224740_10184_pt1 | contig 16876 bp, 17 predicted proteins | sample LIM_E_Water_Bulk_FD_161634 | JGI IMG/M metagenome (GOLD analysis project Ga0224740, IMG submission 161634) | Enriched cells from gastrointestinal tract of the lab mouse from Pacific Northwest National Laboratory (PNNL), Richland, Washington... | ecosystem: Host-associated > Mammals > Digestive...
CCCAGACATCTGCCACAGCCGCGGCGGGAAATATCACAAAGGGAAAGACGGCATATGTCAACGGCGTGAAAGTCACGGGGACCGGGGCTGACAATACGGCCAATTACAATAACGGGTATAATGCGGGGATGGCGGCCGGCAAAAAAGCCAGCAGTGCGGATTTTACAGTCTCCGGGAGATGCACCATCCCGCAGGCGGCGGGAATGGCAGGAGGCTTCCTGGACGGCGGGTCAGCATCCTTTACCTGCAGGATAATAGTGGAAAACGGAACGCCGCGGATCGCATCATCTTCGTTCACGGCCACTGCCACGGCAAAAAATTATTATACACCCCAGCAGGCAGTGACTGGCAATGGCACAGGGACTGTCAGCATTGCATGAGGTGTCAGGAAGGGAAAGGCAGGGAATAATGGATAAAAATGCAGTAAAGGAGATCATGAAAGAATATAAGGGAAGGGAATATGCTTTCCCCATAGGAGTCAAAGCCACAAATGTGGAGACTGATAACAGCCATCAGTTTGTAACCAAAACAGAAAAAACAAAGATAGGTGAGATAGATGGTATCAGACAGGCTTTTACGGATGGTTGTAATGTGCTGGTGTCCGCATGTACAACCTATGGGTCGACGCCGGAAAGCAACAGCCCGCCGCATATAGCTGATGCCATAAGGGATATTTATAATAAAAGGTACAGTGACGGCTACAATGCCGGTCACAGTGCGGGAAGGCTGCAGGGACAGAAGGATGTGGTCGCGGACCCGGGAGCTTATGGAATAGATGTTGGCTATACGATCGAACAAATGAAAGTCGATATCAGTACCCGTGACTGGTCAGAATATGATGCGTTCTCAAAGTGTTTCACAGCCCCGAATGACGGGGTGCTGGTTGTGGGGAATACGGTCCATGCAGGGATCGGGGTGATATGGGGAGCCGAAGGGACGCATGAGATATCCGTTACATATAAAGGAAATGTTGTTCTTGAGAAGACTGTAGAGGTATATGGCGGTCCGGATGGATATGCACAGAATAACCCTTATCCCATTATAACAAACCAGCAGTACCCATTAAAAGCTGGTGAACAGCTTATTGTAAAAGCAAAATTTACCGGAAGATGGAAGACAGATGAAGACGGAAGCCATGGATCAGGAACGATATGTTCTTTTGGCGGGGATTCTGCGCTGACCTGGGTTCATATTTACACTTAAAATAAGTGATTTGATCTTTATAAAGGAATGGATATAAACATGAAAAATTTTGATAAGGCGGTATCAAAGGCGGCCGGATACAGCATGGAAGGGCAGGGTCGGAAAACAGCCTGAATACAGAATAGAAAATACAGGTCAGATGCAGAAATGTGTCTGGCTTTTATTTTGCAAAAAAACGGAAAGGAGGTGAAGCTGGTGGAAGATGCAATCACACGGGCAGAACATGAAGAATTCCGCCGCCGGATGGAAGAAGAGAACGGGCGTCAGAACAGACGGCTTGAACTGCTGGAAAAGAGCCAGCAGCGTCTTGAAATGCTGAATATCTCTATTGAGAAACTTGCGGTCAACATGGAGAGCATGTTAAAAGAGCAGTTACAGCAGGGGGAACGTCTGGAAGCCCTTGAATCAAGGGACGGGGAGATGTGGCGCAAGGTGGTGGGACATGCCGTGACGGCAGCAGTCAGCATTGTGATAGGGTATATCTTTTGCAGGCTGGGGATGTAGAACAGGATCTTAAGGGAAAAGAGAGGTAAATAATTATGGATATGGAAATCTTGATGCAGTATGTAACATATTTAATGATGGCAATAGGCGCGCTTTCCTTTGTTACGGGCGTGATCGTGCAGGCAGTCAAGGAAATGCCCAGACTTAAGGGGGTACCTACCAGCGTGGTGGCACTGGCAGTATCCTTTGTCCTGTGTCCGGCAGCAGTGGTCATTACCTGCCAGTATTTAGGGATAGTAATTGTCTGGTACTATGTGTTCGCTTCCTTCATTGCCGCATTCATCGTCTATCTGGTAACAACAGGAGGATGGGAACGGGTTGCGGAGATCTGGGACCGGACTAAATACAGCGGAAAAGGGAGGAAACAGAAATGATTGAGATAGTCCTTAGAAACGGTTATATCGTCAGATGGAGAAAGAAGCAGTGGACGGATTATAAGTATGACGGAAAATGCTTCATTGTTATTAAGGATAATGAGTGGATAGGCATATACAGTCTGGACAGCATTATATCCATTGTACTTAAAAACAAAAAAGGGAAAAAGCGGGGTAAGAACAGATGAAAATAGGAATAAATTGTGGACATACAGTCAGCGGCGCCGGATATGGCGCCATTGGCATTATCGGGGAAAGTGACCATACCCGTCTTGTAGGAAGGGAACTGATGCGCCTTATGCAGGCCGCAGGGGTACAGGTAACAGACTGCACCATTGACCATGCGTGTTCGCAGAACGAATACCTTGAGAAGGCCGTTAAACTGGCAAATAACGAAGAACTGGACTGGTTCATCAGCATCCACTTTAATGCATCCGGTACCCATACCGGGCAGGGGGCGGAAGTCTATACCTATAAGGGCAGGCAGCACCCGGATGCAGTCAGTGTATGCAGGAATCTGGAAAATCTGGGATTCAGGAACCGTGGCGTGAAGGAAGGCACCGGGCTTTATGTAGTCAGGAAGACCAAGGCAAAGTCCATGCTGATAGAAGTATGCTTCTGTGATAACCAGCAGGATATCAATACCTATAAGGCAGCAGGCGGCGCGCGTGGAATAGCGGAGGCCATATTTAAAGGATTCTGCAAACATGTGGATGTGCCCGGAGCCGGGGAGACATCCATCATGGGAACCAGCGTTGCAACCGCAGGTCAGCTCAATGCCCTGTTACTGGCCGGGAATCCGCAGGCAAAAGATTACCTTCATCTGGCAGAGGTCTATCTGGAAGAGGGAGAAACGGAAGGGGTAAGAGGTGATGGTGCGTTCTGCCAGAGCCTTATAGAGACAGGATATTTCCGTTTTAATGGTGATGTACAGCCCTGTCAGCACAACTATGCCGGAATAGGAGCCACAGGCGGCGTACCAGGTAATTCCTTCCCGGATGAGCGGACAGGCGTCCGTGCACAGATACAGCATTTAAAGGCGTATGCATCCACGGAACCGCTGACGCAGGAGTGTGTTGACCCCCGATACAAATATGTTTCCAAGGGATGTGCCCCGACTTTTGAACAGTTGGCAGGTAAATGGGCAGTACCTGGATATTCCGGTTATGCAAGCCTTGAAGCGGCCAGACTGGCCAATGATACATATGGACATAAGATTGTAAAATTGCTGAAAAAAGCGATTGTTTAGATGTATTTTTGATGCGTATGGGTGATGGAAAAGTACAAAGAAGTTGCACCAGTGCAACCAAAGAAATGAATTGCCTTGCATCAATCAATAAATACCTATGACATAAATGCACGTATGTATAGCCCCACTCATAAGTCATCAAAAGCACACTGTCTGCCGCCTCACCAATCAGCCCATAATCTTTTCCGGCATAAAGAAGCCCCTGCTGGTCATCGGAAGTCTTAGGGGCCAGGGCAGCGGATACATGGTAGCTATATGGGGCAAGAAAATTTCTGGTTTCCGCTACGAAATCTGCAAAGGGGATTCTGTCCTCGGGAAGAATAAATTCAAAATCAATATCTACCCCCTGGAATCCTTTTTCAGACAGGGTCGTCAGAAGGTTATCCAGCAGGTTTGCCTTTACTTCTTCATTATTTACCAGCGTAGTAATCAAATAGTTGTTAAAATTACCGTCAGGACCAAAAGGAGTCAGGGTGAGGATGGGACTCACACCGGCTTCCAGCGCGGAGCGGATCATGAAACTATCGTCAACAGCCGGGGGCACCAGACTGCCGTCGGTGGTGAAGCCATAGGAAAAGACGGACAGGGTAGTGAGAAAGGGCAGCGTATCTTCCAGAACATTTTGTGCAATAAAGGGGTAGGCGTAGCCGTTTACATAGGCCGGATAAGAAGGGATGGAAGGGGCGCCGGAAGATAAGAGGAGCGCCTGCCCGATAGCCAGGGCATAGGGATAGGTGAGCTGATTGTTAAAAATAATGGAGGATGCCGAAATTCCGTAACGCCCTGCGATAGAATCAACGGTATCCCCTTCTTTTACTACATATATTTCCATGAATGTTCCTGCACAGTATCTTTCTTTAAGATATGCGGGAAAAATGTTACTGTTCACTCCATTCCTGATTTCTGTGTGAACAGTAACGGGAAAGGTCAGTTGGTTATGGAGATTCCCAGATGGATTCTGCGGTAAATCTTCCATAGGATAACTGCAGGAAAAGAGATCAGCAGATACAAAGTGGAGACAATACCAACAGCTCCGCCGATAAATGCAATAAGTAAAAAACCAATGTTCATAATAATAGCACCTCCGTTTATGTTGACTACATCTTACCAGAAGCAGTCGGGAAGATAAAGCGGATAAACGGATTTTTAACAGGAGTTTAACGTTATCTTAACGACTTTTTAACACTGCGGATAAATAGGAATGGCGGTTGCATAATAGAATAAAAAAACTTATAATAAGGTTAACTTGTAAGGACGGCATCTTATGGAATGATTGATATTTATGGAGGAAAAACGGAGGAACGGATATGAATTATGAACAGGCAATAGAGAAACTTGCCAAAGCAGGCCAGGAGCATGTAATGAAATATTATGATGAACTGACAAAGGAGCAGAAGGAACTTTTGCTTGCTCAAATTGACGCTACAGATTTTTCTGTCTTATCATTTTTAAAGCATGGAAGGGAAAGCGCCGTGAACGGCAAAATTACCCCGCTGGCATCCATGCAGCTTCCTGAGATCAAGGAAAAAGAAGGAGTATTCAGGGCGGCAGGGCTTGATGCGATCAGGAAAGGGAAAGTCGGCGCAGTGATGCTTGCAGGCGGTATGGGAACCCGTTTAGGTTCTGACGACCCTAAGGGTATGTACGACATAGGACTTACAAAGGAAGTATACATTTTCCAGAGGCAGATTGAAAATCTGATGGATGTGGTGAATGAAGCCGGGGCATATATCCCGCTTTATGTGATGACCAGTGACAAGAATCATGAGACAACAGCCCGTTTCTTAAAAGAACATGATTATTTTGGATATAAAAGTGATTACGTGACCTTCTTCAAACAGGATATGGCGCCGGCATGTGACCGGGAAGGGAAGGTTTATATGGAAGAGACGTGGAAAATTTATACGTCACCGAATGGGAACGGAGGCTGGTATTCTTCCATGTATAAATGGGGGATTGCAAAGAAGGCCAGAGAGGACGGCGTGGAATGGCTGAACGTGTTTGCGGTGGACAATGTACTGCAGAGGATTGCAGACCCCTGTTTTGTTGGGGCAGTTATCACAAACGGGCGTGAGTGCGGCGCCAAAGTAGTGCGCAAATGTGCCCCCGACGAAAAGATAGGGGTTATCTGTTTAGAGGATGGCAGGCCCTTTATTGTGGAATACTATGAACTGACAGACGAACTGATGTATGAAAAAGATGCAAACGGAGACCCTGCTTATTACTTCGGCGTGATATTCAACTACCTGTTTAACATAAACGGCCTTGAGAGGATCCGCGAGAGAAGGCTTCCTTTTCATGTGGTGGAAAAGAAAATCCCCTATATGGATGAAAAGGGGACAAAGGTGAAACCGGAGGAGCCTAACGGATATAAATTTGAACAGCTTGCCCTTGATATGATCCATGAGCTGGATAGCTGCCTTTCCTTTGAAGTGGAGAGGAACAAAGAGTTTGCCCCCATCAAAAATAAAACAGGCATAGACTCGGTGGAAAGTGCAAGAAAGCTGTGCGGGGAAAATGGAATAAAACTATAACTCTTTTTAACATTTTAACTGGTTTGAGTAACATTATCATATTGCCTGATACAGCAAATATCAGTTAAAATGAATATAAGGTAATAAACAGTATAACAATAAAACAAGTAATGTTTTTAAAAGGAGGCAGGAAAATGGCAATACTGGTTACAGGTGGGGCCGGGTACATCGGCAGCCATACGGTGGTACAGTTACAGAGCGCAGGTTATGATGTGGTAGTGGTAGATAATTTGAGCAATTCCAGCGAAAAGAGTTTACAGCGGGTGGAAAAGATTACGGGAAAGCCGGTTACTTTTTATAAGGCTGATATTCTGGACAGAGAAGCTTTAAATGCTGTTTTTGAAAAAGAAAGTATTGACTCCTGTATTCATTTTGCAGGGCTTAAGGCAGTGGGGGAATCGGTACAGAAGCCCTGGGAATATTATGAGAACAATATTGCAGGCACACTGACACTGGTGGATGTTATGAGAAATCACGGTGTTAAGAATATTATTTTCTCTTCATCAGCTACGGTTTACGGGGATCCGGCTATCATTCCAATCACAGAGGAATGCCCTAAGGGACAGTGCACGAATCCTTACGGCTGGACGAAATCCATGCTGGAGCAGATTCTGGCTGATATGCAGAAAGCCGACCCTGAATGGAATGTGATACTGCTCCGGTATTTCAATCCGATCGGTGCCCACAAGAGCGGAACCATGGGAGAGAACCCCAACGGAATTCCTAATAACCTGATGCCCTATATCACACAGGTTGCAGTGGGGAAATTAAAAGAGCTGGGCGTGTTCGGAAACGACTACGATACACCGGACGGAACAGGCGTCCGCGATTATATCCATGTAGTAGATCTGGCGGCAGGGCATGTGAAAGCCCTTAAGAAGATAGAAGAAAAGGCAGGACTTTGCATATACAATCTGGGAACAGGCATAGGATACAGCGTTCTGGATATCGTAAAGAACTTTGAGGAAGCCACAGGGGTCAAGATTCCCTATGTGATCAAGGAAAGACGGGCCGGGGATATTGCAACCTGCTATTCCGATGCATCCAAGGCAAAAAGAGAACTTGGCTGGGAGGCACAGTATGGCATTAAGGATATGTGCGCTGACTCCTGGAGATGGCAGAGCAACAACCCTAATGGATACGAAGACTAAAAGCATAGGTTTTAATAAAGAACAGCACACCCGCCGGATAGCGTGGTGCGCTGTTCTTTGAATTATAAGATCATTATTATATTTTTATATTTAGGCCACATAAAGAAACATAAAGATAAAGTGGCAGATACTTCCGCCCATTACAAAGAGATGGAAAATCTCATGGGAGCCGAAAAACTCATGTCTGCCGTTAAATATTGGAAGCTTCAGGGCATATATGACGCCGCCGATGGTGTAAATAATACCGCCGGCGAGGAGCCATCCAAAAGCCGCGTGGGGCAGCACGTTCCAGAGAGGCCCGAATACCGCGAGGCAGACCCATCCCATGGCAATATAAATGAGGGAAGAAAACCATTTAGGACAGGTGATCCAGCAGGCTTTTAAAGTCATGCCTAAAAGCGCGATGCCCCATACAACAGCTAACAGCGTGTAGCCAAGACTGCCGCCTAACACAATTAGACAGACAGGGGTATAGGAACCTGCAATCAGGACAAAAATCATCATATGGTCAAGCTTTCTGAAGATCCGCAAGGCTTTGCCGCTGATATTGAGAGAGTGGTAAGTGGCGCTTGCGCCGTACAGCAAGACCATGCTGATACAGAAAATGCCAAGAGCCAGTACGGCTTTGCTGCCGGAAGAAAGGGCAGCCTTTATCAATAAGGGAGCTGCTGCAAAGACAGCCATCATCATTCCGATAAAATGTGTGATTGCACTTCCAGGTTCACGTATTGTTATTTGCATAAAAAAACCTCCTTTTACATCGGAAAACGCGATAAGTAGTATTTAAAACTATGTGTAGTATATTATGATACTACTACTTATTGTTTCTGGTGTCAAATAAAATATGCAAAAAATACGTAAATAATATAAAAGTCCGGCATTCAGATTTTTACATAATTATTAATCTTCTTCGATGACGTGGATCTCCAGATAATCGAAGTCAATCTGTTCGATAAAGTTATCATTTGTAAAGCGCGCTTTGGAATGGCGTTTGAATTCGTTGACCGTTGCGTCCAGCCAGATAGGTTTTCCAAGGTCGAACTGATAGCAGATCTCATCAAGTGCGTGAAAAACCTTGTGGGTGCGGGTCTGCTGACTGTCGTCGCATATCACGGTATCCTTCAGCATACGGTTATCTTTAAAAATCTTAGCCCATAAACGGAACATAATATCCCTCATTTCTGTTCATTTTTCTCCGAATTATTATAGCAGAGAGCAGGCAGGTTCTCAACACCATTATTTTTCACAATAAAGATTAATAATTTATAAATTTATTGTGTAAGATGTACATTTTATACAGAGGCATGGTATAATAAATCATAAGGTGCGGCAGAGTTAAAGGAAAGCACTTTCTCTGCCGTATTTTGCAGTAATACATAAGTAAGGCGGGAGGAAAATGGAATTAAGAGTTGAGCGAGACAGCGATATTGACAGTTGGAAGGAAGTGATATTAGTTTATAGTTCTGCGCTGAAGCAGATGTCAACGAAACTGGAAATACTAAATGATGAATTTCAGCATATCCACAGGTATAATCCGATTGAACACATTAAATCCAGAATCAAGACTTCTGAAAGTATTGTTAAAAAGTTAAAGAAACATGGTTATGAATCAACCATTCAGAATATGATTCAGTACGTAAATGACATTGCAGGCATTCGAGTTATCTGCTCTTTTACGTCTGATATCTACAGGATTGCAGAGATGATCAGCAATCAGAGCGATATTAAAGTGATTGCAGTGAAGGATTATATTGTCACACCAAAGACCAGCGGCTACAAGAGTTATCACATGCTGGTAACTGTTCCGGTATATTTATCGGACAGAATTCTGGATACGAAAGTTGAAATACAGATTCGGACGGTTGCAATGGACTTCTGGGCGAGCTTAGAGCACAAGATCCATTACAAATTTGAAGGGAATGCGCCGGATTATATAAGAAACGAACTGGTAGAATGTGCAAAAATGGTATCCGCACTGGATGCAAAGATGCTTACATTAAATGAAGAAGTACTTGGAATTACCAAGAGAAAGGAATAGCTGGCCGTAAGGCCGGCTGTTTCCGGTTTTGGCATATATTGGGGAAGTTATATAATGAAAGATTCAGGGAAAACAATAAATACATACAGAATTGGAATGAGGACAATATGAAGATCAGAGGAATTATTTTTATAAGTATATTTTTTATTTTCTGTATAAATGGATGCGGAAAGAAGGAGGAAGACATAGCCCAGGGGCTTCAATGGGAGAAGGTGGATACAGAGGCAGAGTCTGAATCCGCAGACGGTGAAGGAACCCCGGGGCATGTGGATAACGAAGGATTGGTGAATCCTGGAGGTGAAGGAGAAACTGGCGGGGATGGGGCAGAAGAATCAGTGCCTTTCGTAGAAGGAATGATCAAAGACCAGAGCTTTGAGACAGAGCTGGATGACTGGGGAAAAGTATTTTTTGCCTCTATAGCGCCCACAGACGGCAGTGGGGAGCCGGTGTTTGCACTGCTGAAAAACGAAGAGATTGTTTATACATTCCCAGATGCCAAAACGAGTACAGAAAGTAAATTTACCGGCGTGAGCGCAGTGGCATTCCGGGACTACAATCAGGACGGGAAAAAGGATGTGATCGTACTGGTAACTTACAGTGATGGCGGGCATGAGTGGAATGAGCCGAGAGTTTTTTTACAGGAAAATTCCGACAATATGTTTTACCTTGACCATCCCGGACTGAAAAGCAGACGGGTAGAAGGAGCAGCGGAGAATGGCCCGTCTTTTTACAGGGATACTTTTCTGGAAGAATATTTAATGGCCCAAAGTTTAACGGACAGTGTAGCCCTTCTTGCAGAGAGCTGGGCAGATTATGTGGATTATGCGGACGCTTCTTTGGGGATGCTGAGCACGGAGCGGCAGATAGAATTGTTTGTTTTAAACAGGTCGGTATGGGCAAAGGAGGTAGAATATGCGGATGACAGGTATTGTTTTACAATTGCCGGACTTACCAATGACGGGAGACCGACGTTGATCGTATCCAATCAGGGAGGCACGGGACTTTATACTTACAGTGAATTTTATAAGATAGATAAAAATGGAGAGCTGAAAAAGCTGGAGACATCTTTTCAGGAAACAGATTCCCAGCCGGATATCATTGAGGAGAGTATGACGGTATACAGCAGCTTTTCGGCCGGGGGAATCAAAAATCATTTTATTGTATATGACGCATTGAAGGACTCGCCGGATACATATTTATACCGGGTCAGCTCTTTAAATATTTCGGATGATTTTGTAATGGAGACGCCGCTGGCAAGTCAGAGGGTCGTCTATGAAGGAGAGGATTATGCAGCCCGGACCACCAGTGAGGACTGTAATGGAAATACCCTGACGGAAGAAGAATACACTGCTTTCCCGGACCGCTATTACGAAAGTATGGGACTGGCGAAAAAGAAAGCGGTTTTCAAATGGATGGATGTGGAAAGTCTTAAGGGGATGAGTGATAAGGAGGCGCAGGAGGCGTTAAATCAGGTTTATGAGGGATTTTCCATGGAATAGAAACCTTGTCTGATCCCGGCAGATCAGGATAGATTAATTGATAAAGAGGAATAAAATGAGGAGTGCCCAGACACATTTCTGCGCCTGGGCTATTATGAAAAAATTTATCTATGTGTGTAATGAAAAACATTACGGAATCGCTTGTTTGATTTATATATAATATACCACAGGATTGTGAACAAATTATGAACGCAGTATGAAATTAAAGTAAATTATTACAAGGTTACAAAAGAACGGAGAGAAAAAATATGCAAAATGCACAATAAATGTATATTTATTCATGGACATCCTCTCTGTTCTTAGGGGGCCTGTGCTCTTGCTTGTGCGGCCGGTATGACAAATTTAGTTTTGGGTGTAGTTTGAAAGAAATCGATTCGGGATCGTTACATGAAAATACGCGCGAAGCTGATTCGTTTGTTGTAAAAGTTCCATAAAAGTGTTAAGATACAAGAGAAATGCGAATTTGATAAATGAATTGGATACACCCGGAGGAATAGCAATGGATAACTTTATGGACAAGGTTGCACAGAAATTAAATTCACAGGAAATTATTCGGGCGAATGCAGCAGCCGATGCAGCAGCGCTTGAAAATTTAGAAAAGCAGTTGGTGCTGTTCAAAGAGCAGATGGATAAATATGACGACTGCCTTCAGGAGATGCGCAAGCTGAATCTGAAAAATATTGAGAGCGCCCAGGGCGTACAGGCGCTGGCAGACAAGGCTGGTGAAAAGCTTGACCAGACGATTGGGGAAGTGGAGGCCGCTTCCGTGTCAAAAATCAAGGAGACTTCGGATTTGTCTATTGCAGGCATTAACCAGACTTTAAGCGAGAGTCTGGCAAAGATTGCGGAAATCAAGGAAAATTCCGACAGTCTTGATAAAATGACGGAAAACATGTCAGGGCTTCAAAGCAGGCTGGAAGAATTGTTCAGAGGACTGGAGGATTATACCCACTCTGACAACGTAAAAGTCTACCGCAATGTACAGGCGGCCATGATCGAGGAACTGGCAAAGCAGACCACAACTTTAAAAGAAGAGCAGGAGAAGAGCGCAAAGAGCAATAAGTCGCTGCTGCCCATGGTGGTTGTCACAATGGTTATTACAATTGCCAATATTGCAATTACAATTGCCAGAATTTTAGGATTGTTTTAGGAGGGATGGATTCTATGGGAAAACAAAGCTGGAAGCCGGGGAATATGCTGTATCCGGTGCCTGCGGTGCTGGTGACAGCGGCAGGTCTCGACGGGAAGCCCAATGTTTTTACGGTAGCGTGGACAGGAACTGTATGCAGTGACCCTGCCATGGTATCTATTTCCGTGCGGCCCGAGAGGTATTCCCACCATATGATAGAGGAAACCGGGGAATTTGTCATAAACCTGACTACCCGGGAATTAGCTTTTGCAACGGATTACTGCGGAGTAAAGAGCGGAAAAGATACGGACAAGATCAAAGACATGCACCTGACTTTGCTGCCGGGAGAAAAGGTGAAGGTGCCTCTTATCAAAGAAAGCCCGGTAAATATAGAGTGCCGGGTGGTGCAGACCCTGCGTCTGGGAACCCACGATATGTATCTGGCCAAAGTGGAAGCAGTCCACGCAGAGGAAGCGTATATGGATGAAGGCGGCCGCTTCATGCTGGATAAGGCTGACCCAATAGCCTATTCCCATGGCAGTTACTTTACCCTGGGAGAAAAATTGGGAACCTTCGGCTGGAGTGTCAGAAAGTCTGGGGTCTGACTTCTTTTGAATAATTATTCCAATGCATTCTTGGCAGCGGGCAGAGAGCTGGCGGGTGCAGTGGAAGGTACTGGCTGCACTTCCGGCGGCCTGTTAAGAAAACTTCCGCGGACGACGGCATTTTTCCCGTACTTCTGCCGGATGGAGTCCAGAGTTTTATCCAGAGCAGCCAGCTTTTCCTTTGAAGGGGAAGCTGCGCTGTTTTTTGATGCAGTATTTTCCGGGGAGAAGGCGCCGCTTTCAGGCAGGTCAAACAGGGAAATCTGGGCTGGGCCGGATTCGGCGGCCAGCTTGGACGAGCGGATTCCTAAAAGCCGGATGGGGGAGCCGTTCCACAGGTCGTCAAAGAGCTGGCAGGCGGTCCTGTAAATAACCTGTGAAGTGTTTGAGGCAGGAGAAAGAGGCATTTGATGGGAAGCGGTCTGGAAACTGCTGTACTTGATTTCCACGCTTATCATGCCCGCAAGCTGGCCCCCTTTACGGAGCCGCCCGGCAACACTGTCGGACAGGGACAAAAGGCACCGGAATGCCTCCAGCCTGTCTGTCACGTCTTTGGGAAGTGTGGTGGAGTTGCCAATGCCCTTTGCTTCTATAGGAGTAGAAATGACAGCGGTGTCATCAATGCCGTTGGCGTACTCCCACAAAAGAAGGCCGTGGCTTTTCAGGTGGGAGATGAGAATGTCCCTGTCACATCTGGCCAAATCCCCAATGGTTATGATTTCCAGATTTTTCAGCGTAAGCGCACTGGACTTGCCGCACATATATAAGGAAGAAACTGGCATAGGCCACATTTTTTCTTCGATTTCCCAGGAAAAAAGAGTATGCACCCTATCTGGTTTCTTAAAATCCGAAGCCATCTTTGCAAGAATCTTTTTATCTGAAATTCCGATATTCACTGTAAACCCGAAGGTATCACGGATATGGTTTTTGATGGCATGGGCCCCTTCTAAAGGAGAGGAAAAACGGTTCCGGACAGGCGTGAAGTCCATAAAACATTCATCCACACTAAGCTGCTCTATTTCCGGGCAGACATCCAGAAGATAATCCATAAGCTCCCTGCTGCGCCGATGGTAGAGGGTGTGGTCCGGGGACTCTATATAAAGGCCGGGACACTTGCGCAGGGCGTTTACAATAGGCTCTCCTGTGGTAACACCGTACTTTTTGGCGGGAATGGACTTGGCAAGAACCACGCCGTGACGCTGTTCCATATCGCCTCCCACAATGGAAGGAATTTCCCGTAGATCCACAGTACTGCCGCCAGAGAGACGCTCTAAGGCGCTCCAGCTCAAATAGGCGGAATTTACATCAATATGAAAAATTATCCGTTCCATGAATTTACCCTCCCTCATTTCCCCTTATCTTTCGCAGACCAGCCAGTGCCCCCGCAGGATAGCCAGCCCGGACGGCCGCAGGATAGATTCTGCACCGGATCTATGTCCAGCGGTAAGAAGGACTAAGTATCCCCGCCACAGGTCACGGAACAGGGACGCAGCCGGTGCAGTTGGCCCTCCATGGCCAAGTTGCACCTTCATCGGACATCCTGTCCGCTGACTGCTGGATAGGAAGGGGACACTAAGTCCTGCTAACCGCTTCCCATAAGGTCCGGTGCAGAATCTATCCCTGCGGCCGTCCGGGCTGTCTGCCCTGTGGGAGCGTCGGCTGATCTGTGAATGATCTGGCTCTATCATATCAGAAAATTTGGAAATAACATACCCTTTACAACTAAAATGATAACTGTTAGAATAAATTTACTGCAAAATTTTGCGGATAATAAATGTTGCAAATAATAAAGAAATGAAGAAAAATGCGTTGGAGTCCAAATAAATGAAACATATGACTTGTTGCTACAGACGATTGAATATCATAAAAATAAAAATTGGAGTACTGGCAATTTTTGTCAGTATATTTTTTCTGCCCTCATATGTACCCTTTGAAAAATTGGGTAATAATATGTTTACAGTGATTTTAAACAATAAAGAAGCCGGAGTGGTGGCGTCGCCGGAGGAAGCGGAGGAATATGCGCTGGAGGCAAGACGCCGGATCGCTTCGGACAGCGAAGAACTGGTGCTGGTGGAAGGGGATCTGGAAACGGTAGGCAGTGAGGTGTTATGGGGGAAGATCGACGCCCCCGGGCAGGTCATTGACAATATGGTAGATATTTTCAGATCCGATGTAAAGGAAACCCTGCAAAGGTCTTATGTGGTTAAAATCAATGAATATATGGTGAATCTTTCCAGAAAGGATGAGGTGATCAGTCTTTTGCAGGCGGCTCTTGACAAATACGACAGCGAGAGCAGGTATCAGGTGGAACTGCATCTTGACCCGGCCAGGGAACTTTCCGTTCTGACGACCCAGATTCAGAACCAGGAAGAAGTGGTGGAGGAGGTCCAGGAGACGGTAAATATGGAAGCGGGAATCCATGCAGACCTGACGGAGGTATTTGCGGCGGTGGAGCCGGCAAAGGAAAAGGACTTTGAAGATTATGACCTGGGGCTGATCTCCATGGAATATGGGGACAGCATTGAGGTGGTGGAAGCTTATCTGAATGAGGACGACCTTACCCCCCTTGGGGCGGCCATTCAGGAAGTGACACAGGATGAAGAAAAGAGTGATGTGTACGAGGTCGTATCAGGGGACACGCTCTCTGAAATTGCAATTAAGACAAACATTCCCATGGACAGGCTGATTGAGATGAATGAGTCTCTTGAGGATGAAAATTCCATGATACGTGTAGGAGATGAACTGGTCATTACCGTGCCGGAACCGAAACTGGCAGTGGTGCGTCAGGAGGAAATGTATTACGAGGAGGATTACGAGGAAGAGGTTATTTACGTAGACAACGATGACTGGTATACCACGGAAACCAAGACGCTGCAGGAGCCTTCTGCCGGGCACAGAAGGGTTATTGCGGTGGTGACTTTTGAAAATGATAAGAAGGTGAATCAGGAAATTGTCAAGGAGGAGATTACCTACCAGGCAGTTCCCAAGATCGTGGAGCGGGGCACCAAAATACCGCCTACCTATATCAAACCCATATCCGGCGGACGCCTGACTTCCAGATTCGGGCGAAGGAGCAGGCCCACAAGGGGCGCCAGCACCAATCATAAAGGAGTTGACTGGGCGACTCCGACAGGTACGGCTGTATTTGCATCCTGCGGCGGTACTGTGGCAAAAGCAGGATGGGGAAGCGGGTACGGTTATGTTGTTTATATCAACCATCCGGACGGAAGACAGACGAGATACGGACACTTGAGCAAGGTATTAGTGTCACCGGGACAAACTGTTTCTCAGGGACAAAAGATAGCGCTTAGCGGAAATACGGGCATCAGCACAGGCCCTCATCTGCACTTTGAAATATTGATAAACGGTTCACAGGTGGATCCATTTGCCTATATGAACTGATGTTTGATGTTTACAAATGGTCACAATATGTTATAATGGACGTTAGCGAGTGAAACAAATTCAGCTTTTAAGTTTTGATAATATAGATTAGTGCATTGTGCGAAGACAATTTGATTTTGATCATATAGAGGTATACTATGGAACAGTATGCAATAAAAGGTGGTAATCCGCTGGTGGGAGAGGTGGAGATAGGCGGCGCTAAGAATGCGGCCCTTGCAATCCTGGCAGCTTCCATTATGGCGGATGAAACCGTGTTGATAGAGAACGTGCCGGATGTCCGGGACACCAATGTGATGATGCAGGCTATTGAAAGCATCGGAGGCATTGTGGAAAGGATTGACAGACATACGGTGAAAATATCAGGGAAATCCATTATGGACCTGGTGATAGAAGACGATTTTATTAAAAAGATCCGTGCTTCCTACTATTTGCTGGGAGCACTTTTGGGAAAGTATAAAAAAGCCCAGGTAACACTTCCGGGCGGCTGCAATATTGGCCTGCGTCCCATTGATCAGCATATCAAGGGGTTCCGCGCCCTTGGGGCAGACGTGCGGATTGAGCACGGCCTGATCATTGCCGAGGCGGAGCGGCTCCGGGGCAGTCATATTTATATGGACGTGGTGACGGTGGGAGCCACCATTGACGTGATGATGGCGGCCGTTATGGCAGAGGGTCAGACCATCATTGAAAATGCAGCCAAAGAGCCTCATGTGGTGGATGTTGCCAATTTCTTAAACAGTATGGGCGCGGTAGTAAGAGGCGCCGGTACGGATGTCATAAGGATCAAGGGTGTGCCAAGGCTTCACGGAACAGAGTATGCGATCATTCCGGACCAGATCGAAGCAGGTACCTTTATGTTTGCAGCGGCAGTAACAAAAGGTGACGTGACGGTTAAAAATGTGATTCCCAAGCATTTAGAGTCTATCAGCGCCAAGCTTAATGAGATAGGCTGTGAGGTGGAAGAATCTGACGATGCTGTGCGGGTAGTGGCGGCGAAGCCCCTCACCCATACCCATGTAAAGACCCTGCCTTATCCGGGGTTTCCAACAGACATGCAGCCCCAGATCACAGTGGCCTTAGGCCTCTCCCGGGGAACCAGCATCGTTACGGAAAGCATTTTTGAAAACCGTTTTAAATATGTGGATGAACTGACCAGAATGGGTGCCAGCATTAAGGTGGAAGGGAATA
>Ga0224740_10185_pt1 | contig 16838 bp, 12 predicted proteins | sample LIM_E_Water_Bulk_FD_161634 | JGI IMG/M metagenome (GOLD analysis project Ga0224740, IMG submission 161634) | Enriched cells from gastrointestinal tract of the lab mouse from Pacific Northwest National Laboratory (PNNL), Richland, Washington... | ecosystem: Host-associated > Mammals > Digestive...
GCGCATAAGTGAATATCTGGACGCGCTGGATAAGGAAATCGAGTTTACCGCCGGCCTTTACAGGCACAAGACACTGGACACGGTTTACATCGGAGGCGGCACCCCTACCACACTGGAAGCCGCAGAGCTGGACCGGCTCCTTGGAAAAATAATGGATAGTCTGGATCTGTCCCACATTAAGGAGTTTACGGTGGAGGCAGGACGGGCAGACAGCATTACGCTGGAAAAGCTTAAGGTGCTTAAGAAATACGGGGTTACCAGAATTTCCGTCAACCCCCAGACCATGAAGCAGGAGACGCTGGATCTCATAGGGAGAAAGCATACTGTTGCGCAGGTGAAGGAAGCCTTTGCCATGGCAAGGGAAGCAGGATTTAGCAATATTAATATGGATTTGATCCTCGGCCTTCCGGGGGAGAGCGGGACGGATGTGTCAGCCACCATGGAAGAAATTAAAAAGCTCGGGCCGGACAGCCTTACGGTCCATTCCCTGGCTATAAAGCGGGCTTCCCGGTTAAGCCAGTGGATCGAGGAGAACGGCCTTTCCGCTTTGCATAATACAGAACAGACCATGAAGATCACAGCACAAGGCGCTGATGCAATGGATATGGTTCCCTATTATCTTTACCGCCAGAAGAATATGGCGGGCAATTTTGAAAATGTGGGCTACGCAAAAGAAGGGAAATTTGGGATTTATAATGTACTGATTATGGAGGAGAAACAGGACATAGTGGCGCTGGGCGCAGGTTCTATCTCCAAGCGGATTTACCCGGACGGGCAGATTGAGCGGTGCGAGAATGTAAAGGATGTGGCCCAATATATCGAAAGAATCGGCGAGATGATCGAGCGCAAAAGGCATTTGTTAGCGTTGTGATGGTAACGGCTGCGCCAAAAACGAAATAATGTGGAAAGAGATTTATAACATGATGCCTTCATTGAGTGAATTTTTAGTTGGATATTTGGACAGTCTGACAGGGCATCTGGCACTGGCAGCCTACCTGCTGGCTGTGACAGACGAACGGGCAGTGTGGAGACGGCTGAAAAAATTGCCGCCCCTGTTCCTTTCTCCACTGATTGCCCTCGTGCTTTCTCTTGGCCTGTATGCTGTCCCGGAATTGCATATGTACAGGCTGTAGCCGTCCTCATAATGGAGGTTTTCAAGCAGACTTTTCTCTCTTTTTGCAATTTCAATCGCAAGACTGCCCTTTTCATCGCTGATAAAGTATGTCTCCTTCATATATTCCATAATTTCCCCATCGCTCCTGCCCTCCGTAAGCATGGCCATTGGAATTTTGGCAGGGCGGATGCCCGTTAGCGTCCCCCAGGGCAATTGAATGCCTGTATGTTCAGACAGTACTGTGTACAGAAGCTGTTTCAGGCGGTTTTTTACTTCCGGCCTTGTCATTCCCTCCCGAATCCCTATCTTCCGGACGCCAAAAGAAGCCCCGCTCCCTTCCCCTTCCATGAGGGAAAGCAGTACAGCTTCCCTTGTAAATTTGATGTCAATGTCCGGCAGCCCGAAATCCGAACTTTCCTTCTGGTCTTCTTCTACGAACACCTTTACTTCGCAGGCCGGATAAAATGCCTTTACCAGCGCATGGATATCATATTCAAATCCGGCCTTATCTGTAGTAATTACAATTAAATTTTCCTTTTTCATCATTGTCATTGTTTCCCTGTCTCTTTTACTTCCGTTATTCTTACTTTTTATACTTCAGTCATTTTTGTACGCCGCAGTTTTTGATCCCACAATCTCTTTTATGCTACAACCCCTTTTGTGTGCTGCGGCCCCTTTTACCAGCCCTGCCTTTTACTCTACAGTCACTACTTTTGCAAGGTTCCGGGGTTTATCCACATCCAGCCCCTTATCCAGAGACACAAAGTAAGCGATAAGCTGCAGGACCACTGACGCCGGCATGACCATAAATGCATCTGCCATCTGCGGCAGTCTGTAAACACAGCTCCACTCCCCGCCTTCGTCCATGGTTTCATGTTCCTTGATCAAAAGAACGACTCTTGCTCCTCTGGACTGTACTTCCCTGATGTTGGAGAGTTCTTTGCTCTTTAGTTTATCCTGGGTCACTACCGCGATAACCGGCGTATCCTCCGTAATAAGCGCAATGGTACCGTGTTTCAGCTCCCCGGAAGCATACGCCTCCGAATGGATATAGGAAACTTCCTTTAATTTTAGAGAGCCTTCCAGCAAAATGGAATAATCCAGCCCGCGTCCAATCATGAACACATCCCGGGCGTTTAAGATCGTGCCTGCAAGGCGGTGTATCTCTTCCTTGTCCTCCAGAACTCTTTCCATTACTTGGGGAACCCTTTGCAGTTCTTCTATAAACTCTGTAACTTTTTCCCCGCTCCAGAGTCCTCTCGCCACGGCCATCCTCGCAGTAATCAGGTAAAGCACTGCAAGCTGGGTAGTATATGCCTTGGTGCTTGCCACAGCGATTTCCGGCCCCGCACAGGTGTAGATCACATGCTCACTGGCCCGGGCAATGGATGCTCCCCTCACATTCACAATAGAAATACTGGGAGAGCCGCACTTTCTTGCAAACTTAAGTGCCTCTAAGGTATCAATCGTCTCCCCTGACTGGGAAATTGCGATTACCAGTGTATCTTTATCCACCACGGGATCATTATACATGAACTCAGAGGCCATCACCACATCCACATGGATTCCTATCATTGCCTGGATAAGGCTCTTTCCCACCAGCCCCGCATGCATGGCAGTGCCGCAGGCAATAACGCAGATCCTTTTACATGCTGCAAGAATCTCATCAGGTATCCCTTCTGCCGTAAAATCCGGCCTGCCGTCCCTGATCCTTGGCAGAATCGTCTCCCGGATGACCTGGGGCTGTTCCATGATCTCCTTTTCCATATAAAAAGGATAACCGCCCTTACCGCTGCGGCTCACATCCCAGTCCACCTTCTGCCATTCGATCGGGGCTTTATCCCCGGATAGATCAAACATTTCCACGCCTCCGGGGCTTAAGCATACCACATGAAACTCAGGCATCACAAAATAATCTGCTGTGAAAGGCACAATCGCCGCCACATCAGAGGATAAGACAGCGCCGTCCTTTGTAACTGCCGCCACAATAGGGCTTACATTACGGACCGCATAAATTTTGTCAGGCTGGTCATCGAACATAATTGCCAGGGCAAAGGTCCCTTTCAGCTTCAGGACAGTTCTCCTTATAGCCGAGTAAGGGTCGCCAGCGTAAAAGTGCTCAAGAACTGCCGCCACCACTTCACTGTCCGTCTCCGATACAAGGGCTTCCTCCAGGGCATATTTCTCCGTCAGCTCCCTGTAGTTTTCAATAATACCGTTATGTATCAGTGTAATCCGTCCAAATCTGTGTGGATGGGCATTTTCGTCGCACACGCCGCCGTGGGTGGCCCACCTTGTATGACCGATACCGCAGGTGCCCTCCGGCTTTACCTCCGCACACAAATTACGTAAATCTTTTACCCGTCCCGCACGCTTTACGATTTGTGTCCGTCCTTCCTTTAAAAGAGCGATCCCGGCACTGTCATACCCCCTGTATTCCAGAAGCTCCAGCGCATCCAGCATGATCTTTTGTGCATTGCCTTTTCCTGTATATCCAATAATTCCACACATTGTCGTTTCCCTCATCTTTCTATTATTTATCATTACCCTTTGCGCCGTCCCTCGCATCAGGGTTTCCAAATCCTATCTCCAAAAGCCGGCCTGCAAGGCACGGCCGCCTGTAAAGTCCATGCACCGGCCCGCCGCAGGTCCTGCCTTTGGCATCATACACTTCCCGGTGTTTATTCTATGCAGGGCATCTCAAAATGTGTGGAATTTCATGTCTGCAAATCAGAACACACATCATTTCAAAAGCTCTTTTATAGATCCGCTCCCGGAAGTTCATCCAGATTTCCTCCGCTATACCGTATTTGTTTTGCAGTTACCTGCATATTTGCCGGTATATCTCGCACCGGAGGCATACGAAAGAGCATCCGCCGAATTTTCGATAACTCTTTTCCTCGTCAGCCTTCTTTGGTGCCTGATCAAAACAGGCCCCAAAAAGGCCATGGCGCTAGATTAGGGAAACAATGACAATCTTCTCTATTTAATTTCCAATGTTCGTCAAAAGCTATTATACACAAAACACATGTAGTTGTAAACTACATGTGTTTATGGAAATTTTTCTATTTCTATTTATATTCTGCAAACTGTCCATATTCATCCCAGATGTTGCATATCCAAGTCTTTCCCTGGTTAAATATGATTTCTTTGCCGCTCTTATCATAGAACTTTGCAGGCGTGGCATCGCCGTTATATCTCTTCCAGGTGCCTTCAATGACTTTTCCCCCTGTAAAGACAATGGCCTTCCCCTCCCCATGTACGCCGAAGGCAAGGTAATCATGGCTGTCTCTCACTTCTCCGTGACAGTACTGGAATACCACGTTCGATACTGCAAGCTGGCTGCCGTCTATTTCATCTGTCTGGGCACTGCCGTTCTGGTATCTGCGGTAAAGCCCATCCTGCGCATTATACTCAAAGTAAGGATTGTAAGCACCATACCCGCCTTTGTTGCCGCTCTGTCCGCCGGGGTAAATCAAAGTTGCCCCTGGTGCGCTGCCATAATTGTTTTCTGCCCTTGCATTGTCCGCTGCAAAAGTAAAGGGCGGCACATAAGCACTGTCATAACTCCAGTTGTAGCCAAGCCTGCTGGCAGCTTTCATCATACCATCTATAAACAAATAGCCTGTAAATTCTTTTGCATAACCCGGACGGCTCACCCTGCCAAAGGCTTCCTGGGCAGGATTGTGGATGCCCTCCACTGCTGCGCTGATATTCTGGACGCTGTCCCTGTTTATCAGTTCTTCCACATAGGGCACTGCAAGGCCCCAGTTACAGTAAATTGCCTCATATCCCATGGCAACATACACAAAATAATCACGGCTGCTTCTGACCGGACCGATCCTGTCCAGGCCGTCAAAGTCCTCAAAGATCCCCATCAGTCTTGTGATGCGCCCTTCCACAGGGGCTTCATAGATAATGCTTGCCCTGGAAATGCCATACTGTGGCATGGCCGGGGAGTTGTTAGGGATCATAACCGCAATAGGACGTCTTGTAACTACCTTTTCATCCTTCCACTGTCCGGTAAGGTAACTCTGTCTCTTTCCGTTTACCGTCTGCCGCTCCAGAATGACCGGAACGCCCTGAGCTGCCGGCGGCGCCTGTGCTTCCGGTGCCTCCTGCTCTACTTCCGGCTCCTTTTTTTCCACCTCTGTTTCTTCCACCTTCTCAACAGCAGGTTCCGGCTCAGGCTTTTTCCCACACCCTGCAAGGGTCATACATACTGATAATCCCACTGCTGCCAATACTAATTTTTTCATTGCTTTCATCCCCCGTTTTTCCTCCTATACCGTGCCGGTATATGCTGTTCCTGTTTATTTTCAAACACGCTCTGGATACTGCTGTCTGATTCCCATAAATAGTAAAAACGCCACATACAACCTGCCGTTTACTTTTATTTACAAAAAAGGATTGTACTGCTTCTCGTACCCAATAGTGGTAGATTCCCCATGCCCCGGATAAACCTTTACCTCCTCCGGGAGCGGCATAAGCTTTTCCTTCACAGAACGCACAAGTACCCCCATGCTTCCTGTAGGAAGGTCTGTCCTGCCTACCGATTCCTGAAATAAAGTATCCCCACTGATCAATATTTTATTATCCTCAAAATAATAACAGCAGCTTCCTTTGGTATGCCCAGGCGTAGCGATCAGCCTGCAGGTCATGCCCTCAATGGTGACTTCTTCCCCGTCTTTTAAATAAACGTCGGCTTTCACTGTACAGGGCCGCCCGGCTCCTTTGGAAACATTTACCGAAGCGCTCTCACAGACGTCCTTTTCTTCTTCGTAAGCATAAAGCTTTGCCCCCGAAAGCTTTTGCAGTTCCTCCACGCCCCAGATGTGGTCAAAATGGCCGTGGGTAAGTAAAATTGCCGCCGGGCAGAATCCTTTTTCTTTCAGTCTGCTGTAAATATACTCTCCCTTATCCCCAGGGTCAAAGACCAGCACGCTTCTTTCCTCCCGGGCATCTTCTCCGTCCTTATACACAAAATAGCAGTTTGTCTGGCACATGCCAAGCACGATCCTGCCTATTTTTAAATCAGCCATCCCACACTCTCCTTTATCCGTATTTTAAGCCAGTGCCCCACAGAAACAGCCGCATATCCATGCCGGCAGGGCTGCCTTACCTGTGGGGGATCACCCGGTAGTTCTCTCTATATCTATTACGCTTTCTATGGAATTGATCTTGTCAATGATCCGGTTTAATTCATCCCTGCTGGTGATTTCAAAAGAAGTGGCAAGTGTTGCGACTCCCTGCTTATTGACTCTGGTATTCATGGACAGGATATCAATGCTCTTTTCCGTCAATGCACGGGATATATCCGCCAGAAGCCCGTTCCTGTTGTTGGCATAAATCTTAATCTCTGCCAGATACTTTTCGCTTCCAGCTTCATTAGGGGAAGCCTCCCACTCTGCATCCATCAGCCGCTCCCGTTCTATTTCCGGCAGGTTGATGATATTGATACAGTCGGTCCTGTGGATGGAAATGCCCCTGCCTCTGGTGATGAATCCCACAATCTCGTCTCCCGGCACAGGAGAACAGCACTTGGGAAAGCGCACTGCCAGATCGTGGATCCCTTTTACCATGATATCGCTGCGGGACTTGATTCTGGCCGGCCTGCGCGTCTGTCCGCTCTCCGCAACGGCGGCCAGGACTTCCTCATTGGTCAGTTCCTTCTTGTGGTCCTTCTCGTAGTGCTCCATCATCTTATTGACGATCTGCCCTTCCTTCAGTCCCCCGTGTCCCACAGCCGCTAGCACCGACTCCCAGTCCCTGAATCCGTACTTATGCATAATCACCTGCATGTATTCCGTCCGCATAATGTCGGGCGCGTTAATGCCCTTTGCCCGGCAGTAGAGATTTAAAAGATCTTTGCCCTTTATGATATTTTCTTCCTTGAATTCATTCTTAAACCACTGGTTGATCTTGTTCTTGGCCTGGGTGCTTTTGACCACATTGAGCCAGTCCCTGCTCGGGCCTTTGGAATTCTGGGAAGTCAGGATCTCGATCCTGTCGCCGTTTTTGATCTCATACTCTATGGTCACCAGCCGTCCGTTTACCCTTGCGCCTATCATCTTATTCCCCACCGCACTGTGGATGCTGTAGGCAAAATCAATGGGGGTTGAGCCTGCAGGCAGGTTCTTCACCTCCCCCGTAGGCGTAAAGCAGTATACGCTGTCGGAAAATAAATCCAAATCACTTTTCAAAAGATTCATGAATTCCTTGTTGTCCGACATATCCCGCTGCCATTCCAGTATCTGACGCAGCCAGGAAAGCTTTTCCTCCTCGGAATCCTCAATTTTCTTGCCATCCGAAGCCACTTTATATTTCCAGTGGGCAGCAATGCCGTACTCCGCCGCCTTGTGCATCTCGTAAGTACGTATCTGGATTTCAAAAGGCTGGCCGCTGTTTCCAATCAATGTCGTGTGAAGGGACTGGTACATATTGGCCTTGGGCATGGCAATATAATCCTTGAAACGCCCCGGTATAGGTTTATACATCTCATGAATCACACCCAGCGCCGCATAGCAGTCCTTCACCGTGTCCACGATGATGCGCACCGCAAACAAATCGTAAATCTGGTCAATGGTTTTATTCTGGTTCTTCATTTTTTTGTAGATACTGAAAAAATGCTTCACCCGGCCGTCAATCTGGGCTTTGATGCCCGCATTGACAATATGCTCGCTGACCTCGTCTACGATATTCTGAATATATTTCTCCCGCACGCTTTTGCGCACGGCAATTTTATCCACCAAATCATAATAAGCTTCCGGTTCTAAATATTTAAGCGACAGATCGTCCAGCTCCACCTTGATCTTGGAAATACCGAGCCGCTGGGCAATGGGAGAATAGATTTCCATGGTCTCCCTTGCAATCCTCTGCTGGCTTTCCGGGCTTTTATATTTCAGGGTGCGCATATTGTGAAGTCTGTCTGCAAGTTTGATAATGATGACCCGGATGTCTTTCGCCATCGCAAGGAACATCTTGCGCAGGTTTTCCGCCTGCATTTCAAACCGGTCAAGGGTCTTATCCCCACTTTCGCTGGAAAACTGGAGCTGTTCCAGCTTGGTCACGCCGTCCACTAAAAGCGCCACATCTTTCCCAAACTGCTCCGTGATCTCCCCTTCCGTCATGATGGTATCCTCGATCACATCATGCAGAAGTCCGGCTGCGATCGTCTCCTTATCCATTTCAAGGTCCGCCAGTACAATGGCCACGCACAAGGGATGGATAATATACGGCTCCCCGGACTTGCGCACCTGATTTTCATGGGCTTTGGCAGCCAGATGATAGGCTTTTTCTATCAGGGACGTATCATCAGAAGGGTGATACTTCTGGACACGCAGAACTAAGTCCCTGTACAATTGTTCGGGACTCTGGAATTCCTGGATGGCTTCGATCCGGCCATCATCAAATACGATTTCACTTTTGGTCTGTCTGATATCTTTTTCTTCCGTCATAAAGTTACACCCTCAGATGCGTTCTGTTTCTGTTTTCTTTGTCATATTATGATATTATATATTCTTTAATAAAGTTCGTCAATGTGCCAAATAACTTAAGTTTATGCAAAAAAACGGGCATACTTTATAGCATACCCGCTTTTTAAACCAATTATAACGTCTGCCTGTTGACTTCCTTCACAGCAGTATTTACAAATTTATAAGAAATTCACTTCATGAACGGGAACGCTTACATCATTCCGCCCATTCCTGCACCGCCTGCCGGCATTGCAGGTGCGTCTTCTTTGATATTTGCAACAACAGATTCTGTGGTAAGAAGTGTGGATGCAACGCTTGTTGCGTTCTGGAGAGCGCTTCTTGTAACCTTTGCAGGGTCAAGGATACCTGCGGATACCATGTCCACATATTCCTCTTTCAGCACGTCAAAGCCTACTCCTATTTCGGATTCTCTTACCTTGTTGATGATAACGCTGCCTTCTAATCCAGCGTTTGCCGCAATGTGGAACAAAGGAGATTCCAGTGCTTTCAGCACAAGCTGTGCCCCTGTCTTTTCATCGCCTGCCAATGTCTCTGCCAGTTTTTCCACTTCTTTTGCTGCATGGATATATGCAGAACCGCCGCCGCAGATAATACCTTCTTCTACTGCTGCCCTGGTAGCTGCCAGCGCATCCTCCAGACGGAGTTTTGCTTCCTTCATTTCTGTCTCTGTAGCAGCGCCTACACGGATAACCGCTACACCGCCTGCCAGTTTTGCAAGTCTTTCCTGAAGTTTTTCTTTGTCAAAGTCAGATGTCGTCTCCTCGATCTGTCCTTTGATCTGGTTGATTCTTGCGGAGATTGCATCCTTGTCGCCTTCCCCGTCAACGATAACGGTATTTTCTTTCTGAACCTTAACGGATTTTGCACGTCCAAGCTGATCCATTGTGGTTTCTTTTAAGTCAAGGCCCAGTTCCTCGCTGATCACCTGGCCGCCTGTAAGAATTGCGATATCTTCCAGCATTGCTTTTCTTCTGTCGCCGTAGCCGGGAGCCTTTACAGCAACTACATTGAAGGTTCCGCGCAGTTTGTTTACAATCAGGGTCGTCAGTGCTTCACCTTCCACATCCTCTGCAATGATAAGCAGTTTCGCGCCGGACTGTACGATCTGCTCTAACAAAGGCAGGATTTCCTGGATATTGGAAATTTTCTTATCTGTGATCAGGATGTAGGGATTTTCAAGAGTTGCTTCCATCTTATCCATGTCTGTAGCCATGTATGCAGAGATATATCCTCTGTCAAACTGCATACCCTCTACCAGGTCGAGTTCTGTGAGCATGGTCTTGCTCTCCTCAATTGTGATAACGCCGTCGCCGGATACTTTTTCCATGGCATCTGCAACCAATCCGCCTACTTCGTCATCGCCTGCTGAAATTGCTGCAACTCTTGCAATGTGCTCTTTGCCATTTACTTTAGAGCTCATCTTTGCAATGGATTCCACTGCACAGTCTGTAGCTTTTTTCATACCCTTTCTTAAAATAATAGGGTTAGCGCCTGCAGCCAGGTTCTTCATGCCTGCATTCACCATTGCCTGTGCAAGCACGGTGGCTGTTGTGGTTCCGTCACCAGCAACATCATTGGTCTTGGTGGCAACTTCTTTAACAAGCTGTGCCCCCATATTCTCAAAAGCATCTTCCAGTTCAATTTCTTTTGCGATCGTCACACCGTCGTTGGTGATAAGGGGTGCACCGTAGGATTTGTCTAAAACTACGTTCCTTCCTTTAGGTCCTAAAGTTACTCTTACCGTATCTGCAAGCTGGTTTACGCCTGATTCAAGTGCTGCACGGGCTTCAGCGCCGTATTTGATTTCCTTTGCCATTTCTCATTGCCTCCTGATATTTTCAATAAATTATTCATGGTACTGCCAGTCTGGACCGGCCTCTTACTACTGGATCACTGCAAGAATATCGCTCTGCTTTACGATGATGTATTCTTCTTCATCAATTTTTACATCTGTCCCTGCATATTTGGAGTAAATGACCTGATCCCCGGTCTTTACTTCCATTTTTACTTCCTTGCCGTCTACCACACCGCCGGGGCCAACAGCAACTACTTCTGCCTGCTGGGGTTTTTCTTTATTCTGTCCCGGAAGGACAATGCCTGATTTGGTAGTTTCTTCTGCTACTAACTGCTTTAACACAACTCGGTCTGCTAATGGTACTAACTTCATTTTAACTGCCTCCTTTATTTTAGTTCATTTGTTTACCTTTGTTTTGTCTTTGTTAGCACTCAATAATATCGAGTGCTAATTGCTAAACCCTATATTAATTTTATATGCTTTCCTTTGCAAACGATGTTAGACGCTATTTATTCATATATATTCTATTATACTCATTTTTTCTCTCTTTTTCTCTTGTTATCTCATTTTTATCATAAAAATTGGATTTAATAAATAGTTTAGAATTATAAAAAGAGCAGGAACCTTTCTCCTGCCCTTTTCATTCTGTTTACGGTAAGCCGGCCCGCGAAACGCGGCAGCGCCTGTTACCTGCCTGTTAATTATGTATCCCTCTTGTCAGCCGCTCCTTATATCCCGGAGCGTTTTTCACTTCAAATTTGTTGTTGAACATTTCGTATTCTGCGTCCGAAAGCCGTTCCTCCAGCGTTTCTTCTATATTAGTTTTGTATACGATGCCTGCCGCCACCGAAGGCGCCAGAACCGGATCTTCATAGGTATTGCACCTTTCCTGTATCCTTGCCGCATAATTTTCTGCTTCCCCGTCCTCAGCCATGGGAATCAGCACGCCAAACGCATCTCCGTCCACCCTGCCGAGTATAAAGTACTGCTTTGCTTCTTCCTTCAAAATATCGGCAACAATCTTAATCAGGCGGTCGCTCTCATCGTCCCCGAAATGATCGTTGGCAAACTTCCAGTCGTTGATATTCACATTGATGACTGCCACTGGCACCACTTCCGACCTGTCAATGGCTTTCATCCTGTTTTCAAAAAATATTTTATTGAACACCCCGGTAAGGATGTCCTCCCGCTCATTCTGGGTAATCTTATGCTTCTTGTCCTCAAGCTGCTTTTCCAGTTCCTCCAGATAAATGCTGCTCTCCCTGTGCAGATAAGCTTCCTCCCCTAAACGGTCCAAAAGCTTCATGGTGCCGTCCACCATCTCATTTATCAGGGCCTTGTCCCTGCTCTCTGAAAGCTGTTTCACATACAAATGCCCTATGGTATAGTTCTGAACCCGCAGCTTTCTCCCCGGCTCATTGACCACATCCGGGTGAAAGCCCACGAAACTGTCGCCCACGACAATTTCCTTTTCCCCGTGGCGGTCTGTCAAAAGAAGATTCAGTTCAAGAATCTCCGCCAGATTGTTCAAGTATTTCTTGATGATATCCATATCATAAAGATTGATCAATGTGTAATTTCTGATATTTTCTTTGATTCTCCTGTCATAAGGTATCTCTGCATAGCCCATAATGGTTTCTCCCGGATTTATCTGGATTTTTAGAATAGGTCTTTTGACTTGGCATATTCTGCTTTAAGTATACCTTTTTAGGAAAAGTTTATCAAGCATTTATTCACCATTTTCAAGCTTCTTTTCGGGGGTATTTTTCTGGTAAGTAAGGTTCTCCCCCAGACGGCAGTATTTCCCGTTTTTACTGTATGAGTCCATAAGGTGGGAATCCTCATACGCCGCTGTGACCGTCACCCGGCTGCTTCTTCTGGTTCCCTTCTTTTCCTTTTCCGTAAGGGCTTCCCTGCTCCCCGCTTTTCCATTCCCCGGGTCAGCCAGTGCACCAAAGGCCCCGCTCCCCTTTCCGAAACGTTTCAGCGCCGAACTTAAGGCCGTCTTTACCTTTTCCCTGACCTGCTCCCATTTATTGACGATATAATGGGGAAATCCCTGCTTAACCGCCGAGGAAGCTGCAGCAACACCGTCTGACGGCTCCCCTTCCTCTGACACAACAGTTTCATTTCCATCCGCCCCTTTATCATCTCCCATGGCATCCCACATGTCTTTTACAAATTTCAGTCCCTTTTTCATGCCTGTTTTACGCACCGCTGCTTCTTCCCTGTAAGGATCAGGAGAAATCTGTCTGCCCTTTTCTTCCCTGTTATTTGGGTTGAAAGTGTCCGGCTTCCCGCCTGCCCCCTGGCTTTGGGCCTCCGGCTTTTTCGTTCCCTCTTCATGCAGGCATTTGGTCATATGGTGGGGATGGGACTGGCGGTATTCTGTTCCCGAATAAGAATTAAAATCATTCCGTATCTGCATAAATATCCTCATTTCTTTGCTTCTTTTTGTGCAATTATGAAATAGCAAAAAGCCCTTTCATTTACTGCGCCAGCGTAAGGTAGCTGGTAACCGCATACACTGTCTGACCGTTATAGTCAAGCTGTGACCAGCCGTTATCCCCAATAGCGGTCCTTGTAAGGATCTCTCCGTTGTGCAAAAGTCCCACGATGGTATCGTCGGTGGCTGTTCCCGGCTGGGAGCGCAGGTTCGTCTCCATTTTTGCCGTCACCTGTTCATTGACAGGCGTATAGACCGGTCCCTGGGGCGGCGCCTGCTGTCCTGTGTCGTTCATGTCTGTGGTCAGATAGTTGGTCACTGCATACAGGGTCTGGCCGTTGTAAATGAGCCTTGACCAGCCGTTATGTCCGATTCCCGTCCGGGTTGCTGTATCCCCGTGCACCAGTTTTCCCACCACTGACCCATCATTTAAAGTGCTGGGCTCTGAGCGCAGGTTTGTCTCCTGTTTGGCCGTCACTGTTTCATTTACCTCTGTAAAAATGATCCCCACTTCCGGATCCGCCTCCACCGTTTCCGCCGGCGTTTCATCCTTGGCGCTGGCTTCCTTTGTATATCCGAAATAGGCAATATTTACATCCGTCTTTTTGGAAATTCCTTCCACCGTCCCCTGACTGGTATACTGCCACATGGCATGGGGCCCCCCATAGCTGGAGGCGGCCGTCTGGGGATAGGGCTGATCCGGGTACTGTGCCACCCATATTTTGTATTTTCCCGCAAGCACATCGGTATTCCACTGGGCATTGCCCTCAAGCTCACTTTTGGAAGCATAGAACATGGGGGTATAGCCTGCCGCCGCAATTTCATCCAGAAAAGCGCAGGCAAGGTCAGTCCGTGTACCTGCGTCCAGTCCGTACTGTCTGCTGTCCGGGGACTGAAAGTCCTCACAGTTATAGGCTACCGGATAAGTAATTCTGTATTTTGCAATAATGTCCTTCGTAAAAGCGGCTTCCTCTTTTGCTTCTTCTCTGGAAACCGCAGAAGAAAAGAAATAGGCGCCTATTTTGATTCCTGCCGCCTGTGCCTCCTGCATATTGTATCTTGCCGTAGGATCTTCCAGGATCTCCCCGGTTGACTTGGCCCTGTAGCCTACGCGGATCATGGCAAACTCCACACCCGACTGCCTCACTTTGGCCCAGTCTATGGTCCCCTGGTATTTGGATACGTCTATCCCCATGGACAGGCTCTCTGTCTCATCCCTGTCAAGACCGGATACAGTCACTGCCGCGCCTGCCTGTTCATTCCCCGCCGCACCGGAGCTCTGGGGATCCTGGGCATCATCTAAAGCGCCCACCCCGACAGCAGCGCCCGGTTCCTTTGCAGACTCCTGCACTGCCTGATCTTCCTGTTTTTCTTTCGTTTCTTCTTCTGACCTACCCTCTCCCGTCTGCTGCGGGTCTTGTGTATCTTCCTCTTTTAAGGAACTATCCTGCTCATCAGGGGAATTTTCCACACCGTCTTCCTCTCCGGCTTCCTGGGGAGATTCCAGTTCCTCCCAGGCGGCTATTTCCGCCTCCACTTCCTCCCTTTGTTTTTTACTATTATTAATAAATATCCCGATTGCTACAGCAAGTATCAGCACAAGCAAAATCCCTGCCCCTGCTGTCACTGCCGCAAGCCCTGTATCTTTGTTTCTTCCACCGCTCTTTCTTTTCTTATTGTATCTTACCATCTTTTCCCTCGAATTTATGTTTATTTGTGATGTTAATATTATAAATCAAAACCGGCATGAATACCAAGAAAAATTTTCCCCTATCTGTTCTTAACAAGATTTTAACGTCTTTCCTTACTTCTGTGAATTGCCCTCCTGCCTCCAAATGGGTATAATAAGATGCGGAAAGAGGACACAAACTATGAATATTACCCCAAATAACAAAAATATGGCTGCCACCCAAAACCCCCGGCGGACCACCTCCGCCATAGGGAAGGATTTGATGCTTACTGCACTGTTTTTGATGATAGCCACGGTAAGCGCATTCTGGTTTTTTCACGCGGTGCCGGAAAATCCCACCAATATTGCTCTGGTCTATATCACTGCCTTAGTGCTCACAGCGCGCTTTACCAATGGCTATTTTTATGGCATTGCCGCCTCTGTGGTCAGTGTGATCGGCATTAATTACCTTTTTACTTACCCTTATTTTCAGGTAAATTTTACCCTTACCGGCTATCCGGTGACTTTCATCTTCACGCTGGTCATTTCTCTTGTAGTCAGTACCATGACCTCAAGGATCAAGGAACAGGCGGACGCCCTGGTGGAACGGGAAAAGCTTCTTATGGACGCGGAAAAGGAAAAAATGCGGGCCAACCTGCTCCGGTCCGTTTCCCATGATCTGCGGACCCCCCTTACCGGCATCATCGGCAACAGCTCCACCTACATTGACAACCAGGATTCCCTTACAGAAAAAGAAAAGCTTGCACTTGTCAGCCACATCCGGGAGGACTCTAACTGGCTTCTTAATATGGTAGAAAATCTTTTATCCGTCACAAGAATCAGCCAGAACTCCATGAAAATAGCCACTTCCTTAGAGTCTGTGGAGGAGGTTGTATCGGAGGCGGTCCTGCGGTTCCACAAGCGCTTCCCCGATGCCCGGGTAAACATACAGGTGCCGGAAGAATTTTTAATGATCCCCATGGATGCCATGCTGATCGAACAGGTGATCATCAACCTGCTTGAAAACTCCGTCGTCCATTCGGGAAGCCGCCTGCCTGCAGAGCTGACCGTCACCTGCCAGAACCGTCAGGCAGCCTTCTGCATTAAAGATTACGGTGTCGGCATTGACCCGCGCAGGCTTGCCACCCTATTTGACGGCTCTAGCTACAGCCCGGCAAGCAGCTCCGACGGGCATAAGGGAATGGGCATCGGCCTTTCCATCTGCAAAACCATCATCGCTGCCCACAACGGCGTCATCACTGCCGCCAACCACGAAAACGGGTGCCAGTTCACCTTTACGCTTCCCATGGAGGATCATCATGCATAAACCCATTGTCAAAGCAAACATTTTACTGATAGAGGACGAAGAAAATATCCGCGTCTTTATATCCACCACCTTAAAAAACCAGGGCTACAAAATCACTACGGCTTCTACCGGAAAGGAGGGCATGCATTTGTCTGCCTCCATCTGCCCGGACATTATCCTGCTGGATCTGGGGCTTCCCGACATGGACGGCATGGAGGTCATCCAAAAGCTCCGGGAGTGGACAGCCACCCCTATTCTTGTGATCTCCGCCCGCAGCAACGAACACGAAAAGGCCCATGCCCTTGATCTTGGCGCCGACGACTATATCACCAAGCCCTTTGGCACTGTGGAGCTGCTTGCCCGGATCCGCACCTCCCTGCGCCACAGTTCCCAGATGCAGGACATGTCCTCCATCCACCCAAAGCCCTACCATCACAACAATCTGACCATTAACTTTGAAGACCACGTGGTGACTTTAAAGGGCAATATTATCCACCTGACCCAGATTGAATATAAACTCCTGACCCTGCTTGCCAGAAATTCCGGCAAAGTGCTGACCTATACCTCCATCATGGAAAAAATATGGGGGCCTTACACGGATAACAACAACCAGATCCTGCGTGTCAACATGGCAAATATCCGCCGTAAAATCGAAAATAACCCGGCCGCCCCGGAATATGTCTTCACCGAAATCGGTATCGGATACCGGATGGTAGAGGGGGATTAAATATCCCGCTGCCGGCTTTCTGCTGTCTCTGACGGATATTGCATGCCCGGATGGAGGCAGCGCAGGCCGCATCTTTCGTATTTCGCAGTTTGACAGTCCCTGCAAAAGTCTGTATAATGGATTTGCTGCAAAAAGCGAAGGGAGATCACAAATGAAAGAAAGAGAAAAATTTGGAAGCCGTCTGGGTTTCATACTTGTTTCAGCAGGCTGCGCCATCGGAATCGGGAATGTATGGAAGTTTCCCTACATGACCGGAAAGTACGGAGGCGCTGCTTTTATTGTTAT
>Ga0224740_10187_pt1 | contig 16739 bp, 12 predicted proteins | sample LIM_E_Water_Bulk_FD_161634 | JGI IMG/M metagenome (GOLD analysis project Ga0224740, IMG submission 161634) | Enriched cells from gastrointestinal tract of the lab mouse from Pacific Northwest National Laboratory (PNNL), Richland, Washington... | ecosystem: Host-associated > Mammals > Digestive...
GTTCTAAGTCTTCAGCTGTTGTAATTTTAAAGTTTTCTTCATACCCAGGAATCATGGCAATATTCATACCCGCAAGAACTGCTGGTTCTGTTGAGCCGTTGATTTCTAATATTTTATCAGGGAAAAGGGCTTTGTTGGCTTTGTAGTATAAGCCAAGTCGGAATACCTCGGGGGCTTGACCTGCGTATATCTCATTACGCTTTACCAATGCGTTGATACTCTTTCCGTTTATGCTTTGATATATGGTATCCTTCATTGGAAGCACCGGCACTACTCCATCGTAATCGCGCATTGCTTCTATGCAGTCTGTTATCATCTGCGCAGAAAGCATTGGGCGGGCTGCGTCATGGATAAGGACTGTATCGGATTCCTGTGCGTAGGTAAGAATATCCGTTAATCCGTTATAGATGGAAAGCTGACGGGTTTTGCCAGGCTGAGAAAACCCTTGGAATTTTCTTTTATTTTCGAATTGTGGGGAATCATTTTTTTTAAGACAGTTTCGGATTGTTTGGTGCCATTGTGGTGCAGCTGTAATCTGTATCTTGTCAATCCCTTCATGTTTCAACAACTGCTCAATACAATAAGATATAATTGGTTTTTCGTTTATTTTGATATACTGTTTAGGAATTTCTGCGTTGAGACGGCTGCCTGTACCGCCAGATAAAAGTAATGCAACTACCATTTTACAGCGCCTCCTATTTATACTGCTTAACAGTTAAATTTTCCGATTAACCTGACTACATAACGCCAGCCATATACGTTTAACCAGTGCAGTACGGTAAATTTTGGCGTTATGTAGTATAAAATACTTTATTATACCTCTATATCATCACAATAATGATGAATTTCTTGAATTATTTCTCCGTATGGTCTGCCTTTACCAAATAACATGGTTGTGCCAAGTACAAAACCATCCATTCCTTTTGGCGCAAATTTTAATATTTTATCTGCACTGCAAGCCCCATCCCAATATGCTTTAAAACCCATTTCTTCTTTTAAAAGCAATAATTTTGTGATTTTCTTACCAACATAAGGTAAATACATTTGTCCCGCATTGCCCGGATTCACAGACATTACAAGCACCTTTTTTACAATGCGAAGCATTTCAAACACCGTTTCAATACTTGTCCCTGGATTAATTGCAATCCCTGGTACCATACCCGCATTAATAATTTTCTGTAAAGTAGTTGACGGATGATATTCCGCTTCTGGATGAATATACACCGTGTCGCCTTTTCTGAGATTATCCAAAAATAACTGCACATTATTATTTGGATGCTCAATCATTAGATGCACATCAAGCGGCTTCTTGGTTGCACTAGCTATGTATTTCATATCGTTTAATGACATGGCAAAATTTGGCACAAATCTGCCATCCATAATATCAATATGGAAAGAATCAATGCCGCCTTCGTCGAGATCGTGTATTTCTTTTTCTAGGTTGCCGTAATTGGCACACATAAGTGACGCGGTTAGTTCAAAGGTCATAAGTTTTTCTCCTATCCACTTATTTTTCTCCCAGTTCTTTTATCAACGCAACAAGCAATTTATCATTATCTTCTGTATTCCGTACTGCAAATCGAACATATTGTTCATTTTTTATTTTAGATGATAAATTCTTGATAAATAAATTATGTTTCAAAAGTAACTTTTCCGTTAATGTTTCGGCTGAAATTCCCCCTGTTAACTCCACCATAATATAGTTTGCCTGCGATAAAATAGGACGTATTCCCGAAATTTTCTTTAATTCATTGTAGAAACGCGTTCTTTCCTCTTTTAGCTTCTTTAATGCATTCACATAATATCCTTTATACTTTTCTGCAATTTGCATATAAAATTCTGCAAATGAATTAATATTCCATATGGCAATATTCTTTTTTAACCTATCCACCAACAATTTATCACCTGATGCCAATATCCCAAGCCTTAGACCAGGAATCCCATAACTTTTCGAAATACTTTTTACAATACACAAATGAGGATTTTGATTTAATATCTCCTGTCTAATCATAGTATTATCCTCTTCATCTGCAAAATCAATAAAGGATTCATCTAATATAAAATGAATTTCGTTTTTTCTCGTCCAATCAATCACTTGTAAAATGTCTTTTTTACATAGATAATTACCAGATGGATTGTCTGGATTAACAAGAATTAAATTACAAATATTCTTATCTGCAAAATAACTTAACAAATCAGATACCGTATAGGAAAAATCTTGATTCTGCGGTATAAAGAATATAGATTCTTCTATCCCATAACGATTGGGATATTCTTCAAAAGTTGGTCTAATAAATCCTGTCTTTCCGGACAGTTGCTCCATTAAAATTCTAATCAGTTCTGCAGCACCATTTCCTGTCAGTATATTTTCTTTATGAACTCCAAAATTCTTCGCTGCTAACATCGCATTAACTTCATTCCAGATGGATACTGTGTTACAAGTCTTTCAAAATTTGCCTCCATTTCATCTATCATCTTTTGCGGAGGAAAATATGGATTCACAAGATAACAAAAATCAATTATTTGCGGATACCGCCAATATCCGCCATACCGTTTTTGAATTAATGATACTTTCTCCTTCATATCCGGCGCAAATAATGATTCTGCAATATCCAAATCCTGTATATCATCTATTTCATACCAGTGCTGACCATGCAACCGCTTTGCTTTTATTTTTGGCTCATCTAGCACCGTAATCACTTTAAGAACCTGCTCATAATACTCATTATTTCCTAACGCCATTAAATAAGCATCCAGAAATGGTATGTAACAAAATTCCGAAAAATCTTTACTAAATTTGTAAATATTTACCGTTTTAAAATAACTATTAACTTCAGAATAATTAAAGTTCTTGGAAGAAATAAACGCTTGAATGCTATCATCTTCACCCAATTTCATGCAAGTACCATCCATCCAGCTTTCGTACTTGTCCACAAGTGCTAAGGTGTCACGAGCATCATCCAACAATTCATCAATAACAGAGTCCTCAAATATTAAATCTGATTCAAACAGCAGTGTATCATCCTGACGCAAAAACTCTTTTGCTAAAGCCAATGAATAGATATTATTTGTTCTATCATAATTCGGGTTTTCTACATAAACGATAGGTGTTTGAATATACAATCCATTAATATAATTTATTAATTTCTTCCCCTTATATCCTACGACAACAACGATCCTAGATAAATGTCTTTTTTCAAGCTGACGAAGCATTCTTTCAATTAATGTAATACCATTTACTTTTATCATGCATTTTGTATTATTCGTAGTTAATTCTTTTAATCGTTTCCCCATTCCAGCGGCTAGAACTACTGCTTGCATATTGCTTCCTCCAAATGGTGCTACTCTTTATACAGATAGCAGTTGTATAAATATTCACTGTTCCAATAATATTCATTCTCAATACTGCCAAATTCAATACGACATTTATGTTTCTCCGCAAACTGAATAAACATTTCTCTTTTATAAAAAACTTTATCTAATCCTTTATACGCTTCATCATAATTATCAAATAATTCCCGCCTATGTCTTTCACATTCAAACTGCATATCCTTGTCGAATATTTCAGACACAACCACCAACTTTCGAGCTTTCTGAAACATCTTATAAAGCACAGCTTTACCATATTCTTCATCTGGAAAATATGCAAACACACCATCTGAAAATACCATATCATATTTTTCATCGGTTGAAAGATTAATCGCTTCACCTGTTTCAATATTTTCTTCTTCACTTATTACATCCCTTGCGATATCTGATAGATTTTTCGAATAATCAATTCCTCCAACTTTTATCCCACGATTTTTAAGCAAATATAAATTTGCGCCACTTCCACAACCAACTTCATATGCAGAATTTATTTCTTTTTCATTTTTTATGTAATCATATACCTTAACTGCGGAATCATAAAACGTCTTATAATATGCGTCTTGGTTTTCAATACTTACATCATACCCATCCAATCTTTTTAATTCTTTATAAACTGCAAATTCACTTGCATCTTTCAATGAAATCTTATAATTTTTTCCTTTTTCATTCCATATTTTTTTCCAACGATTACTCATAACCTCTCCCTTATCACCATGCAACCATATCGTACATCTATCTATTTAATTTCTACTAGAAGAATCCAAACAATTCCTTCTATTTTCCTCCATAAACTTCTCCATAATTTCAGCCAATGTCACAGACTCTTTTCGTGTCAGTTTAAAACTGGCTTTTTCATTATGATTTATCATTGCTAAAAAATCGCTCAACTCATATCGCAGCCCATCTCCTAAAAACGTTTCAGAATACCTGTCTACTTTGCTGGCATCTTCATCATGCACTTCAAAATATGTCGTTTTCCACCACGGAGCATTCACTACTATATATCCCTTTGTACCAGAAACTAGAAGTCTGCCTTCTGATTTCACACCAAGTCCGCAAGTTGCTGTTGCTATCCCTGCCGGATAACGCAGAACCGTCCGTGTAAATAAATCTAATCCATTTTCTGCCTGAATTGTGTCAAATTCTAATTTTTCATATGCAACTCCAAAAAACTTTAAAATGGGTAATAAAACATAACTTCCCAATTCAAGAAAACTTCCTCCGTATATGTTATCTGTTAATTCCCGCTTTTTTGTATTCTCAAGCTTCGTAAAACAAGCTTCTACATTTCGGATATTTCCAATTGTACCGCTGCACGCTATCTCTAACAATTTTTGAAAGCCTGGACAATATGCAGTCTTAATCGCCTCAAAAAGAACCAATCCCTTATTTTTTGCAAAAGAATAAACATCTTCTGCTTGTTCTTTTTTCAAGGCAAGCGGTTTCTCACAAATTACATGTTTTCCATGCTCCAAAGCCTCTTTAATATAGGTATAATGTGTTTCATGTGGGGACGCGATATATACAGCATCCATATCTTGGTAAAATGCCTCTTTCTCTGTATATGCATTAATATCCCATTTTTCAGCAAATGCAATTGTGCTTTCCTTATTCGGATTGTAAACACCTTGCGTACTGATACCACTGACAAGTTTCGCTTCTGGTACAAAACGATTTGCAATTCTCCCTGTTCCAATAATTCCAATCCGTTGTATTCTCTGTTTCTGCTCACGAAGCATTGTACTGGAAATATCCCGTGTCCGCTCTAAATAAATTACCTTACAATAATCATTTAAGTAATCAAACTCTCCCGTCCAATCCGATCCAATTGCAAAAATATCAATATTATACTTTTTAATATCACTAAATTTCTGCCCAAGTGCTTCTTCTATAATAATTTCATCTGCAAATCCTGTCTTTTTCACATTCTCAATTCGCGTTACAAGAGATTCTACTACACTTAACTTTCCTCTAGCCCTATCGTAATTTTCCGTAGTAACTCCAACAATTAAATAATCCCCGAGTGCCTTTGCCCTTTGCAGTAATCGGTAATGCCCTTCATGAAAAAGGTCAAATGTTCCATATGTAATTACTTTAACCATATCTGCCTCCTATATTTCCGAAATACTTAAATTCCTAGGGCTGCGATAATTCTTTCACAATTTTTATTATCGTGATATTTATGCATCGTTTTCATTAGTTCCTCTCTTATCATTCGTGTACTGTCTATCCCCTCACAAACCTCTTTCACAAATTGAAAAAAATCATCAAAAGTATACAATTTCTTCCCCGGAAGCCAATCTTCAATATGGTCAAAGAAAAATCCTCTGCTTTCTTTATATTCCTCAACATCATCCAAGGTAAACGCAATCGGTTTATCCAACAACATAAAATCTACGGCAGCAGACGAATAATCACTAATCAATGCATCCGCACATCTCAACATTTGATTTGTCTGAATATCCTTTTCAAACAACATATCATTGTCTAAAAAAACAATATTTTTCATATCCGATATGCAAGCATTCTCTGCGCTTACAATTCTTGTTCTATCCTGAAAAGGATGCAGCTTTACAACCAATATCGCATTCTTTTCTTTTAATATTTCATTTAATATCTGACATTCGTCAAACGAATCTACAACTGGCAGTCCTGTTTGGCTATTAAATGAATATTGATTTAAGTTTTCCAATCCTTGTTTTGCCATACGGAATGTCGGCAGCCAGAAAATATATTTATCAGCGTTTGGTAATTCCAGTTCTCTTTGAACATCTAATAAAGACGAAAACAGCCAATCTTGCTTAGCATATCCTGTTACCAGCATTTGATCTTTTCGCAGTCCAAACGCTTTATAATATACATTAGCGTACATTTCACTAATAACTGTCATATACTCATACCGTTTTTCACAAGGGACAAAATTTACTCTTGTTTTGTAGCCACACCCATGCCAAAGCTGTATCCTAACTTGATTTTGCGTGCAATTTCTTGCAAATCCATACGCATCTGTAAAAAATATATATTTTGAAAGACAGAGTGATCTGTAATACACATTTCTTTCTTCAATATTTTCTGATAATGACCAGTTATAAGCAATAAAGTATACATTGGAATACTGGCTATAATGCGAAAATTCTTCCGGATTTTTTACCAGCCAGACCAATTGATATGTTTCATTGTATTTATTTGCAAGCATATATTCAAACAGGGCTCTTGCGTTGTCACTAAAATCCATTCCTTTTACATATGCAGACGCATGAGGCCCGCTGCGAAATAAAATCATATTTTCTAAGCAATTATTCTTATATTTTCTGCGGTATTCCATTTCTATTTCGGTTTCATAATTTTCAAAATAGTAAATTACAGCCGACATTTTCCTTATCGCTTCGATAGAGGACAATTTATCAAATGCTTCTCCAAAATAATCACTTAATATTAGCCAAACTACATTTTGAAGGATATCTTCTGTCAAATCCTCCTTTGCCAATACAGGAAAACTCCAATTTTCTATTCTTTTTGTATTGTGGCTGCTGCTATTCTCATTATACACTGCACAAATATTTCCCATTATTTGCGGAAATTTTTGTGCAAGTTCCTCTAAATATGCTTGTGAATACCCATAACATACTATTTTCTTATCATTTATATTTATCAGATTTTTTTCTAAAAGTTTTTCTAATTTCATTGCTTTCTCCATTTTCATCTATTCCTAAATACCAACTTGTATACAATATGTTAACAACAATTTTATTCCTAAAAATTATCTTACACAAAAAGTAAATGTATCCGAAATACAATCTGGCTCTTTCCAATATATTTTTTCTAATGGAATAAATTTTTCTACAAGCTGCTGCTTTATTTCCATCGCAATAGATTCTTTTTCTACTGCAATCACCACTTTATTATATTCTTTCTTAAATGCTTCATCTGTCTTGCAAACACATCTATCCTTATTTAATTTTTCAGCATTACTATCTGTCCATATAACCTCTGTGAAATATCCACTTATTCTCAATTGCTCGTAATAACAACACCCAACATCTCCAGCACCATAAAGAACAATGCGCTGTTCTTTTTCAAAATCTCGATATGGAAACTGCCAAAACTTTCTGTTTGTAACATTTAATCCAATGCGAAGCATATCCCTCGCTGCAGTAACCCCATACCATTGCACCTGTTTCGTGCAGATATCGTTCTTATTACATAACGCCAACAATTCATTTAACAATAAAGGATACGAAGAAATTGCCCTTTTATCCTGACTTCTAAATATAGATTCCTGATGAATGCGGTAATGGTAGGGAGTAGAATTTAATATCACCATAAGATTTGTCTTGATAATACACTTAAATGTAATCAATACATCTTCCCCCCAATAGATACCTTGATTTACACAAATTAACTCCTGTTGTATTAATTCCTTTTTAAACAATTTATCCACTAAATGCGGTTCAATGACTCTGTCTTTTGTATAATTACTCCCAAACGAAATTACTTTGGGCAGTATCTCCTGCAAAATTGCTTCCCGATCATACACCCCTTCATGCAGCACATTATACTTGATTTCTTGATGTTTCGCTTTCTCATAAATACATCCACAACAAACCATATCCGCATTCTGGCGATACGCCTGCTGCCATAATTCTTCATACATCTTAGGCTCTATCCAATCATCACTATCTACAAAGCCAATATAATCTCCATTTGCAGCCATCGTCCCTGCAAGCCGTGCCGCATTTTGTCCTTTATTTTCTTGATGAATAACATGGATGTTATCATATTGTTCAGCATAGGAATCACAAATTTGAGCCGTTCGATCTGTAGAGCCATCGTCTACCAAAATAATCTCCATATCTTCTAAGGTACTTTTGAGGATACTATCTATACATTCCTGTATATATTGTTCTGAATTATATGCTGGTACGATTACACTAACTTTTACTCCCATATAAATCTCCCTAAAACAACGTTTATTGTAAAGCCATTACTTCCAATATCTTATCTGCCACTTGTTTTGATGCGTTCCCCGTATCATATGATTTATACTTTTCTAAAAATTGTTCCAATTGTGATAAATACACACTTTCGTTATATCCGCATATTTTTTTATATAAATCTTTCATATTAAATGCTTCTATATAAGGCATTTCTGAAAATGGGATATTAAACCCTCTCTCCTGTTCATAAATATCCGCATCTGGATGAAATAAAAATACGGGCTTTCTTTGCAGCGAAAAATCCCACATAACGGAAGAATAATCTGTAATCAACATATCCGCAGCAGCCATAATTTCCTGAACATCTGGATATTTTGACACATTCCGAACTTTATCCGAAAAAACATATCGTCCTGATTCTGCTTCCATTTGAGGATGTTCACGAACAAGAAGAACACACGAACTATTAAATAACTTTTCACAAGCTTCTACAATATAGTCTGCATCTAAGCAATTGCTTACACCCTCACGTAAAGTCGGTGCGTATAAAATTATATGTACTGGTTCTGGCAATTCCATTTTCTTTCTAAAATAGTTTCTATCAAAATAATTGTTAAAAAATATATCATTCCTAGGCGTTCCACATTCTAAAATATCTCCATAATATCGAAATGCCCTCCGAAACTGCATTCCACAAAATCCAGAACCTGCGATACATAAATCTGTCATTTTCATATTTTGGCTCGATAACTCCAGATAACTTTGCGGCAGATTAGCGGCATCATATTCAATTTTTTTCATTGGCCCACATCCATGCCATGTTTGTATATAATATTGTCCCTGTCGTTTTCTGGAAAAAAAGTCTTTATGCTGGTTATCGACCCATATCTGCGCTGTCGCAAGTTCATAATAATATGCATACGTTCCATATGGAACTGTCCTTATTTCTTTGCGAAATTTTTCTTCAATATTATCGACACCCCAAACACATTCCACAAAATCTAATTTTCTATTTAATAATTCTTCACAAATATACTTTGGATTACAACCATATCCTCTGCCGGAAAAATTTGTAAATAGTATTTTTCCTTTCTGAATCGGATATTGATAAAATTCTTGATACATTGTTTCAACAATTTCATCTGCCGTTATTACATTTTGATAACCTTTTTCTAAAAGTTCTTTCTGAACCCTATCAGCTAAAAAAGGCATCATTGCCACAATAAAAAGTGCGTGTTCTTGATATTCACTGTTGGACAAACAATGAATATCATATATTTTATATTTTTCTATAGATGCTGGATTTTTAGAAATATCGGATACTGCAACACAAATCTCACATTCCCCATTAGTTTCTTCTAACAACTTGCAAACAATACGTGCTACACCGCCTGCGCCATACACAACAATCCGCGAATATCTTTCGCATATCCTGCCGAAAATATTCTTCATAACTACTCTCTCCCAAAACCAAGACGATTCAATATATTTCTTGATGTAATATAACAAATATCCAGCCGTCTAATATCTTCACTGATACCCAAATCCTTTAATTGATTTTCTATCTGCAATGCTGTATTTTGATCGATTACAGCAATTAAGATAACATCACATTTTTCTTGACTTAACGCAATTACCGATTTTACAGAATATCCTTGTGACCTATAAAAGTTATCATTCTTATCAACCCATACAAAATCCATATCCATTTTTTTTGCATGGTTAAAAATCTGCTTACCAAATTTTCCTGCACCATAAATACCAATTTTACAGTCCGCTTTCACTCCGCCAAAGATACGAAACAGCAAATTATCGTTATCATAAATCCAGCTATATCTTTGAATTAAAAGATGAGAAATATAAAAATCTAACTGTTCTAAAAGTTTAGCAGAGAAGTTATCTTTTCCAAATTCAGAATACAGATATGAATATAATAATCGAATTCCTGTTATTTCATTTGTATCTAAATTTGTATGACTTTGTGACATAGATCCGCTGTGCTGTCTATAATGATAATATACATTATCTGTTAAACATACTGTCTGCGATTGTAATAAATAGGTATAGGTTATCGCTACATCTTCACCGTTCGTTATCTTATCGGGAACTTTATTGAGAATACTTTTTAATAAATTTTTGCGAAATATTTTATTTACTACATTCGGACGTACTCCCATTTGAAAATATTTACCATTATACAACATATAAGGCATCACTTCCTGCTCTAACGCTTTGCGAGAATATACCCCCGCAGAAATCGTATTTTTATCAATACTATATTCCTCGCCAAACTGCCGATACGTACCTGACGCAGCCAAATCACATTGATACATTTCCATAGCGGTTAGCAAACTTTCATACATATCACTGTCAATCCAATCATCCGCATCTACAAAACCAATATATTCCCCCTCTGCACAGTCAACTCCCGTTTTTCTCGCAGCAACAAGCCCTGCATTTTCCTTATTTATTACCTGAATACGTTTATCCATACTAGCATAATGCTCACATATCATAGGTGTATTATCCGTAGAGCCGTCATTTACAACAATAATTTGAAGCTGCGAATATGTCTGCTTCCTAATACTGTCAAGGCAATCTTTTAAATATTTCTCTCCGTTGAAAACCGGAATAATAACACTCATTTTCTCCTGTTTCATCACTTAAACTCCATATTGTAATAGGACTGTCATAATAAGCGTTGCTTATACAAGATATATTATAAGACACAACATGGTATTATGATAAATTATATATGTCTTCCTTAATGTGACAGACCCCAAAATAAGGGAAATTTTTATAATATAACAAGTTAACTTATTGAAATTATTTTGCGAATATAATTAATAAAATATATATACCTATTATCATCCATAAAATGAAAATAATCTATTTTTTTATCTTCTAATACCTTTGTTATTTCTGGATGAAATTTCGGCATCAAAGCCAAAAGAACGCCATAATCTCGACCAACCTCTAAAAGCTGCGACATCTTCACAACAGGAATCCCACAAATTACTTTCTCATTCCATTCTTGTCCATCAGAAATCACAAACATCTCCGGCAAAATATTTTTGGAGCAAAGAAAGCGGTATAGTTCTCGTCCAATCTCTCCAGCACCATATAAAGCAATCTTTTTATGGATTTTGGTAAATGCAATAATATCTTCAATATATTGCGGTTGATTTTCCTCTAATTCTTCCTCTATTGCCAAACATGGAAGCATATTCGGTGTTACAAAACAATTTCCCTCATTATGTAAATATTGCATTACCTGCTGATTTAACCCAAAATCCTTTTGCTTCCAAAAACTAGGATGCCCTTGAATCACCATATATGGATATCCTTCCAAAGCCTTATAATTCTTCTTGAGAAAATCAAAATCAATCACGCCTGTGGTTGTTTCCATATCGCATCGAATTAAAAGCTGGCGCGCATTAGAAATCCGACTTCCATCCACTGCAAAAAGATAGTTCGTTATTTCTGGTGCTGTATGATGTAATGCGCAAATTGTGGTTTCTGTGCTGTTATTATGCGGAGAACCAAATGTTGATGCCGCCATGCCAAGTTCCGATTTCATCAATCTTTGTGTATCTGCAATCGACTGGCATTGCTGCTGATACGTTGCAGAAGAAAATTCCGCAAGAGTATGATAATATCCATGATTCCATAATTCTATGTTATTTTGCATCCAAAATTTTAAGTTGTCTTTATATAAGGTATTACTATTTTCTAATCCCCTGCCGATTACTCCCATTGACACTGGTAAGTCGTGTTGTATGGAATACTGCGCGACTTGGTTAAAATCGTTAAAGGTTTCTGGCAGCAGGTCGTCGTATTTCATGATAATATAGGACATTGTGCACTCCCTTACTTTTCTAATAAAAGATATTAAAAATCCTTAATTCCACAAGTTCATTTCTTATCCAAGTATTTCTGGCTGCATTTTCTCACAGCATTCAGATAAGCATATTGATACCGTGAGTCAGGCTCCAAGTAATTTCCTTCCCCCCATTCATTCCATGCATTTATAAATACAAATTCATTTCCTTCTTGCCTGCTTAATTGTATTGTCTTCTTTAAATATTTCTCAAACTTTCGAGGACTCTCTCCAATTGTTATTAATCCTTGCAATTTTCTTCGTGGAGTATCATCATATCCAATAAAAGCAGTGCGAAAATATCCCTTTTTATGCGGATTCTTTAACATTTTACAATTGATCGCATCATAATTAAGTGTTCGCATGGCAAAACGATTCCAAATTATGCTTTTCTTCTTGGGATTTTTTTCTGCTGTTTTCTCCAATAAATATTTGTATTTTGTACGATTAGGTTCAAAATCAACAGAAGCTGAAACGACTTTACACCCTTCCATATGATTGTGATCAACATTCATTGACACAATATAAATTCCATCAAATCCATCATTTCTAGCACATTCAATCCAAAAACTTATCATCTTATTAAAATTGGATATATTTTTCAACTTATAAATCAACAACATTGGCCTGTTTTGGACTTTAATATATCTTATATCCATAAAAAACTTACGAAAATAATTATAATGCGCTTTCCATTCTTCCTGACCGCCATACGTTTGCGGAATTAGAATTTCTTTATTTCCTCCTGCACCATGCCATGTCTTTGTCCAAGGTTCATTTGCCCACGCAAAGCAAAAATTTGTCTTGATTTTTTTATCTTTAAGCCAATTCTCTACAGGCTTTTCTAATACCAGCCTGCCATTAAACCAATAATGATAAAAACAAAAGCCATATATTCCAACCTTTCTAGCAAGCCTGTCCTGCCATTCCATTGTATGCACATTAAGAAGGTTGTAATAGTTGTTATGTAATGGAATACGAGGCTGGTAATGCCCTAGGTAAAGAGATTGTGCCTTTTTGACATTTGTCCATTCAGTAAAACCATTCCCCCATGCATCATTATTTTCTGGTATTTCGTGAAACTGGGGTAAATAAAACGATATTAGTTTCATATGTTGCTCCTATTTTATTCCATTTTTAAATCCTTACCCTCTATTTTTCCTACAAAGTCTATATACTTTTTTATACCTATTCTCTTTAAATTTTGTATTATCTCCTTTAACGCAGATTCATTTGTTACCGTTATAATCATAGCTTTTGTTGTTATATTTTCTATCTCATCAACTAGATAAACTGGAGTATCTTCAATAAACAAATCTTCTTTTTTATTACTTACTATAAATGCTTTTGGTATCATATGTTCTCGTCTTAATATATCTAGAGCAAATATTCCCATCTTTCCGGCACCATATAAATAAAATTCTTGATGACTTCTCACAAATTTCCTAATATTTTTCCAGTTATGTTGAAAAGATTTAATATCACTAACTGTCGCTAGTGGAAAATACTTTTTAACTTCCCCAAAGATTGTATGAATAGAATATTGTATATAACTTGTTTGTATTCTGGCATAATCTACAGTCATCACAGTACCTGTATCATAACCTGCATCCTGTGCAACATATGCAAATATCCGCTCTATCCCATAGCTGAAATAATTTGCATCCTTTAGTCTATTATCATTAAAATCTGAATATTTCCATTTTACACAAAACAATTTTTTCAATGCATCACTTCGAAACCAAAGTGCTGTACCTAAAGTAATTGGTGGTTTATCTATTTTAATATCTGCTTGTAAATGCATTTTATCTGCAATTTTTTTTGTAACTTCAAAAGAATTATGCCAGCCAAATCCATACCATGTACAAAAATGATCTCCAATTGGTTCTGGTGGTGATAATATTCCTAAATTTTTATTTCTTTCAAATATATTTAAAACACCATTAATCTGACTTGAACTTCCTATTAAATTTCCCCATAAATTCTTTACCCATAATTCTGTTTCATCTTTTAGTTCTGGCATATGTTCTTTTTTATCACGAAGGAAACATACATATTTATATCTATCAGCAATTTTTTTACTTTCAATCAATAAAGCACTAATATCATAACCCTTATTGTTTTTAAGAATATATTGGATATTGCGATTTGGAGATAAATCAATATTTTTATGTACCCATGTAAGAACATCTTCTCTAGAAGAAATAATAAATATATCAATACCAGTCGGAATGTTATCAATGTATTGGCAATACTTTGAAATTTCATCTATATAGTATAAGTAGATAATAATTGCTGAATTAAGATAAACTTCTGATGATAGTTGTTGTGTACTAGAATCCTCATTCTCAGCTATAATGTAAGTTAGATTCTTTTCGTATCTAATATCATATACATTTTTCATCCTATATCATCTCCAATTATTATTTCCCAAATAATTTTAAAAATTCTCAATAAATCTCTGCCGCAATTTGTGAAAAATACTTACTATCTATAAAATCTTCAAGTTCATTATTTTCCTTAATTTCAGCAACCATTTTTCCTTTTATGCTTGTTCTTTTGTCTGCTCCCATACAATACCAATCATATTCATTATCCACTTGACCAATATCAATTGCCTGATATCCTATCTTTGCCAAATCATATGCTAAAACAGTCGCTGTAGGCCCAAGCGATATACAAATTAAATCATTCCTGCAAGCTATATCTATTACTGTTTGTTTAATTTTTTCATAAAACATCCACGCATCCCTAGGCGGGCAAATAACACGTTTTATACTTTTAGAAGCATCAAATAAATCATTCTTTATCCCAATTCTTCCATATTTTCCTTCAACAATAATAACAGAGCGGTCTTTCCATATCTTTTTAAATAAAGGAAATAAACGTTCAGCATTTCTTTTATTTTTATATAGAATATAGGGTCTTGTAACATACGCATCATAATATGTTCGTTTCATATCCAGAAAATTAATGATATCCTTCCTTGTATCATATGCCATATATGCCCTTATAATATCTGCATCACGTTCCTTAAATTTATCTAAATCAACAAAATTTTGTGCTACTGCAATATTTATAAATTCTTCGTAAGAATTCAATACTTCTATTAATCTATCCTTTAACGTTTCAGAAACACTTTGAAACCACGGTCGTATATGACCGCGCATAATTTCAAATTCTCCATCACCAAACCGACAAAGAGAACTCTTATCTTGAATTATTTTCTTTAGAAGCTTTTCTGCAGATTCAATTTTAGGAACTGGCTTTACTCCCCATTCATATGGAGCACTATCCATTCTATATTCATATATTTTCCTTATCCTTCGTTCTTCTAAACTATCCAGAGCGCGATTTCTAAATATATGGTCAAAGTCTTTCCAATACGCTATTACTTTATTTTTTTCTATCCCCAGTTCATTGCAATTAGTTTCAACAGATTCAAATTTTAACATTGAAAGAATAATAAAGTCATATTCTAAATTAACTAACTGGCTTGGAGAATAAATAACTAACCGATTATTCCATAACTTACCTTGTTTTTCTTTATCGCTATCAATAAAACCTCTAACAACACATTCTTTTGTATTAATCGCTGAATAAACGTGTTCTGCAAAGTATCCCGTTCCCCATATGTAGATGTCTTTCATAAAAAATTTCCTTTTATCAATTCCTCATTTAATTATTCTTCAATATTTTCACAATGTCTTTGAATCCCTACATCATCTGGAAATTCCATAATATCCTCATACTCATATCGTAATAATTCTTCTGCATCATTTGGTATCCAAAAATATTCACCTTCAAATAAGGCTCTTTTTAAGGGAAATATCACTTCCCTAGGTATAAACTGCTCCTTTGCATAATGAGCTTGCATAAATTCCATATTATCAATTCCAAAGAAAATATGATTGCTTTCCTTTACTGTGTTTTGTTCATTCTGCTCCAAAGCTAACTTAACATATCTCAATTTCTCTACATCGGAAGTTAATTCTATAAGCCCTTTTCGATACTTATCTGCGTAATTTTTTAACATACGAAATGTATAATCCTCTGCATAATAATCCAATGAAAAAAAATCCATTCCTGTGTAATGTCCGCAACCTGAATGCTTATTAATGAAGAAAAAATGATATCTCTCGCCATAAACATAATTTTCCATTCCTTCTGGAACATCTTTATAACTTTGGTCTGCTCCAGAATCTGCATCATAAATATGCTGTCGGCAAAATTCTTTCAACTTCTCATATTCATCTCGTATTAAAGCAAAATCCATATCATCATCCCAAGGAATAAATCCATTATGTCTGACAAGCCCCAATAAATTTCCTGCATACAATATAGGCTTTATTTCTAATCCTTCAATTTTCGCAAAAAATTCTGCGGATGCTTTAACCCATTCCAATTGACGTGTTCGAAGACTACCTGTTGCTGGTTTCATTTTTCGAATATCCACATGACTTTTAAAATACTCTATCTGTTTTTGTAGTTGTTCTATCTTTTCCTCTTGTGTTTTTACTTCTTTATAATATAAATTTTGTCTTAAAAATATT
>Ga0224740_10030_pt2 | contig 16723 bp, 20 predicted proteins | sample LIM_E_Water_Bulk_FD_161634 | JGI IMG/M metagenome (GOLD analysis project Ga0224740, IMG submission 161634) | Enriched cells from gastrointestinal tract of the lab mouse from Pacific Northwest National Laboratory (PNNL), Richland, Washington... | ecosystem: Host-associated > Mammals > Digestive...
TTATGAAAAGGTTTGTTAAATGCAAAGATTGGATTATCTGGCTTACTCATCATATCCTGCCTAATCCGCTTATTCAGTATAAAAAGCCAGAATGGCTCAAGCCTTACCAAGTTCTAGCTGTCGATGCGTCAGACATTGTGGAAAAAGGCGCTGTGAAAAAACTATGGCATCTGCATTATGCGCTGGATATATTTTCCTTAACATGCTGCCAGTTTAAAATAACACAGCAGTCCACAGGTAAAAGCCTTAAAAATTTTAAACTCACAAAAGGATGTCTTGTCATAGCTGACCGTGCATATGGAACGATAAAAAGCATAGAACACTGTATCAAAGCAGAAAGAAAGCTGAGTGATGAAACAGTATTCACCCACAGCTATATGTTTGTAATTACTTCCCTGCCATCGGTAATATCTGCGGCAGAAATCCTTCCCTGTTACCGCCTGCGCTGGCAAGTGGAGATGGCGTTTATTGAAAAACGAAAAACTACGCGACAGCAACTTATTTGTTTTACGTAAAGTTAGTGCATATGGATCCACCACCCACCATGATGAACCCCACCCAGCCTTAAAAACCTTGATTTTAAGCCATTCTTCAATACTTTTGCCTACGAGTACCCAAATTCCTATGGCATCAATTCAAGATTGCCGCCTGTGCCGCTGTTATACTTTGATGACTTTTACCCCTCTTTACCCCACCCAATTCGACATTCGACAAACGGGATTCGACAAATTGCGCTCTTACCGACAAAATCCATATTTCTCAGTGCGGCGCAATCGCATTAGAGCAGCCTTAAAAGCTGTACCAACTCATGCGCCTCGTCCGTATCTGATGCGGTCTGCCTGGTATCGAACTGCGAAAAGCGGTTGTCACGGTAAAATGATAACAGCTTTTCCTCATTTTCAGCTTCTAAGAATGTTACCATGCCGCCAAACATATACTGTGCTTTTTCAATCATCATCCAAGCCAGTTCAATAAGCGCCTTTCCAGAGATTTCCTTATCCCTGCCGCCCGCGTAATTTTTTCCAAGCTGTGCAATCAGATATGCAGACATAGTATAAGTATCTGTTTTTTCATCCCATTCACTGATGCGCAGCAACTTTCTCTTTACAGTATTGCTTACTGTTTCTCCTCTTACTGTTAAAGGTTTTAATGCAAGGGTAAAATAACCCAGCATTTCTCCATTATCTTTGGAAAAAACAAGATATGTAACTGACTGGTTCTTTTTTGTGAACTCTATTGCACTTTTTTCAAAAACCGTTCCAAATCCGGATTCTTTGGACAGGAAAACCCGGAGAGCAGCTTAACAAGCGCAGGCTCCCCGGCTTCTTGGTCATCTCCTAATGCCAAATACTTGCGGATATTGATTGCAAAAAATTTATCCGTTGCTGGCATTTAATTTCTCCTTTGCTTTCTTTTCCCTGAACCTCATAAATTCTCGCAGTTCATCCTCAGTTCCAATGAACTCTACATTTACCGGAGTACGCACAGGACGGTTCTTGGCAGATTCTTCAATCGCATTGACAAACATCTCCACCTGTTCCTTGCCGGAAATGACAAAATTCTTTGTGATACTTGAAGTTGCCATAATAAACACCTCCTTTGTTAGTATGGTTCTTCCGTTGAAATTCATACTTTTCTATCTCTATTTTATTATTTTATATCGGTGAATGCAACAAAACATTTTATGAATTTTTTATAACTTATTTTCCCACTTGCTATCCCGCCAAAACAGAGTTAAGATACGACACCACGAGGAGGGATTGGATTGGAAAAAGATTCTGCATTGTACCAGCTCATGGACACACACATGCACAGCGTCATGAACGGTATCGTGAGCAGTGACGGGGAATACCAGGCGATTCTCCGAAGGTCGGACATATACTCCGGCGAACTGGACAGTATGGATTTATCAAAAGAAATCCGGCTGCTGATTGACCGGTACGTCAGCGAGCAGAACGTGCATAGCACTTGTGCTATTGATCCCGGTTTGGGATGCTCGCCTACCTGTTGGGATTTTCCGACTGCAAGACCATGTTTTTGGGGAAATGCCTGCCGACAGAAGCAAAAGAAATGAACACAGAATTGTAACTGCAAATCGGTGACAGGGCGGAAAGGCCGCAACAGCCCTTCTGCCCTGTCTCTCTTTCGTTTTAAAAAAATATCCACACCTCCAGCTCCGCGTACCTGTTGGATTTCGACCACTGCGGGTGTTTCCTGAACCACGCCCGCTCGTCATCCGGCGTGACCGTTATCTTCTTAAAATAAACGGGGGAACCGGCATCATCCAGTTCCCCGCGGGCTTCGGGGCTTAAGTTTAGGAGCCACTCGAAGCGGTCTTCGTAAACCCTCACCCCTGACACATATTTATCCATTTCCTCTTCTGAAAATTCCCCGTCCTCCGGCATGGAGAACTGCCCCATGAGCCTTTGCAGGTTTTCCAGCTTGCCGCTCACGTCCGCCTCCGTGGCGGGCTCCACGTCTCCGTACTGCGCCATCCGCTGCTCCAGTTCCGCGATCTTCTCCCCCACCTCCTGCTGTTTGCGGCTGAATACCTCCTTCGGTATCTCGTTGTTCATCCTCATATCGAGTAGCGTCTCATACTGCCTTTTCAGAACCCCGTTTCCTGCGGTGTCCGGCTATGATCTCATAGCCGCCCTCAGTCCTCGGTCTGACAATTCCGGGTACAAGCACACCATATTTGCCAATGCTCTCCGTGGTTTCCTCCATTTTTTCATCATCAAGGACACGGAATGGGTGTCCTTGAAATGTATGTAAATCCGACAGTCTCGCATGGATAATCTGCTCCCCTGACGTGCTGCCGCCGAATAAATCCTCAAAGGTGTTCAGTCGGACTTTTGATGCACTCCCTGTCTTACTTCCCATTGCCAAGCACCTCCTTTGTCAATGACTAGTATGCCCCGGCAACCTTGCCTTTCGGGTCATGCTCGTAGATGCTGATGCCCTCTGCGGAGGTTTCCGCCGCCCTTACCGACATGGGTATGCGGTTCTCAAATATCCGCACTTTACTTCCATAGGTTTGGATAAGCAGTGCCGTAATATCCTTTGCGTAATTAGTGCGGTTATCTACCATTGTCAACAAAATGCCCTCAATCTCCAATTTCGGATTGATCTGCCGCTTTACCTTGCCTATAGTTTTGATAAGCTGCTCCAAGCCTTTCACGGGCAGGTATGCCGCCTGAACCGGAATCAGTATGCTGTCGGCACAGGCAAAGGCGTTTATGGTAATCATGCCCAAAGAGGGCATACAGTCGATTAAAATATAATCGTACCCGTCCTTTATCCTGTCCAAATAAGAACGCAGCATAATCTCCCGGCTCATCACGTTCACAAGGGAAACCTCCAGACCGGACAGCTCAATATTCCCCGGCATCAGGTCAATGCCTTCCTCATGCTTTAAGATACCGTAATCCGCTTCCATTTCTTCATCATTGATAACCTTTTCCAATACATTCGCAAGGGTAACATCCAGCTTGTCCGGCTCCGTGAAGCCAAGACTTGCGGTCAGACTCCCCTGTGCGTCCGCATCAATCACCAGGATTTTCTTTCCCTGCTTTGCCAGCCCGATCCCCAAACTGCTCGTTGTGGTGGTCTTGCCCACCCCGCCTTTCTGGTTTGCTATCGCTATCACTTTACACATGGTTTTATTCCTCCGTTTAGTTAGATTTTTCTTTTACATTGGCTTTCTGCACTTCCACATAAGCCCGGTAATACCTGTTTGTACCCTTGTTCCGGTACAGTTCGGAAACTTCTGTCACAGCCACTTTGGGCTGTCTTTGCAGAATCCTCTCGAACCACTTAATATCATTCTTCGTTCCCATCAGTCGAATTTTCAGCACGTTTCCTCTCCATTTCTGCAAGGATTTCTTCAATAGACCGCTGTTTCTGGCAGTATTCCGGGTAACGGAGCTGAATGCCCTGCCAGAAGTACAGTGCATAGCCGCAACAGAAAATGTCGCTTACGGATATACCCAACCCAATCCACAAGATTGGGTTTGCACTCGCTCACCTGCTCATCCCTGCTCTCATTATCATCAACGCTTGGCATCCCGTCTGTGTAAAGGTTAAATGCCAGTCTGACTACTTTTACACTTCCGCTTGTCTGCCAGCCCTGATACCTCGCCTGTTCCAATTTTTCATAGTAGAATTTCTCATGTTCCTCGTTTGCAAAAACCATGTGTGTGTTGTTGGCGCTCTGCGCCCCTGCTCTTAACGCTGTGTTGTTCATCTCGTGAACCTCCTTTTCATTTTGATAAATAGTATGACTGTTACCAAATGTGCATTTTAATCTGTTGGACTAGCCCGATATTGCAACTTTTTCCAAAAGGCTAAAATCCTGTTAAAAAGGCGAAAAAAAAGCGCTTCGACTATTTCCGAAACGCTCCTTAGGAATCTGTGGATTTACACTGATTTTGTTGGACTTCGAGATGAAAATTGCATTATAGCGTATTATGGTGTACCAACGCAAAAAATTTTGTTGGACATTTGTTGGACTTTGGGTATTTTTGTTGTACCCAAAATCCGCATCCTACTCAACAATTTTAGCCCGAATTTTGAATTGTCAATCTTCTAATAACACACGTTTTCTTTCTATCATTTCCCCGATTCTTGCGATATATTGGGAAACATCCTTGACATTTTCGCATCTTTCGATACGTCCGTCAGGGTATACCCGTTTCGAGATACTCCCGGCTCCGCAGGCGACTATGGTCTGTTTCTCTTCCATAATCAATATATTATAAATCCCATACTTCCCCTCTCTTGCATACCCGACATTCTCAAAATTCCCCGACATATTTTTCTGCCGGTAGAGATAATAGGGATTCATGCCAAGCCGTTTGGCACCGTCCTGCGCAATTTTCATGGTGCTGTCCGTATTGCGGAGTGTCCGAATGCCGTTTTCCTCAATCCACTGATTCATCTTTGACGCTCTTTTTATCGCTAAGGAATGTACTGTTAAACTGTCGGGATTTAACTGCACAATTTCTGCAATTGTATTTTGCACATCTGTTTCTACTTCTCCGGGAAGTCCTAAGATAATATCCATATTGATATTGTCAAAGCCTTCCGCACGCGCCATTGCAAATGCTTCCTTTACCTGTGCGACGGTATGCTGGCGTCCGATAAATCGCAGTGTTTCTTCTTTCATGGTCTGCGGATTAATGGAAATCCTTGTTACGCCATATTTTTTAAGCACCTCAAGCTTTTCACGGGTAATGCTGTCTGCGCGCCCTGCCTCTACCGTAAATTCCTTTACTTTGGCAAAGTCAAAACTAGATCTTACTTTTGCCAAAAGCGCATCCAACGCCTGCGGCTCCAATGTGGTTGGTGTGCCGCCGCCAATATAAACGGTATCTAATATTCTATCTTGATACAAATCTGCAATAAAATCAATTTCCTGAAAAAGCGCCTTTAAATACTCTCGAACACGTTTTTTCCAACGCGCTATCGGATAGGACGTAAACGAACAATACAGGCACGTTGTCGGGCAAAACGGAATTCCAATATATAAACTGTAACCATCAATATAATGTAAATCACCTAAAATCTGCCTTTCACGTTTGGCAATCTCTAGGCTAAGCTGTGCCTTTTCCAGACTTAACGCATGTTCAGCTTGCAGTATATTAATAATATTCTCGTCGGCTATATTATTTTCCAGCATTCCCATAGGAAGTTTTGTTGGGCGGATTCCGGTTAGATTTCCCCAAGGAAGTGTTCTTCCTGTGTAATCACATAAATCATGATAAAATGCCAGTTTATATTGATTTTTGGTAATCTCCTCCGTTTCCTGAAAAACATTCGTATACTGTTTCGGCAATGCGATTGCGAAAAAGACTTCCATTCTATCTGACTCAAATAAAACGATTATTTGGGACTTTTCTGAAGCGTTATAAACAACATCGAAATTCTGCATTCTGATATATTGTTCACTGCTGTTCTCTGCACTACCATTTTCCACATTGCCATTTTTTGCATCAATATCTTGGACAGCGCTATTTTTCACAATAGAATCCATAGCTCCGCTTACCCGCACCTCATGCTCCGGATAAAACGCTTTGATCAAGGCATTTAGGTCATATTGATAATTTTCTTTATTTGTGTATACTTGAATCATATTTTTAACTTTCCTTTCGTTCGCGCAAGGCACAGGTAGGCTTGATTTCAAGACTTTATTGATTCCTAAATTTATAATTCTTCCCATTCAATGCAATCTGGCTTTTCCTGCGAAGCAAAAAACTGCAAGGCACATTCCAGAGCCTTTTCCAATGAAATTAACTGATATTGCGCAGCGGAATAGGTTTCTGAACCTATCTTCCATTCTAAGTTCCCGTCCTTTTCCATATCACCGACCGAAGCAAATAACGTTTCATTTCCCACCGAAAAATAATTTACTACTGTCTGCCCATCTTTCACCAGTATCGAAAGTGTAGCAGGATCTTCCTCATCCATATTGTCATCACATTCCGCTGCATAAATATGTATCTCATTTTCTGCGCCGGATAAAATCATCGCACTTATTATTTCCTTATATTCCTCAAACTTCTGGTATTCCACAGTCCCCTTCAAACTATCTATATACATTCTACTCACACTCCTTTCCATAAAACATTGCTAGTACACCGTTTTCTTAATCCTCATATACAAAGCGCTTGATATTTGTATCAGTGCAATGCGGAGGAAGGAAGCGATGCGGCGGCATCGTTGACTGACGACAATGCAGCAATGATGCAAATAGCGAGTGCTGGATATAATAGGAATTAAAAAACGGGGTACTAGTATTATAGTAAACGAATTATACCTTTGCGTTTTGCGTCCAAATCTAATTGAATACACAGCTGCTACAAAAAGTCAAAACGCAGATACAAAATGCGTTTACTATATTTAATCAAGCGAAAAAGTTATCTTCCCCTGCTTGCCGCGTGATACGTGCGCCGCCTTAGCCGCATATGTCCTCTGCACAAGTCTGCGCACAATCAAAATCCATGTCCTTTACAGACATGGATTATACTTTCTTTCATATTCAACTGTTGTTCTATCGCCGTGACCAGAATAAAGTTTTGTTTCGTCAGGCAATGTTAGTATGCGGTCACGAATCGAACGAGCAAGTTCATTGATTGAGCCGGAATAAAAATCCGTTCTGCCTACAGAACCGTTAAATATGGTGTCACCGCAAAACAGCACGCCGTCCTCCTCAACATAATAACAACACCCGCCTTTTGTATGCCCAGGCGTATAAAATACAGTAAATGTAACGCCTGCCATTGTAAATGTCTGCTTATCGTGAAAGTATTCGTCCGCTTCAAATCCGTATGCAGTGCCAAACCAGCCAGATAAGTTTTTCTCCGGGTCTTTTAAAATCTCTGCCTCATCTTCATAAGCATAGATTTTTGCACCGCTTAGTTCCTTGAGTCTGCGTGCGCCGCCTGTATGATCGCCGTGGCCGTGTGTCAGCAAAATTCCCGCAACTTTCTCAAATCCCAGCCCTTTTATATCATCATATACAATCTCACCATTAGAACCAGGATCGATAATTACAATATCGTCAGCACCCTCGCGGTACACATAATAACAATTGGTCTGGCAGGCGCTTAACACCCTTCTTTTTACCTTTAAATCTGCCATATATCAGCCCGTTGTCCTTTCAATATCTATTACACTATCTATCATGCGGATTTTCTCAATCATCGCATTTAATTCCTCGCGGCTGCCAATAAGAAAACTAACAATCAATGTCACAACTTCCTGTTTGCCCGTTCTGGTATTTATAGAACGGATATCTATATTTTTCTCTGTCAATGTCTTGGAAACATCCACAAGAAGCCCACTTCTGTCATGCGCATAAATTGCAATTTCCGTTAAATATTTCTCTTTGCGTGCTTCGCTCTCCTCAGGTTCCCATTCGGCGTCAATCAATCTTGCCCTGTCTATTTCGGGAAGATTTAAAATATTAATGCAGTCTGTCCTATGAATCGAAACCCCTCTGCCCCTTGTTACAAATCCAACAATCTCATCACCTGGCACAGGCGCACAACAGCGGGAAAAACGCACAGCAATATCATGGATGCCTTTCACCGTAATACCATCTTTACTCCTTGGCCGCATTTGCTTATGACTGCTGCTCTCCTGAATTGATGCCAGAAGTTCTTCGTCTGTCATCTGCTTTTTATTCGTCTTAGCAAACAGTTCCTGCATACGGTTGATTACCTGACCCTCTTTTAAAGCGCCGTGTCCAATCGCCGCAAGCACAGCATCCCAATCTTTAAAGCCATATTTACGCATAATCGAAGCCTGATATTCCGGTGTTAAAATTTCGGGCACGCTAATCCCCTTCGATTTGCAATAACTCCAAAAAAGCTCCCTGCCTTTTACAATATTATCCTCTTTCAGTACATTTTTAAACCATTGTAAAATTTTATTTTTTGCCTGTGAGGAACGGACAATATTCAGCCAATCGCGGCTTGGGCCTTTGGAATTTTGAGATGTCAATATCTCAATACAGTCGCCATTACTAATTTTATAATCTATCTGCACCAGCTTGCCGTTAACTCTTGCGCCGATCATTTTATTGCCCACAGCACTGTGAATGCTGTACGCAAAGTCCACCGGTGTCGAACCAGCAGGCAGATTTTTTACATCTCCTGACGGGGTAAAGCAGTACACATGATCAGAGAACAGATCTAAATCGCTTTTTAAAAGCTTCATAAACTCTGTATTATCTGACATATCGCGCTGCCATTCTAAAATCTGGCTAAGCCATGTCAGTTTTTCTTCCTCGCCGCCCGTCGATACTTTTCCGTCGCTTGCCTCCTTATATTTCCAGTGCGCCGCAATACCATACTCTGCAATTCGGTGCATATCAAATGTCCGTATCTGTATTTCAAACGGCTGCCCTGTCGAACCGATCAATGTTGTATGAAGTGATTGGTACATATTTGCCTTGGGCATTGCTATATAATCTTTAAATCTTCCCGGCATAGGCTTATACATTTCATGAATCACGCCCAGTGCCGCATAGCAGTCCTTAACGGAATCCACAATAATCCGCACTGCAAACAGATCGTAAATCTGATCAATGGTTTTATTCTGATTTTTCATTTTTTTATAAATGCTGAAAAAGTGCTTTACCCTTCCGTCAATCTGCGCTTCAATTTCTGCATTCATAATATGTTCCGTTACCTCATCCACAATATCCTGCACATACTTTTCACGTGCACTTTTGCGGAGCGCTATTTTCTCCACCAGATCATAATACGCCTCTGGTTCCAGATATTTTAAGGATAGATCGTCAAGCTCCACCTTAATCTTGGAAATGCCAAGCCGCTCCGCAAGCGGGGAATATATATCGAGTGTTTCACGCGCAATGCGTTTCTGGCTCTCCGGCGACTTATATTTTAATGTGCGCATATTGTGAAGACGGTCTGCGAGTTTTATCAAAATCACGCGGATATCCTTTGCCATTGCAAGAAACATTTTGCGTAAGTTCTCTGCCTGCAGTTCCTCACGGCTTGTCGTCCTATCCGGCGCGGCTTCTCCTGTATACTGTAATTGTTCCAATTTTGTGACACCATCAACAAGAAGTTCTACATCCGGCCCGAACTGCTCCTTTAATTCCTCATTCGTCATAATCGTATCTTCAACAACATCATGCAAAAGACCTGCGATAATCGTTTCTTTGTCAAGCTCCAAATCCGCAAGGATAATCGCTACACACAACGGATGCACAATATATGGCTCCCCAGACTTGCGCACCTGATCTTTGTGCGCTTCGCATGCTGTAGCATATGCCTTATCAATCATACTGATATCATCGGACGGATGGTATTTATGCACACGTTGGATAAGCCCCTGAAAAAGTGCATCAGGAGTTTGAAATTCCTTGATATACTCTATTTTACGCTCATCCACTCTGCGCGGCGGCTTCACCTTGCTGCCTTTTATTATAAGAGAATCCTCATAGGCTCCTACCTTTACCTGCTTTTCCTCTGTCACTTTACATCACCAGCCATATTTTATGATTTTTATTGTCCAGCCAATTTTTTATTAATTTCCTTCATATGTAATTACTGATTCCAAACGATATTTTGCAATTCGTTCTCTGCCCTTTAACCCCGCAAGCTCCATTAAAACAACCACACCGACTACAACACCGCCAAGCGACTCAATTAACTGAATCATTGCCTCAGTTGTACCGCCTGTTGCAATTAAATCATCCACCACAAGCACACGCTGTCCTGGCTTTATCGAATCCTTATGCATCTCAATGGTCGCTGTACCATATTCCAGTTCATAATCCACAGATACTGTTTCTGATGGAAGCTTTCCCTTTTTACGGATTAATACAAATGGTTTATGATTATTGTATGCAATCGGTGTTCCGAAGATAAATCCTCTTGACTCCGCGCCTGCCACAACATCATAATCTAAATCCTTTATTAAATCCTGCATACTGTTAATTGCAAGCTGCAATCCGTCCGCGTCCTGCAAAACGCTTGTCACGTCACGGAAAATAATTCCCTTCTCCGGAAAATCGGGTATTGACCTTACGTATTCCTCAATTTTCTTCATAAGCTGCCACTCCAATCCAAATGATAAACTTTTCCTAAACAGTACAATTATAGTATTATTTTGCGCAGAAGTCAAACCATAATAAAAAAAATTGTCGCTAAATGGCGATATTTTATATTATATTTGTGGGTTATCTAATATTATAACCACTTTTTTCCAAAACTTTCACAAATAGGTCAATCAACTCATTATATGCTTTATGCTGAAAGAACAGCATCTTTCATTTCTTGTACATAATCACAGACGGGTTTTATACATTCCTTTCCATATTTTGCAACGATTTTCACGATTGCACTTCCCACAATCGCTCCGTCGGAGCATGATGCCATTTCCTGCGCCTGCTGTGGTGTGGCTATCCCAAATCCTACAGCGCACGGAATATCCGAAACCGCTTTTACCTGCTGCACCATTTCGCCGATATTGGTTGTAATTTGACTGCGGACGCCAGTGACACCCAACGAAGACACACAGTAGAGAAAACCTTTTGCCTGTTTTGCAATCATACAGATCCGCTCCTTGGAAGTCGGCGCAATCATAGAAATCAGCTTAATGCCTGCGCTCTCACATATCGCACTGATTTCCTCCCGCTCCTCAAACGGCACATCTGGAACAATAATGCCATCAATCCCACATTCCACACATCGTTTCATAAATTTTTCTGCGCCATATGTATAAATCGGATTAATATATGTCATAAACACCAATGGCACCTCTGTTTTTTTGCGCACTCTGCGTACCATATCAAACAATTTATCCGTTGTTGTCCCTGCTTTTAGCGCTCGCTCGTCTGCTGCCTGTATCACCACACCTTCTGCAATGGGATCGGAAAACGGAATCCCGATTTCTATTAAATCTGCGCCTGCCTGCGCCATTTGAGGAATTAATGCCTCCGTTGTATCCAAGTCCGGATCACCGCCTGTTACAAAAGCGATAAACGCCTTATTTTTTTCAAATGCTTTGCTAATTCGATTCATAATTTTCTCCTTTTTTCATTTCATTCTCTAAACAATTCCTTAATCAAAAATTTCAACACCGCGATACCGTGCAATCGCCGCTACATCTTTATCCCCACGACCAGATATATTGACTACAATTATTTGGTCTTTCTTCATTTCCGGCGCAAGCTTTTTTGCATAGGCAATGGCATGCGCGCTCTCAATCGCCGGAATAATGCCTTCTGTCCGCGAAAGATATTCAAATGCGTCAACCGCTTCGTCATCGGTTATCGGTACATACTGCGCACGCCCTGTTTCTGCAAGATTGGCGTGCTCCGGTCCAATACCGGGATAATCCAATCCGGCTGAAATCGAATAAACCGGCGCAATCTGCCCATATTCATCTTGGCAGAACAGCGACTTCATGCCATGAAAAATACCAACGCTGCCGTTTGCAACTGTCGCTGCATTTTTGGGATTATCCACACCAAGCCCAGCCGCTTCGCAGCCAATTAATCTGACACTTGTGTCAGGAATAAACTCATAAAAAGCGCCCATTGCATTGCTGCCGCCGCCGACACAGGCAATCACTGCATCAGGAAGCTTTCCTTCCGCTTCCATTAACTGTACTTTTATTTCCTCTCCTATTACTTTTTGAAAATCCCGCACGATCATAGGAAATGGGTGCGGCCCCATTACAGACCCCAGCACATAGAGCGTATCCTCCATTCTTGACGCCCACTCCCGCATGGTTTCGTTTACTGCGTCTTTTAGGGTCATAGTTCCTGACGTAACTGGATGCACCTTTGCACCCAGCAGTTCCATACGGTAACAATTCAGTGCCTGTCTGTCTGTATCCTCTTTTCCCATAAAAATTTCACATTCCATGCCCATTAACGCCGCCGCCGTCGCTGCTGCTACGCCATGCTGTCCTGCGCCTGTTTCCGCAATAATACGCGTTTTTCCCATTTTCTTTGCTAAAAGCGCCTGCCCCAGCACATTGTTAATTTTGTGAGAGCCTGTGTGGTTTAAGTCTTCGCGTTTTAAATAAATTTTGGCGCCCCCTAAATCCTTTGTCATTTTTTCTGCATAATACAATAACGATGGTCTGCCTGCATATTTTGTTAATAAATCATGTAATTCCTGCTGAAATGCAGGGTCATTTTTATATTTTTCGTACTCACGTTCTAATTCCTGTACTGCCGGTATTAGGGTTTCCGGTATATACTGCCCCCCATAAAGTCCATATCTGCCTTTTTTCTGTTCCATATTCATCACTCATTCCTTTCATTTTACTTAAGCAACCAGGTATAAAAGATTTCTCTTCCCTACCAATAGAATTCCCTATTCATCAACGGTTTGAAGGTGCTTTGCCTTTACAGTTCCTCACTGCCTGAATAAATTCTTCTATCTTTTTCCCATCCTTACCTCCGCCTGTTTCTACACCTGTGCTGACATCCACACCGTAACAGTTCATCTTGCCGATTACCGCTTCTACATTTTCAGCGTCCAATCCTCCTGCAATAAAATACGGCTTCACTGTCTGGCCTTGGTCTGTTAGCTTTGTGAGCGTTTCCTCCAATATTTCCAAAGGAAACCTTGTGCCTGTTCCACCAAGTTCGCCTTTTTTATAGGTGTCATACAACATATAGTCTGCCTGTTGAGAAATTTGCTGATATACCTGATCCGCAGACTGTACCTTTGCTGCTTTTATTATAGTAATATTTGTTTGCTGCTTTAACGCTTCAAGATACGTTTCGGATTCTCCGCCATGAAGCTGTGCAATATCAATGATTCCACTATGATAAAGGTTTATAATATGTTCCATTGGTTCATCTACAAACACCCCAACTGCCCGAATACGCGGGTCAAGCGCCTGCTTTAATGTCAATGCCTGCGTATCTGTAACAAAACGTTTCGTATTAGCAAATACAAAACCGATATATTCTGGAAGATATTGATTTACCAATGCTACATCTGCCAATGTTTTCAATCCGCAGATTTTTACTGCTGCCATATGAGTTCCCCCTTTCCTTATAACTTTCGTAACGGGGCTGTCGCAATAAGCTTTGATGCTACTAGATATGGTATAAATCTTAGCACAGAGTTAGAATATCTTGTATCCGTTTGTCTTAATGCGACAGCCCCTTTTACCTGCGCCGACCGCATGCTGCAAAGCGGCTGAATTTCCTATGCAGTTGTATGGATTGGATATATCTTCCCCTGTTTATAGAGGTTCCTACTTACTGCGCAACTCGTGCGCCGCTTTTATAGTATATTTACCCTATGCCGCTGCGCAGTTCCTTTATTATATCTGCCTTATCTGCGCTGCGCATCAGCGTTTCTCCAATTAACACGCCGTTTACGCCTGCCTGATACAGCGACTGAATATCCTGCGCGGTGCGGATACCGCTTTCTGCCACAAATAAAATCTCCTGCGGCACCTGATTTCTTAATCGTATACTATTTGAAATATCCACTGTAAATGTTCTTAAATCCCTATTATTTACTCCAACAATCCGCGCTCCTGCCTGTATTGCACGTTCTATTTCCTCGGCACTATGCGCTTCTATCAATGCAGAGAGCCCTAAACTATCGCAAATATCCTTATATTCCCGCAATGTATCTGTATCAAGCAACGCTGCTATCAGCAGCACGCACGACGCGCCAAGCAGTTTCGCTTCATAGATTTGATAACTGTCCACAATAAAATCCTTGCGAATGGTCGGAATAGACACTATACGATTAATTTCCTGTAAAAACCGATCTTCTCCCATAAAATATTCTGGCTCTGTCAACACGGATATACAATCCGCGCCCGCCCGCTCATAGTCCTTAGCAATCGCAAGATACGGAAAATCTTCTGCGATCACACCCTTAGACGGCGAAGCTTTTTTTACTTCACAAATAAAAGCAATTCCTTTCATAGCTGAAGCGTTTGCAATTGCTTTCTCAAACGGAAAATCAAGAAGCGGAAACGCTTTCTCCTGCTGCACCTGTATAACAGCTTCTTCCCGAATCTTTTCCAAAAGGATTTCTTGTTTCCTCTTTTGTACGCGGACACGTGCTGCCGCAGCTATTTTATCTAAAATCATTTCATCCTCCTATCTTCTCATTCATTTGTCAATCGTATAAATTCCTGAAGCTTCTGGTATGCTTTGCCGTTTTGAATGGTTTCGCGTGCTTTCGCAATGCCCTCTGCCAAAGTCGCCGCTCCATTCATTAAATATATACCTGCGCCTGCATTAAAAAGAACTGCATCTGCCTTTGCATCGGTACATTCTCCCTTTAAAATCTGCTCGGCAATCTGCGCATTCACTGCGCCATCACCGCCCACTAAGTCACTTCTTTTACACCGCTGAAACCCGTACTGTTCTGGCGTTAATTCGTATTTTTTGAATTTACCGTTTTCTAATTCCACACACGTTGTCGCCGCGCTCATTGATATTTCGTCCAAGCAGTCCTGCCCATAAACAACCATTGCGCGCCGCACGCCGAGCTTATCCAAAACATGCGCCATTGGCTCAACTAAATCCTCACTGTAAACACCCAAAAGTTCCACGTTTGCGCCTGCTGGATTTGCCAAAGGTCCCAGAATATTAAAGACTGTACGCATTCCTAGTGCCTTGCGCACAGGCCCGACAAACCGCATAGCAGCATGGTATTTCTGCGCAAACATAAAGCAGATATTTCCCTTTTCCAGAACACGCGCATTTTTCTCCGGCTCTAAATCAAGGTTGACACCAAGCGCCTCCAAACAGTCCGCCGCGCCACTTTTGCTCGACACACTTCTATTGCCGTGTTTTGCTACAGGATACCCTGCCGCAGCTACCACAATACTCGCCGTAGTGCTGATATTTATGGAATTAGCCTCATCGCCGCCTGTTCCTACGATTTCCAATACATCCCCTTTTACGGAAACGTGCACGCCATGTTTTCTCATGCCCTTTGCAAAAGCAGAAATTTCCTCCACAGTTTCTCCTTTCATACGGAACGCTGTTAAAAACGCCGCCATATTGACCGGCTCTGCTTCTCCGCTCATAATTTCATCCATAACCTGCTCTGCTTCCGCTTCTGTTAAATCTGTATGCGCTACTACTTTTTTTGTTGCTTCTATAATCATAATCTCTCCTGCCTTTCTTTTACTCTTATTGTTATGAAAATCACAATCTTTCCTGTTTTACTTTTTCTTTTAGATTTTTGCTGCAGCCAAATTATTTCTAACGATGCCAGATTTCTTAAACTGCCAGAAAATTTTGCAGCATTTCCTTTCCTCTCGGTGTTAAAATCGATTCCGGATGAAATTGCAGCCCATAGAGTTTTTCCGTTTTGTGCTGTACTGCCATTATCACGCCTTGTTCGTCCTTTGCTGTTACTTTTAGCGAATCGGGCAGACTGTTTTTGTCTGCTGCCAGCGAATGGTATCTTGCTGCTTCCACTGTCTGCGGCAAACCTTGAAAAATAGTACTGGTATTGTCAACAGTTATTATACTCTGCCTGCCATGCATAAGTTCAGGCGCATAAACAATCTTTCCGCCAAGCACTTCACAAATTGCCTGATGTCCCAAACATACACCTAATAGTGGTATTTTTCCCATCGCTGCCAGAATCAGTTCCTCACAAATTCCCGCGCCTGAAGGTCTGCCCGGTCCCGGCGAAAGAACGATATGCGTCGGCAAAAGATAAAATACTTCCGCAACGGTTATTTCATCATTTCTTACTACTTTCAATTCCTTCTGACCAGCTGCCAATTCACCGATTGCCTGCACCAAATTAAATGAAAAACTATCATAATTATCTATCAATAAAATCATATGCAATCCTCATCTCCCTTCAATTAAAACGTACTAATTTTACGCATTTGTGCCGCATACTGTCTGCACCTGCTTAATTGCCTCAATTACTGCCCCCGCTTTATTCGCACATTCCTGATATTCACTCTCTGGCACAGAATCTGCCACAATACCAGCACCTGCCTGCACATAAACCTTGCCGCCTTTTTTGACTGCTGTGCGGATTGCAATACATACATCCAGATTTCCGCTAAAATCAAGGTAACCAATTGCACCTCCATAAACGCCCCGCGCCTCCGATTCCAGTTCGTCAATGATTTCACAAGCCCGAAATTTTGGCGCACCAGATAATGTCCCCGCTGGCAGCAGTGCTTCTATGGTATCGCCGCACGTTTTTCCCTGCGCAAGCGT
>Ga0224740_10100_pt2 | contig 16703 bp, 26 predicted proteins | sample LIM_E_Water_Bulk_FD_161634 | JGI IMG/M metagenome (GOLD analysis project Ga0224740, IMG submission 161634) | Enriched cells from gastrointestinal tract of the lab mouse from Pacific Northwest National Laboratory (PNNL), Richland, Washington... | ecosystem: Host-associated > Mammals > Digestive...
CTGGCACCGCTCCACAGCCTTATCGTAGTTGTAGCCGATACCGGCTTGGTATTTCTTTGAGATCTCTTCCAGCTTATCCGCATGGAGTTCATAGACGGCCCGGTGGTAGCCCCGCAAGTTCCACTCCTCACAGACCATACGCAGCATCCTGGCATAGTCCCGCAGAGCGTTGACAATCTTGCAGATATCGCCATAGCAAGTCCTGATCTCATAGGGACCGTCTAAATCCTGGAAGCAGATGTTCAGCTCCGTGCCTAGGGCATCCAATTCAATCGGCAGGGCGGCCACCGGCTCAAATTTCTCACGGGGAAGGCTCAGGTTTTCGTCGCTCATACATATTCACCTCACAATATACTCTTTTTCGGTTCAGCAGTTCAAAATCCATTCCAAATCTGCTGCCCACAGTATTCAAAACACTCCGCGTCGTTGCAGTCCTCCGGCGTCAGGTCCGCGATCCGTTTTCGGCTCCTGGACATGAACAATGCGGATTTCATCGGCGGCATCGGCGTTTTATCCCGAAGCAGGTTGTCAACGCCTACAATAGCGGCGTAGGTCTCCGGTTCCAAGCCCAGGTCACAAAAGATGATCGCGTCATAAATTGGAACGTCTGGGTACAGGCTGGTGCCGGTGATGGCCTGCTCACAGGCCATCAGGGCCAGCGCCGTGGATTGCATTCCGGCACCGCAGGAGAGAATCTTCATTTTTGGTCTGCCTCCCGCTCCAATTCCCTCCTCGGTGTGTAGCGGTGGATCTCCTCGTTCACATATTTGCGGCAATAGTACGCCAGAGTATCGCCCAGCGCCTTCATCAGATCACAAGCTTCCTGATCGACACGTAGGGTTGTGAGGGTTCCAATCATCGTCTTCCGATTAAAAGAATTATCAAAAGAACCTTCCAGGCACAAATTGAGATCAATACGATGACCACTAATTTTTATGTCCGGGACCAGATTGAAGCGATAGTCCGTGAGATGGGTGTCCTCTTCTGGAACAGCTGGCGCACATTCGCTGGGGTAAATATCGTCCAGTATCGCTTCGGCTTCTGTAATGGCCCCAGCTGCCCGAGCTGTCTCCAGGATATGCTGAAATAATGTGCTTTTTCGGTCACGCCGGGGCTTGGCGTAGGGTTCCACTCTGGGATTACGGGCCAGCCAGTCTTTTACCACCGCCTGATCTTCTGCCCGGAACAGGCGTAGAAATTGCTTCCCGCGTTCCTCTGGCGTCAAATCGTCCTGCTGTTGATACCACTGGCACCGCTGTCTGCGAAATGTATAGTAGATACCAAATTCTTCATCGTATTTGTCATAAGGGCGATAGTGTTTCATTTCATGGTAGACATATGCCAGCAGATCGCCCCCCTTCATATCCGTGGGTACAGGGACGCCAGAGCGCATGAAACCGTCACAGCGGCTGCATTGGCCTGTGATATAGAGGACACGGCCCTCTTCATGGCATGTAATAGTGCGATACTCAAACGCCCAAGCAGTGGGATCAAAGTTCAGCCCATAGACGTTTTCCTTGATTCGCCAATACTCTTGATATTGGCGGCCGCAGTTACACCAGTTGATCTGTTTCTCGCTCATATGTCAGCCTCCTTCACTTTTTCAGGGAGAATGGGGTTTCCGTCGTCGTCCACAGGCCCCACTTTGTTGTCAATCTCATGCCCACAGTATGGGCAGACATAAAAGATGCGGCAGCCGCCGGGAATATCCACTTTCCCATATTTGGCTTCTTCCAGCGGCACAGATTTACCGCAGTTTTGACAGCGGCCAGGGTAATAAACCGCAATTCTCATAGCTGCCTCTTCCTATGCCGCATCTTCCGCTGCCTGGGCTGTAACGGCCTGGATCAGAGCGTTCACGCAGTCGAAAAACTTCTGCGAACACCGCCCGCCTTTAGAGCGGAAATACTGTAAATTCTCGCATTTTCCATCCTTGATGGTAGCATTAACCAGCTTGTCATTGATCCACCCCTGTGTTCGGAGCGGGACATCCACCTGGTACAGTCGCATCAGGTGATTCACAATGGAGTAAGAGCTAAAACTATAGCGGCTGCTGTAGAATTTGACAGTCTCATTTTTCAATATGCCGCCATTCTGAATGATTTGAATGGCCTCTGAAACCATCTGATTGGCTGCTTTGTTCTGCTCCTCACAGTACGCCTTTTCTTCCTCTTCAGCGCGGGCCTGGCGGGCTTTCTCCTCTGCCTGCTGTTTTTCCCGGTACACCGCGGAGAGCTCCACACATTTAGCAAGCTCATTCACCACCAGCGCCCCGGTAAAATCGGGGAAAGTCTGGCCGCTGGTCTCCTTCGATTTGAGGTAAGTGCTGACATAACCGTTCAACAGGTTCTGGATATACTCCGTCTGACGAGCGGGTTCGCTGCCTAACCGTTCAATTTCTTTTCGCTCCTCCGCCACTGCTGTGCCGACCGCCTCATGGCCGCCAGATTTCTCAGCAGCGTTGAGCCACGTCCCTCGATTTTCCTTGCCGCCATACAGCTTTTGGGCCGCAGGTTCAAAACCGCAGATGTCGGTCAGGTTAAAATCCGTCATACCGAGAGGGGCAAGATAGCCATTGATCTCCACATGGAGGAGGTATTTATCATTCTCTGCCTTGGGATAGTCCAGATCCGGTTTCCCAGCAGAGCGCCACAGCCGATAGGTTTTTTTGCCATCGGAGATTTCCTTTTCCAATACCGCCTGCATTCTACGGCCTTCACGGTTGAATTTTCCGCCATAAAAAAGCGGAACCATCAGTTTACTGTTTCCCATCGCCGTCCTCGCTTTCTTTCCGTTCCTGATAGAAGTCAAATTGCTCCAGTCCAGGGAAATTGTATTCGCATCCTTTACACCATGCGGTGTTCTGGTTCGTACAGGTTTCACATTTTTTCATTTCTACGCCTCCATTTTACTCAAAGCTGATGTAGTAAAAGCCGGTGTAATCATCACCTTCTCCGTTGTTATGATCCTCAAACGGATCAAAATAGCCCGTCGTAACCGTCATGGAGCTGTCACGGAAAAGGTCTCTCAAAAAATTGGCGGTAAATTCGCACTCGGCCTCCGATGGGCACAGGATCATTTCTCCATCCGACCAAAAGCCGGGATTATCTGCCGTATCGAAACTTCGCGGCTGTTGCGAGAGCTGTTCCAGAAGCATAGTAAGCAGCTTGTTCATCTTGCCCGTCTCCTCAGTGCTTGTAGTCCAGCACAGCGCCAATGCAGTAGCGGGCATCAGGCCGAGCCTTGCGCAGAAATTCCTCCAGGGGTATAGGCTCCAGGCCGTCGTCCCACAGCACATAATCGCCGTACTTTTGGGTAAAAGTCTCGATCAGGTTGAAGATCAGGCTCTGTACCTGGTCATGCTCATGGATAAACTTGGCCTCGTTGAGCTGTTGCAACGCCATCACAGCCTGCTGGAAAGCGGCAAACCGGCCCTCAAAGTAACGGTCCGCAGCTTGAGCGTCAATGGTGAACGTCTCGCCGTTCAGCTCGCCCAGCCGGTTCTCCTTCAGCCACGCGCCGAAACGGGCGATCACTGCGCTCCGGTCTTTCGCATCCTCCACAGTAACAGCGATTGGGAAAGCGTCCGGATGCTCATGGTATTCCCATGCCTTTGCCCATTCGTCCGCCGGGGCAGGAGCCTGAAGCAGTTCATAAATATAGTTGTGCATCTGTTTTTCTCCTCGAAATAGGGGGTGGACGGCTGATTGCGCAGCCGTCCACCGTCATCAAAATTATTTGTCGGGAGTTTCCTCCCACACATCGCAGTCATAGCCGTCCGGGGTGTCAAAGCCGATGACCCGCTCTACCTCCGGCAACTTGAGCCTGACAATTCGATAGTCGTTCCCACACTGACGATGGATAAAATCCACCTTCGCATAGCGCAGACTGTCAAAGGTCAGCATCTGTAATCCGGCATCCAACTCCACCTCATTCCGGGCATCTGTAAGGCACTTCTCAAGCCGCTGCCGGCCATATGTCTTTTCAACGCGGTTCTGGTTCTCGCCCTTGAAGCAGTAGCCATCGAAGCGGAACTGCCCGTCTCCTGTCCTGTGGAATGTCGTGTAGGTGGCGCGGTACTTCCCACTGTCGTCCGGTTCGCAGCTATGCTCCTCTCCGGACTGCACGCAGTCGGAGCGGAGCGTAACGGGAGGGACCACGTTCACGAAGTAATCCACAACGTCCTCCCCTACAGTATCGCCGGGAAAACAGTATTCGTCGAAATTAAGGCCGCTCCCATACCAACTCTCCATCGTTTTGACCGCAATGCCGCTGGTGATTTTATCCCGCTCCGCCAACAGCAGCTCAAGGATGTCGAGCTGCTGCTGGGCGGTGAGCTTCACATCGTCTCCGTCGTTGCAGGGAAACGTCTTGATCCCGCACAGGAGCAGGTCTGCGTCCACAACGCAGGTGGTGATGTACTGGCTGTGCTTGCTGATGTCAAACTCGACGGACTCCCTGCTGTCGCAGGTGCCGCGCAAATACTTATACTGTGCCATTTATCCGGTTCTCCTTCCGTATTTCCCAACGCTGTGTGTGGGCGTCAGGTTCGTAACTGAAACTGGCGTCAAACACGAATTTACCAGTTTTCACATTTTGAATTGCGTATATGTGCGCCAACTTCTATCTTGATTTCTGCCGGCCTATTGGCTAGGCCGCATCCGGAGACTGGTCAAGCACACTCGAATACAGGCATATCTGAGTTTCCGCCGGTGGTGCTTCCTTGGGTGCCTGCCGCTGCTGGAGCAGTTCGTCAATCCGATCCCCGCCCAGCAGCTTTTCCGCCCGGCGTTTCCATATATCCTCCAGGCCATCCCAGCCGTGAGCCAGGACCATAGCCTCAGCTTTTCGGATGCGGCGGGCCTTTGCCGCCTCACGCCTTGCCCGCTTCTGGGCCTTGGCCGCTTTCAGGCTGTCGGCCGCGTGAATGACCTCTATGCCGTTGGCGACATCCTGAAGATCCTGTAAAATGTCCCGCTTATCCACTCTTGCGGCTCGAAGATTGATGATCTCGATTTCCAGCGATTTGTCAAAAAACAGATCATGGTGGAATTCTGATCTGACACGATCTTCGATACGGCCCCGTCCATATTTGACAATGGCCTCGCACAGTGTCAGCGACGCGGTACTACCCAACAGCTTACAGCCCTTCTCCACGATTGTCTTCCGCTGGTCTGGGAATAGGCCCTCGCCTTTTACAGTCCAGGACCTTCGCAGATCGTAAAACACATTTCCTTTTCGCGTATCCAGCTCTTTTGCCAGAACATCGCAATAGGAGCAGCAGCCCAGATTGGCGCAGTCTATCGGGTCATAGAACGCCCTCCAGGTTTTTGTTGTCCGGCCATACCGACTCTGCTGACGGCATACGCGCCCGTTATGCTGGGCCTTAAATACTTCCCAGCGTTCGCCGGCTTCTTTCCACAAACGGTCATGGGCCTCATCAATACTGCCCTCATAGGTGTATGGTCTGTCTACCTGATGGCAGGCGCATTGATAGACCACATCATTCGAGTGCAAGTCGTACCGCTCATTGCACAGAAGCGGGTCCCGCAGCGGGCAGGGAGCGGAGGGAAACACGGGACAGCAAATCACTGGGTTCCCATTCTCCGGCCGCCAGTCAACGCCCTGGTAGGACATATAGCCGTTCAAAAAGTGTCTGCCGTCAGCCAGCAAACCGCAGGGTGTCTCCCAGACCATAGAACGTATCGCCTCGCCGGTATAGGTCCAGCCGCCATAGTAGTCCTTGTATGGATGTGTCCCCGGTGGGGTATCCTCTGGCTTCCAGCCCTCCGCCAATAGCCGGCGGGTAAGTTCGTTGACCTCCTTCATATCCCTGGACACGGGATCAGTCCGAAGTGGTTCTTCATGGTGCCTCTCAACTCCTCCACATCAATCCCATATTCTTTTGAAATACAAGCCTCACAGAAAATGGCTTTGTAGGCCAGCGCCCGGCTGCACCGCTTGTCCCAGGAGTTCACCTTCCCGCCGCAAACAGGGCAGGAGATGTCGGGATACCAGCGCAGCTTGGCTGGAGCTGAATAGTTGCGGTCATCCATTGGACGTTCCCAGGGGCCGGTCCGACTGGTCGGTGAAGCCATGGGCGATCAGAAGCGCGGAAACTTCGTCCGGTGTCGGTATGTGGTTCTGGCTCATTTGCGTCAACTGCTCCAGCACCGATACAAAGGTAGGCGTCCGGAACAGCGGCCACGCCTCATCGAACATCTCCAGACGTGGAGTCGACTTATTGCTGATCATGTGCCAGCGAATCGCCATCTCACACAGGCAGCCGCCCTGGACACACTGGATACCCAGCATGATTTCATCCACGCCGTCCAGTGGGACAACTTTGGCATAATCCTGACGAGAAAAGCAGGTAAAGCCCCAGAAATATTCTCCCCAATCATCTCTGGGGAAACAGGCGTTCAGCTCTGCGGTGTCCGCTGGGGACAGTGCGTAGATACGGTCTGCGGCCATCACGACCACCTCTGGCGTACAAGGAGACAGCGGACCCTCCGCAGTTTCCGGCACAGCAATAGGCTTGGCGCTGTCCGGCAGGGCGGGATACGGATTACCGTCCCCATCATGCACATCGTAGTGCCGGTCGAATACCTTGCTGTAGCCTTCCTTACCGATGGCGCCGCAGTCGGGACAAGTCCATTCATAGACACCCCCATCGTCCAGAGGTTTATCGTTGCCGTACTCCAGTTCACCGCCGCAGATGGGGCAGACACCCTCTTCGTCGGCGTCCTGGTTTTTCATCTTCATGCTGCCGCACCGGAGACAGCGGATCAGCTCTGCCGTCTCCAGCGAGGCCAGTTCTTTAGCGGTTGTCATAACCTCATGGAGCTTTTCTTTTGTGTAAAAACCACCAATGCTGGCTATGTAGCCCGCCATCAGCACCGATTCGTCCTCGGTTTGGAGCATCATGCGGCCATTCTGCCACAGTAGCTCCAGCGCCGTGAGCAAGGTCACGCGGTCACTGCGGGCCAGCTTGTCAAATCGCTCAAAATCCATAGCACACACTCCTCATATAATAAAATCACAGCAGATATGTCTGCTTTCTGTCAAAGGGTACGTTGGTACTGCCTACATAGGGCATGACGTGTCATCCAACTCGGGTATCACGATTTTCATCGGATCATAGATGCAGACCGGCTGGAGCTTCCAGTGCCAGTCCTCACTTGAATCAGTCAGCCAAGCGGAATCCTGGCGGGCTCCGTAATGTTCTTCCTCAAACACTTCTTTCGTGGCCGTGAAGTGCGCTTTCAACTGACTGGCATCAAGCTCACCTGTTTCAGCCAGTCGGGACAGCATATAATCCCGCGCACTGTAATAGGTGTAAAACAGCTTCGGCACCGAAATATTGCAGTCGCTGCACTCGATCAGCAGATAGCCAGCGATGCCGCAGTCCTCCACAACCCAGCCGTCCTTGCCGCCATGCTCCTCCTTCATAAGCAAATCCAAGCGGAGGTAGGGGTCAGTGCCGTCCAGACATCTCCCATAAATGGAATAGCCGCCCTTGCCGGGCTGGAATGCCTTGTTGTCACTGGAAATGATATAGGTACGGCTGCTCCAGGAATAGTCTTTTTTTGCGGTGGAGCCAAAGGAGGCAAACGTGATGCAGGCAATCAGGTGGGTTCCGGGGTGCTCCTGCTCATGCTGGGAAAGCAAATGTTTTAATTGCTTGTAATCCATAAATCACCAGTCCTTTCTAAATAAAAGGAACCGGCAGACTTCATTGGCATAGTCTGTCGGTTCCTTCGTTCATTTGTCCCGCAGGATTGCGGAGATCGTCATTCTGTAATGGCTGTCTTTCGACCAGGCAGCCCAAACACCGGCCACTGCTCCACATAGCTGAAATCATAGCAGCCCTCGGCGGTCCTTTGGTCAATGGGGCTCACCCCCAAAACATGGCCGCCAAATTTTGCGATGTCGCCGGCGAGAAACTGCTCGGCCTCCTGGATGGACGGCGCTCTTATGCCGCGAATACACATCCAAATGTCGTTATAGCTCTCCTTCGGGCCATCGCCAATGCAAATCTCAAAATACTGCTGTTCCATTCCTTACTCCTTATGCGGCGTCCTGCATAGGCAGGACGCTGGTATAGGCCATTTTTCCGCAGGCATCCTGGAGCAGATGTGCCATACAGTTGTCAAACGCAAAGCATGGTGCATTGTAGCCAACCAGATAGCCGTGCATATTGGTCGTGCGGTAGACAAAACGCACGCCGCAGAGGGTATAGAGCACCACAACCGCGTAGAGCGTCAGGCTTAATGTGTCGTCGTATGGCAGAATCTCCGCCTCAGCCCGGCAAAAGGGGGTGTCATAAGCTGTGAGCACGGCGCTGATCCGCCTGCTGTTCTCTTCCTGGTGTGCCCGGAAGTGGCGGATGGCCCGCAAATGGTCGTGCAGGCTGTTAATGTAGTTCCGCCGGTCCAATCCGATATACAGTCTCCGGCCGCTGCCAAATACCAGCGTATAGTCCCAGTGCCCGCAGTATTTCCCAGTGCAGGGCCTGTGCTCCACCTGGTAGGAATCCTCTCCAAACAGCTCTTGCAGTTCCAGCTCCAGCGGGCGGGCAATCTCTTTGTCAGTCATAATTTCCTCTCTTTCTGTCACCAGTGTCAAATATCTCCCAATCCAGGTCAGAGGTATAGGCCGCATCCGTCAGGATACCGCATCCGCCGCAGTTTATATCGGACGGCTCAATTTCATCCTCCGGCATTCTCTCACCCCGCCTTTTTCATGGGTGCCAAAGGGACGCCATGTGTGTTCTCCGGCACTACGCGCCAATGTTCCGGGTGCTTCTGGCCCATGCGCACCTGTTCAAGCAGTTCAAAGCTGCCGCATGTGGCGTACCGCGTCCAGAGTATTTGGAACGACCCTGCCTTTTTTCGGATGGTCTGCTTTTCCAGACAATAGGCCATTACGAGCTTCTCCACAGTTTTCTTCGCAAATTTCATACGTCCCCACTACCTGTCAATTCCTTCAGCTGCTCCAGATTGGAGCGGAACTGTGGCAGGAACGGCTGATCCAAGTCGTAATTGTAGTAGCGGTAGTAGAGAAACTGGAACAGCAGGCTCTGGAATTTCTCCGTGCCCATAGCCTGGATATTCCGGTTGAGGAGCGGGAGTATAACAAAGTCCGCTTTTAGGGCTTCTCTGAACTCCTGGGTGAAGTTCTCCGAGAGCCAGTTTCGGACCGTCACCAAACCATCCGTGAAGTGGTGGGGCTTCTCTTTGCAAAGCAAGTACCGAAAGTCCCGGCCCCGCTCACCTGGCCCGACAGAAAATGGATACATCCGGCAGACCCGGGGGCGCGCCTCATACACCGAACACCGTCCCTTCTTTAAGAATGCACATACGTCAAAGGGATCGGCTGTGTTCAGCAGGAAGATGGGAAAATTGTCCGAAAGCCACGCGGCGTGAGCGTACTGAGCCAGCACATCTTCAATGCCGGACACTGGTTCCCCCTGGTCACGCAGATGCCGGGCCAAGTGGTAGCAATCCAACGGTTCCAGCATGATACTGTCTTTTACATAACGGCAGCAGCCACCGCACAGCTGGCAGTGGAATGGAACCTTTTCATTCAGGGACACAGCCCTTATGGTTTCCAAGTGGCTTACCTCCTTCATAACGTGCGAGAGCGCACCAGGGAACAGTTCTCCCATAGTGCGCTCTCCATATCTGTCAGGCCGCCAAACCCAGAACCGGGCGGCAGTCAGCCGCCTGGCTCATAGGGTTTAACAGCAGCCGGTAGTGGGTATTCTCCGTCTCAAAACGGATATTGCCTGGCTGTATGCTGTGGACCGCCACGACTTTGGAGGTGCGGGTATAACCTCCACCGTGAAGAATAACGGCCCGGCAGCCGATACACAGCGGGAACAGCAACGTGCCGCTCAAAGTTGCAAATCTCTTGCTTTCCATGCTCTTGCCTCCTTCTTTTTTGCCTCCATATCCTTCATGCCTCATTTGGATAGAGTTGAAAGTAAACCCGGTACAGCTCTTTCAGCAGCCTGCGCACCCGTTTGGGCTTCATGCCACTCTGCCGGGCCGCCTCCGCGATGGAACAGCCTTGCAGACGCAGGGCCGCCAATTCATACTGCGGCCGGCTGGCGACGGAGGCCAGGTCGTGTAAAAACAACCTGGCCTCCAGCTCCTCCATTGGGTCTTTCCTTGGCATAGTCTCCAGATAGCGATGCTCCGCCTGCATCCGTTGGGCCTCAGCCCGTTGAAACACGGCAATGCTCCGCTCCATGGACTTCCACGCGATGGTAGAAAAGGCGTATTGGCGCAGCTTCGGCCGCGTCAAATACCGCCTGACTGCGGATAAATACCCCATAGCGGCAATGTCGTAGTATTCACGGTCATCCCAGCCCTGTTTGTTCAGGAATGAGAAAATCAGCCCGTGATTGTCTGCCGCGAACCGGCGCTGTTCCTCTGTCAGCGGCCCTGTTCGCGTTACAGCGGCAACTCTTCCCGGCCGCCGTCAATCTCGGCGCCGACCTCGAAGTGGCCCTCGTTTTCAGGCATGACCCTGGCCGGATGCTCCATCTCTACGCCGCTGCCAGCCTCCGCCTCAATGTTCTCGGTACGCTGCTCCAGGATCAGCTCGATCTGCTCCTTGAAGCTGTTGGCGTAGGCCCGAATCTGCGCCAGCTCATCGCCGGTGAAGTCATAGAGCCGCTTGAACGTGGCAACGGAGTAATCATCCTTCCCGTTGTTCTTCTTTTTCAGCCCAATCTGCACCACACTACCGCAGATACCGCGACGCCGGGCGACAAACGCGGCGTTCACGAACTGCGTGTAGGGCGTGATGCTGGTGGGGGACAGGGACAGCTGGATGGGCATGGCCTCTCCGCTGCGGAGCAGATAAATGACCCGCTGGTTCTTGCAGGCTTTGCCCCGACCGGTTCCCTTGGTATCGCTGCCATAGCGGTTGTAGGGACAGTCGGTACAGAGGCCGCCGGGAGCGCCGTAGCCCACCTTGCCGTCCGTGGACTGGCAGGAGGGCGGGGTATTGTCGTCATAGTCCTCGCCGGCAGGCCAGTAGGAGTTGGCGTTGTGGCTGTAGACGATGACGCCCTCCAGGGTCTTGGAGTAGTCCGGGTTGTCCGGGTCCTCGCTGGGCAGCTCAAACTGGACCTGCCCGCCGCTGGGGATCTTCACGCGCTGGAAGCCCAGCTGGAGGCCATCGATGTCCCCCGCCAGCTCTTCCTTGGTAAAGCCGGTGTCAGTGGCCGCCACGTCGGGCAGCAGGAAAGGAGTACGCTCCATCATAGCAGTAGTCTGAGTGTTCATGTATAAGTCCTCCTAAACAAAATATTTCCTACACAGCCGTTAAGCGGCCATGCGGGTGACTTGGTTGATATGCCGGAACAGCTCCGGCGACATGGTGATAATCTGATACCCTATCTCCTCCAGCTTAGACGCCCGGTCGTAGCTCTCCACGTCCTGACTGTGCCGGGTGACGGCGTTGGCAAGGCCGTAGAGGGTGTAGTCAGTGCCCTCGATCAGCCTCTGAAGCACGCCATCGCTCTCCGCCTCCGTGATCCCCATGCTGGAGCTTGCCAGCTTGACCACAGCGGGGAGGTCAGCGGTGTTCAGCTTCTTGTCCGTGCTCTCCCGCAGCTTATCCAGAATCTTGGCGAATCTGGCTTCGTCCATAGCGGCCTTTACCGTATCCTGCACCTTCATGATGAATGCTTTGTCATCGGCCGCCAGCGTTTCCTTGGAGTAGACCAGCAGGTTTTCATCCGCACTGCTGATCCGTCCAATGTGGTTGCGGCGGGTGCGGGCGCGGGCCTCGTTGACCGTCATGCCGTTGGAGCAGACCAGACGATAGATCAGGGGCTGGATGCATACCGCGCCCTGGCCCGTCTCACTGTTGGAGATGACCACACCGGACTGAACAATGTCGCCGGGAACCACCTCGTCGGTGAGCCGGGGGTTGACCACCTTGATATACATGTAGTCATCCGAGAGATTGCAGCTCTCAAAGATGGCGTCCGGCATCGCCTCAATAATGGGCAGGGTGATCTGGGCGATGTCGATGTTGTCAATACGCCGGTAGCGGTTGCTGAGAAAGGCCCTGGCCCGTCCGTCAATAGTGCGGATCATCCGCTGCTCCGGCCCCTTCTGGAGCCAGGTGTTGACGTTCTGAGCCAGCAGACCAATGTTCTCCTGACACATCCGCTCATAATACTTCCAGGGGATGTTCAGGTAGGTGCCCATCTGCCGGTGGGCGGTGGGCAGGATGTCCAGCGGCTCTACCCGGTCCGTACCGGACTCGTCCAGAAGCCGCAGGGTGGGGATGCCATCGCAGGTCTCCATGTGGAGATTGGACGTGCTCACCAGATAATCCGCCTTGGCCTGACTCTGCCGCATGATCTCCTTGGCCGCCTCCTGGATTGTCATTCCTTGCTTCATTTTGTTGATCCCTCGCTTTCTTTTACCATGTCACGGCGATGCAGTCATTCTGCACCGCGGCCGCCAGACCGTCCCGCTCCAAAAGCTCCGCCAGTTCGGGCCAAAGACCCTTGGCCGGGAAGCCGGGAAGCACGCCCTGCTTGACTTCTTTTCCATCCGTCTGGGGACAGATACAGATAGAGCCGTCTTCCCGCACGGTCAGGGAGTTGTGTCCTCTGGAATCCAGATCGGCCACCAACTTCCCCAGCGCGTCGCGGCCCTGGGCCTCATACCAGACCTCGTGATCCGGCTTCTGTTGGTTGGGGGCGGCGGGCGGCTCCTTCGACTCCTGCATCGAAACCATCTTGACCAGCGCACAGGAGAGTTTGCCGCTCTGATCCACCGTCACGTCGGCATATTCGTAGTCGGGAACACCGAAAACGCGGATGCGTCCGGTACCGCCCTGTGCTACGAACAGGGCAGGATCGCGCATCATCCACTCCCACCGCGCGTCGGGATAGCCGGTCTTCAGACAGGCGGACACCCGGTAGTTGACGTGGTGAAGCAGGGTCTGAGCCAGAGAGCGGTTGAAGCTCTCCGCCCGTTCCTGCCGGCGCTGGGCCTGCAATGTGCGGCGGAATGGGAGTACCTGGGTCCACAGGAGCCACAGGCCCCACACCGCGAAGGTCCCGATCAGCAACGGGAGCTGCCAGGGGCCGCGCACCAGGGCAAGGATTGCGATGACAACGCCGGTCAGCAGTCCGATACTGCCGCCAATGGTCTTCTTCTGTTTCATTTCATTAGCCACCTTTACTTTTTTTCTCTGGAAACAAAAAAAGAGGCATGATACCCACTCCCATTGCTGGAATATGTGGTATCATGCCTCTTCAATTTGCCGGAGCTTTTCCCCGGCGGCGTCCCAATTCGGTGGGACATGGTTCACTCTGCCAAACACGCTCTTTGCATCATCCTCTCCGCCCATTGGGCCTTCGTTTATATATAAAAAGTACCGATTTGGGCAGACTGCTCCCTTGAACAGCGCAGTCCGGTCAATCGGTACTTGCGTACAACCTTAACAACGTATGCAATGCGGGTGCCTCCCCGGTCCCAAGCCCTGCGGGCTCGGCTCCGCGTTTCAGCGGAGAACGCACAAACAATCAATTACAAGATCAATATAGCACAACATATTGTGTTTGTCAACATTTGATTTTCATTATATTGTATTTCCACTTTGCGGGAGCACAATGCCGAGGTTATTCTTTGGGTTGCTCTGTGATTTACTGCTCCACCCCACGATAAACTCTATAAAAAAATTTACAAATTACTGTCCAAAATCGCCCCAGCTGCTCCGTTCATATATATAGACAGGTATAAACAAGGCAATTTTTTGTTCATATAAATGTTAATAGTTTTCAATTTAATACATCATTATATGCAGTTAGATTGTATTCTTGTGGTTTTGACCATAGAATAAATATTTTTGTAGGGGGGGACAACACATGTGGAAAAGCCATGCTCTTTGCTCTTGGAATTCGACTTGTCGTGGTCCATGAGGTATCGTATCCAGATATTTTAATACCAATTTATCGTAAGGACAAAATGGTATTAAACGGAAACCCCTTTGTCGATCAAAACAAATTAAATGAATTGAAGGGAAATTATTATGAAAAAGCGAATTTTCTCTATCTTTATGTCGGTACTTATGGTGATGTCCTTGATGTCAACGGTTGCTTTTGCAGCCGAGATTGAGACGGCTGATCCGTCTAGTACCACACGGGCTTCCTCCAGCTCGTTTACTGGATTCCTGATGAATAAGGCGACTATTACACCTGTTGTTGTGAGAGAAGGCTCCTCGTATCAGATGGCACTGAAGAACTATGCAAAGACGACAACCTTTAGTGGCTCTCATCACAATATAGCACGGTGGAACTCATATTCTATCAGTGGATTTAACCAGTATATTATTGATAACAATTACAAGATGGTAGGCTGGAATATTAGTGTTTCCGGGAAATATGCTGTTGCCAACGAGGGAAGCGTTATCCCGGCTGATCGGCTTTGGACATTTGAATATACAGCCGGAAATGATCCTACCGTCAAGGAAAATATCCAGTATTTTGAGAATATGCCTGTCACAATCTCCTGGTTTGCGGCACTTCCGGATGAACTGACAGACTATAATTCCGTGGATACCGAACTTAATTGCGTGACAACATATATCCCTGGTATCGGTAGCGGTTTTAAGACACAGAATGATTCATTGGATGTTTCTTTGACGTACTGGCCTAAGTATGGGGTGAACGCATGACATCGGGAGTACTTGGCGTAAGGCCGCAGAATATTAATTTTATTGCGGCAGGAGCGCAAGGTAATAAACCCAGTTATCGAGCAGGTTGCACTGGAAAAAGTGTGGATACATATATTTCCGATTTTGGGGAGTATAGAGTAAAACCGGAGACTAAAAAATTCACGCCTGAGATGGCTGAGTCCCTGGCGAACAAGTACGATGTGAAAAATATGACCCGAGATGAGTACGGAAATCTCCTTAAAGAGCTGCGAGATTCAGGGGTTATATCGTCTAAAGACTTCAGCGTTGGTTTTGGCGGAGCTGTACCTTATGGTGGGCCATCTGGCCTTACGATTGGTGCATCTGATGATCCAAGTCTGGATTCCTGGCCTGATGGCAAAGAGAAGGTAGATTTTACAAAATTGCTTCGCTCTTGTGCGCATTATTGTAAAAATTTTTCCTACTCGAAAGATGATGATGGGAAAGGCGAAGAAATTTGCAAGTCGATGTCTGATTCATATGATCGGTTATTAGAAATCTTCGATCAAATAGGAAGGGCATCAAAACAAATTAAATGAATTGAAGGGAGATTATTATGAAAAAGCGTTTATTAGCGGGCCTGTTGGCTGCAATGATGATGGTGTCCATGTTGGCCACAACTGCTTTCGCCGCGGGCCCGGTGGCAGATGAGGAGCCGGAGGTTTATTCTGTCACAGTGAGTGCTGCTGATCTGCTGGCTTTTGGCGAGAGTTCAATGTCAAAGACGGTTGCACCTTCTCTTGGACTGAACAGCGGAAGTGAATGGTCTTTACCTGTGACAGCTAGGTTCTCTACTATTCCCACTGGTGCCACTGTTGTAAAAGTCAAGGCTTCCTTGGGGAAACCTACTTCTTCTGGTCCGATTACTGCTGTGATTAGTGTTGATAGATTTAGGCTTACAGCACCGGACGGAAAGTCTGTTGATCTTGCCCGTTCTACTATGGCTTCGGAGACCACTGCTTTCAATGGAAATGTGGCTAAGGGGAATTGGCAACTGAGCATTTACGGTCAGCATGTTGGTTCCGGCTATAGTGCGATTAAGTTCCCCAATGCGACTATTACCATTTATTACACGGTTTAACTCAGATGCGAATTGGTGGAGTAGGTAGTCCTCTGGAAGCAGCTAAGTGGGGCGAAACACCTATAATTAAGAAAAAAGCTGTAGCCGCTTCCCAAAATGCAATGACAGACGATTTTGTTGAGAAACTCCAGGAGTTAGCGCGGAAAGATGCTCAAAATGGTGTTTACATGAGCAAAGAAGCGATTAACCTCCGTCATGCACAGATGGGCAAGTATGTTTCTCCTGACCGTTCTGCTCCGATTGCACAGATGTCCCAGGAGCTGAAGAAAGCAGCGCAGGAGCATAAAGAGGAACAGGACCCTACATTGGAATTTCTCGACAGAATGATAGCACAACTCAAAGGCAAAGGAAAACCGAGCCGCATTGTGAAATCTTTCAGCGGGCTGGCTGGCGGTTGTTCCGGGGACCTTAACAGCACCCCTGAGAGTCAGTCCGCAACCGTATATTCACCTGATGGGGAGCAAATTGCGCACTATAATTCAGGCAACATTGGCGGTTGGATAAATTTAACTACCAGAGCAGAAAATCAGTTCCTTGGGGATTCCAATGATGCTTATAAGCAAGCTTGGGATGCTGCGCGTGCGGAGATTAAGAATGCAGCGCAGAAACAACCAGTGGCTTGCGAAGGTGAAGCTGCGATTTTTGATGTTCGTGCCTGATAAGGTTTAGGTTTGCCGTCCGGCTGCCCTTTTTCAAAGGGCAAAGAGGACTAGGGAGCCGCCCGCAGGCGGCAGGGGCAACGCCCCTCTGGAGTTGGCCGGTTGGTAGCAACCGACCAGCTCCAGCAACTTCCTGCGGGAGCGCACAAAGCACTTTCGCACTGATGCCCCAACGGGGTGGCGGTGTGAAAGTGCTTTTATTTAGAAGCTGTACCAATAGGGGGCGGTGC
>Ga0224740_10161_pt3 | contig 16585 bp, 14 predicted proteins | sample LIM_E_Water_Bulk_FD_161634 | JGI IMG/M metagenome (GOLD analysis project Ga0224740, IMG submission 161634) | Enriched cells from gastrointestinal tract of the lab mouse from Pacific Northwest National Laboratory (PNNL), Richland, Washington... | ecosystem: Host-associated > Mammals > Digestive...
GTCCAGGAGGTTTTGGGAGGAGTATTCGCTCTCGTCCAGCCCTGCGGCAGAAAGCCGCTTTTTTACCATCGCGTGGACTGTAGAGCGGCTGATCCGCTCGTTGCGGGAGGACAGGAAGAGGGCGCCCGCGTCCCGTCCAGCGATGGGGCGGCGGACGGCCAGATATTGGTTCAGCGCGTCCTGGCAGGCATCGTTTAAATAGAGGATGCGGACCTTGTTGCCTTTGCCCAGGACGCGGATGGATTCACCCTGGATATCCCGGAGGTTCAAGCCAACTAACTCCGAAATACGCAGCCCGCAGTTGAGGAACAGCGTCAGGATACAATAATCCCGCTCCTGGTTCTTACCGTCTACGGAGTCCAGCAGTTCCATGCTCTGGTCCAGCGTCAAGTATTTCGGAAGGGATTTTTTCAGCTTTGGCGAGTCAATATCTTTGACAGGATTTTCACGAATGAGATGGGCCTTGTTGGTCAGATAATTGTAAAAGGAACGGATGGTCGCCAGTTTCCGCGCCCGGGATGCGGTATTCAGGCCATAGCCGGAGGTCTGGCTGTTCTGGTGCTGGACCCGGTCCCGGCTTAAATAGGCCATGTAGCCGTAGATATCTGTCAGCGTCACACTGGCGGCAAAGTCCAGGTCTATATCGGCGATGTCGATTTCGTCCAGCGGAAAACCGGATAAACCGGGGTTCCGTGTCTGCTTGAGATAGCGGAAAAAATTTCGAAGGTCCAGAAAATATTCATCTACGGTCTGCTTGGAGTGCGCCTTGACCGTCTCGTGATAAGCGAGGAAATCCCGCAAGATCGGCGGGGCCTCAGTGCGGTAATCGGCCATCAGTTTACATTCAAACAATACAGCCTATTGAGAACACAAGCCAGAATTCCTTAGATGGACTCTGTAGCGGTCTTACGCTCCCCTACATTGAACAAAATTTTTATTTTGTTCAATCGGCTATATCCCTTGTTTCCTCCTCCCCAAAAGATATGGCTCCCGGCCTGGAGCGGGATGCCTGTCCAGCTTCAGGCCGCTGTCATAAAATCCGCCGTTCCGGTCAAACTAATCCCATCATCAAACAGAACGGAGGATCGCTTTGATTCCATGCACCAGTGAATGTGTCTATCAATCCGACGGCCTCTGCACGCTGGACAGCGCGGCTGCCGCTGGTGTGCCTGCTTTGGGCGGCGCCTGCGTCCACTTTATCCCCGTAAAGCAGCTCGAATCGCCTCACCGATATTCCGAACGGGCAGCAGCTGCAAGCCTGAAACACTCTCCAGGCCCCGGTGGGCTGGAACCACACAACGCTTGAACCCCAGCCTCCGGACCTCAGCTACCCGCTGGGCCAGCTGGCTGACGCTCCGGAGCTCCCCGGTGAGCCCTACCTCCCCGATGGCCGCCAGGTCGCCGGGGACGGGCTTGTCCAGATAGCTGGAGGCCAGCGCCACCACGGCGGCCAGGTCCGCGGCGGGCTCGTCCAGCTGCAATCCGCCGATGATGTTCAAATAGGCGTCGCAGCTGGACAGTTTCAGCCCGCCCCGCTTTTCCAGCACCGCCAGGAGCATCGCCGCCCGGTTGTAGTCAAAGCCATTGCTGGTCCGCCGGGGATTCCCGCCTGCGGAGGTTACCGCCAGGGCTTGTATTTCCGCCAGTACGGGCCTTGCTCCCTCCATAACGCAGGTAACGCAGGTGCCCGGGGCCTCCTCCGGACGGCCGGACAGCAGCATCTGGGAGGGATTTTCCACCTCCGCCAGACCGCCGTCCCCCATCTCGAAGACGCCGATCTCATTCGTGGCCCCAAAACGGTTTTTTGCCGCCCGGAGAATGCGGCAAAAGGTGTGCCGGTCCCCCTCAAAGTACAGCACACAGTCCACCATGTGTTCCAGGACCTTCGGCCCGGCGATGGAGCCCTCTTTGTTGACATGTCCGATGACGAAGACCGTGATATTGCTCCCCTTGGCCAGCTGCATCAGGGCCATGGTACAATCCTTCACCTGGCTGACGCTGCCCGCCGGGGAGTCCAGGGCGTCGTTGTACAGGGTTTGGATGGAGTCCACGATCAGCACGTCCGGCTGCTCCTGATGTACCGCCTCCAGCATCTCCCCTAGCCCGGTCTCCGACAGCACCAGGAGGTTTCCGCTCTCCACACGGAGTCTCTGGGCCCGGAGCTTCAGCTGGTGCTGGGACTCCTCTCCGGATACATACAATACCTTGGAAAACCCGCAGAGCCTGCCGCAGATCTGGAGCATAAGCGTGGACTTCCCGATGCCGGGCGCTCCCCCCACTAATACCAGGGATCCCTTGACAGCCCCGCCGCCCAGGACCCGGTCCAGCTCCCCCATACCAGTGGAAAAACGGATTTCCACGCTGTCCCCCAGCTCCGTCACCGGGCGGGCCCTGGGAGGTGCCAGGACCCGGGAGGAAGAGGATCTCCCCCTCCCCTTCGCCGGAGCCTCCAGGCGTTCCACCACTGTGTTCCACGCGCCGCAGGCGGGGCAACGCCCCGCCCACTTCGGTGTCTCGTTGCCGCATTCCGTACAGTAAAAAAGCGTTTTCGGCTGTTTCATGTTGACTCTCCAGATTCGTTTTCCGTATCCCTGGCGTTTAGATAACCCGCCGTGACAGCGGCCGCCAGCCGCAGCTGGTAGGCCGGGTCCTGCAAACGTTCCGTCTCCGGTCCGTTGGAGAGGAAGCCGCATTCCACCAATACCCCCGGTACAGTGATGTTCTTCATTAAATAAATACTGCCGGGTATCTGCCGGGGATGCTTGCTGTTCCCGGCATTGACGGTGGTATTCAGGGCCTCCTGGATGCCCGCCGCCAGCTCCTCCGCCCCTTCCCTCTGGTTCCAGAACACCTGGGCCCCATGGGTCACCGGGGACGAGGGCAGGCTGTTTTGGTGGATGCTCAGCAGGACGGCATTCTCCGTTTCCTCTACCAGCTTTACCCGGTTTTTCAGGTCCGAAGTCTTCCGCTGGCGCATGGTGTCCAGTCCCTGGTCGCAGATAGTCACGTCCTCATTCCGGGTCAGAAGGGTCCGCTGCCCTGAGAAGCGCAGCAGGCTGCTGATCCGCAAAGACACTGCCAGGTTGATTTGGCTCTCCGCCACGCCGCTGGGGGATACCGCTCCCCCGTCCTCCCCGCCGTGCCCAGGATCGATGACGACCGTGACGGGGACCTCGTCCCGGACATGGAAGGCCGGAACGGAGCTTCCCCTCCACAGCACCGCCGACAATCCTAGGAAAAAACAGCAGAACAGGCAGGAGAAAATCAGGTCGCGTTTTCGCAGCAGGATAACCACAGGCGACGCCTCCTTCGCAAATCTCGTGTTAGAGGATATGCCCGGCGGCTTATCCCATATGCGGTTTTTGCGCAGAGGCGGCGCTTTGGTTTTATTATACCAATCCCCGCTGGAAAAATCAAGGCGGGCCGGTACCTGGGAGCGTCTTCTTGCACATTTTTAAAGGAAGAACATCCCCTATTATGATAGGACGCTATGGGACCTGGGTAGCCCTTCCCCCTGTCTTGGCATATGATAGATTGAGCGCGGAGAAGCCGCGCCACCCTTACACAAGGAGGAAATCAAATATGGAACGACCCAATCAGACGCCCGGCGGTTCCTGCGGTGCGGGGATGGGCGCTCTCCCTGGTAATTGCGCTCCGCTGGCGTTTCCCTATATTCCCATGCAGGAGCAGAATCCCCCCCGTTTCAGCCGCGCGGAGGCCCTTCAGGCAGGTACCCTGTTCCCTGGTTTGGACCTGCCCTTCAAAGCGGCCATTCAGGCAAAGACTAAGCTCTCCAACACCGCCATGGTGGAATTAATGGCCCTGGACTTCGCCATCAAAGAGCTGAACTTGTACTTGGATACCCACGCAAACGACCAAGAGGTCCTTCAGCTCTACTGGTCTTATATCAAGCTGGCCAAGGAGGGCCGGGAGAAGTACGAGAAGATGTACGGTCCCCTGATGAGCACGGATTTGACCCCAGAGGACGGCTACGCCTGGCTGAAGGACCCGTGGCCCTGGGACGTAGGAGGGAATGACTGATGTTTGTATATGAGAAAAAACTCCAGTACCCGGTGAAGGTCAAGAACACCAACCCCAAGCTGGCGGCGGCCATCATCTCCCAGTATGGCGGGCCTGACGGGGAGCTGGGGGCCTCCCTCCGCTACCTGAGCCAGCGATACTCTATGCCCTACCCGGAACTAAAGGGCCTGCTGACAGACATTGGCACAGAAGAGCTGGGACACCTGGAAATGATCGGCGCCCTGGTGCACCAGCTGACCCGGAACCTCACGGAAGAGCAGATCAAGGCAGCCGGATTTGACACCTATTTTGTGGACCACACCACTGGCGTGTTTCCGCAGTTTGCCTCCGGCTTCCCCTGGTCCGCTGCCACCATGCAGGTGACCGGAGACGTCATTGGCGACCTGACGGAAGACCTGGCGGCGGAGCAGAAAGCCCGCGTAACCTACGACAACATTCTCCGTCTCTCCGACGACCCGGATGTCAGCGACGTCATCAAGTTCCTCCGGGCCCGGGAAATCGTCCATTTCCAGCGTTTCGGCGAGGGCCTGCGGCTGGCGAAGGACAAGATGAACGCGAAAAACGTTTACTATATGAACCCGGCCTTCGACAAATAAAAAGAGTAAGAGCGGCGGGATATCCGCCGCTCTTTTCCATCACTCCAGCATGTCCGCGAACTCATCCTCCGTCAAAACGGGAATCCCCAGCTCCTCTGCCTTTTTCAGCTTGCTGCCCGCAGCCTCTCCCGCCACTACATAGGTGGTCCGTTTGGAAACGGACCCGGCGGCTTTGCCGCCCCGCTCCTCGATCAGCGCCTGGGCGGCCTTGCGGTCAAAGCGGCTGAGGGTTCCCGTGAGGACAAAGGTCATGCCATTGAACCGCTCGTCCACCAGCTCTGCCGTGCTTTCCATGTTGACCCCGGCAGCTTTCAGACGGGCAATCAGGTCCTGGGCCTGGGGAGAGGACAGGTAATCCACCAAGCACTGGGCGGTCACGCTGCCCACATCGTCAATGTCCGTCAGCTCTTCCGCTGAGGCGGCGCAAAGAGCGTCCATCGTGCGGAAGTGGGCAGCCAGCACTTTCGCCGCCTTCTCCCCCACCTGCCGGATACCCAGGCCGAAAATCAGGCGGGCAAGGTCGTTGGATTTAGACCGCTCAATGGCGTCCAGCAGATTTTCCGCAGACTTCTTCCCCATCCGCTCCAGCTTTGCCACCGCTTCCGCTTCCAAGCCATAGAGGTTCGCAGGGTTGGACACCATGCCGCTGTCGATGAGCTGCTGTACCACGGCGGGGCCGCAGCCATCAATATCCATGGCGTTCCGGCTGGCAAAGTGCGTCAGGTTCCGAAGCAGTTGGGCGGGACACTCCGCTCCGGTGCAGCGGATGGCGGCGCCGTCCTCATCCCGGCGGACCGGGGCTCCGCAGACCGGGCAGGCATCTGGAAAACAATAAGGTTCCGTTCCCTCAGGGCGTTTGGAGAAATCCACTTCCACCACTTCTGGAATGATCTCCCCCGCCTTTTGAACGATTACGGTATCCCCGATGCGGATGTCCTTCTCCCTGATAAGGTCCTGGTTGTGCAGCGTCGCATTGGTCACATTTGTCCCTGCTAAGCGGACAGGCGTTAACACTGCCTTGGGAGTCAATACGCCAGTGCGGCCCACCTGGATGACAATATCCAGCACCTGGGCTGGCTTTTTCTCCGGCGGGTATTTGAATGCCACGGCCCACTTCGGGAATTTTGCCGTACTGCCTAGTTTTACACGATCAGTTAAGGAATTTACCTTTACGACAGCTCCATCAATATCGAAGGGATATTCCATCCGGGCGTCGTTGATCCGGGCGATTTCCGCCTGGCAGGCGGCGGTTCCGGAGAGCATCTTGTGGGGAATGACCCGGAACCGCTGGGAAGCCAGGTAGTCCAGTGTCTCCTGATGGGAGACAAATTCCCTTCCCTCCGCCAGCTGGAGGTTAAAAACTTGAATATCCAGCTTCCGCTCTGCGCAGACCTTGGGGTCCAGCTGCCGGAGGGACCCGGCGGCGGCGTTCCGCGGATTCGCCAGCAGGGGCTTTCCCTGAATTTCCCGCTGGGCGTTCAGCTCCTCAAAGACCGCCCGGGACATATAGACTTCTCCCCGGACGATGAGCCTGGGCAGCTTGTCCGGAAGGACCATGGGAATCGAACGGATGGTCTTTAAGTTTTCCGTTACGTCCTCCCCCGTCCGGCCGTCGCCCCTTGTGGCGCCCCGGACAAAGACGCCTTCCCGGTACTCCAGGGCCACGGACAGGCCGTCCACTTTGGGCTCCAGGGAATAGGCGGTCTCTTTCCCCAGGGCCTCGTCCATCCGCTGGCAGAATTCTTCCACTTCTTCTGCGCTGAACACATCCTGGAGGCTCTCCAGAGGGGACTCGTGTGTATAGGAGGCGAAGCCCTCCAGAGTCTTTCCGCCGATCCTCTGGGTGGGGGAATCCGGCGTTACTTCCTCCGGATGCTGCGCCTCCAGTTCCTCCAGGCGGCGGTTGAGCATATCGTATTCATAATCGCTGATGGTGGGCGCGTCCAGCACGTAGTACTTGTAGCCGTGCTCATTCAGCGCGTCCCGGAGCTGTTTGATCTCTTCACGGTAATCCATGGGGCCTCCTAATTCAAGATATAGTCCTTTACGTCGCTCTCGTAGCACTCCGGCGTGGAGCTGAAATAGGTATAAGTGTCCGGCACAGAGCCCACGATGACGGTCTCCGCCACGGTGACGGCGTTGGAGACCGTGGTCGCCGTGGAAAACCCTGGCAATAAAATGCTGACGGCCACGTCGATGTTCAGCACGATCTGGTGCTTTGTCTGGTTGATGCCTGCCGAGGTGAACGCGTTTTCAAAATTGGCGGAGGAAGAGCCCACTGACTCCATCCGTACGGAAATCCGGGGGCCCCGCCCCGCCAGGAGCACGGAGCCGCTGAGGCTGCCCACCGGAATGGACAGCTCCCGAGTGGAAACCTGGTCGATCCGCGCCAGAATAATGTCCAAAATGTTGGATTGTAATCGGTTGAAGGCTGCCATGTTGCTATAAATGGCAGTAATCCGCCCTTCGTTGTCTTTTTCAAAGGTGATCAAGTCACTGTAGGTAATATTGCCGCTGTCTATGGCCTCATCCACCGCTTCCGAGACAATGCGGTTCACCATGTTGGAAACCCGGGTGGTGGCCAGGCTCGCCAAGATGGGCCGCATCTGCGTTGTGGCAAATATTACGGCGGACAGCGCCGCCGCCAAGACGGAAAAAGCCAGGATATTCAGAAACGTCCGCCGGGTAATCCGGCGCCGATAGTAAAAAAAGCTCACAAGCCACCACCCCCAGCCATCCTATGCGCCGGGGGCCTGGCCTTATTTCAGGCGGTTGACAATCTCCTTAAAAGCCCTTCCGCGTTCCATGAAATTGGCAAATCGGTCAAAGGAGGTGCTGGCGGGAGACAGGATCACGACGTCCCCCTCCCTCGCCCGACTCCGGGCCAGGGAAACCGCCTGCTGGTAGTCTTCCACATCTATGATTTCCAAACCACTATAGTTTTCCGCCTTCTCCACGGAGGCCCGGATTACCCCGGCTGTAGCGCCGCAGAGGACCAGCAGCTTCACGTGCTCATTGACAACAGGACCCAGGCTGTCATAAGCAATTCCCTTGTCCTTTCCCCCGGCGATGAGGATGACTGGTTCTGGAAAGGAATTCAAACCCGCGATGGTCCGGCTGGGGCTGGAGGCGATGGAGTCATTATAGTACCGCACGCCGTCCAATTCCCGTACCAGCTCGATCCGGTGCTCTACACCGCCGAAGTTCCCGGCGAAGTCCCGGATCACCTCGTCGGGGACCAGCCCGTCCACAGCGGCGATGGCAGCCATGTAATTCTCCACATTGTGGGTCCCTGGGAGCTTGATTCCCGCCAGGGGCAGTACCCTGCGGCATCCGGTTTCATTAGCCATCCAGATTGCCTGGCCCTTTCCACCCTCCTCCGGGGCAAGATAGGTCCCGCGCTCCACCGATTCCCGGCGGCTGAACACGCGGAGGCTTCCCATTTCCCGGCCCAGGAAGGAACGCGTGACCTCGTTGTCGGCATTAAAGATGGCAATATCTCCTGCTGTCTGGTGTGTAAAGATATTTTCCTTTGCAGAAATATATTCCGCATAATCCTTGTGGACGTCCAAATGGTTCGGGGCGAGATTGGTAACAACGGCAATATGAGGGCTCTTGGCCATGGTCATCAGCTGGAAGGAACTCAATTCCAGTACGGCAATATCCTCCGCCGACATGGTGCCAGTCTCTGCCAGCAGCGGGTGCCCGATGTTTCCCCCCAGGTGAACGGTCCGTCCCGCCGCCCGGAGCAGTTCCGCGATGATGGTGGTGGTGGTGGTTTTCCCGTCGCTGCCAGTGACGGCAATGATGGGACAAGGGCAGACCTCAAAGAAGGCCTCCATTTCGCTGGTCAGCACGCTCCCGCGTTTCACGGCGGCGGCCAGTTCCGGCAGGTCCGGGCGCATCCCCGGCGTGCGGAAGACAACGTCCTCCGTCAGGTCCTCCAGGTAATCCGGCCCCAGCCGGAGGCGGCAGCCCTTTTTCTCCAGCTCCTCTGCCAGGGCGCCCAGGGCCGCCCGGTCCTTTTTGTCGCGGGCGGTCACTGACATGCCCCGGGAGCACAGCAGCTCAATGAGGGGCTGGTTGGAAACGCCGATGCCGATGACAGTCACAGCCTTGCTTTGCAAAGAGGACAGATATTCCTCAAACTTCACGGAAACCGCTCCTTATCCTTCCCGCCTTTCAGCGGAATTTTTTCCTTCCTGAGATCATCACTTCCATAGAAGCAATTCAATCAAATTCTTTTCTATTTTACCACGACCTGCCGCTCCCGGCAAGACTTGTCTTGGGAGGAAATATGTGATATCCTGTCAGGCGAATGTGGAAAGGAGGTTCCGCCATGGACCCGCAGCTTTTTCAGATTGAGTCCATTCCCGCCGCTCTTTGGGGCCCGCCCGCAGAACGGGTAGCCATCGCCGTCCACGGGGCCCAGTCCAGCAAAACGGATATCCCCTTCCGCCTTTTCGCAAAGGTTTTCCCCCACACCCAGGTCCTCAGCTTTGACCTGCCGGAACACGGGGACCGGAAACAGGACCCCACCCCCTGCAAGCCTCCCATTTGTGTCCAAGAGTTGTCCGCCGTCCTGGATTACGCGGAAAGCCGCTGGCGGGACCTGAGCCTGTTTGCCGTCAGCATGGGAGCTTACTTCAGCCTTCTGGCCTGTCAAAGCCGCCCCCTCTCCCACGCCTGGTTTCTCTCCCCAGTGGTGGACATGGTACGGTTAACCCAGGATATGATGCGCTGGTTCCGGATTTCCGAAGCCCGCCTGGAGGCGGAAAAAATGATCCCCACCCCCATGGGCCAGACTCTTTATTGGGACGATTACGGCTATATCCACGCCCACACCATTGACCGATGGCCCGTCCCCACCGATATCCTCCGGGGCTCCGGGGACACCCTGGTGGCAGAGGATACCGTTGCCGCCTTTGCGGACCGCTTTTCCTGCCGGATGCGGACCGTGGAGGGCGCGGAACACTGGTTCCACACCCCGGAAGAACTGGAAGCCTTGGCCCTTTGGTTCCAGGAGACAGGCCCTGGTTGACAATTCCGGCGCTTGCCTGTATAATAAACACGCGAGTAAGACAGACGGCCGCGTGGACAGGCCGAAAGGCCGTTCATGAGGAAAGTCCGGGCTCCATAGGGCAAGGATAACGGGTAACGCCCGCCGAAGGCGACTTCAGGAAAAGTGCAACAGAGAGATACCGCCCCGCTGTCCCTTGAGGAAAGCGCCGGAACGCCGAATTAGCAGCATGATTTTGTTGGCGATGACGCGGACCGGGCCGCGGGGTAAGGGTGGAAAGGTGCGGTAAGAGCGCACCCGACGGCTCGAGAGTGCCCGCCGCTGTAAACTCTATCCGGAGCAACACCGATATGGGAGCATCGGGGTTCACCCCCGAAAGGCTGGCCCGGCCGCTCCCGGGGTGGCTGGAGCGCACGGGCAACTGTGCGCCTAGATAGATGGCTGTCTAATACAGAACCCGGCTTATAGTTTTACTCGCAATATACGGGGACCGTCCGCATGATCTGCGGACGGTCCTCTCTTTTCTTTATTCTTCCCCTCCTCCGACAGGCCGGATCAGAATACCTTCGTTCCCCGAGGGGGGCTTCGGCGCGCACCCCAGCTCCCTCTGCATTTGCAACCACCGTTCCCGATCGGTCATCAGCTGTTCCCGCAATTCCAGGGAAACGGACTCCGGCCAGTACTGGACGATCTCCTGAACCTGGTAGTCGTTGCACCAGTCGTAGACCATGTAAGGTTTTTCCGGCCAGCGGGTGCGGACCACCACCTCGTTGTGCCCGTCTCCGTCGATGTCCGCTACTGCGGCGTTCAGGCAATCCTCTACCAGCAGTACGGTTTCCCCGTCCTCCCACTCAAAGGCCCCGTTGTCCCGCTTCCCGGTCCAGAAGCGGTAATCGCAGAGGAAAACCGCGCCCCGGGGTTCTCCGAAGGGGTCTGGGTAAACGTTCTCTCTGGTGTAGCGGACCTGGTCATACCAGAACAGCTGGTCCTTCTCTGTCTCAAAGGTCACATCCATGATTCCACCCAGGACTTCACCGGAAAACTGACAGGCGGAAACGGTTCCCTCATAGGTCCGTTGATTCCACCGGCAGTTCATGCGGTAGGTGCGCTTATCTCCACACTCGTTTTTCAGCGTGATCCCATAGAAATCCACCCCTGTCCCGCACTTCAGACGGAGCAGGTGGCCCTGGTCCTCCACATAGAGGTAGTTCTCACTTCCCACAGTTTCCTTTAGGACGATGGACCGCTCCAGCTGCCCGCTGGCATAAGTGCTGCAATACCAGACTGCCCCCAGGGCCGCCGCCAGCATCAGCACCAGGGCCAGGGCCGTCTGCCAGACGTGCTTCTGCCGCTCCGATTTCAAATTTTCCCGGGAAATCTCCATCAAGTTCTGCATGGGTTTTTCCTCCCTCAAACTCTCCACGGCCTCTTCTTCCTTACGGTCCCTTCGTTCCTCCAGCTTCCCGCAGGACATCAGCTCCTCCACCCTCAGTCCCAGGGCCTCCGCCAGGGGCTCCAGCAGCGTCACATCCGGGTAGCTCAGGGCCCGCTCCCACTTGCTCACTGCCTTGTCCGTCACATGCAGCCGCCCGGCCAGCTCCTTCTGGGTCAGCCCCGAAGCCTTCCGGCATCCGGCGATAAAATTTCCAAATTGCTGCTTGTTCACGTGCTTCACCTCTCCGCCAGTGTACCCCCAGCCCCGGAAAAAAGCAACCGACCAGCGGTAGAATCCGGCAAGTTCCGCCTGTTTCAGGCGTTTCCTGGCCTGGAAAAATTTTTCCAGGACTCCCAGTTTTTAAGGTTGGACTAAGGAACTCCCTGTATGATGCCCCCATCCTCTTCAAAGAAAGGAGCCCAAGCATGAAACCTCGGCACGAGTGGAAGCACGAAATCACCGCTGCTGACCGCCTGGTTCTCTCTGCCCGCCTCTCCGCCGTGGCCCGGCGGGACAGGCACGGGCAGAACGGACGTTATGAAATCCGGAGCCTGTACTTTGACGACCTCCGGGACACGGCCCTGCGGGAGAAGCTCGACGGTGTAGCCAAGCGGGAGAAATTCCGGATACGGTATTACGGCGGCGACATCTCTTATATCTGCCTGGAAAAAAAGAGCAAGCGGGACGGCCTGTGCGGCAAGCGGTCCGTCCTTCTCAGCGTCCAGGAGGTGCAGGACCTTCTGGAGGGCGCTCTGGATTGGATGCCGGAGAGCGGGAGGCCCCTGGTCCAGGAGCTCTATTGGAAGATGAAAGCCAGCGGCCTGCGGCCCAGGACCATCGTGGACTACACCCGGGACGCCTATGTCTTCCCCGCTGGAAACGTCCGGGTCACCCTGGATTACAACATCCGTACCGGAATCGGGTCCACGGATTTCCTGCATCCGGCCTCCGTCACCGTCCCCGCCGGGGACGCCCCTGGGATTTTAGAGGTAAAGTGGGACGAATTCCTCCCCGATATCATCCGGGACGCCGTCCAGCTTCCCGGACGCCATACCTCCGCCTTCTCCAAATACGCAGCCTGCCGCATCTATGGATAACAAGAAAGGAACTGATCACGATGACTTTTCAGGATATTTTCAAATCCAGCTTTCTAGAGAACGTTGCCAGCGTCAGCCTTCTGGACATGGGGCTGGCCCTGATCCTGGCCTTCGGCTTGGGGTTGTTCATCTTTCTGGTCTATAAGAAGACCTTTACCGGCGTCATGTACTCCTCCAGCTTCGGCGTAACCCTGGTGGCCCTGACCATGATCACCACCATGGTAATCCTGGCGGTTACCAGCAACGTGGTGCTGTCCCTGGGCATGGTGGGCGCGCTGTCCATCGTCCGCTTCCGCACCGCCATTAAGGAGCCCCTGGACATTGCCTTTCTTTTTTGGTCCATTGCCGTGGGCATCGTCCTGGCGGCAGGGCTGATTCCGCTGGCAGTATTCGGCAGCGTGGTCATTGGTTTCATGCTTTTGGTCTTTGTCAACCGGAAGTCACGCTGCGACCCATACATCGCCGTCCTCCAGTGCGACGGCCAGGAAAGCGAAGCCCGGGCGGAGGACTTCCTCCGGCAGAACACCTGGCGCTGCGTGGTAAAGAGCAAGACCGTCCAAAAGGACGCCGTGGAGCTGAACCTGGAAATTCGCCTGAAAGACGAAAATACCAGCTTTGTCAACGCCCTGACGGACCTCCCCGGCGTGCGCAGCGCGGTGCTGGTAAGCTACAACGGGGACTACCTGGGCTAAGGGAGGTTCTCCATGTCAACCCACCGCTATATTGACAAGCTCTGCGCCGCCGCCCTGGTCCTCTGCCTGCTGCTGGCCGCCGCTTTTGTGAACGGCGAAGCTTTGGGCATCCAGCACGCCGCCAGCGCCATGGGCTATGAGGCCCGCTTATTTGACACAGAGCGGGTACACACCATCGACATTGTGATGGACGATTGGGACAGTTTTCTGGAGACCTGTGAAAACGAGGAATACGCCCCATGCGCCGTGGTCATAGACGGCGAGGCCTGTCAAAATACCGCCATCCGGGCCAAGGGCAACACCTCCCTGACCATGGTTTCCGCTATGGACAGCGACCGATACAGCTTTAAGCTGGAATTCGACCACTATGACAGCGGCAGGACCTACTACGGCCTGGATAAGCTGAGCCTGAACAACATCATCCAGGACACCACCTACATGAAAGACTATCTCACCTATCAAATGATGGGGGCTTTTGGGGTGGACGCGCCCCTTTGCAGCTATGTGTTCATCACCGTCAACGGCCAGGACTGGGGGCTGTACCTGGCGGTGGAGGGCGTGGAGGACGCGTTCCTCCGCCGGAACTATGGCAGCGGCTCCGGCGGGCTTTACAAGCCGGACAGCATGAGCTTTGGCGGAGGCCGGGGCAACGGGCAGGCGTTCCGCATGGAAAACGCCGGAGCCTCCGGCGGAGTCCGTGCGGAAAACCAGGAAGGGTTTCCGCCGGAGGGCGGCGGCTTCCCTTCCCCGCCGGATGGCCAGACCCTTGGCGGCGGACAGAAGGCTTCCGGTGAACCGCCGGACGGCAAGGCAGGCCCCGCCAGATTTGCCGGAGGCCCCGGCGGCGGCATGGGAAGCGACGACGTGAAGCTCCGGTATATCGACGACGACCCGGAGAGCTATTCCAACATCTTTGAAAACGCCAAAACAGATGTCTCCAAGGCGGACCAGAAGCGGCTGATTGCCTCGCTGAAGGCCCTTAGCCAGGGAGAAGACCTGGAGAATGTGCTGGACATTGACGAAGTCCTCCGCTATTTCGTGGTCCATAATTTTGTCCGCAACGGCGACAGTTACACGGGCTCTATGGTTCACAACTACTACCTCTATGAAGAAGAGGGCCGTCTCTCCATGATTCCCTGGGATTACAACCTGGCCTACGGCACCTTCCAGAGCGGAGATGCGGACAGCGAAGTCAACGCCCCCATTGACTCCCCGGTTGACCAAGGCGACAGCCGCCCTATGGCGGACTGGATGTTCGACAGCCCGGAATACACGGAGCAGTACCACCAATATTTCCAGGAATTTCTGGAAACGGTGGACCCGGTTTCCCTGATTGCTGAGGCGGAGGCGCTGATTGCCCCCTATGTGAACCGGGATCCCACCTGGTTTTATACCTACGAGGAGTTTGTTTCCGGTGTGGAAACCCTTCGGGAGTTCTGCCGCCTCCGGACGGAGAGCATCCGGGGGCAGCTGGACGGGTCCATCCCCTCTACAGAGGAGGGGCAGGCGGCGGATGCTTCTGCCCTGGTAGACGCATCCGGCATCACCCTTTCCGACATGGGAACAATGAACCAGGGCGGCGGCTTTGGCGGCGGGGAACGGCCTTCCCGTCCCGGCGGGAATCAGGGCCAGGCAGATTTGCATTCCCCGGCAGAGGACCCTGCCCCTCCCGGACAGCTTTCAGATCAAGAACCGATACTGGCCACGGAAACCCAGCCTCTGGAAATCCTCCGGCAGGGCCCGCCGGAAAGGCCCGGAGGAAACGGCGGCGGGAATTTTCCCGGGGAAACGCCTGCCTCCATAAGTGGAAGCGCCCTTCTCCTGACAGGGGCCTCCTTGGCACTCCTTCTGGCGGGATTGCTGGCCGCCCTCTCCTTCCGGCGCAGGAAGCATGGAACCAGGACCGCCGCCCCCCTTTAAGGGGCGGCGGTCTTCCCTTAGCTCCCGGCTCTCCATTTCACATATTACACAAAACAAAATTTTTGTTTAATTATTGGGCAATAAAAGCGGGACAGGGTGTTTTCCGCCTGTCCCGCTTTTCTAAATCAGCCGTTGTCCCAGTTATGCCAGACGTTCTGCACATCGTCGCTGTCTTCCAGCATATCGATGAGCTTTTGCATATTTTTTACGTCACCCTCGCCGCTGAGTGTGATGTAGTTCTGGGGCACCATCTCCACCTCGGCACTGGCAAAGCTGTACCCCTTCTCTTCCAGGGCTTTCACTACATCATTGAAAGCGTCGGGGTCGCAGGTGATCTCCAGGGCGGGCCCGTCGGCCTCAAAGTCGGCGGCTCCGGCGTCCAGGGCGTCCATCATGACGGTTTCCTCATCCAGTTCCCCGTCCTCGTTATCAATGATTATGACGCCTTTTTTGTCAAAGGACCAGGACACGCAGCCGATGGCCCCCAGGTTGCCATTGCACTTGTCAAAGGCGTGGCGGACTTCCGGCGCGGTGCGCTGGCGGTTGTCCGTCAGGGCCTCCACAATGACGGCCACGCCGCCGGGGCCGTAGCCTTCGTAGGTGACGGCTTCGTAGCTGTCGGTATTCCCCGCTCCCAAGGCCTTGTCAATGGTCCGTTTGATGTTGTCGTTGGGCATGTTGACCGCTTTCGCTTTGGCAATAACCGTGGCCAGGCGGGAGTTGTTGTTCGGGTCGCCGGAGCCGCCCTCTTTGACTGCGACGATGATTTCCCGGGCGATCTTGGTAAAGGCGGCGGACCGCTTGGCGTCCGCCGCGCCCTTGGTTTTCTGGATATTATGCCACTTGGAATGTCCGGACATGGCGTTTATTCTCCTTCTACATAATATTGAATGGATTCCCGATGGACAGCCGATTTTTGGACTTGCAGGTCCGGGAACCGCTTGGCCAGGCAGGCCATTACCTTGCCGCAGACCAAGTCCTCCGTGGGAAAGTGCCCCGCGTCAATGAGGTTGATCCCGTTTGCCTTTGCATCCACAAACTGGTGGTAACTCAAATCGGAGGTGACAAAGGTGTCGCATCCGGCGCGGATAGCGGCGTCCTCAAACTCGCCGCAGGCTCCGCCGCCTACGGCCACCCGGTGGACGGGCTTCCCAGCGTCGGCATAGCGCACGCCGCCGCAGCCCAGGGTCCTGGAAACAAAGCGGACAAAGCCGGGCAGGTCCATGGGCTCCGCCCGCCAGCCGCAGCGCCCCACGCCCTCTCCGGTAAAATGCTCCGGAACCTGGATGCCCAAGGCCTCTGCCAGCACGTCGTTGACGCCCCCCCCCGGCGCAGTCCAGGTTGGTGTGCATACAGATGGCCGCAATGCCGTTCTCCACAAGCTGCATCACTCTCCGGCCCACAGGGTCCCGGTCCGTCACGCTCTTCTGTCCATGGAAGATCACCGGATGATGGGAGACGATCAAGTCCGCCTTCCATTGAGCCGCTTCCGCAATGACCCCTTCCGTGATGTCCAGGGCCACCAGCGCTTTCCGGACCTCGTTCCCAGGCCTGCCCACCAGGAGTCCCACATTGTCCCAATCCTGGGCACATTCCCTGGGGGCCAGCTCAAAAAGGCTCCGTTCGATCTCGCTGACTGTTGGCACAACGCCACTCCTCTCTCATGGACAGCAGCGCGGTGATGATCTCCCGCAGCCCGTCCGCTTTTTCCTGCCCGCTGACAGAGCAGTTGAGCCCTGCCACAGCGCTTTGCAGCCGGATGATCTTTTCGATGATGTACCGCT
>Ga0224740_10192_pt1 | contig 16567 bp, 20 predicted proteins | sample LIM_E_Water_Bulk_FD_161634 | JGI IMG/M metagenome (GOLD analysis project Ga0224740, IMG submission 161634) | Enriched cells from gastrointestinal tract of the lab mouse from Pacific Northwest National Laboratory (PNNL), Richland, Washington... | ecosystem: Host-associated > Mammals > Digestive...
GGAAGCAGATGCAAAGGACAACGGCTCCATAAATACTTTCTGGCGGCATTCAGTGTTTACACAGTCATATTTGAAAACATTCACATGGACATACGTTGGCTTACATCGTATAGGGACATCCTGCAAGGTCCGTTCGTAAGTGGCATGTAGATCCGAAGATCTTGTTCCGCAGAGCGGGCACTTACAACTATGGACAGATGATTTCAGGAAAATGTCAATCCTGTCATCCGTTTCTTCTGTTCTGTATATGAATTGGTTCTTACCGTATAGCAGCGAATTATCTGAGGAAGGGGAATATTTCATTTGTGTTTACCTCTCATTTTGATGTCTCTATTATAACACAAATACCCAAATATGAGAAGTTATAAATCAATAAATAAGACAGGTGTAAATCCTGTCTCATTTATTGATTATACCCAAAGTTCAGAAAGAACCTATTTTATTCCCATCTATCATTGCATGTTTTTTGACAAGTCCATAACACAGCCTAGCTGCTTTTGCCTGTATACTTGGAAATAATTCTTCACCTCCAAATGATTGAAACGGACTCTCCAGTGCAGAATCAAGTAATCCTTCATCCCGTATGCCATCACTTCCACCTGTGGATTCTATCAATTGGGCATGAAGCATCAGCACCTGTTTCTTCGTCAGAAGGATCATTTTGCCAATACCTCATACGCCTCTCTATTCTGTTCAGCCAGTCTTTTGGAGATATTCATTATATCTTCATCGGATGCATTGGAATCCTGCTCAGCTCTGCTGAAATCTATAACAAGATACCTTGGTACATTGTTCTTCAGAATAACAGCAGTTCCATGTTCATCAACTAATCTCGCTACTTTTGAAAAATTCTGGTTTGCTTCTGTAATGGAAACCATTGTATTTGTATCAATCTTCATAGTTAAGCATCTCCTGATGTTAGTATTTGAATATAGTATACGCAATTTATAGGATATATTCAACCTATTTCTCTATAATAGATATAACTATCAATACAAATCCTCTATATCAATATAATCTGAATCATTCCCATTAACGCAAAATAACTCACTGCGTAATTCTGCACAATGAGATTCACTATCTACTTCTATATAATCAGATTCATTGTAATCACCTGTTTTATAAACCAAACCTCAATATCCTGTTTTGGATTTTCCGAATTTTTCGGAGACACCACTTTGCATAGGTCATTATGGCCACGCAATCTGTATTTGTCAGGTTCAAATGAACCTCACATATTCAATATTTCCTCTATGGTGAAATCATGTTCCATAGAAACAGGTTCTCCCCAATTATCATCAACCTTATTCCTCACATTATCTGGAAATACCGATAAATCCAATAATTCACCTTGTTTATACTCACCATCATAATATCCTTCTACTGGCTTATATTTTAAAGATTTATTATATGCCACACATTCCTTATATAAGGCGACCACGGCAGCAGGATTGTTTATATATTTCTTTGCTCCATCACAATAAGCATTGTATCTTAGCTTAATTGCCCTTCTGTCAAGTTTCTCAACAAAATCTTCACATTCCACTGTATCAGCATATTTCCGTGCTTCAGCAATAACAGCATCCTTATCACAATATCTGCCATATGAATTATTCAGCTTTTGATATGTACCATTTGCCCTACGCTTTTTATGTCTGTAAACACATATAAGATGCATATTCTCTAATTGTTCCAAGTAATCATTGACGGTCTCTTTCCCATATCCCCATAATGAAGACATTTCATCTTGTGGCATATGCCATTCTTTGGTTTGATTATTAATTGTCCCAATTAACGAACAATAGAATGAGAACACATTAAAAGGTTTGTTCGCTCTTTCAAATATACTCTGCATTTCCCATTGCTCCAATACAATAAACTTTTTCTTATCAGAATTTACCTCTAATCCTTTACCAGAGAAAATGTAATTATCATTGTTCTGGTCTATAATCTCTATAATTCCTTTATCCATAAGTGAACATATCGCACCTTTAATCCCATCAATTATTGTGCGCTCTCTTTTATTTGATGTTTTCAAAAACTTGCCTGTCATCTCATATCCAATCAGGTTCACAGATGTACTCAGGTGATTATATTTCTTACTATACATTCCATTAAGTATCACTAATATAGCTGTTTCTTTATCGTTTGTATTTAGTTGTTTGTCCAAAAATAATTTCATATAAATAACATTCCTTTGCATAAATCAGATTAATTTCTTTGTTATCTTTCAGCATTTTCATACTGTATCAGTCTCACAGCATCAAAGTACCTTCTGTCTGCCATAAAAACATGAAATACTCGTCCATCTTTATCACCTACACCACAGCCAATAGGATGAATACCTTTCTTAAATAACATGTTGCATTCCTGTAAATCATAGTTATAAATTGGCTTAATATTTTTGTTACGCATAAAACAATTCCTTTCATAAAGTAAAATCAACCTAAGTTTCGTTTTGGGCAATCATTTGCCCTTTTTTCTATTTTCTCCTAGGACAAGTGGGCATCAATTTGCCCATTCCGATACTGCTACTAAAGGAGATACTTCTTACTACAAGAGATACATTCTTACCCCTAACGGGGAAAAGTTATAGCTTATTGTTTTGTCTGTATTTCTTCTCTATATTTCTTTTCTAACTGTCTGTATTGTTTGGTCAGCATAAAGATAATAAATGTATTTCCAGTCTTATCATGCGTACCACATCCAATAGGATGGACTCCCTGTTTAAACATCCAGTTACATTCATCTAAATCATAATTATAATAAATTCCCTTCATATCCATCTCTCCGTTGACTTAATATATCCACCGCTTTATTCTCTATTTCCTGTAATGATTTATCATTTAATGCTGGAATCCAATATGCTGTATCTGATTGCTTTGTATATGGAAAATCAAACGTATAATCGCCTATAGAGCAATCTAACATTCCACAATTCCTATGAATCGCTAAACTATTTAACTGGTCTACTGATTTTTTAATTGTTTTGTCTATACAGATTACATCATAATCAGTATCAGACATTCTTTCAGAACAAATAGAATCCTCATACGAATAATGTACTGTTTCTTCTGGCATACACTGAATCAATATCTCTAAATCAGCTTTATCTATCAAAGATAAATATGTAGGACATTTTTCTTGTAACAGTTCCACATCACGTAGTATATTCTTATTATCCTGTAATTCAAATTTAAACCGTTTCATAATTTCTGCTTCATACATAGCATCTGCCCTGTTAGGTTCTTTCCTGTTTGGATTCTCTGTTAGGAAATTTGTATATACTTTTTCATACCGATATCCATAATTGGATTCAGCATATAATCTGTTCCATGTAGGATTTTTAATTATTTCAAAGAATTCTAAATTCACATCTTCATCAATTTTGCCATTGTCATTAAACTCTGGCTGATACTTTGCAATCTCATACTGTTCATACATATATGCTTCTGTCCTGCTTCTAAATTCTGCATAATCAACATATGGAACTTGGTCATAGCAATAATCTCCTAAATGTCCATGTTCAAAATGTTGTCTTAATCTTTTGAATAAATCACCGCAACTGCCTATATAAATTATTTTCTCATCCTTATTGAGAAATCTGTAAACATATCCTTTCAAGCTACACCACCTTTTTGTTTTTTTGCATGATAAATAGGACTGCAAATAATTTGAAGTCCATAAATACTACTTCTCTTTTTAAAAGGACTGAACATTTCATTCAGCCCTTAATATTCAAATAGCATCGGTAAACTTTTCCGAAGCATCTAAATATTTTTTCAAATATTCATTTTTTATATAATGGAATTATTGTGTAGATACACACAATCGACACTGTTGATAGTTATTAGAATTTCTTGAATTTCAGTTTTACAGATTATTTTGCTGGTTCTGTAATAGCAATTATTTCGCTCACAACCAAATGGTTGTCTCCTATATTTTCAACCACCACGAAATCGTGGGCGTTAAAATTTTACTTCACACTTTTGCGGAGCCAGATTTCACGGTCAATTTTTCGACCATACAACAGCGGTTCTATACTACTTATTTTCATTATTTTTCACTGGACACCATTTAGGGCTTCTCTTCGGCAACTCATTAACACCCAATTTCCCCATATCGTCAATTCTGTCTTCATAGTCACAATAATAGATCCTGTTACTGTAATCATACATTTTCATAAATTTACATTCAGCGCAATTTTGCGTCCTGTTATTCACTTCCATATGTATTTAATCTTCTCTCTCCATACCATCAATCTTGTTAATCAACGTCTCACTTGCGTAGAACTTCATCTTCCTATGTTCCGGTACAATACATTCTTTCCCACTTAAAGGTACTCTGCCCTTTCTCTCTTTAGTTGTCTTCATTTCAAACCTGCCAAATCCTGATATCATTACTTTTTCATCTTCACTCATACAATTCATGAGCGTTTCAACAAATAAATCAAATCCTAATCTGGCGGCTTTCTTTGTGATACCGCCTGCTTCTGCCATCCTGTCTATAAATTCTTTCTTCAACACTGCCATTAAACTGCCCCTTTCTTAATTCCTTACTGATATCCCCCTACTTTTCAAATATTCAACCGCCAGTTTTAAAAGTTCTCCATTCTCCACAGTTTCTTTCATGGTATCATCCCATACATGGGGGGTATTTCTGCCTGTGTCAAGTCCTCCATGTTTCCCCCGGTTCGCCCATGCTGCCACCTGCCTGCCACTGGCATTATAGTAATTGTTCATGGAATCCATATCAATATAAACAGATGCAGCCACTTTATTACCTTTTACTTTGGCCCCTACTTTCACCGCTGACCGGAGGAAGTCATATTGCCGTCTGTATGATTTTGGATCATAGCTGTTGTAATACTCCTGTAGAAAATAATTCAATGTCTCATATACTCTTTCTGCTAATTCATCTACCATTCCCAACATTACAGGCTGTAATGCTTTTGAAAGTTCATTCATGTTTCTTATGTGTTTTGCCATGCTTTCTTTTCCTTTCCGGTGCTTCAATCACCATAATATTTTTTGCGTTGTAATCGCTCCTGTCATTCTGGAACGGCTTGAAGGATACATAATAACCATCGTCAATGTATTCTCCATTTAATTTTGTGTGATGGACAAAGTACATGTTGCCATCCTCTCCCCGGATAAATCCAAACTTCCTGTCATGCAGGTATCTTGTGACTTTACCGTACAATGTTTTCAGTCCTCCTTCATGGTTATGATTTGTTGCCGCCTATGAAATTGCTGTTTTAAGTTATGTGGGATCGTGATGTGAGTTGCATTTAGAATGCCCTCTGTAAAGCCGTGTGAGGCTCATACAGGCGGTTTATGAATGATTGTGTGATTCTTTGGATTAGCTATTCAGGCACCAAAATAAGCCCATTATCAATCATATAAAACAACTGATAATGGACTTATGCATGTGTCCAAATATTCAATTGCGATGTACAGAATTTCTCCTTCCTTACACAAATTGTTGTTTTGTACTCTGATTTGATTACCAGGTAATCAAAGGTAATCAACCTCAAATCGAAAAAATGCCGTATTTACGGGAAAAACTAGCACTGTGTCGAGGGTTCAAATCCCCCTCTCGCTATTATTTATTAAACCAGTAGATACAGGAAAGTTTATTTCTTGTATCTATTGTTTTTTTTGTATAAAACTTATTATACTGTCAGTCCATTGGCTGATAATTTTCAGTCGAAAATTGGTTCCCGCGGACTATATGTCCAAGACTTGAAAAACATAAAAACTCATGTTAAAATATTTTCGGTAAAATTTCTAAAGAATTATTCTATTTTACAGGGGGGTCTTATGAAATTTCTTGTAAATCAAAAACTCGCTACACGTATCAGTATTATCACTACAGTAATTACATTCACAGGCATGTTGCTGCTCTGGTTGATTGTGTCCGGCCGGATTGCTTCTATGGTAAAAAATAATATCACAAACCAGATGATTGACGCCGTGGAATCCAGAGCTGCCATTATCAACGACTATGTTGCTTCCGCGGAAGAATACATGACAGCTTTTGCTCTTGGCAGCGAAGTCCGTGAGCTCCTTACAGATCCTGAAGATCCTGCCCTGCTGCAAAAGGCACAGCAGTATACGGAGGATTTTGCGGCAGTCAAAGGCATTTTTGAAGGATTATATATCAGCACTCCCGATACCTATGTGCTGACCCATACTTCACAGGAAGCAATCGGAATCACCACGCGGAGCGGAGAATCCTTAGAGGAGTTCCGCAATACAATACTTGCCCAGCCCAAGTTGACCAATCTGGGAATCATGAAATCTCCGGGAACCGGAAGCATGATTCTTTCCATGTACTATCCGCTTTTTGACAACCAGAAGTGCATTGGCTATGTAGGCGCCGGTGTTTATGCCAGCCGTTTAATGGATTCCTTGCTAAATTTAAATATTGAGGGTCTGCCTAAAAGCGAGTACGTATTTTTGAATGTGGATACCGGTATGTACCTGTATCATCAGGATGAATCCATGCTTAATACAGAAACAACCGACATTGGTTATCAGGAAATCCTCCGAAGGATCAAAGCAGACGGGAACACACAGGCAGGTACTCACTCTTACCAGGATGAAAACGGTACAACCCAACTGGTCGTATACAAATATCTGAAAGACCGCAACTGGGTCTTTATGGTCCGCGATGACGCTGCAGAAGTCTATGGTGAAGTGACAGAAGTGCGCATTACCGTCGGCGTCTTATGTGCAGTTGTCGCAGCCTTTATCATACTTGTCACACTTCTCATCCTGTACCGGGAAGGCAAAGAACTGATGGTTATGGAAAGAGCCATCCGCCGTCTTGGGAACTTGGAACTTGCTGCTGACCGGGAGCTGGAACCTTTTTACGGAAGAAAAGATGAAATTGGCATGATTGCCCAGACAATCCATCATCTTTGTGACATTCTTCGTAAAACAATTGAGGATATCGGACGCATCCTTGGCGAAATGGCAGACGGAAATATTGCCGTGGATGTCGTAAAAAATGAATCCTATTATATAGGAGACTTTAAAGTTCTGGCAGAAAACCTGAAAAGTATCCGCAGTAACCTGACAGATGTTATGAGTCATATTACAGATATTGCCAGCCAGGTAGACAGCGGCGCCAACTATGTATCCGCAGGCGCGCAGGCTTTATCCCGGGGAACCATACAGCAGAAGGATTCCATCAACAGCCTTGTAGCCAATATTACCGACATTACCGCGCAAATCCAAAGCAGTACCCAGCGCTGCCAAAATGCCAGCGATTTGGTTGAAAAAGCCACTGGTTATGCAGCGGAAGCCGATACAAAAATGGAGCAGTTGGTAACAGCCACAAGGAATATCGACCAGTCCTCTGCCCAGATCGTGAGTATTATAAAGACAATTGAAGATATTGCTTTCCAGACAAATATTCTGGCTTTGAACGCCTCCGTTGAGGCAGCCCGTGCAGGCGATGCAGGAAAAGGCTTTGCAGTGGTTGCACACGAGGTTGACAGCCTTGCATCCAGATCTGCGGAAGCAGCGAGAAACACAAATGCATTGATCACCCGTTCGCTTCATGATGTAAAAACAGGCACGGAATCCACTACACTTGCTATTTCTGCCATGCAGGTTATTAACGAATGTATCCAGTCTATCAAAGCGCTGATGGATGAAATTGCACTTGCCAGCAGCCAGCAGGCGGAAATGATCGTCTCTGTGGAAAACAGCATCAAAGAGGTTTCCAAAGTTATCCAGGCAAACTCCGACGCTGCCGAGGAAAGCGCTGCTGTCTCCAATGAATTATCCAGTCAGTCAAGGACGCTGAACCATCTGATTGGACAGTTCCGTATCCGGTAAATCCTATAACAAATGCCTCGGCCCTTTTTGGGGGGAGGCGCTTGCTATAAAAGAGGCTGCCAGTTAGGGCGGCACTCCTAAAACAGAAAAAGAAATGTTTACGAAAAACGGTGTAGCTTGCGTGCTATGCCGTTTTTGTTACAATAAGCTGTCTCGCAGAGCGTGGCAGCGTTTGTTACAATAAGCCGATTCGCGAAGCGTGTCGGCGTTTGTTGTGCTGGTCATGCAACAAAGACGCGTCGATGTACCCGTCATTTTAAAAACTGCTGAAGAAAATGAAGATATTTTACAAGACTTTCTGATGTTCTGGCAGTACAATATGTGCGAAAGGAGTGAAAACGAATGAAGAAAGAAACACGAGCGGTAGTTTATGATGATGAATTAAGGATTGAAGCCTACCGTTTTAAGGGAATTGTACAGCCATTCCCCAATCATTTTCATGCGTATTATGTGATTGGGTTCATAGAGGACGGGCAGCGTGTTTTATCCTGTAAAAATAAGGAGTACACCATAGAAAAAGGGAATATGATACTTTTTAATCCGGGTGATAATCATGCGTGTGTCCAAAGTGGTGACGGCACCTTTGATTATCGATGTTTTAATATTTCCGAAAGCATCATGCTTGACTTAGCGGAAGAAGTAACAGGAAAAAGGGAACTTCCCGTTTTTTCAAAAAATGTCATTTGTGACGAAGAAATTACTTGTTATCTGCGCCCGCTTCACGAAATGGTTATGAACGGCACTTCTGATTTTGGAAAAGAAGAAAGCCTTTTGTTCCTCATCTCTGCTCTGATACAAAGTTACGGACAGTCCTTTGAAAGCTGCGTGCCGGAATGCCGGCAGGAAATTGAAAAAGCCTGTGAATTTATCCGCCAGCATTTGCATGAACGAATCGATTTAGACCAGATATGCCGTTATGCCGGATTAAGTAAATCTACCCTGTTGCGTGCCTTTACAAAATCAAAAGGGATTACGCCTTACCGCTATTTAGAAACAATTCGTATCAATGAGGCAAAAGCTCTTTTGGAAAAAGGGATGCAGCCCATAGACGCCGCCATGCAGACAGGATTTTCAGACCAAAGCCATTTCACAAATTATTTTAACCGCTTTATCGGGCTTGCCCCCGGCGTTTATCGTGAAATATTCTTTGGCAAGGATAAGAACAGGGAGTGATGGTATGGAGAACAGAAAAACACTTGGACATTTAGCGGCACTATTAACGATTGTGATTTGGGGAACGACTTTTATTTCAACAAAAATTCTGTTAGTGGATTTTCAGCCTGTGGAAATTCTCTTTTTCCGCTTTGTCATGGGCTTTTTGGTTTTATTGGCAGCATACCCACATATATTAAAGACCGCAGACTATAAGCAGGAATTGACCTTTGCTCTTGCAGGACTGTGCGGAATAGCCTGTATTACCTGTTGGAAAATATCGCCTTGACTTTTACATTAGCGTCCAACGTGGGCGTGATCATATCCATTGCCCCGTTCTTTACGGCAATACTGGCGCATTTTGCTATGAAGTCCGAGGAAAAATTACGCTCACAATTCTTTATCGGATTTGTTATTGCAATGGCAGGTATTATCTTAATCAGTTTTAATGGACGGGAATTAGCGCTTAATCCTTTTGGAGATTTGCTTGCGGTCGCTGCTTCTCTTGTTTGGGCTTGTTATTCCATATTGATAAGGAAAATCAGCAGCTTCGGCTATCCTGTCATACTTTCTACACGGAGGACATTTTTTTATGGGATTTTATTTATGATACCGGCACTGTTCATTTTTGATTTTCAACCGGATCTATCCCGGTTCACAAATATAACATACCTGTTCAATATCCTGTATTTAGGGTTAGGGGCTTCTGCCCTGTGCTTTGTCACATGGAATTTTGCTGTGAAAGAATTAGGCGCGGTAAAAACCAGCGTATATATTTATATGGTTCCTGTAATAACAGTTATAACCTCTGTTTTGATTTTATATGAGCAGTTGACTTTATTAGCAGGAGCAGGAACGATTTTGACTTTGATAGGATTATTCCTGTCAGAATATAAGGCGGAAAGGAAAATCCATAAATACATTCAAAGCTAGAGCGTGTTTGAAAATTGCTTTCTGTCAGATGTGCGTCACAGTTTGTGGGAGGCTAAGAGCATGAATGCTCTGCCAAATGAAGGGCGCATATCGGGCTATGTAACCTGAATTTGGCACAAATATCACGCAAAATGGGGCGTGCAGATGACAGGAACGATTTTTCAAACACGCTCTGGCACGGGCGTGAACCATACAGCCCCAAAATCCAATTCCTGACTGATTTCCCTCATATCAATAATGAGATGTAAAAAACAAACACTGTGATAGCTTAAATCACACCATAGATACTCTACCTGCCCCCACGTCCTCCCGCCAGTTTCCGGTACCGGTTAATACATGCCAGTATTTCCTGTTTCCTGGGTCTTGCCAGTGAGGAAGACACATCTCCCCTTTCAAACAGGCTTTCCAGCCCGTCCTTATCTATCTGCATTTCTATCATTTCACTGATTTTCTTTAAATCCTTCCTGCCGTCCATCAGTTTCAGCTCTGCAAATTTCAATATCCATGCAAGGGCCGCCGTCTGCTCCTGGTCTTTTAGCTGTTCCAGATAACGAAGCTCCACACTTTCCTTTGACAGCAAAAGCTCGCTGGTTCCCATAGTCTTGATTTTGATCCTGTCATCTTTCCTAAGGGCCATGTCCGGCCAGGGACATCTTTTGTCAATAAAGGCAGGAAAGCTTTCTTCTTCCCCGCTCATGGCAGGATAAGCCTTTGCCGCCTCTTTTGCCTTTTCCGTAATGTCATAAGGCACATATTCTTTCATCTGTATCACTGTATCCGCCACGTGGAAATAGGAGCCTGAGCTTCCTGCCACAATAATGGATGAAATGCCCAGGTCTGTGTACAAACTGTTCACCCGGCATATAAAAGGGGTGATGGGCTCCTCTCCTGCTGAAATCACCTCCTGCATAAGCTGGTCGCGAATCATGAAGTTGGTAGCGGAGGTGTCCTCGTCGATAAGAAACAGGGAACTTCCCGCTTCCACGCCTTCCATCAGATTGGCGGCCTGTGAAGTGCTTCCACTGGCATCCTCTGTAGAAAAATGGGCTGTGTCCTTTTTGTTGGGAAGATTCTTTATAAAAGGGGAAATATCCACGCCGGAAATACTGCGCCCGTCCTCCGCCCGGAGTTTGACTGCAGACTTGTCGGTAATCACCAGCTCCCGGCCGTCCCCCCTGATATGGTTGTACACGCCGTTCTGCAATGCCTGCAGAATAGTGGATTTTCCGTGATAGCCGCCGCCCACAAAAAGGGTGATGCCTCTGGGAATACCCATACCGGTCACAGGCCCCATATTGGGAAGCTCCATTGTCACCTTAAGGGAATCCGGGGTCTGGAAAGGCACTGCTCCCTTCATGGGCTTTTCGGATATGCCGCTTTCCCTTGGAAGTATGGCGCCGTCCGCAATAAAAGCGCAAAGGCCAAGCCCGTGCAGACGCTCCCGGATATACTGCTGGTCCTGGCAAAGGCAGACTGCCTGCTTTAATTTGTTCTGGTCTATCTTTGCATAATATAAGCTCTTTCTGACACACACGGGCAGGATATCAAAAAGCATTTTTTCCAGCTCCCTTGCATTAATGGTTCTGCCGTTGGCCGGAAATCCCGCTTCAAACCGCAGGGTGATATTTCCGTTCTCTATCTTAAGCGCCGTCCGCTCAAGCACCTGCTGGCCGCAGCGTGATACACCAAGCAGTCCGCTTTTGCCTGAACCTTTTGCCTGGAAACTGCCGCCGCTTACCTCCCGGCCAAAGAGTCTGGTCAGATGATCCTGTACGGTTATGCGCTTTTCCCTGGTGTCGTAAAATTCCGGGGGAAAGCCTGCGTTTTCCGCTTTCACCCACACGGAAAGCCTGGACGGCGCCGCAAAAGGATCTCCCTGCACATGGTCGATGGAAAGCACGTAATCCTTAAAATCATACCGCCCCCGCAGTTCCTTATAAGCAGGGTAGCTTCTGTGGTCTATCTGGTTCAATTTATTCCTTAATTCCATTGCTGTACGCGTATTTCCTGTATTCATATTCCCTACATTCTTTCCGGCGCGGTAAAGCCAAGAAGGTCAATACATGTTTCAAGGATATCCCTTGTCAGTAAAAGAAGGGCCACCCAGCCGGACTTTATCTCCTCATCTTCCTGCGCAACAATTTTAGTTTCATGATAAAAACGGTTAAAAGCATTGGCGAGCTCATAAATATAAGCGCAGACCTTGTGAGGGGCCGTCTCTTTATAGGCAGTCTCCATCATCCCGTTAAATCCTGCCAGATTCAGCATCAGCGCCTTTTCAGCGCCGCTTTGGGCCTCCTTAAGCAGTCCCCTTTCCCCACTGCCGCCCTGCTCTTTTATCTTGTTTAAAATGGATTTGATTCTCACTATGGTATACAGAATATAAGGGCCTGTATCCCCCTCAAAAGAGGTGAACTTGTCCACGTCAAAAATGTAATCCTTCGACGCCTGGTTAGACAAATCTCCGTATTTAATGGCAGACAAGGCCACTACCCGGGCTGTCTGGCGGGCTTCCTCTTCATCCACCTGCCGGTTGTCTGTAATCTTCCGGTACATCTCGTCATTGATTTCCTTCACCAGCATTTCCAGACGCATGACACCGCCCTCTCTGGTCTTAAAAGGCTTACCGTCTTTTCCGTTCATGGTCCCGAAACCGATATGAAGAAGATCCGTTTCCGGCTTCACCAGCTTTGTCTTCCTTGCGCAGCGGAATATCTGTTCAAAGTACAAATCCTGACGTTTATCCGTCACGTAAATCATCCTGTCGGGCTGGAAGTACTCCATCCTGTCCATTATCGTGGCAAGATCCGTGGTATTGTAAAGGGATGCGCCGTCCGACTTTAAAACCATACAGGGCGGTATTTCCTTTGTATCCGTATCTTCCTTTACGTCTACCACTAAAGCGCCGTCACTGATATAGGCATAGCCTTCCTTTTTCAGATAGTCCACCATGCCCGGTATCAGTTCCTGCACATCGGACTCTCCCTTCCAGAGATCGAAATCCACCAGCAGGTTTTCATAATTTTTCTTTAAATCCGCAACAGATACCTGCATAATGTGATTCCACAGCGCCCGGTATCCCCGTATCCCGCTCTGCAGTTTAAAAGTGGCTTCCATGGCACGCTCTTTATATGCAGCGTCTTCTTTGGACTTAGCGCTGGCAGTAGGATAGATTTCCTCCAGCTCCGAAATGGTAAAAGGCGCCTCCCCGGGATAATCCCCTTCATAATCCTCCTGAAAATACACAAGGGACGGCTGGCGCTCCTCCAATTCCGTGATGATCAGCCCCATCTGCAGCCCCCAGTCGCCCAAATGGATATCCCCCAGCACATCATGTCCGGCATACCGGGCAATCCGCTTAATACTCTCGCCGATGATGGCCGGACGCAGGTGTCCTACATGGAGAGGCTTTGCCACATTAGGGCCGCCGTAATCCACTATAATTTTGCAGGGATTCTCCGGCATATCCATGCCGAATTTCTCCCAGGCCCGCATCCCGTTCAGGTATTCAGCCACAAACCCTTCCTGCACCTTTAAATTAAGGAAACCGGGATTTACCGCTTCCACGCTGGCAAATACTTTACTGCCGCCCAGCTTCTCTGCCACATCCTGGGCAATCATAATAGGTGCTTTTTTGTAAACCTTAGCTCCCGCCATTGCACCGTTACACTGATATTCACAAAGATCCGGCCTGTTAGATAAAGTCACCTTCCCAAGTTCCCTGTCGTAGCCTGCCGTCTCAAAAGCATCCTTCATTTCCTCTGAAATCAAATCCAGAAACTTCTTCATTTCCTGTCTCCTCCGTATGAAATTCTCAACAACTATTGTACATTATAATATAACGCCAAGGCAAGTAAATTTCAAACCCAAATACGCTGATCATAAGATCAGGTTACTTTACTGTTAAGACCAGGCGTCCCTGAAACTGGTCTGTGTAAGTGTCTTTAATTTGTTCCTTATTTCCGGGTACACCTGCTGCACAAAGTTTATGTATTCATCACTGACAATCTCTCCGTGAATGCCTCTGTTTGCAATCCCCACGACCTCTGTGATCAAACCGGCCGTCATCCCGTCAAGTATTTGATGCCTTGCTAAAGCCCTTGTCATATATAGCAATCCCATTCTGCGCCTGTCTTCATCCTTTCCCAACGGCCCATACAACTGGTTTATAGCCTTTTCAATTTCCAGCCGCACTGTAAACAGGTAGACAGCCTTATCCTGGGGCATTTCATCCCTGTCCATGCTCCCCGGGCTGTCCTCTTTCTTATTCATACTGCGGACAAGCCGCAGCAGTTCTTCCAGTTTTTCCTCCGAAGGCAGGGCCGGACTTCCTATCTGGATGTGATTCGCAACACTGTTTGTTATCGTTAGTTCCTCAATCTGCTGTTCCATGTCGCTGATATTATCTTTTATCTCCCGGTTGGCCAAGTCAACTGCCTTTTTTATCTTCACTCCAAGCAGCTCCATTTCCGAAAAAAGCGGCAAAAGAAGCAGGGCGATCCAGATAAGAAAAACGAGGTTTCTTACATTCAATGTCTTTAACTGATACAATTCATATCTGTAGTAGAACACATAAGCCGAGCTTATCAGCAGAAGGAAACAATACCAGATGTTCTTCTTTATTTTATCTAACAAAAATTTACGTCCCTTTTCCAAAAAATGTCCTGTCACCCGTTGTTTTCCTCCTTCATCTAATCCCAATACCGCCTCGTGCATGAACCAGTATCATAAAATTAAGTTTATCAAGAATTTATGTATCTTTCTACAAAAATATTAAAAATTATATATAATCAAACACTGCCGCGCTGCTTAGGACAGCTTATTGTAAAACACTCCTGCTGCCGGCACCATTATTGTACCAACAGCAGGAGTGCTTTTTGTTTAACCAAACATTAAGTATTCTTATGGATTTTTCATTTCCTGCCAACAATCAATCTCTATTGAAAACCTGTGTAATATCTCTCCAGGCTGCCGAGACCCCGTCGATCACTGTAGATGCCTTTTCAATCCATCCCAGAAACAAGTCAAGACCCTGTACACAAAAATCCGTCAGACCCGAGACGGATTCAAAGCCTCTGTTATAAGACACCATACTGCGAAACTGGCGCAGTCCTGCTTCTGCTTCAATTACCTTCACCTGTATTTCACCATATCCACACTTGTCAACAGCATCTTCCATTATTTCTTCTGCCATCTCCGGTTCATCCATAGCTGTATAAACTTCCGCCAGTCCAAGATATGCCTCATAATTTTTGTCATCAATACTTATGATATGTTCAAAGGTCACTTCGGCCTGTTCATAATCCATTTCCGAAAGGTATTTATATCCCAGATCCAACTGTTCGGAATGTTTGTCCCCGGACACTTTACCGTAGGCATACATATTGACAAATCCAAAAGTAATCACCAGTATGATTCCGCCTGCCATTAATCTTTTGATTTTTCTATTCATTCCCCGTGCCATCCCATTTTTCCAAAGTCCTGCATGCCTTAATCAGAACAACCGTTATATTGTCCCTCTCTCCCCGTTTTTTCACCAATGACACTGCATTTGTGATGCACCTTTTTATGGATGCGCGGTTCACTAATAACTCCGGTCCTAAAAGCTTCTTTATTTCCCCATCTTCCAGTTCATGGACGAAACCGTCCGTGCAAAGCATAAATACATCTTCTCCTTTGACATTTCCGCTTCCAAATTCAATCTGTAGTTTTTCAGATTCACCAACACACTGCAAAATTACATTACGGCGCTTATCATATTTTGCCGCTGCCTGTGAAAGACGTCCTGCCCTGATTTCCCTTGCAATCAGACTCTGATCTTCTGTCAACTGCCGCAATTCATGGTTAATGCAGTAAGCCCTGCTGTCCCCAATCTGCGCCGTGATATATCTCTGATTGATGATCACCAGCAAAGTCAGTGTTGTTCCTGTATGAATTCCTTTATCCTGCGCATATTCGCAAAGAAGACGGTTCTGTTTCTGAATACACTGCTCTATTTCTTCGTGCAGATAATCCATGAGCTGTTCCTGATTTTTCCCCCGGATGTTTCTGCTAATTGTATAGTCAAACCAGTTATTTAGAAACTGAATGGTACTCCTGCTTGCATAACCACCTTCCTGCATACCGCCTACGCCGTCACATACGGCTGCCAGAACCAGGGAATGGCCGTCTATTGTCATCGTCCTTACACAGCATGCGTCCTGATTTTCCCGGCGGCAGGTTCCTATATCCGAATTCATGTCTGAAATGAAATGCAGACCGTAAGCAGGCGCCGGCTGTTTCAGAGTACGTTCGTCCTTGATCTGTATTGTTTTCTCTTTCATATTCTGCTCCAACCCAGACTATATAGGCATAAATTCGACACTAAATTCTACCGCTCCAAGCCTGACTATACTTCCAGATATGATTTCCCTTTCACTGGTTATCAATGTGTTTTCTAAATAGGTATGGTTAACGGAATTCATATCCCGGATAAAAAACCGGTTGTTTTTTATGTAAAATTCGCAGTGCTGCCCGGAAACTGTCTGATCATAATCCACTGGTATCTGAACCATGTCAATATTTCTCCCGACTATCACATGGCCGTCCATTGGATATCGGAAAATCCTTTCAGGATTTGCCCTATCCCGCAG
>Ga0224740_10193_pt1 | contig 16497 bp, 20 predicted proteins | sample LIM_E_Water_Bulk_FD_161634 | JGI IMG/M metagenome (GOLD analysis project Ga0224740, IMG submission 161634) | Enriched cells from gastrointestinal tract of the lab mouse from Pacific Northwest National Laboratory (PNNL), Richland, Washington... | ecosystem: Host-associated > Mammals > Digestive...
GGAAAAAAGACTTGACTAAATAGGGAGGCATATCTATGAAAGTTTCAGGTAATGATGGAATTAGCACAGTCGTTACAGGCAGTGTGGGTTATACTAATTCGCCACAAAATGCTGCTTCTAAAGATGTAAAAAAAGGGGAACCGATAAAAATTGATATTTCTAAAGAGGGCAGGGAGCAGTATAGGAAAAGTTTATCTGCCCACAATCAGGAAAAAATGGACTTGGGATCAGTGAAAGCACAGAAAAATATCATAAAGCATTTAAGCATGGATTCTGATTTTGAGTCGAAGTTCCATAAAGAAGCTGAAATGATGTCGGCGGCAGCAAAAGAAAAAGGTACAACAATGAGTATTCAGGGCAAGGCGGAGAACTATTTCAGTACATATGCAAAAATGTATGATGAAATAGTTCAGGGATATGAAGCCGGAACCAGAGAGACTTATGTTTCTGAGGAAGGTGGGTATAGAAAGCTGACAAAAGAGGAGGAGCTTTCTGCACTGGATAAGGCTTTCGGAAAAATTGCAGGAGATTTTGAGAAACGGGAAACAGTAAACCAAAATGCCCGTAATATAATAGAAGAGGGCTTTAAAAAGTTTGCACCTTATAGGAAAGCGAAGGCTGGCAGCACAACGACAGTCGCTGAGAAAGAAATAAAAGCTGACAGTACTGTGGCGGCCACGGAACAGGAAAGCAAAGAAACAACCAGTAATGTCATTGAGGGTATCAGCAAAAAGATGATTAACGCTGCTGATCTTTTCAAGGCAGGATATGGCAAGAGTGATCTAGCAACACTTTTGGCAGGGATTAAGGTGTTTGGATAATCAGCTATAAATATTTTGCAGTCACATATGTTAGAGATTTAAGGAGGTATTTGCTCATGAAAAAATTAATTTCTTTTATTACATGTATTGCTATGTGTATGATGCTTGTTATGCCTGTATCAGCGGCAGAGATAGCACCAAAGGATGAAACTGTTACAATGACAGATGAATCTGTTGCATCGGTATATTCTACGAATTATTTCAGGAAAATTACATCGAAGTTAAATTCTGTTTATGGTAATCCATCAACAGTTGCAACCCTTTCATCTGGATCTGTAACTGGAGCTAATCCGAGCATTACATCTGTGACGGTATATTCACGTGTAAGTACAGGAAGCGATCCATTTTATGTTTTTGTTGAAGATCCCTATGGAAATTGGGATTATGATATAGTGAGTGCAAGCGGCACAAGCACTTTTTCATCTTTTAATGGATATGATCCCTCTGGAAGTTGGAAAGTATGGATTGTGACTATGGGAGATGTTTCAACAGCTACATTAACATTAACTGTGAATTATCATTATTAATATAAAGGGCAATGTGACTGCAATTTATTTAAAAAAAGGAGATTGGTGTATGAATGTCAATGGAAATAGTACGAGATGGTTTTTGCAAAGTTCAATGAGCAAATTTTTTTCACAAAAAAATTTAAACAAAAGTGATATATCAGGTCAAACAGCAACCAATCCAAACAGCGGTGTTAAGTATAAACATAGCTATTTGTATTACAATGAAAATGGTGTTCCTTGTTTTTCAAAGGAACAGGCTGAAAGATGCCTTAAAGGAAGAACAGATTGTCGTAATATCGTATCTGTATCAGAGCAGGTAAAGGCAGATTTAGCGGAGGTAGTTAAACAGGATTTTGTTAGTACTAACGGATGGGGAATACCAGAAGGAAGTAAAAGACATGATGTGGTTAATAATTATTTGAGTACACTTCCAGCTAAACAGTGTGCCTCTGCATCATGGACGTTGATAAAAATGGCAGGAGATTATGCTGAAAGATTACAAGCATTAGTAAGAGAAAATAATCCGGGATGGAAACCGGGTGATGCCTTTGATACAAATATTTTGGATCAGCTTGATGGTACTCTCGGAGGTGTGGATTTTAAAGTATAGATATTATAAGTCAAGGAGGATAATAATATGGCAATGGAAGTTATGAATAGTTATGGCAGTTATGCTACGCAGTATATGGCAGGTAATAGCAAGGCGAGTGGCACAAAGAAAAAAGATACAGAACAGGCAACGGAAACGGCGAATAGTAGCAAGTCAAAAAGTACAGCGGATTATATGAATGAACTGGCAAAGCTTGTTCCAAGCGTCGAGTGTAAGATTGGAAATACATTTTCATCAGCAAAAAGCGGTAAAACTTTGACAATCAATCCATTACTTTTGGAGAAGATGCAGAATGATCCAGAGAAAGAAAAAGAAATGAAAGAACTGATTAAAGGTGTTGAATCAGCCGTCAATATGCTGGACAGTGTAATGAATGCCAGTGGATGGAGTGTTGTATTCAAGCATGATTATATAGACGAAAACGGAAAATATCGTCAAATTGCACTTGTCAGAAATGATTTTATGCTGAACATGAGCGACAAGCTCCGGGAAGAAAGACGGAAAAATTCTGAAAAGTTGATTGAAAAGACAAAGGAAAAGGCGGTAGAAAAGAAAAAAGAATTAGAGGATGCATTGGAAGAAAAGCGGACTATAAAGGAAGATAAAAAAACAACTCCAGACAAGGTAGAGCAGTTTTTGGATGAAAAGATTACTGACTCAAAAGATAACACAGTTTTACTGAACGAAGAAGATATTAAGACAATTATTGAAATTGCAAAGGATAATAATATGGAGCAGACCAATGTAAAGGATCAGATGCAAGTTGGTTCTAATCTGGATTTGAAAATATAGTCTAATTATATTGAGGAGAATGGTTTTATTTACTAAAAAGCAAGATACTGAAATCGCTTAATGAAACTATAAGGTTTTCTTGCAGTGTAAACTAATAAGAAAAATTCTTATAGAATGAACTATGAAGGAGGTGAAACGAATGAAAAGATTAGGCAAAAAGGTTGTAGCACATGAGAATACTTTATCTGCATTTTGTGTTTCATGTTACTGTCTTCCGATCACTTGTAAATGTAGCAGCACAAGCCATGATCCGACAGGAACTACATTTCAGTCTACTCAGACTTCGCAGATAAAAAGCCCGTCTGTACCGTTCTTATTGTAGTCATGCCGTGATGTAATCAGGCTATGATGTATGGAAAGGGGGTTAGACTGCTAATATGTATGCAGTCTAACTTCTTTTCAAATGGAGGTTAAAATGAAAATTAAAAAACCATTTATATTTGTTTTCAAATTATATGTCAAATTTTATTTATATGATGTGAATACTAGAATGATAGTTGGAATAAGCAAGGATTTATATGAATTGTTAAAAAATTTGGACGAGGTAGATTATGTAAAGATTCCAAATAATTTAGAGAATGAGGTAAATAAGCTTCTGAAATATGATATTTTTAGCGAAACAAATTATGATTATGAAATAAAGTATCATCAGAGTGAATATATAGAGGATATACTTAAAAATAGTATGAAAACGATCACTTTGCAAGTTACTCAAAATTGTAACTTACGTTGTAAGTATTGTGTCTATTCTGGAAGCTACGAAAATAGAGTACATAGTAATAAAAGGATGAGTTTTGAAACAGCTCAAAAGGCGATTGATTTTTTACATAAACATAGTAGTTTGTCTGCTGCTATTAGTGTGGGGTTTTATGGCGGTGAACCACTTCTTGAAATGGAACTTCTGAAAAAATGTGTGGATTATGCCAAGAAAATATTTGATGGTAAGGATTTAAGTTTTACTATAACGACTAATGCTACGTTGTTAACAGAAGAAGTGATGGATTTTTTTGTAGTAAATAATTTTTATGTGACAATAAGTTTTGATGGACCGCAAAAAATACAGGATAAAAACAGGGTTATGGCAGATGGAAAACAAGGTTCTTTTAACGTTGTCATGAAAAATGTAGAGTATTTTTTGAAAAAATATCCTGACTTTACAGAACATATCAGTTTTAATGCTGTCTTAGATCCAACAAATGATTTTAATTGTTCAAATGAATTTTTTATGAATTATGAATCTCTTAAAAAGAATAATGCTAGAGGGGTATTAATCAGCACAGAAGGATTAAAAAATGATTTGAAACAGGATGAATCTTTTAAGATAGCATACAGTTATGAAATGTTTAAAAATTTTCTATGGAGTTGCGGAAAATTAGATGATGTAGGTAGTAAACTGACAATAGCCTATATTGAGCAGGTAGAGCAAATGGTAGGAAAAAGAACAATAGGATTGGAAAAAAATAAAAAATATTCACATCCGGGAGGACCTTGCTTAATTGGGGTACATAAGTTTTTTGTTAATGCAGATGGTTATTTCTATCCTTGTGAGAGGGTTGATGAGAGTATAGAATGTACTAGGATAGGAAATTTGGATGATGGTCTGGATATTGAAAAGATTAAAATGTTGTTGAATATTGGGAAATTAACAGAAAATGAATGTAAAAAATGTTGGGCATTCCAATTTTGTACACAGTGCTTACGCTCGGCTGTTGATGGGGATCATTTGTCAAAGAATAAGAGATTAAGTAAATGCAACAGTTCAAGATATACAGCAGAGCAGTCATTAAAGGATTATATTGTATTAAAAGAGTGTGGTTCAACATTTGGAAAAAGGATAAAGGGGGAGTAAACACATGAGAAATGAAAAGATAGCTGTATTTCCAGTTGATGAGGACTTTCTTTCGCTTCCGGATAATCAGAATATTGAACTGGGAAAAGAATGCTATAAAATTTCATATTACATAACCTTAGCAGGATGGAATGTTGATGGCGTGGAAAGACAATTACATACCTTAGATGAATTTGATTTTAAAAATATTAGTACGCTTGTGTTGATTAACTCGTTTAGAAAACTGGAAGATGATGTGATTCAAAGAATTGTCAATGTGGCTGCACGAAATGAGATAAAGATCGTCTGTGCAAGGGACGATTGGGATGTTAATTATGAGGTGTTAAAAAAAGCGTGCAAAGAAGGAATTGTAGAAATTGAAATTGTTTGCGATGAAATAGCTTTCGTTGATAGTAAGGTAATAAACAATATAGATATTCCTATTATTACAATTTCTGGTATAGGTCCATATGTGGGGAAATTTCAGGTAGGGTTATATCTAAGAAGCTCGTTTGAAAATGCAGGGTATAAAGTATTATATATAAGTTCACGTAGAGAGGGGAAATTATTTGGCACTTATATTTTCCCAGAATATATGTATAATAAAAATTTGGATTTTACGGCAAAAGTATTTGAATTTAATGGTTATGTAAACGATCTGATTAGGAAAGAAAAACCTGACATTGTCATAATAGGCGTCCCTGGTGAGATAATGGAATTAAGTGAAAAACATAGAATGAATTTTGGAATACTGGCAAGTGTAGTTTTTAATGCCATAAAGCCGGATGTGTCCATATTAAATATGTATAACATGCGGTACACGGATGAGTTTCTGGAAGAACAGAAAAAATATTGTAAATATCGTTTTGGCGTGATTCCTGATTTGTTTTATGCTACCTATACGGGAGTTATTGATTCATCATTGCAGGAGGCGTGGATACAATACTTTCATGCAGACAAGCTGTTTGATGATTTACTGGAAAAGCATAAGATATTTAGTGAATCAGATGTTAAGTATGATCTGCTATTTAAACAGATCATGGGTATATTGGAAGAATACGGTTCATTAGAGGTTATGTGAGGTGCGTATGGAGAATAGTATAAACAGCATTAAAAACAGATTAGATACTGTGTTTATAGAAAAAATGGCTTTTGCGGTTTACAAGCTATCAGATGAACAACGTTCAAAGAGTTTGTTAAGGGATTGTATCGGAATGCAGGCGAGAGACTTGTTGAAACTTTATATGGAATTGGAAAGTGAATTTCATATTGATTTTAATCCGCTTGTGTTAGAGGGGAACTTTGATAAATATGACTGTTTATTAGAATATATTATAAGCAAAACCGGGGAAAAGAATGTTAATTAAGAAGATTCATGTTTGCGTCATTGATGACGGAATATGTGCTGATGAAATCAATATATATAAAAATATACAAATAAGAAATGGTAAAGCAGTCAGTTCTTTAAATGTATGTAAAAACAATTCTCACGGTACAGGATGTGCTAAAGTAATAACCAAGCGTGCAGAAAAAGATATTTTGATAAGCAGTGTGTCAATTCTTAACAGGCAGTGTAAGGGAAACATTCAATCCTTATGTACTGCCTTTGCGTGGTGCGTAGAAAATGATGTTGATATTATAAATTTAAGTTTAGGGAGTGTTTTTTTTAGAGATAAGGAACTGTTATTGAGTGCGGTTAATCGTTGCGCAGAAAATGGAATAGTTATAGTAGGAGCAACCTCTAATGAAGGATATGTAACCTACCCTGCTAGTTTTACAAATGTATTAGGTGTTAGATCTTTTGATGAAAAAGAAAAAAGGGGATGTGTCGCAAGGTATGATACCAATTTAGGTTTCGGATTGTTTGAAACTCAGGGTAGTGAAAAAATCTACATAAATGGCATGGAAAAAACGACAAGTTGGTGTAATAGTGTAGCAGCTCCACAAATTACAGCAAAAATAATTAATGTGTATGAGGAGGGAATTAGTCCAATAGCAATTAGAAATATGTTTGGAAACGAGTTGCTGAAAATTAATTGCTTTGGAATTGATTGGGCGTCAAAGGCGTATGCACAAAATATACATGAATTGATTCCTAAATGGTGTGTGTGCAAGATAATTAATAAAGAAATGGAAACATCACTTGACATTGCAGATACTGTTATTACGCAAAAAGCAGATAATATAAAAAGGTGGTTAGAAGCTGGTAAAAATATCATATATATTGGCGATGATGTGATTGATTATGAAAGCAGTAACAGCTATGTTTGGTCAAAATATAACAGAATACAACAGATACATTATAATCAGATAGCCCAACAAGGTATATCAGAAGTTCCGGTCATTTTTATAGAGGGGGTATGTGCCTTAAAGTACATCTATGGACTTGAAAAGATGTTTAGGGAAAAGGACTACCATGCATATAGTATTTCCCATAGCATTTTATATGAGTTGTATGGAATAACATATATACCTACGGAAATCATGGATGCGGATAAAGTCAACAATTTTATCAGAAATGAACTGTATTATAAGCAGGGAGATATATTATTATATGATATTAGTGGAATTGATGAAAAATCAGCAGCGAAGAATACTAAGCTGTCACCAGACATTATCATAGATACAACGGAAAAGAATGTAACCATATCAAGTGAATATGGGAGTAGGACTGTTGCAGATTCCATAGAAAGTGTTGGAAACTATATAATAGAATTGTTAGAAGGGGAAGGCAGAGAGAATGATGAGCAATAAAGAGGCAGTAAGAAGATTAATAGTGCTTATCAGCAATTACAAAAAAACAATTGCTGTGATTATGATCTGCTTGGTCGTTTCTACTGGATTAAATCTATGCGTACCATTACTGAGCAGCAGAATTATGGATGATGGGTTTATTGGTGGGAATAAAACATTGCTTATTCAATTGGTGTTATGCTCTTTTGCAGTATACATGATATGCTCCGCTATTAACCTATTAAAAGAAAAAATGAGAATTGATATTTCGGCAAAAATACAGTATTTGCTATCTGAGCGCTCTTTTTCTCATTTGATGAAAATGAATGTGAGCTTTTTTAGGAACAAGAATTATGCTGAAATATTTGATAACATAAATGTCGATATTAGCAACATGACTTCTATTGCTGATGAAAGCGTATTTTTTGTGTTTACACAAGCATTTAGTATGACTGGAGGGATAGTTGGCTTATTTATCCTAGATTATCGCATGACAATATTAGTCCTGCTGTTTATTCCAATAAAATGTGTGATAATGAAGTATTTTGCAAAGAAGCGAAAACAACTTATAGATAGTTTTATATATGAAAATCAAAAATATGCAGGCTGGTTTGGGGATACGGTTGGAGGTATACGGGAAGTTAAATTATTTGGCATTTTCGATGATAAACATAAAGAATTTTCCGATAAACAGATGCGGGTGATCAATAGTCAGAAAAAAGTGAATATGCTTAGCCAATGGAACAGTACAACAGATACCATATTGGTTAGAATTTTAACAACTTTAATATATGTAGTAGGTGCTAATATGGTATTTAATATGCAGCTCTCGGTGGGGAATGTATTTGCCTTTATTACATACAGTGCATATGTTACAGGACCGATTTCAGCAATATTAAATATTGGATATTTATTATCAGGAATAATACCATCTACGAAACGATATTATGAGTTTATGGAACTGGCAGAGGAAAACGATAATGCAGATGCTGTTATATTTCCGCAATGTGGAGATGTTGAATTGAAAAATATTTCATTTTCTTACGATAAAAAGAAAATGGTTTTAAAAGATGTAAGTTTGCTAATTCCAAAGGGAAGTAAGGTGGCATTTATAGGGAAAAATGGTTCTGGTAAAAGTACCATTATTGATTTACTTCTCCGTATGTATGAGCCAACTGAAGGCAGTCTATTATTATCAGGTAACAACATATGGGATATGCCACTAGGGAAATATCGTAATATGTTTTCAGTGGTTAGCCAGGAAATATATTTGTTTAATGATACCATTCGTAATAATATTTGCCTTTATAGACAGGTGGAGGATAAAAAAATTTTTGACATATGTGAGAGCTGTGGACTGGGAGATTTTATAACAAAGGTATCGTTAGATTATTGTGTAGGGCAGAATGGGACAAAAATTTCTGGAGGACAAAAACAAAAAATTGCACTTGCAAGAGCATTATTACATGATCGTCCTATTGTGATTTTCGACGAAGCGACTTCTAGTACTGATGAGTATTCCGAACAACAGATTAATTCATTGCTACATACAAAATTTATTGACAAGACTGTAATTGTGGTTACGCATAGAACAAATATTTTAAATGAGATGGATCAGATTGTCGAACTGGAAGATGGCAGAATTGTTAAAAAAAGATAATTTTTTTTGTAGTAGAGATATAAGGAGGAATTTTATGAAAAAAATAGTATCATATATTGTTTGTCTATGTATGTGCGTAGCTTTTACTATACCTGTTTCTGCGAAAGAAAAAGTGCAAGAGAATGAGACTGAAATGTTATTTGATGATGTATCATTGACAAATTACTTTACTAAAACAATCAAACTAAATTCGGTAAATGGTAATTCATCTGGCATAGTAACTATTTCATCAGGTTCTATAACGGGAAATCCTGAAACCACTTCTATAATTTTGAATATTCGTGCAAATGCGGGAAGTGATCCTTTCATTTTGTATATACAAGCCCCAGACGGAACAGTATATAGTATTCTTGTGACAGGAAGTAAAACTATAGAATTAAGTTTCTTTAATGGATGCAATCCATCAGGTAGTTGGAAAATATGGATTGAAACCCAAGGAACTGCATCAACAGCCAATATTACTATGAAAGTCAATTATAGTTACTAGGGCAGAGCAAGTACGCCATAATTAATTTTTTAAGAATATACAATTACGCATGATAAAGTCAAAACGAATTTATCATGCGTAATTGTATATTTTTGACCATTTTGTTAGTTCCCAAACGTATATAATTGGGAAATTTATATTGGATGATAAGTTTTATACATAGATTTTTTTTAAAGGGATATATGCGCTGTCTGATACAGTATAATATACTCTTAAAAAGTAAATACGGTAGCTTACGAGTACACAAATCGACATGGCAGGTCGGTGCGGTGTACTCTTTTTTTTGCCACTGTCGAAAATTGCTGATTTATCAAGACATATACATACGAAAGTCGAAAAGGGGACCACCTACAGATTCTTCATTTCACAAATAAATTAAGAGAATGGAGAATCAGAAAATGAATGATATAAAATATATTATTGCCGATAATGTGAAATTATACCGTAAAAAACGAAATTTAACACAATTTGAACTAGCGGAGAAAGCGGAGCTTTCAATTGATTCTATAAAGCGGATCGAACATGGGAGCAGAACAATGTCGTTAGAAAACTTTATGAGAATTGCAGATGCATTGGCTGTTCCTCTCTCATATCTCTTATATGAAAATCTAAATGAAATTCCCATAACAGAACGTATTTTAAATGTCTTAAATAGTAAAAGTGGAAAACAGCAGGAATATTTAGTACATATGCTTGAAGAAATGGTTAAAGGTTTGGACAAGCTATCAAATTAATATCGAAAGGTGAAATGAGCGTATAGGGGATTCTATGCGTCTTTTCATACATATAAATATTTCAAAAATAAAGTAAGTTTGGAGTGGTAGAGTTTGGGCATATATATAATTTTTACATGGGATAAAAATTTCTCTAAAAAATGAAACCAAATTCTTTAAAGTATCGTATTGATAAAAAATTTGAGCAGATAGGATTTGGAGGAATGGATGAAAAGAGTATACTAAAGAAATTACGAAACAAAGATGAACAAGCATTTGAGGAAATAATTGATTTGTATAGTGTCTATGTCACTGTTATTGTCGGAAACCTGTTAAGCTCAAAGGGAACAAAAGAAGATGTAGAGGAGGTGGTTGCAGACACATTTATTGCACTATGGAATACGGCTGACAGAATCAATTATAAGGAATATAGCAGTATCAAGGCATACATAGCGACTATTGCAAGGAATAAAGCAAAGGACTGGCTGAGAGCGGCTAAAGGACAAGATTTACAATTATTGGATGATATTCTGGTAATTGATAATAGTGTAGAACAGCAAATTTTCCAAAGAGAGCAGCAGAGAATTATAGCAAAGATTTTGAAACAGTTAAAGCCGTTGGACTGGAAGATTTTTGTAGCATATTATTACCAGTACAAAAAAGTGGACGAGATTGCAAGAGAGCTTCAGATGAATCCTCATACAGTAAAAACCAGACTGCGGCGTGGAAGAGAGGTGCTTAAAAAATTTCTGATAAAAGAGGGATATGGGAGCAATGCAGATTAGAATAAGTGAAATGCTTGATAATGCTTCTGAGCTGATTGAAGAAAATAGTAAAGATGGATACATGGTTGATAATGACAGAATCAAGGAAATTGTATTTTCAGAGATTAAATATATGCGAAGAAAGCATAAAAAAAAGAAGTGTGCAGTTGCCTTAATTGCAATTCTGGGTTTGGGAAGTATCAGTGTTGGTGCAAAGGTGTTATTACATTCTGCCGGGGTAATAGACAATAATAGAAAAGAAGTGATGCAGTCGCAAACTGCCCGTAAAATAGACGAGGATAAGGTTTATACATTTGATTATAAGTCTGGATTGCAGACAGATTTGATTGCTCCAGAAAATTTATATGAGAAAGATGTTCCGATTGCAAAATATATTGTAGAAATTCCCATAAGTATAGAGGACAGCCTGCCGGAGTGTTATCTGGATAATGGTGCAATGATTATTTTTACTCAAAGTAATAGTGATGGGTGGAAGGTTGAAAAATCTGAAAGAATGCTTTTCGAGTTTATACAAGAACGAGTTGAAGGAACGGATATGGCAAATCCAGGAATTTTGGAAGTTGGTTATATATTGAATGGGGAACTGCAGGGACGGCAAGTTGTAAGCCAAAACTATTGTAGTATTGATTTCTGTCTGGCGAGTGAAGGAACATATTATTTCTATTTAAAGAATTGTTCCAGTGACAGGATTATTATTACGAGAGGAAATATTGGTAAAACACAGGAGGAATGAGAAGATGGGAGAAAAAATGAATAAGCGGACAATTCAAATATCGGAATTAGTGATTGTCAAAGAAGATGTGTTTCCGATAGAACGAATTGGATTGCCACAGGCAAATATTGCAGGTGGGAAAACAGTTTCATTTCTTGACCGTGACGGAAGCATGTTTTATATTGTGGGAGGAACGACGGTAAGTTTTAGCGTAAAATTGGACGCTTCTGTTGCTGTTAAAATGGGGTATATTAATAATAGTGATTCAAAGACACAAACATATAGTGGAACGGGAAGTTCGCATTACACGGAATTTAAAATTGCGAATACAGGTTATTATAGATTTTATGTTACCAATACATCTTTAAATGTCGTAAAAGTGACTGGCGGAACAATCAGCTTTTGATTTGTCATGAAAGGAAGGGCGAGATATGATGAAAAAGGGATTTAAGATCATAAAATGGATATTTTGTGTTTTATTTGTTGTTGTGGCAATTTTGATCATTTGGAACTTTATCTGTAAAAGAACAGAACAGTCCAAGATTGAAGCAGCATATGGAAATACTGTTGAGATAAATGGGCATGATATAGTGATAAGTATAGAGGGAGAAGAAAATGAAACAACAATCATATTATTACCCGGCTGGGGTTCTGCATCACCAGTATTAGAATTTCTTCCACTAGCTAAAGAACTGTCAAAAGATTTTCGGGTTATTACCATAGAACCTTTTGGTTATGGACTTTCAGATCAGAGCGGAGAGGAACGGAAAATTAACTTAGTAGTAGAGGAGCTGCATGAATGTGTCCAAAAGTTAGGATGTAGCCAGTATTACTTAATGGCACATTCGCTTTCAGGTTTGTATTCATTATATTGGGCAAATGCTTATCCGCAGGAGGTACAGGGATTTATAGGAATTGATCCGTCTGTTCCAAAGCAATCTGATGAGGAGCCGTTTCCGGTTAGTATGGTAACATTGAACAGGCTCTCGGCATATTTTCAGAAAGCGTCAAATGTATTGGGAATTACCCGGATAAGTTCCATAGGGCATCCGGAAAAGGCAGTTTATGCGGACGTTTCATATTCATATTCAAAAAGTGAGTTGGAAGTATTTCGTATTTTATCTATGGATTTTGCATATAACGATGATATTATGAATGAATTAGAATATATGGATGATAATCTTGAATCTGTTAGGGATATGAAATTTCCCTCCAATATTCCAGTATTGCAATTTGTGTCAGGCGATAACTGTGATTTGCTGGAATCATGGGAACTCTTACACAAGGAAGTTATTACAGAAACGGACAGAAGTGAAGTTCTAAGATTAGAGGGAGGACATTACTTGCATTTTGAGAGGAAAGATGAAATTGTCAAGAAGATAAGAGACTGGCTACAGAATTAATTGGGCAGACGGAGAGCGTATTATAAGTTTTGTAAAATAAGGATATAAATTTGTAAACTAGGTTATGAGGTTGGTGCTATACCACATAACCTAGTTTTTGTTGTCAGGGAATTTTTACGAATAAACCCGTATTTATTACATCTTCCGGTATGAATGATAAATTGATGATAAAATAATAATATGAAGCAACACAAAATCGGGTAAGTTAATTTATAAAATACGAGTATATCAAAATACAAAATTGAGTAAAATAGAATAAATATTATAGAAAATGGAGTGATGATTTGAAAACTCGTATTAAAGAATTACGCGAACAACACGGATTAGGTCAAGAAACACTGGCAAGTTTTGTTGGTTCTTCACAACAATCGATTAGTAGAGTTGAAAGAGAGCAATGTGTACCCTCAGCGGATTTGATTGTTAATATTGCTAAACATTTTAATGTAACTACTGATTATATTTTATGTTTGTCAAACACAAGACGAAGTTTGGAAGGACAGTTAAAAGTAAATCAGGAAATTGACGAATATTATGACATTGTTTCAGCATATCAAAAATTAAACATGGCAAATAAGGTTACGATTAAAATATTAATGAATCGGTTTATTGAGGTACAGAAAGAGGGGAATTAAATTGATTAATATTGCAGTGTGTGATGATGATCTGGTGTTTGCTTCAAAAGTAGAAACTATACTTTATGACATAGCGAAACAAAAACTGATAGATATAGCGGTGGAAGTTTTTTCTGATGGAAGTGAGCTGTGGAAACATATTTCTTCCGGCGAAACTTTTGAACTATTATATCTGGACATAGAAATGATGAAATTAAATGGAATTGACCTTGCTAAGAAAGTAAGGGAGAATGACACGAATGTGATAATAATCTATATTTCCAATTATGAGAATTATTTTATTGAATTGTTTGAAGTAGAACCCTTTCGTTTTATCAAGAAGCCTGTAGACGAAAAAATCTTTATTGGATATTTTAATAAGGCATATGAACGGATATTACAGAATGAAGCATATTTTGAGTATAAATTCAATAAGATTCCTCACAAAATATTGACAAAGAATATAATGTATTTTGAAAGCTGCGGAAGGCTGATACTGATACGGAATAAAAATGAAAGCGGAAAATTTTACGGAAAACTAAATGCTGTTGAAAAACAGCTCCAAAATGGGAAGATTCCATTTTTGAGAATACATCAGTCCTATCTGGTGAACTACAGGTTTGTCAGGGAAATAAGTTTTGCTAAAGTAGTCCTGACGAATAATACAGAGTTGCAGATCAGCGAGGACAGACAAAAAGAAATCAGGGCTAAGTATAATGAGCTACTGGGAGGAGAGTTTTTAGATGGATGACGTATTGTTTTATTTAATCTCATCAATTTTGTTTTTGGCAATTATAAAAGAGTCAATGGACATATTCTTTATAAAAAAGGATGTGTCTTGTTTTTTCTCCGTTATTGCATGGGCGGTATTTTGTCTGGTAGAGATTGTAGGGACTACTTACATTACGGTTCCGATTGCGACAGTATTTTTTGATATGCTCTGTTGCCTGTGTTTTTGCATGATACTGTATGATGGCAGGATTAGAAAAAAATTAGTATGGGTGGCGATCATACAATTATTGGGAATGCTTACGGAAATGATTGTGGGTTATATTTTTATATATGCAAATCTGGAATTTAATAACACAAAGATATTGGGTTCTTTTATATCAAACACCACTTTACAACTTTTCCATAAAAAAAATGTCATACAGGACTTTCTGATGTATAATAAGTTTGCAAACAAAAAAATACGAAAGAAAGTGATCCTGTACGACAGACTTATTATACAACGAAAAAACTATAATTGGTAGACTTTATCATTATTTTTACATTTATTTTGAGGCTTGTTCCATTCCTACAGCCGAGACATTGGTCCTGCTCCTGCTGTCCATACTGACACTGGAGTCAGCGGATTCCATCCGTTTCCTTTACAGACATTTCCTGTCAAAGCTAACAGATAAATCCCTGAATGCCTTTTACTATGCCTGCTCCTATGCCAAAGTGGATTATTCCAGGTTTATGAATGCAACAGCATCTATGGCATTGAAACTAATCCCGAAATCCTTAGAGACGCAGCCCGTTTTTTTATGCATGGATGATACCATTGTTCCCAAATATGGAAAGAAATTTGAGGATGTCTCAAAACTCTTTGACCATTCCGCGCACAACGGCAGCGGCTACCTGAATGGGCACTGCTTTGTAAGTGTCATGCTCTGTGTGCCAATGTGGGATAAAGGCAAGATTGTTTACCAGGCGTTTCCGCTTTCCTACCGTATGTGGCAGAAAGAAGAGTCAAAATTAAAGCTGGCTGCTTCCATGGTACGCCAGGCCATGCCTGAATTACAGGAAAAGGCGAATGTCATTATCCTATGCGACAGCTGGTATACAAAAGGGGATCTGGTTTCTGTCGTGGATGAATACCCAAACCTTGGCCTAATCGGAAATGCAAGGTATGACTCTGTCCTTTATGACCTTGCCCCGCAGCCGACCGGAAAAAGGGGCAGGCCTGCAAAACATGGGAAACGTCTTTCGGCGGAAAAAGATTTTACACTTTCGGATGAAAAAATAGGCGGTTATTATATTGGGATGCGCCGTGTCCTTACAAATATTTTCGGCACAAGGGAAGTTTTTGCCTATGTGACAGCCACAGAGAAGGAAGGCGGTTCCAGGCGCCTGTTCTTCAGTACGGTTTTCCCCACACAGCTGCAGATTTTTTGTGCATGGCAGGAAAAGACTCCCCTGAACCAGACGGGGAGTGCATGGATGGATTACATCCCCTTGTTCCTATACTCATTCAGATGGAAGATAGAAGTCAGCTATTACGAACAGAAAACCTTCTGGTCACTATGCAGCTATATGGTGCGCAGCCGGAAAGGGATTGAAATGCTGGTTAATCTGATCAACATAGCTTATTGTGCGATGAAACTGCTGCCATATCAGGATGAAGCATTTTCAAAGTACCGTAGGGAAAGCGCACAGGATTTCAGGTTTGTGCTCAGCGAGCGGATCAGGCAGGAGGTATTTTTTGCCACTTTCGTGAAAAAGAGCGAAAGTATAATAAAATCATCTGCCCTTATGAGAGCCTTAAAATACCTTGTTCAGCAAAAGGAGCGCTATTTATAATAGTTGTAAAGTGGTGTATCAAAGACAATTCTGTTGATATTACTTATTGGATTGAAAGTATTTCACTATTCAAGATTGAAAAGGGATATTCCTTTTACATACTGGTGTGTAGTGTTTGTTATTCCGTTAGGCAGTATATTTGTTTTGAATACACTTTTTTCCATGTGCGAAATGTCGAATGATAAATATATAACTGTTTCGGCATTGTTATCATCGGCATTTATAATGGCTGTGAATTTTATTGTTTTGCATATTTATGAAAATTTAT
>Ga0224740_10197_pt1 | contig 16408 bp, 12 predicted proteins | sample LIM_E_Water_Bulk_FD_161634 | JGI IMG/M metagenome (GOLD analysis project Ga0224740, IMG submission 161634) | Enriched cells from gastrointestinal tract of the lab mouse from Pacific Northwest National Laboratory (PNNL), Richland, Washington... | ecosystem: Host-associated > Mammals > Digestive...
GCGGGTCGCTTTCTCTGATGCGGAGGGTCCGCCTGATTTCCTTTGGTATAACAATGCGCCCCAAGTCGTCTATCCGCCTGACAATGCCTGTTGCTTTCATTTATCACTTCCTCCATTTCCTTCGTTCGCTCATTCTCTTATTGTAAACATAAATCCCTGTCCTTAAACAGTTATTTAAGTTTCCTGCTTTACACAAGTCATGGAGTTATTATCTGTAAAAAATGGAGAATTATTCTTTGTTTTTTGCAATTAATTTTCTCACCCGTTATAAAAATCCGACGGACTCTGCCCCGTATAAGCCCGAAACATGCGGCTGAAATAAAACTGGTCCTTATACCCCACCTGCTCCGCAATATCTTTAATATACAGCTTCTGCCCAGGAACGCTCATCAGCTCCTTCGCCCTCTCCATCCGAAGTCTGGTCAGGCACACCGTAAAGGACTCGTCGCCGTATTTTCTGAGCAGCTTGCTCAAATATGGCTGTGAAATCCCCATCTCCCTCCCAACGGAAGCAAGCGTCAGCTGTCTGGAAAAATTATCCCCTATATATTTCATCACTTTTTCATAATATTCACGGGTATCCATCTTCTCAAACACAGGATTTTCTTCCGAACCGACAAACAAAATCTGGTCGATATTTTCACTCAGCTCCTGCATATTTTCAGCATTGGCAAAAGCCTCCTCAATCAGGAACCCCAGTTCTCCCTCACAGGACAGCTTTTCTCCAAACTCCTGCAAAACGTACAGGATATGGTTAAACATATTTTCCACCCAGAGCTGTGGACGTTCCTCCTCCCCCCACAAAAGCAGAAGCCGCTTTACCTCCTCCCGCGCCTTCTGACGGTTCTTCTTTTTACAATACGCCTGAAGGGGATACAGATAATCCTGAATATTCCCCTCCCGTTCGGCGCTGCCGGGTTCCTCCAGATGAATCACTCTGCTCTTCCCTAATACAAGCTTTCTGGCCAGAGTCTGATACAGCTTATCAATGGTATCCGCCAGCCCCATAGTCTTCACCGGCTCATCTGACGTTACCACTGTAAAATATTCTGTGCCTGATTTTTGTTTTTCTATCTCTGACTGTATCAGCCGAAGAAAATCATGTTCCTCTATCAGCTCATGGGGGCAGATACAGAGCATCTCCCTCTCGTCTCTCCCGTAAATCAGCATCCTCTCATTGATATCGGAAAAAATTTCCTTTCTTCCATATCCTGAAAAACGGCATGGAAGTCCGTTCATGCGGATTATCGCAGCATAATAAAGTCCTTCCGGGAAATATCTGTCGATTATTTTCTCCGAAATCCCGTCTCCGGCACACAATTTTCGGATAATCAGATTTCTGTTCCTCCAATACTGCACCTTCAAACGCTCTTCCATATTCTCCAGCATCCTCTGCAGCTCCAAAGGCACCACAGGCTTTAGGATATAATCGCTGACGCCCAGCCTGATGGCAGACTGCGCATAGCTAAAATCCGAGTAACCGCTGACAAGCACAATAATAATATCTTCCTTTTCCTCCACAATCCGCTTTACCAGCTCTATTCCGTTAAGTACCGGCATCCGTATATCAGTAATCAGGACATCCGGTTGAAGCTGCCTTACTTTCTTTAACGCTTCACCGCCATTGCTCACGCTGCCCGACACATAATACCCCGGGCACTTTCTGGCAATAATCGTTTCAATATGCTTACGCGCTGCAGGCTCGTCATCTGCTACCAGTACGCTGTACATTTGCTTCCCTCTCCGTTTTTACTCCAATAGTAACTGCAGTCCCGCGCTCCTTTGTATTTTCCAGCTCAAAAACCAGCTTATCCGCATATAGAAGATACAATCTCGCATACAGATTCAGCAGTCCCATACCGCCTATTTCCATTTCAATCGCACTGTTGCGCACGTGAATCTTTTCCCTGATTTCCTTTATCCCCCGGCGCAGGTCATGCAAAACGTCTTCCTTTATTCCCTCGCCATTATCCTCCATTCGGATATACCATCCTGTATTATCCCGAAAGCCTCTTACCTGAATCCGCATTACCACATCTTCATTATTATAGCCGTGGAGAACACTGTTTTCAATTAACTGTTGAAGGACGATTTTGGGCAGGATTTCCTTTTCTATGGACTTGTCACAGGTAATCGTTACCTGAATCCGCTCCTCATAACGGAACTGCAGCAGATTCACATAGCGTTTCATGTAATCCAGCTCGTCCTTCACCGGGGCGTATCTTTCCACATTACTGGTGGAATACCGCAGCATACCGGCCAGATTTCCGCAGATTTCACAGATTCCCTCATCGCCGTCCTCAAGCCCCCTGGTGGAAATCACATTCAGAACGTTATAGAGAAAATGCGGATTTACCTGCGCCTGCAGCGCGTCGAACTGTGCCTGCAGCTGTAAAATTGACAGCTTCTTTTCCGTGTCCGCCGCTTCTCCAAGGCGTTTTAAAAGATTTTCATAGGCATGTCCAAAAGCTACAATCTCATCATCGGTGGTATTGATTCTCACCGCCTTAGCGATGTCTGTGGTTTCCGTCTGTTCCATCAGGACCCTGATTTCATGAATTGGCTGTGTCAGACGATTGGATATCAGAACGATAAACAACATAAACAGGCCGAATACACATACAATAAGTAAAAATGCAAAAAACAGAGTATTCTTTTCCGCCCTGCCCGTCATTTTCATATTTTCCGCCAGAATCATCCTGACACCGGCTCTGGTGGTGCTGACAGAAACCAGGCAGTCCCCGAGCCGGTAATTTCCGTCATCTTTTCCTTCTGCCAGATTCATAAACATTTCAGTCTGTCCGTCCGCATCGGAATACAGCACGGTATTGTCCGGCAGAACCGCTATGATGTTGATGCTGTCATCTGGAAGATAAAACATTTCCTCCAGCACAGAAGCCTTCTGCTGCACCTCAATATAACCCATTTTCTCGCCCTGAATGGCCCGAATCATGGAAAAAATTTCTTCCTTTTTATCTCTTTTCCAGTTATCCTTGTGTACGCCTGTCAGAAACGGTTTCCCGAAAAGCGAATCCGCCTCCCCGAGCCACTGATTATTCTCCTCGCCCATGACAATATCAATGAACGATTCGTCATTGTTCATGGTGCAGTAGACCAGATTTCCATTGGGATTAAAGAAAATTACCCGGTAAAAATTTGACAGAAGATAGTTATTGCTCAGCTTATTTCTCAGCGTTGTCTCATGAGCTATCCGCATCCTGTCATAGTACTGATTATCAGAATTGGAAAGCCCTCTGATGGCGTCAAGCATGTCCATATCGGAAAGTATATAATCCGTGACCTGATTCATAACGTCATAGGCGCTGTCAAACTGAATTGAAAACTGCCTTGAAAGAAAGTTCAGATTGTCAACCTTTTCCATCCGCAGCTCCCTGATATTGAAATAGCACCACAATAAACCAAGGAGCAGCGAAAGGACAAAGGCCAGAGCCGCATAAGATAAAATCATTTTACGCCTGAAACGCATATTTTTATTACCCCTTTACAGCTCCCGCCACCATTCCGTCAATTATCTTTTTGTTAAAAAAGATAAATAAAATCAGCATGGGAATCGTAATTACCAGTACATCGGCAAACATCAGATTATAGGAGCTTTCATATTTTCCCTTAAAATTATACAACGTAAGCTGAACCGTTGCATTGGCATTTCCCGGAAGAAAATACAGAGGATTGGTAAAATCATTAAAAATATTTACCGCATTTAAAATAATTACCGTTGACGTCACCGGTTTTAACAACGGAAAAACAATTTTCGTAAATATCTGGAAAGGACTGCAGCCGTCAATCAGTCCGGCCTCCTCCAGTTCCTTCGGTATGGTTCCCATAAATCCGCGGTACAGCATGATAGTAAACGGAATACATAACGCCACCTCCACCGTTATCATTCCAAACAGAGTCTTGTAAATATGCATTCCCTGCAGCACCCAGATTGTGGGCAGGATTGCCGGAGGCACCATCAGCCCGGACATAATCAGCGCATTGGCAACCGTCATCGTCTTGTCCGAGCGCCTCTGCAGCACATAGCCTGCCATGGAGCCCACAAGAATCAAAATTGCCACCGAGAAAAATGCAATCAGCAGACTGTTTTTAAATGCCGTAATCAGCATGTAGTTATTGGCCTTTAACACTTCCAGATAATTCTCAAAATGAATCTCCGTGGGCAGAGCCAGTGACATCAGATTGGCTTCCTTCTTATTTTTAATGGAGTTTAAAAACATATACAGGAAGGGCGTCACAAATATAAACAGGCACAGAACCATTCCGACCACATCACCTATGAGCGTTAATACTTTTCTTTTTTTCATCAGGAATCCACCTCCCTGCTCAGCAAAAACTTCTGCAGCGGAAATGCCAGCAGAGCAATCATAATAAACATAATTACGTTACCTGCTGTGGACAGACCGTAGAATCCTGCCGCATACTGCTTGTATACAATGGAGGCCATTACGTCCGTTGCGAATCCGGGACCGCCTCCTGTCATTGCCCAGATAAGGTCAAAGCTGCGCAGTCCGCCGATAAAAGAGAGAATAATGACGGAGTTCATGGCCGGGCGCGCAAGGGGCGCTGTGATTGCAAAAAGCTTCTGGCGGCCGTTTGCGCCGTCGATTTCCGCCGCTTCGTAATAGGTTCTGTCAATGGACTGAATTCCCGCCACATAAATGACAGTGGCGATACTCAGTCCCTTCCAGATATCCACGCCTATAATGGAAAATAACGCCAGGTCCGGGTTCCCCAGCCAGTTAATCTTACTTTCCACAAAGGTGGAAAGCGCACGGTTAATCAGTCCCCGGGTGGGATGCATCATGGCTGTAAAGGTAATGCCAATCGCCATGGTACTTACCAGATTAGGAAAGAAAATAATCGAACGCTGTATGTTCTTTGTTTTGATTTTTCCTGTCAGAAATACTGCGATAAAAAAGGCCAGAATCACTTTAATTCCGCTGGTGAGAACCGCGTATATCAACGTGTTTTTAATACCGATATTCAAAGAGCGTTCAGAAAAAAACATTATAAAATTGTCCAGCCCGGTAAACCGCCAGTTCTTAAAATCCCACACCGTCATACTGAAAAAGAAAGAGGCCATCGTGGGGATGATAAAAATGAGAAGAAAAACTATCATGGCAGGCACAAGGAACCAGGTGGAATACATCTTTTTTTTATTCATTGGCAAATTCCTTATTTTAAGTTCCACAGTTTAAGGTTACGATAATCGGAAACAGCCGCTTGCATTCCGCAGACGGCTGTTCCAAAAAATTTCCTACTTCCAGTCAAGTCCAAGCTGAACCGCCTGCTTCAGACAGTCATCGTCATACGCTTTTGCTGCTTCTTCCGCTGAAATCTGTCCGGTTCCGACTTCCTGAGTAATCTGCTCACAGCTTGCGCCCTTAACTGCCGTCTGATATTCCAGTGCCGTGCATGCTTTTCCGGCATCAATATACGCCTGCTCATCCTTTACCGCATCAAATGCATCATCAGGAAGGCTGACTCCCTTGACAATAATCGGCCCTGCGGGGGGCTGCACTTCCAGATAAGCCGCAATAGCCTCATCAGATAACCAGAAATTTAAAAACCGCAGTACATCGTCTACATGCTCACTGGTTTTGTTTACATAAAATCCGCCTGCAGGCCATGTGGTAATTCCATGGTTATTGGCATCATCGCCGGGAACCCCGAAAGCTCCAATCTTATTTACATCATCACCATAATTACTGTAGAGGTTATTCAAAACACCGTCGGAAGTGATAATCCAATGCGCACCATCGCCGTTTATCAGCATATCGCATGCGATATTGTAGGTAGTGGCTGTGTAATCTTCATTATAATAAGGTGCAAGGTCGGCAGCCTTCTGCCAGCTCTTTAAGCCTGCCGGGTCGGTGGCATATTTCGCCTCGCCGGCTTCAAACTGTGCTGCAAAGTCGGGATTTTCCGCCTGAACATTGTAGTGGTCGCCAAGATAGATAACCTGTGTGGTCCAGCTCTCTGCAAAGCTTCCGATTACCGCAACCTCACCTGCGTCCTTAAGTACGTCGCAGTTCTTCAAAAAATCCGCCCAGGTATGGGGCACTTCCAGATTATACTCTGCATATATTTCTTTATTATAAAGCACAACGCCCGCGCCGCTGCATAATCCGGCAGGCGCTCCGTAAACCACTCCGTCTACCGTTACCGCGCTTAAGAACGATTCGTCCAGTTTACTTATGAAAGGCTGGTCAGACAAATCCAGGAAATATTCGGAAGGATTTAAGATAGAGAACTTACATCCTGAATTATACAGGCAGATATCGGACATATCTCCCGACGCCAGTCTGGTCTTTACAATATTGTCGCCGTCTCCGCCGCCTACACGGGTTTCAATTTCAACCGTGATTCCCAGTTTTTCCTTCGCAAGAGCGCAAACCGCCTCGATTCCTGTTGTGGTTGTTTCCTTATCCACCAACATGGTAATGGTTGCTTCCTTATATTCTCCGTCCGCTGCCGTATCTGCCGAAGCCCCGCCTTCGGCGCTGTCCTGCGCAGGAGCCGCCTCGTCTTCAGCGCTGTCTGCTGCCGGAGCCGCCGCTCCATTTCCGCCGCTTTCCGATGAGCTGTCATTTCCGCCGCCGCATCCGGCCAGCAGTCCGACTGTCATCGCCGCTGCCATAAGAACACTTAAAACTTTCTTTTTCATTGCTTTCCTCCTTAATAAATCTACATTTCTTTTTCGTTTCTCTTTACTTAAGTAAGATAATATTATTTTAGAGATTACGGCGAAAAATCTCCATGGACAATCCAATCATTTATGATGGATTTCCCGATTATTGCAGAGAATATTTGCGTTTTCTTCATGTAATAAGCACAAAAAAAGAATAATCACCCCACTTTCATCACACAAAATGCATATTCTTTTTCTTATTTTTACACTATGCTGTGTACATCATTGGCAAATGATTTCACTGCATAATCAACACCCCCGAGGTAACACGAAAGGAGAATCAGAGCAAATGCTTTACAGGAAAAACGGCAGCCCCTCCCTTGCGAAGGAGCTGTTTCAAAACCCCACCAGCGAATACAGAGGCGCGCCCTTCTGGTCCTGGAACTGCAAGGTAAATAAAGAAGATATTGACCATACCCTGGAAGACCTTCACACCATGGGAATGGGCGGCGCGCATATTCACTGCCGTACCGGTATGGACCTCCCTTATCTTGGAAAAGAATTCATGGATATGGTGCATTATTCCCATGAAAAATCAAACAGCCTCGATATGATTACCTGGCTCTATGACGAGGACCGCTGGCCCTCCGGCGCCGCCGGCGGCCTGGTGACCAAAAATCCCGACTACCGGATGCGCTTCCTCGTATTTTCACCGGAAGAGCTTCCCGAAAAGGAAGACGTGAAATCCGAATACGGCGGCTCCTCCGCCCAGCCGGTGAGCAGCGGTAACCGCAGATTCCTGGCAAAATATGCCGTCAGGCTGGAAAACGGCTATCTGGCCTCCTATCAGCTCCTTGCCCCGGACACAAAGGAACCGGAAGGCTCTGACATCTGGTATTTATACAGGGAAATTGCCGGGAATGACCCCTGGTACAACAATCAGGTCTATGTGGACACCTTAAATCCCAGGGCCATAGACAGATTCATCGAGCTCACCCATGAAGCCTATTACCGGGAACTGGGAGAAAGCTTCGGCGATACGGTTCCCGCCATTTTTACGGACGAGCCGCAGTTCTGCCATAAGCAGACTCTTGGATTCGCGGAGGAAAAGAAAAAGGTGATTCTTCCTTTTACGGATGATTTCCCCGAAACCTACGAGAAAGCCTACGGCTGCAATTTCTTTGAAAGCTTTCCCGAGTGTATCTGGGAGCTCCCTGAGGGCGCGGTTTCCGTAAACCGTTACCATTACCATGACCATATCTGTGAGCGGTTTGCTACCGCCTTTGCGGACAATATCGGCGGATGGTGCCGTAATCACAACATTGCCCTGACAGGCCATATGATGGAAGAACCCACCCTGATGTCGCAGACCGCCGCGTTGGGAGAGGCCATGCGCTCCTACCGCTCCTTTGACCTTCCCGGTATCGACATGCTCTGCGACTGGCGGGAGCTGACCACTGCCAAGCAGGCTCAGAGTGCGGTTCATCAGTTTGGATATGAAGGCATGCTCAGCGAGCTCTACGGCGTTACCAACTGGAATTTTGACTTCCGCGGCCACAAGCTGGCTGGCGACTGGCAGGCCGCCCTGGGCGTTACTATAAGAGTACACCACCTGACCTGGACCTCCATGGCAGGAGAAGCCAAGCGCGATTACCCTGCAGCCATCGGCTATCAGTCTCCCTGGTACCGGAAATATTCTATGATAGAGGATTATTTTGGACGTCTGAACACCGCTCTTACCAGAGGGACGCCTGAGGTAAAAGTGGGCGTTATCCACCCTGTGGAATCCTACTGGCTCTACTGGGGCGCAAAGGAGCAGACCGACGGCATCCGTCAGGAAATGGACTACAATTTCCACAAGCTTACGGAATGGCTTCTTTACGGTCTCATTGATTTTGATTTTATTTCCGAATCCCTCTGGAAGGACCAGACCCCTGATGAGGCCCTTGACGCTGATGGCGATTTGATGACAGGAAAAATGAAATATGACGTGATTGTGGTTCCCAACTGCGTGACCATCCGCAGAAGCACACTTAAGCGCCTTATGGCTTTCCGCAAAAGAGGCGGACGGGTCATCTTTACCGGAACCATTCCTTCCCATGTGGACGCCCTTCTGTGCGGCGATGCCTCCGACTTTGCGGATACCTGCGAGAAGATTGGATTTGCGGAAAACCTGCTGCTCTCCGCGCTCCTTCCCGCAAGAACCGTAGACGTTCACAATCAGCTCGGTGTGCGGACCGATAATCTGATTTATCAGATGAGAAACGACAACGGCAGCAAGTGGCTCTTCCTTGCCCACTGCCGTCCAATGGCAAATCCTGATATTCCTCAGCGCGAGGAGCTTACTATTAAGATTTCCGGCGCTTACCGGCCTGTGCTCTACGACGCTATGACCGGAGAAACCAGAGAGATTCCCTACCGCCATACGAAAGATTCAGCAGGCAGCATGGCCGACACCGGAAACTATACTGCAGGCAGTACGGCAGATTGCAATGCAGGCTGGAATACGATTATAGAGGAAACCGTGTTTGACCATGATTCCCTGCTGTATTTACTGGTTCCGGAGGACGCCGGCAATTCATCGCAGATAACTGCAAAAGCCAGAGAAACTGCCGCAAAGACACAGGTTCTACTTCCTGCTTTTATGGATATTTCACTGGAAGAGCCCAATGTCAGGATTCTTGATATTGCAGAGGCAAAATTTGACGACGGAGACTGGCAGGCTCCCGATGAAGTCCTTCGCATAGACAATAAATTCCGCGAAATTCTGGGGTATCAGCTTCGAATGGACGCTTTCCCGCAGCCCTGGGTGTTCCCGGATTCCGGGAAAATCCGGCATAAGCTCTCTCTCCGTTTCCGCATCGACTCGGAAATTGCAGTCAAAGCGCCTTTACTTGCCTTAGAACAGGCGGATAAAACCAAATTGTATTTGAACGGACAGGAAGTGGTCTCCGAAATCAACGGCTACTTTACGGACCGTTCCATCCAGACGGTCACTCTGCCCGATTTACAGCCGGGTGAAAATATTTTGATTGCAGAGATGCCTTACTACAATAAATTTAACGTGGAGGCAATGTATCTTCTGGGAGATTTCGGCGTAAAAGTTGCCGGCCGCAGCTGTATGCTCACTCCTCCGGTACAAAGGCTTGCTTTCGGGGACATCTGCACACAGGGACTTCCCTTCTATGGCGCCAGCATTACTTACAAAATTCCTGTCACCGTATCCAGGGACTGCCGCCTGAACGTAAGCGTTACCCAGTTCCGCTGTCCCGTTATGAGCGTGGCTTTAGACGGCAGGGACTGCGGCAATATTGCGCTTTCCCCTTATGAACTTACTATACCGAATGTTTCCGCCGGTGAGCATCTTCTGGAAATCACTGCGTTTGGAAACAGAATTAACAGCTTTGGAACCCTCCACAACTGTAACCACACGGAAACCTGGATAGGCCCCAACGCATGGAGAACCACCGGCCCCGAATGGGCTTACGAGTACCAGCTCCATGAAAGCGGGATTTTAGTCAGCCCGGTGGTGACGGAAATTTAACGAAATACTAAATACCACCATCGGAACAGGGGCTTTCGGAAAATGTTTGCAATTCTCGAAAGCCCCTGTTATAAGCTGGAGTGCATAATCTTAACTGTAAGCAACACCTATATTGACGCAGGAGGATATGCACATGAATGATTACAGCCCTTTACTCTTATTGAACCGATAACCCGGAATCTGTCGATGTGTTTGCTTTGTCTAAATACACAAAGATTTTATACGTTCCGACAAAGTTATCACACCTGGCGACCAATGTATATGTGGTGGAACGTTCAAGTATAAAATAGGTCGCCAACTCTTTTGCATTATCCAAGGTATAAACAGCATTACCATCTGAATCGTACAAGGTCATGTCCAAATTTCCGCTGATAACATTCGATTCAAAAACAAACTTTATCCTATTGCCTGCTTCTCCTACGAAAGAAATGTCAGATGATGCGGTGACTTGCTTTGAATACTCATTGCTCATATTTCCTAATACTGTAGGTCGGGTCAGCAGATAAAAGCTGATAATTCCTACTGCCACAACGAGGATAAAACTGATGAGGATGATATATTTCTTTTTCATACCATTATCCTTTCAAGTCTTAATTTACCAATCTATGGTGAAAGAATTATACCTCATCCAATTACGAAAAGCAATCCGCCTTATACCCCGTTCCGTCTGCACTGCTGCGACGGCTGCCGGTATGTTATGCGGCGGCTCTGCCCCCGCGCCCCCGACCTCTCCCAAAGAACAGAATGGAGTGTTACGCAATAGGGCTTGAAAAGGCTTGATTTTAAGGCGTTGCAGACGTGAAAATCCACAGGGTAAGGGTTTTATACTACCTACCCACGAAAACGACTTCTAACCGACCACAGGCGCGTTTTTCGTCCGTTCTTCCTGCCCGTTTCCCGCCACGTTGAAGAGTTTTGCGTCAATAACTCAAAAAAGCACTTGACAAAACGCTTCATGATTCGCTGGCGGCACTCCTTGGAAGCCCAGGAAATATGGGGCGTAATAATGCAATTCTTCGCGCCAAGAAGCGGGCAATCCACCTTTATTGGCTCACTGTACACAACATCAAGTCCTGCGGCGGCGATTTTGCCGGCGTTTAGCGCGTCAGCTACGTCCTGCTCGTTTATGAGCTGACCTCGGGCGTTGTTGATTAGAATTACCCCATCCTTCATCTTCGCAATGCTCTCACTGTTTATCATCCCAGTATTTTCCGGGGTGAGATTACAGTGAAGAGAAACCACGTCGGCCTTGGCGTATAGAGTATCCAAATCCACATACTCGGCGATTTTCTCACCGGAGGCATTGGGATAGGGAACACAGACCAATACTTTCATACCCATCGCTTTCGCAATCCGGCCTTCCGTCTGTCCGATACGGCCAAAACCGATAATGCCGATGGTTTTGCCATCCAGCTCGATCAGAGGGTAGTCCCAATAGCACCAGTCAGCGTTATTGGCCCAATTCCCCTCATGGACGGAGCGATCGTGGTGGCCGATATGATGGCATATCTCTAAAAGCTTTCACTTTTACCACCTCTGTATATTGCAGAACATACTCTAAATGATTTAACATTTCTATTGATAATAGCATTTAAATTCCGCATTTTCAATGTTTGAACCAAAACCAGCTTTGGCCTGCCGATATAATTTAGATGATATTGTTCCACCAAAATTAATTTCCAGTGGAACACTATATTCCCAGGACAGCACACATATTTATATTTTCCTCATTTCGGCAATGTATACCTTCTCCCTCACATAATAAAACATATCGGGATGTACCGCATATGTGAAATCTTCCAGTGCATCTATGATAATGCACATAGTACAGCTAAACGTAATATCCTCCATTTCATCAAGCAGACAGAAACAGAGCTCATAAATTGCCCAGTCGTCCTCATTGTCCCGATGCGCTACTGACAGCATCATAATAACGGGAAAAGTCCAGGCAAGACTCTTTTCATAAATTGGGGGGCAAAATTTGAAACATTATTTCCGCTATCTGCTATTTGTGGTATACTTGACATGGTATAGACCTCCTTGCTGTGTAGTTGTTTTTTGGCATTTCAATTATATATACCACCTGCAAGGGATTTGTCCCTTTTAGGGGTAAAGTATTGACTTTTCAAGGTTCAACACACCAACTGGTGTGGGAAGTTTGAGTAATTTACTATAAAAGTCCCGTCAAAAAGCCTGAAAGGGACGCGGCATTAATATTGAAAAGGGGAACTGCCATGGAGCTTCGTAACATGACGCCGGACGAAATTTTTCCGAAAAAAAATCTGCCGTTATTTATCGGCAAATATTATCACACCAACTTTGCGGATCTTAATCTGCATACCCATGATTTCATTGAAATCGCCTATGTCTGCGACGGAAAAGGCTACCATGTTTACAATGATACCACTTATCCCGTGTCTAAAGGCGACCTGTATATCATCAATTCCAGGACGCCCCATTGCTTTTATCCCACAGACCAGAATAACTCCGAACATCTGGTGGTTTACAACCTGTGCTTCCTGCCGCAGTTTATCGATACCATCAATATCCGTCTCTCCATTTTAACGGAACTGACAGATATTATGCTATATAAATCTCTTTATGAGGAGGAAATCATCTACACGCCGGATTTAAAGCTCTCCGGCTCCATGCGCACGGAAATCGAACAGCTTTATGAAAAAATGTATATGGAGTTTACTTCCGAAGAGCTTAATTATATGGATATCCTGCGTCTTTCCCTCTGCGAGCTGCTCCTGAAAATCCACAGATTTTATAAGATTAACCATACTCAGACGGAAAGTACGGTTTTCAGATACCGCCGCCAGTTGATTTCCGACTGTATCCAGTACCTGCGGGAAAATTATTCCCAGAAGATAACCATAGATGAGCTTTCCAACAACTTTTTCCTGAGCAAAAGCTATCTTTCAAGTCTGTTCAGGCAGGCTACCGGCTCCAGTGTGGTGGAATATCTGCAGCATATCCGAATTGACAAAGCCTGCGAGCTGCTCACCGGCACCGACCTTTCTATCACTGAAATCAGCGCATTGGTGGGCTATACCGACTATCGTTTTTTTAATAAATCCTTTAAAAAAATAACCGGCTGTACGGCACAGCAGTACCGGAAAAACAGGGACTGAAACCGGCTCCGGAAGCATTAACTGCCTGCTCCGGAAGCCAAAATTAATTTTATGCCGCAGCCGGCATCAGGCTCAGACCCCTTCCCCGTCAAAGGCCGGGATAAAGCTCTCCCTTGCCGTATCGCCCTCCTGTATAAAAGCGTTTTCCACTCCCAGCAAAAGGGCATAATCCACCACCGATTCATATTCTCTTTTGGTTACCTTCCGGCAAAGCTCCCTGTAATCGCCTCCTTTTGCGCATCTTTCCGGGAAAATTTCCTTAAGCCGTTCAAAAGGCGTATACTGGTTCATCAGGCTCAGATACACTTTATTGCCGTAAGTTTCATAAACATATCTGATAACATCCCTGGCGTTTTGTTTTTGGCCGGGCAAAAGCAAATGCCTTACAATCACGCCCCGCCGCATCATTCCCCGCCCGTCAAAAGACGGCGCTCCCAATCTCTGAACCATTTCAGAAAGAGCCGCCTTCGCCACAAAGGGATAGTCCGGCGCGGAGGAATACTTTTCCGAGAGCTTTTCATCCATATACTTAAAGTCCGTAAGAAAAATATCCACAACTCCCGAGAGCTTTCTGATTATCTCCCTCTTTTCATAGCCGCTTCCGTTATATACAACGGGAATTACAAGCCCTCCGGTCTTCGCCTTCATTACAGCCTCCACCACCTGAAGCACATAGTGGTCGGGGGTAACCAGATTGATATTTTCCGCCCCTTTCTCTTGCAGTTCCAGAAAAATCTCCGCAAGACGCTCCGCCGAAACAGGCTTTCCTCTCTGCCCGGCGGCAATCTCATAATTCTGGCAGTAGACGCACCGCAGATTACAGCCCGAAAAAAACACGGTCCCGGAGCCTCTTTCCCCGGAGATGCAGGGCTCCTCCCACATATGCAACGCCGCTCTTGCCACAAATATCCGCTCGTCCGAACGGCAATAGCCAAGCTCGCCTTGTTTACGCATGACATTGCATTCTCTGGGACACAAGTTACAGGGGGAAACCATTAACCCCGGCGCAGCTTTCTCTCCTGCCAGAGCCGCGCCTGCCTGCAATTTATTCGCCATACAGCTCATCCCATTCTTCCCGGGGAATTGCCGTGATATTTCCCACATCATAGTAAATCTCATAAAAACGGTTAATCCAGTAATCCTTATCCTCCGTCATATCGGACTCGTGGGCTGTGCTGAAAATTGTTTCAAATTCCTTCCGAAGCTGAGGCACCACCACAATACCGTCCCCCTCCGGGTCGTTTTTATCCGCCAGAATCAGTTCGATTCTCTCATTTTCTTCTCTGTAAATCCTTGCAAGATTCACCAGATTGTCCAGATAGGTAAACGCAAGCCACAGGCACAGCACACTGACCAGACCGTATTTAGCGGCTTTAATTACCTGCTCCTGGTCCGACACGTCCACAATTCCCTGAATACAGGCAATAAACAAAAAGATGCCTGCACCGAAAAAAGCTCTGTTCATAGGGGTCGGAGCCAGCGCCAGCGCATAGCCCGTAGCCACAGCTGCCGCCAGAAATATAACCGTCTCGCTGTTTCGAATCTGCTGCCAGCTTCGCAGCTTTCTCTGCAGAACCAGAAACACCACCACTATTGCAGTAATCGCAATCACCGTAAAGAACAGTTCCTCCAGATTCATGGTAATTTTGTAGGTTCGCGACAAAAGCCCCACAAGACCCGTGTACTCTCCCTCCGACATGGTTGCGCTCCGCTTCCTCACGCCCGGTGCGGATACCATGCCGAGCATCCCTATGCACATGCCGCAAAGCCCGGAAATCATAAAGGGATATATGCTTCTCTGCCCCCTCTTTCTCCTGCTCTGCCAGAAGTTAAGGCCAAATATCAAAACCAGCAGAAAGCCGCCGCCGGAGCTGTTCTCATTGCACCACCCGGCCAGTATGCCGAAAAAGAATGCAGCAGCAGCCAGCAGAATTCCATGCTTTAGCTTATCCGCCCTTGCCAGGAAATACCGGTAAAAGGTGACAAAGCCCAAAATAAAAACGCTTCCCCACAAATAATTGCATGCGCCGCATATCCAGAGCATGGTCTGTCCGAAGCTCACCGCAAACCTCCACAAAAAGGTAATCACAAGCAGGAGCACAAATATATCATATTTTCTTTTGCGCCGGATATTTGCGTACATCAGAAGAACCAGCGCGGTGAACATAAGGCTGTTCACAAGATTAAACACCTGCTTGCTCACCGACAAAGACAGCCGCACATTAAACTGCCCTATCACCCTTCCGCTGTTTGAGAGGTATTCCCCATATTGCTGCCTTATCAAGTCCCCGAGGTTTTCGGCCTTTTGCACCTCCATAAGATAGGCATAGTCATCCGACCAGTAAGGGGTCAGAAAATTGTATGCGTATATTGTAAAAAATGCTCCCGCCACTATCAGCCAAAATATCTGCTTTCTATGCTTTTCCCAAAATCCTGTCACTTTTATTTCCTTTCCTGCACTACATGTGCGGCCTTACCGGCCACCCATTTTAAACTACAGCTTCAATTAAAATCTTTTCTCCCCTAAGCGCCCGTACAAGTCCGTGAAATGCTCCACAAACCTTTCCATGACCGGCCGCAATGTTCCAGGGACTGTTTACCTTATTCTCACGCTCCGGTCGGATTTTCCTCTTTAAATTCTTTACATCATATACTTTAGCATAAATTTACTTTCCTTTCCCCGGAATTATTTATTATTGTACCAAAACTCTTTGGTCTTTCCAACTATTATTACAGCCTTCCCCACGAAAAGTAAATCATGAACTGAAAATTTTTGAAAGAGGGTTGTTGTGATTCCTTATGCATGATAAGCTTGCGGGCAGCTATTTTGTAGTAAAAATGGATTTCCAGTCACCTGAAAGCGTCTCTTTCCCCGGCCTCACTTCGCCCGGAACCCGTCCGTAATTTCATCTCCTATCAGCGTGCTTCTCTCCAGCATAAACTCATAGCATGTCCCAGGAAAAACATGATAGCTGTTAATTTCCTCCTCTGCAGAATACCAGATAATATTTCCGTTTATCTCACAGCTCTCCATATTCCCCTTTTCATAATCCTTCTGCACAATATAATAAGGAT
>Ga0224740_10199_pt1 | contig 16344 bp, 20 predicted proteins | sample LIM_E_Water_Bulk_FD_161634 | JGI IMG/M metagenome (GOLD analysis project Ga0224740, IMG submission 161634) | Enriched cells from gastrointestinal tract of the lab mouse from Pacific Northwest National Laboratory (PNNL), Richland, Washington... | ecosystem: Host-associated > Mammals > Digestive...
AGGAGCAGCTGATTTTCCCCGAGATCGAATACGACAAGGTTGACAAGGTGAGAGGTATGGACGTTATCTTCGTGACGACTGCCAAGACCGACGAGGAAGCCCGTGAACTGTTAAGACTGTTTAACATGCCGTTCAAGAAATAAGATAGGAGGGAAAATCCGTGGCAAAAACATCCATGAAAATCAAACAGCAGCGGCCCCAGAAATTCTCCACCAGAGAATACAACCGCTGCAGGATTTGCGGCCGTCCGCATGCATATTTGAGAAAATACGGAATTTGCAGAATCTGCTTCCGTGAGTTGGCATATAAGGGACAGATCCCTGGCGTGAAGAAAGCAAGCTGGTGAGGCATTGAGCACTTAGCGAAAGCAAGCCGAAGGCGCAGCTTGAGGTTAGTGTGAAAGCCCTTCCCGAGACTTCATGGTGCCGAGCCAAAGGCGAGAGCAGCATATTAGCCGAGTGGAAGCGGTGTAAACCAATACCTCTCCCTGAAACTTCATGATGCGAAAGCGCAAGGCATAAGCAGCATGCTAGTCCGGAGGAGCAGCGGAAGAGCCAGGATAGTGAAAGAAATTGATAAGAGGAGGCAAATTCATGACAACGAATGATCCCATCGCGGATATGCTTACAAGAATTCGTAACGCAAACACCGCTAAACATGATACCGTAGATGTTCCGTCATCGAAAATGAAATTGGCAATCGCCAACATTTTGCTGGACGAAGGATACATTGCAAAGTATGACATTGTGGAAGACGGAAGCTTCAAGACCATCCGTATCACTCTGAAATACGGCAAGGATAAGAATGAGAAAATTATCAGCGGCCTGAAGAGAATTTCCAAGCCAGGCTTACGTGTGTACGCAAGCAAGGATAAGCTGCCGAGAGTGCTGGGCGGATTGGGAGTTGCGATTATTTCCACCAACAAGGGTGTAATCACAGACCGGGAGGCCAGAGAGGCTGGAGTAGGCGGAGAAGTACTGGCGTTTGTGTGGTGACATTGAGCACTTAGCGAAAGCAAGCCGAAGGCGCAGCTTGAGGTTAGTGCGAAAGTCCTCCCCGAAACTTCATGGTGCCGAGCAGAAAGCGAAGGCAGCATGTTAGTTGAGTGGGAGTAATGTAGACCAATGAACAATGGCACTTAGCGAAAGCAAGCCGAAGGCGCAGCTTGAGGTTAGTGCGAAAGTCCTCCCCGAAACTTCATGGTGCCGAGCAGAAAGCGAAGGCAGCATGTTAGTTGAGTGGGAGTAATGTAGACCAATGAACAACGGCACTTAGCGAAAGCAAGCCGAAGGCGCAGCTTGCAACTGAAAACAGAGAGGACGCACATGTCCTTTCCGAAAATCTAAGTTTAGGAGGTAAATGGTATGTCACGTATCGGAAGACTGCCAATCGCAATCCCTGCAGGTGTCACTGTAGACATCGCTGAGGGGAATAAGGTGACTGTTAAGGGTCCCAAGGGTACTCTGGAGAGAACCCTGCCCGTTGAGATGGGTATTAAGCTGGAGGATGGCCATGTGGTCGTTACCCGGCCTGATGATAAGAAGAGAATGAAATCCTTACATGGTTTGACAAGAACCCTGATCCACAATATGGTAGTGGGCGTCAGCGAGGGTTATCAGAAGACCCTGGAGGTAAACGGTGTTGGTTACAGAGCAGCCAAGTCCGGCAAGAAGCTGACACTCTCCTTGGGGTATTCTCACCCGGTTGAGATTACAGATCCCGAGGGTCTGGAGTCTGTGGTTGACGGAAACAAGATTATCGTAAAGGGTATTGATAAAGAGAAGGTAGGCCAATACGCAGCGGAAATCAGAGATAAGAGGAGACCGGAGCCGTACAAGGGCAAGGGTATCAAGTATGCTGACGAAGTGATCCGGCGTAAAGTTGGTAAGACTGGTAAGAAATAAGTAAGGAGAGTGTAAAAATGGTTAGTAAAAAGTCAAGAAGCGAAGTTCGCGCAAATAAGCACAGAAGAATTCGCAATCATATCAGCGGAACTGCCCAGAGACCGCGTCTGGCTGTGTTCAGAAGTAATAATCATATGTATGCTCAAATTATTGACGATACAGTCGGAAATACCCTGGTAGCTGCCTCCACTCTGGAGAAGAGTGTAAAGGCAGAGCTGGAGAAAACCAACAACGTTGATGCGGCAGCATACCTGGGAAAGGTAATTGCAGAGAAAGCCCTTGAGAAAGGTATCAAGGAGGTTGTCTTTGATAGAGGCGGCTTTATATATCAGGGTAAGATTCAGGCATTAGCAGAGGCAGCCCGCGAGGCTGGACTGGAATTTTAGGAAAGGAAGGGTAAGACACATGAGACATGAAATTATCGATCCAAGTCAGTTAGAATTAACGGATAAGGTAGTGTCGATTAAGCGTGTAAGCAAGACCGTTAAGGGTGGCCGTACCATGCGTTTCACTGCTCTGGTAGTGGTCGGAGACGGAAATGGACATGTTGGCGCCGGCCTGGGAAAAGCAACTGAAATTCCGGAAGCAATCCGCAAGGGAAAAGAAGATGCCATGAAGAAGCTGATCACGGTTGCCATCGACGAGAACAGCAGCGTAACACATGATTTTATCGGAAAATTCGGGAGCGCTTCCGTGCTTCTGAAGCGGGCTCCGGAAGGTACTGGAGTAATTGCCGGAGGTCCTGCTCGTAATGTGCTGGAGCTGGCAGGTATCAAGAATATCCGTACCAAATCTCTGGGCTCCAACAATAAGCAGAATGTAGTTCTGGCAACTCTGGCAGGTCTGAAGGCTCTGAAGACCCCGGAAGAGGTTGCTAAGAACCGCGGCAAATCCGTAGACGAAGTCAGAAACTAGGAGGGAAACAGACATGGCAGATAAATTAAAGATTACATTAGTGAAATCTCCAATCGGTGCTGTTCCTAAGCAGAGGGCGACGGTAGAGGCTCTGGGATTGACCAAGATGCATAAGACTGTCGAGATGCCGGATAATGATGCAGTCAGAGGCATGATTTGGCATGTAAAGCATTTAGTAAAGGTTGAGGAAGTTTAAGACAGATAAGGAATAGGAGGTGTCACAATGGACTTATCAAATTTGCAGTATGCTGAGGGTTCCAAGCAGAGCGGCAGCTTCAGAAGAGGCCGCGGACATGGTTCAGGCAATGGCAAAACGGCTGGTAAGGGTCATAAAGGCCAGAAGGCACGTTCAGGCGCTACGAGACCGGGCTTTGAAGGCGGTCAGATGCCATTATACAGAAGAATTCCCAAGAGAGGATTTACCAATCGGAATTCCAAAGTGATCGTAGGAATCAATATTAGCGCACTGGAAGTATTTGACAATGATGCGGTTGTTACCGTGGAAACTCTCATGGAAAAGGGGATTGTCAAGAATCCCAGGGACGGCGTGAAGATTCTTGGAAATGGAGAACTTACTAAGAAACTCAACGTGCAGGCAAATGCGTTTTCCGCAAATGCGGCTGCCAAAATTGAAGCTCTTGGTGGAAAAGCCGAGGTGATCTAATGTTCAAAACATTACAGAACGCATTTAAAATCAAAGACATCAGACAGAAGGTTATTTTTACCTTCCTGATGATGGTCGTGGTCAGATTGGGTTCCCAACTCCCGGTACCGGGAGTTGACCGGACCTATTTTGCCAGGTGGTTTGCGAGCCAGTCCGGGGATGCTTTCAACTTCTTTGATGCATTTACCGGTGGTTCCTTTACCAGCATGTCCTTATTTGCGTTAGGTATTACCCCGTATATTACTTCCTCCATTATCATGCAGCTTTTGACCATCGCAATTCCCAAGCTGGAGGAGATGCAGAAAGACGGCGAGGATGGACGGAAGAAAATCCAGAAAATTACTCGTTATGTAACGGTAGCTCTGGCATTGATTGAGAGTATTGCCATGACCATTGGATTTGGCGGCCAGGGCTTGCTGCAGGATGCCACCTGGTACAACATGGTGGTGGTGGTGATGGCCTTGACAGCAGGAAGTGCGTTCCTCATGTGGGTAGGCGAACGGATTACGGAAAAGGGTGTTGGAAACGGAATTTCCATTGTCCTGTTGATCAACATTGTATCCCGAATTCCAGACGACTTTACCCTTCTGTATCAGCAGTTTATGCAGGGAAAGAATGTGCCCATGGCGCTGCTGGCTGCGGTGGTAATCGTGGCAGTGATCCTTGTAACTGTGGTGTTTGTTATCGTTCTGCAGGATGGAGAACGCAGGATCCCGGTGCAGTATTCTAAGAAAACTCAGGGACGTAAAATGGTAGGCGGCCAATCTACCCATATTCCCCTGCGGGTCAATACGGCAGGCGTGATTCCGGTGATCTTTGCATCCTCCCTTATGTCCTTCCCGGGTGTGATTGTGGCTCTTCTGGGCAAGACAGGGGGTACGGGACTTGGAGGAAAGATTCTGAGAGGCTTAAGCTCCAGCAGCTGGTGTGATCCCCAGCAGCCGGTGTACAGCTTGGGACTGCTCCTGTATGTGCTGTTGGTGGTGTTCTTTGCTTACTTCTATACGTCCATCACCTTCAATCCGCTGGAGATTGCAAACAATATGAAGAAGCAGGGCGGTTTTATCCCGGGTATTCGTCCCGGTAAGCCTACTTCGGAATATCTCACCAAGATATTAAATTACATCGTGTTTATCGGAGCGGTGGGCCTGATTATCGTATGTGTGATCCCAATCGTCTTTAACGGCTTGTTCGGTGCGAACGTATCCTTTGGCGGCACTTCCCTGATTATTATCGTGGGTGTGGTGCTGGAGACCTTAAAGCAGATTGAATCCCAGATGGCAGTCCGGTATTATAAAGGCTTCCTGAACGACTGACAGAGGGCAGAACCCCCAAAGAGAATTGGATTCTAAGCATCGCAGGAATGTGATGCTTAGAATTTCATTGTATCAGTGGGAAAGTTCCCAGAGCATTCCTATGACAGAAACCTTTGGGGCATGGAGCTGGCATTAGAAAATACCATGAGGAGAGTTAGAGAATGAAAATAATCATGTTAGGTGCGCCTGGAGCAGGAAAAGGTACCCAGGCCAAGAAAATCGCGGATCAATTTCAGATCCCGCATATTTCCACGGGAGATATTTTCCGCGCCAATATTAAAGAGGGAACAGAGCTCGGAAGAAAGGCAAAGGAATATATGGATCAGGGATTGCTTGTGCCGGATTCCCTGACCCTGGAGCTGATTATGGACCGCTTTCAGAATCCGGACTGTGCAAACGGTTATGTGCTGGACGGGTTTCCCCGGACCATCCCCCAGGCCGAGGCATTGACAGAGGCTCTAAAGGAGCAGGGGGAGAGTATTGACTTCGCCATTGATGTGGAGGTACCTGATGAGAATATCATTAGCCGTATGTCAGGGCGCAGGGCCTGCCTGGCCTGCGGGGCTACCTACCATATCGTTCATATTCCCACCAAAAAGGAAGGCGTGTGCGATCGCTGCGGCGAGGGCTTGGTACTGCGGGAGGACGACAAGCCGGAGACAGTAAAGAAACGCTTGGATGTATACCATGAGCAGACACAGCCCCTGATCGATTACTATGCAGGGCAGAAGAAGCTGGTTCGGGTGGACGGAACACAGGAAATGGAAGAGGTGTTTCAGGCCATTGTGAAGATTTTGGGAGCATAGCATATGTCAGTGTCAATTAAATCTGCCAGAGAAATCGAGTATATGCGTATTGCGGGAAGGTTGCTGGAGGAGGTTCACGATGAACTGGCAGCCTTTGTACGGCCCGGGATTTCTACCCTGGACATTGACCGCTATGGTGAAAAGCTTATCCGGGAGAGAGGCTGCGTACCCAATTTTCTCCATTATAACGGATATCCGGCTTCCATCTGTGTGTCTGTAAACGACGAGGTGGTTCATGGAATTCCTCACAAGAAACGGATCTTGCGGGAGGGCGATATTGTGAGTCTGGATGCAGGGCTGATTTATAAAGGCTATCATTCCGACGCGGCCCGGACTCATGCGGTAGGCGCTGTCAGCAGAGAGGCGCAGCAGCTTATGGATGTGACAAAGCAAAGCTTCTTTGAGGGTTTAAAATATGCCAGAGCCGGCCATCATCTCCATGAAATATCGGCGGCCATCAATAATTATACGGATCAGTTTGGATATGGAGTGGTGCGGGACCTGGTAGGACACGGAATCGGAGAGCATCTCCATGAGGATCCCCAGATTCCCAATTTTCGCCAGAAGCGCAGAGGAATCCGGTTGCTGCCCGGTATGACGCTGGCCATTGAGCCCATGATCAATGCCGGTGGCTGGGAGGTTGTCTGGCTGGACGACGACTGGACCGTGGTCACGGAAGACGGCTCTCTTTCCGCCCATTATGAGAATACAGTTCTCATCACAGACGGAGAACCGGAGCTTCTCACCTGTTCTCATTAGAGGAGAATTCCAGAGGAGCAGGTCTGGAAAGCAAACGCGTCAGAAAGGGAAATGATGGAAATGAGAGAGATAACGGTAGGGATGCCGGCCCGTTCCCTGGCAGGTCATGACAAGGATGCCTGTTATGTGATTTGCCGTGTGGAGGAAGACTATGTGTGGCTTGCAGACGGAAGACTGCGGCCTCTGGAAAAGCCAAAGAAAAAGAAGAAAAAGCATATACAGATTCAGTATGAGATTCCGGAAAACCTGCAGGAAAAGCTGCAGCGGGGAGAAGCCCTTCGGAATGAAGATATAAAGCGTGGGATTAAAATGTTGAAAAAGCAGTGGGAGGAATCACATGTCAAAAGCAGATGTTATTGAAATTGAAGGAACCGTAATTGAAAAGCTGCCAAACGCCATGTTCCAGGTGGAGCTGGAAAACGGCCACAAGGTGCTGGCTCATATCAGTGGAAAGCTTCGCATGAACTTTATCCGGATCCTTCCGGGGGATAAGGTAACCATTGAGATGTCACCTTATGACCTGTCCAAGGGAAGGATTATTTGGAGAGATAAATAGGGAAAGAATAACAGAAAATGCGGGCTGCCGGCGAAACCTACAGGATTCGCCAGCGGCCCTTTATAAAATAACAAAACTGCTTGCAAATGCTTTCGAATTCCCGTATACTAATTTTAACAGGATGCAAAGCAGCATCTCCTGTCCGGCCGTTCGGCCACCGATTCCCATATCAGGTAACAAGAGCAAAAAGAAAGGACATTTCCTGCTGGATTCATTCTTGCTAAAATCCGGGAAAGCCCTGTATAATGAAAGGAGAAAGATTGAGCAAAAGAACAAGAAAAGCAAAAAAGAAACGCCAGAATACCCCCAAGAACTCTGTGAATCTTCATCACAAGGACCGGCTGTTCCGCTACCTGTTTCGGGACCGGAAGCATTTGCTGGATCTGTACAATGCGCTGAACGGCACCAGCTATCAGAACGAAAAAGAGCTGACCATTACCACATTGGAGGGTGTTATCTACATGGGCATGAAAAATGACCTGTCCTTTATGGTGGATTCCGTCATGAGCCTGTATGAGCATCAAAGCACCTGGAACCCCAACATGCCCCTGCGGGGCCTGCTCTACTTTGCCAAGCTCTATCAGGTCTATGTAAAAGAGCAAGGATATGATCTGTCCGGAAATCGGCGAATCCCTCTTCCTGTGCCTCAATACATTGTATTTTACAATGGAGTCCGGGAGATGCCGGATCAATCGGAACAGCTCTTGTCCCAAGCCTTTGCGCAGAGTTCGGGGAGCAGCCTGGAAACCGCCGGACTGGAGTGTCGTGTGAGAATGATAAACATCAACCAGGGCCGTAACCAGGAGCTGTTGGAGAAATGCCGGCGTCTCTGGGAGTATGCGGAGCTCATTGGCCGGATCCGGCACAATCAGGCGCAGGGCATGAATCTTAAGGAGGCAGTAGACGCGGCAGTGGATAGCTGTATTCGAGAAGAAATTCTGGCAGATATCTTGCTTAGTTCAAAAGTGGAGGTGACAGATATGTTGCTGGAGGAATATAACGAGAAGGAAACCAGGAGATACCTGCAAAGAGAGGCCTGGGAAGAAGGGAAAAAGGAAGGAATAAAGCAAGGGATTCATGCAGGAATGGAGAGTAAGCTGGTGGAACAGGTCTGTCGAAAGCTGCGAAAGGGAAAGGAAGCAGAGGCAATCGCAGAGGAACTGGAGGAAGACCTGCATGTGATCCGAAAGATTTGTCAGGCGGCTTTGGAATTTGCCCCGGATTATGACAACGGGCTTGTTTTTGACAAGCTTTTCAATAAATAATTTGCAAAGGCGTGGGCTGAATGGTTGCATCCATCCAGGGTAGAGGAAAACGACGTGAATAATTATGTAGAAACAAAATCAAAATGTGATATTGTTGTGGAAAAGATACTGGAACAGATTATTCACAAAAAATATAAGGCCGGCGACAAGCTGCCCAATGAGAATATGCTGTGCGAGGAATTTGGCGTGAGCCGCATTACAGTGCGGGAGGCGGTAAAGCGCCTGAGCATGCTGGGGCTTGTTTCCACCCAGCAGGGGCGGGGGATCTTTATCACCAGAGAGGATCTGGGAACCGTGGTATTTCCTATGATTGCGCCTATATTTTTGGACGGACTCACCGTGAAGCAGGTGTATGAGGCTCGAATCTATATTGAGGCGGGAAATGCCAGGCTGGTAGCTCAGAACAGAACCCAGGAGCATGTGGACCGGCTTCGGAAGCTTTGTGTGCAGATGGATGAGATCATTGAGAATAATTATAATCCGGAGAAATATGGGAAAATTGACGAGGTATTCCATATGACGATTGCCCAGGCATCCTGCAATGCGGTTTTACTGGGAATCTATGGGGCCTTTGAAAAGGTATTGAAATTTTATATTTGGAGAGTGACCAGACAAGATGCCATGGAGTCTACAGAAATGCACAAGGATATTGTGAAGTGCATCGCGGCCAAGGATGAAGAGGGTGCGGGACTGGCAATGGAACGGCATTGCAAAAATGCACAGAAAGTGGTGCTCAAGGTTCAGGCGGATATGGAGAAGGGAAAAGGACAGACAAAGCAGAATTGAACAAAATCGCTGCGCGATGGCCTGCCAAGGCTGTGGCATAGCAATTTTCTGTTTTCTATAACAAAAACAGTGGAAAGCAAGTCCTAAAAGTAGTATTGTTAAGTCACCACAACGAAACAATCAAACAGGATCGACCTTCCCACTGCCTATGAAAAGAATACCATCCTTCCGCTTGGTTGGCAAGCGGTTTTATGACCCAAATGCGCCTCCGTGTAAAGCAGTGTTTTTGATTACTACTGATTTTACATGGAGGATTTTATTATGTACGAAAAATATTTAGAACAGCTTGAGGAAGCCGGAAAAATCCGTAACCTCAAAGAACATTCCATTACCTGCTATAAAAACTACGTCTCTTATTTCCTGAAATATCAGGGTAAGAACCCAGAACAACTTACCTGTCAGGATGTCAGGGCTTTTCTTCTTGCGAAAAAGGACGAAGGGCTGAAAGCCACCACCCTGAACCTTTATAATTCTGCCATCCGCTTTTTCTATCGGAATGTCCTGCATATCCTTTGGGATGACATTACAGTCCCGCGCATGATTCTGGAACACAAACTTCCAACTGTTTTGGCGATTGATGAAATCGACCGTCTGTTGGGCGCTGTTGATGACATAAAATATAAAGCTATGTTTGCAACGATGTATTCTTCCGGAATGCGTGTTTCCGAAGTCATCCATCTGCATTATGATGATATTTCCCGCACAAATATGCAGATTCATGTTCGGGATACAAAGAACCGGATGGATCGCTATACGATTCTTTCCAAGCGGTGCCTGGATATCCTTACACAATACTGGTTTGAGAAAGGACGGCCCCGGGGAATCCTGTTCCCTAATAAATTTACCGGTAATTACCTGACTGTCAGTACTCTGGAACAGGTGATGCGCCGTGCTGTATCTGATGCTGAACTCCCAGCAGGAGCAACTCCCCACTGCCTCCGACACAGCTTTGCAACACATCTGATGGAGCAGGGCGTGGAACGGCAAAATATCCAGGCACTTCTTGGTCACCGTGATCCGAAATCTACGGAGGTTTATCTTCATGTCAGCAACAAATCCCTGATGGGAATCCAGAGTCCGTTTGACCGGAAAGAAGGTGCTGGCCATGAATAAGCCGACCGTACAGGATATTTTTCTGCGTTTTTATCCGGCATACATTGAAAAGTATTCCCCTTCTCCCGAGCAGGCAAAAGTTTCCCGGAACATCATGAACTGTAAAACCGGAGCTTATGGTGCAAATGTCAGCATATGTGAGGACTGTGGTACTGTTCAGATTCATTACAATTCCTGCCGCAACCGTTGTTGTCCCATGTGCCAGGCTGTCCCGAAGGAAATGTGGATGGATGCCCGCAGGGAAGATGTACTTGACGCCCCTTACTTTCATCTCGTATTTACAGTTCCGGATATCCTCAATCCGGTCATTTACAGTAATCAGAAGCAGCTGTATGATACCCTGTATCACGCCGCTTCTGCTACAATCAGTGAACTGGCGGCTGACCCAAAGCACCTTGGTGCTTCTGCTGGATATATCTGCATCCTGCATACATGGGGGTCTGAAATGAACTTTCATCCCCATATCCACACAATACTGCTCGGAGGAGGATTGACACAAAAAAATGAATGGAAGGATAACGGCACTGAATTTTTCCTTCCAATCCAGATCATTTCCAAAGTATTCCGTGGAAAATACATGGAAGAATTGAAAAACCTTTGGGAGACCGGTCAGCTCAAGTTTCACGGGACAGCCGAAAAATACCGTAACCATTACGCATTCAAAGAACTGCTTAATGCCTGTTATTCTACAGAGTGGATTCCTTATTGTAAGAAAGCCTTTAATGGCGCACAGTCTGTGATTGATTATCTTGGAAAATACACTCATCGGATTGCAATTAGTAATCATCGTATCATCTGTATGGATGAGGAAACCGTCACTTTTTCTGTGAAAGATTACCGGAACAAAGGGCAGTGGAAAGAGCTGACCCTTTCTGACATTGAGTTCATACGGCGTTTTTTGATGCATGTCCCACCAAAGCGTTTTGTACGAATTCGGCATTACGGACTTCTTTGTTCCCGCAGCAAAAGAAAAAAGCTTACTTTATGCCGGAATCTTCTCGGATGCAGAAAATATATTTCAGAACTGCACGGTAAGGGAATGCCTGAAATATTGAAACATCTCTATGGCGTAAATGTCTGCATGTGTAAAGCCTGCGGCGGTAAACTTGGAAAGCCTCAGCTTCGGATACCACAAAGATGCTAAATATTTCATTTCCCAATAGTTTTTTGAAACCTCAAAATTTGAGGTTTTGTTGTCATGCCCATTTATCTGGAATCATTTGATTTCTATAGCTTCTGCACAGAAAATCCTGTATAATTATGGGTAAGAACAAAAGATTGAAAGTCCATAGGTAGTGGCTACCCGGACGCTTACTTTGTTCAATTAGGTCAAATCGAAAATGGTGTAAACGAAGGGGCAGTTCACTGGAATGCCAAAACTGCTTTTTCGTTTACCCCATCATCGATTCTAACCTAAAGAATTTGCCGCTCTCCTGACCCGCGTCCCTCTCTCGCTATTTCTATCTCCGCTTATGCCTTCACGGATCCAATCATGATTCCTGATACAAAGTATTTCTGCAGGAAGGGGTAAATGCACATAACCGGTACCACCGTAATTACCGTAATAGCCATCTTTATCGTCTGTCCGCTGGACGCCATGACCGCGCCGTTTTTTAAAGCCTCAATGTTGGTCTGGGCCGCCAGGGTATTGTAGAGCACATACTGCAGAGTATACAACTTTTCTTCCATGGCACAGTACAGCTGCGTGTCCATGAAGTTGTTCCACTGGTTCAGGATGCCGAACAGCAGAATGGCCGCGTTCACCGGCTGGCACACCGGGAAGATCACCTTCCAGTAAGCCACCAGGTCGTTACCGCCGTCCACATACACCGCCTCCTGAAGAGATCGGGGAATCCCCTCAATATAGGTCCGAATCAGAATCAGGTTAAAGGCGCTGCACAAATAGGGCAGAATGTATACCAAGAAATTATTCATAAGACCATATTGCTTCATAAAGATATAGGTGGGCACCGTACCTGCGGACACATACATGGTCAGCACAAAGGCGGTGCGGAAGAACTTCCCGAATACCAGGTTGGGCGTTGCCAGCACATAGGCCGCCATGCCGGTTACTGCCAGCATAAGCACCGGTCCAATGATACTTCTGGCCAACGAGACCAGAAAGGCGCTTAAGAGAGCCTTGTCCTTCAACAGCGTCCCATAAGCCGCAAACGTGATTCCCTTGGGAAGGATCAACAAGCTTCCCCCTGTTTCCGACAGGGAGCTGATGGAAAAATTGATCACGTACAAAAAGGGATATACCATAATCACAAAGATCAGAAGCAGCAGCAGGGCCGTGACGGCGTCAAACATAAAATTTCCAAAGCTTTTTTTCCGTATCATCAAAATCCCTCCTACAACACCGAATTCTCATTCATGCGCTTGGTCAGCCAGTTTACAAAGAGCAGAAGCATGATACTGACAATGGTCTTAATGATTCCCATAGCCGTGGCATAGGGGAAATCCAGCATTTTCAAGCCAAATTTATAGATATACATATCCAGCACCTCCATCCGGGACCAGTTGGTTGGATTGCTGAAGATAAAGAACTGCTCCAGGTTGGAACTTAAGATCCAGCCTGCGTTCATAATCAGCAGAACCGACACAGTGGGAAGCAGGTTGGGCAGAGTCACGTACCGGATCTGCTGCCAGCGTCCCGCACCGTCCAGAGCGGCCGCCTCGTATTCCTCCGAGGAAATTCCCGAAATGGCGGAAAGGAAAATAATCGTATTGTATCCTGTGGATTTCCACATATTCAGCAGGATAATCAGCTGCCAGGAATATTTGGGATCTCCCAGAATATTCAGGCCCTTTTCCAGAATCCCCACCCGCACCAGAAACTGGTTGATGGCGCCGGAATTTACTGCCAGCAAAGACCAGACAATGGAGTAGCCGATAACCCAGGACACAAAGTATGGAAAAAAGGAAACCGTCTGGGTAATTTTTGCTCCCCGCTTCCAGGTAGCCTCCTTCAGGAGAATTGCCAGAATCAGGGCTACCAAGAGATTCAGAATCAGAGTAACGCCGTTCATGACCAGAGTATTCCGGATCAGATAAACCAGATCCGAGCTTTCCTGGAAAATCTTGGCAAAATATTTCAATCCTACGAACTCGCCGCCAAACAGAGAGCCTCCCAGCTTGTACTCGGAAAAGGCAATGTACCAACCGGATAAAGGCAGATAGTTAAACAGCAAAATACAGAGAAACGCAGGTGTCATCATCAAAAGCAGCCATTTCTGCCGTTTGATCTTGTTCCAGAGCTTCTTCCTGGAAGAGCCCGGCATGGGGGCTGTCTCAGCTACTGCTTGCCTCATACTATTCCTCCTCGACTGTTAATTAAAAGAGTGTGCATCCCCCGGAGGGTCCTGCTTTATAGGACGCAAAACCCTATAAAGAGAAATCCCGCCCGGCAAAAACCATCTTCGCCGGGCGGATTGATATTTCTGCTGGTTCCTGTTACTTCAGCGCTTCCGTAAAGCCGGCAAGCGTCTCATTCATAGCCTCGATCACCGGTTCATGATCCAGTTTATCGTATTCTGCCATCAATTCGTTCCAGACAGCCTCAAAATCGTCTGCCATAAGCAGGTTGGCGGAGTATTTCACCCGGACCTCTGTCATCTTGGCTCCCACCTTGCCCAGGTCACTGGAAGGATCCAGGGCACAGGACTGGAAGTAACCTGCGTCAAAGCCTTTGCAATGCTCATTCCACCACTGGTTGGAGGTACTCCATCCCAGTCCTGCATAAGCCTCTTTCTCCCGGTCTGTCAGAGAGAAACCATCCACAAACTCCCAGGTCTGAGCCAGGTTAAAGGGCTGACCGTCTTCCGCATAGGAATTGCACAGAGGCAGACCTGACAGGGCTCCAATGACTCCTTCCTTCTTTTGCACTTCCACATCCTGCGAGCACTGACGGAACAAGTCGGTAGGCACGCGCTCGCCGTTTTCCACGGTGTAATGTACGCCTTCCAGGCCGGACTGAAGAACAATCTGTCCCTCGTCGGTGCAGCACCAGTTGATGAATTTAGCAACGCGCTCCGGATACTTGCAGTTCTTTGTGATTCCCATGGAGTAGTAGGGATAGGAGGCTCTCATACTCAGCATATAATCCTGTCCTACCTGGGAATCCAGCTGGAAAGGCATCTGAATATAGCTCATTTCCGGATGACCCGCATTGGTCAGCTCCTGATTGGCGCTGCCCTGATTCCAGGTTACATACCAGGCTGCAATGGCGCGGCCATTACTCAGCTTCTGAAGGGTAATATCCGCCGAATCCGTAAAGCACTCCTCATCCAGGGTGCCGTCCTTGTACAGGTTGTTAAAGAACTGGAAAGACTCTTTCACCTCCGGAGCCAGCAGGTATTCCTCAAACTGTCCGGTCTTAATATTGTAGATGTGATAATCATTGCCTGATCCAAAGTAGGTATCGCCCTTCTCATATCCTACGGGAACAATACCCTGGATTCCATAGGACTCCGCCATGGGCATGGTCATACCTACGGTTGCCTGTCCGTCATAGGTAGTGGGGAAGTCCTTTACGGCCTTTGCCAGGAACTCTCTCCAGTCGCTGGCGGAAACCAGCTCCGGCCAACCATAATACTCCAGCACATCCGTGCGCACCAGCACGTCTGTATGGGTCAGGGTCGTCTCGGTCTCGGTGGGCGTGTCTCTCTCCCACTTGTAGAGACCGCCGTCCGCTGCGGAAGCCCGCCAGTAGGGTATGATCTTCTCATACCGCTTATAGAAATCCGGCATCAGATCCTTGTAATCATCCAGGTTCAGCAGAGCGCCTGCATCAATGTACTTCTTGAAAATATCCTCGCCCTGCATGTACTGTATTTCGTTATACTCGCTGCCGGCCAGCATCAATGCCTGCTTTTCCGTGATATCTCCCGAATACTGTATGTAGTTGAAAGCAATTCCGAATTTCTCTGCAATATATTGTCCCACTGCGGTATCCATAGATGCAGTAATAAGCGGTGTGGGCGGCATGATGTCGATAACATAGAGGTTATCCATATTTCCATCCCATTCTGCCTCTCCTCCTGTTTCACCAGTTTCACCTGTCTCACCTGCTTCCGTTTGAGCTGGAGTCACCTGAGGCTCTTCCGTCTTCTTTCCGCCGCACCCACTGAATGTGGAAACTGCCAGCATCATGGCCAGGAACAGCGCTAAACTACGGTTACGCTTCTTCATGTTAAATTTCCCCCTTTTACTTGTTTTGGTTAGAAGTCCGAATCAATTTCTATGCTAACAGTATAGCCCTTTCCATTCCCCTTGTAATTAAACATTTTAAACCTCTGTGTCAGTCAAATTAAACTTTTTCGTGGTTCTGTATATTTTTTCTATGTTTCCATCTGTATTTCCGTCAATATAAACCACTTCTCAGTTTACGATTCCTTTTCTTCTAGTGATTTTTCCCAAAGCTCCCGGATACGTTCATAGGTGGAGGCGGGAACCTCCGGATTTCCCTTGGAGTAGCTGGGCACATAAAATTTGCCTGCCTTCTCCGGATTGGTGCTGGTGGTGTCATACCGGTATGCCTCCCGCTCCAGAGGATGACGGAAATTGGGAATGGACACAGGCACGCCGCCCCTACGGATCGATTCATAAGCAAAAAATCCGGAAAGTCCCATGTCCAGGGCCTCATAGACATCAATAATCTCCGCATCCCCATTTCCCCGGATCTTTTCTGTAAAATTCCACATAACATAGTAGTCGGAACCATCATGGCCATAAGCCTCCGATGCGGCAGAGTGGACGTCCTTGGGGGTAGAGCTCTCCACGACTGTGCTGTTTTCCCCCCTCAAATTTATCCAGGTTGCAGTACAGCCTGGAGGTATTGCCTGCCTCCGCATCCTCCCGGGCGCTCTCCATGCGTCCCAGGGAACCGTATACCGTATACCACACAGAATTCCGAGAAATCCCCAGGCCATGACAGCCCTTTGCAGTCCGCTGTCTGAAAGCCGGCAAGCATGTGCTCAGCGAGGTGCTGCCCTGCGAGACGCCGGCGGAGGCCGTGGAGCTTGCGGAGGCAGTGGAGGAGAGCGGCAGGATTTACGCTTATGCGGAAAACTACTGCTATATGCCGGCGCCCCGAAAGATGCGGCGTCTGTACCAGGAGGGGAAGCTTGGCGAGTTTGAGTACGGGGAAGGAGAGTATTTCCACAACTGCGAGAGCATCTGGCCCTCCATCACCCAGGGAGAACCGGACCACTGGCGCAACCGGATTTCCGCCACCTTTTACTGTACTCATTCCCTGG
>Ga0224740_10200_pt1 | contig 16341 bp, 17 predicted proteins | sample LIM_E_Water_Bulk_FD_161634 | JGI IMG/M metagenome (GOLD analysis project Ga0224740, IMG submission 161634) | Enriched cells from gastrointestinal tract of the lab mouse from Pacific Northwest National Laboratory (PNNL), Richland, Washington... | ecosystem: Host-associated > Mammals > Digestive...
TCTTTTTATATGTTGTTGGTCTTATTCCTGCATTTTTACATATCTTCTTGAAATGTGCATTTAGAGTTGCCACAGCTATTAGCTTTCCGTCATTGGAGAATACTAGACTTTCAGGGTCATTTTCATTTACTCTAGGTTCCAATATTTCTTTGAGTAGGGGCGTTATAAAGAGTGTCCTTTCTGCATTTTCTGTTTTGCCGTTCCTCGTCATCTAGGATAGTTTTATCGTTCCCATCTCTAGTTAGTGAACCTTTTAATTTTATTTGACCGTTCTTTCATTTTGCACTTTTTTGACTTTAAGGCAAGACATTCGCCCGGTCGAACCCCTGTTAGAGTGATAAACCATAGTTCATCTTTATATTTGTCAGTTTCAATCGTTAATTGTTTAAGAAATTTCTTCGTTTCTTCTATATCCAGTGGGGACACCTTGCGAGTTTTCTTTCCAGCTTTTGGTCGTTTCACTTTAGTTTTAGTCTTGAACGGACTTTGTTCAAGAGTTAATTTATCATTATCAACAGCATAGAAGAAAGTTTGTCTTGTAACACTAAATATTTTATCCAAATATGATTGACTGTACTTATATTTTCCGTTCGGTTTCTTCATATTAGCAAACTTCTTTAAGTCTGATTTTATTTCTTCTGCCGTTATCTTCTGAATTGGTCTACTGGCAAAGGAAGTTTGAGAAATAAGTTCTGCTGTTCTCTTTTTTCTAAGCATAGAACCGTGGTTTTAGTTCTCGATTGTCTTCTTGTTCCTTTAACATATCATTCATTACTTGATTAAACGTATCAGGTACTTTCTCTATATATGTTCCATATTTCAAAGCTCTTTGTATTTCACGGTGGTTGTCTATTACTTCTTGTAATGTTGCTCCGATAAACTGGTCGCCTTTTACCAGTATTAGGGTCTGTATATAATATTCGCCACCTTTTCCTAGCTTTATCATACCAAGGTTTACTACCGTTCGCCGGTTCTTCCTTTTTACTCCTGTATTTATACTCATTGTTACATACTCCTCTGTACCACGAAAAGAACCTACATTGTGATATTGTCATCTGTTGGCTTATATGTTCTTTCAGGTATTAGATTTTAAACTGCTAGTGTAATTTACGTATTATAATTTCACTCACAGTTTGGTATGTAATAATAATAAATCCAAACTATTATTCTAATCTATTGCTTACAACTTTTATAAACTTCATTATACGTTTACCGTCCTTTCGATTGAATTTTATAATAATATAGAAGTCTTTATTTCGACTTTTTAACTGTCGTAAGCTTGGTTGCTCCATATTGCTTTTATTATCTATTATCGTGTACTTCATTAAAATATCTTTGTATATTATAAAAATATCTGTTATCTTTTACAATTTTAATCATCATATCTTGTATAGAATTATTTAACCCTCTATCTATTTTGTGTAGTAAATATTCTTCAAACTCTTTAAGCATTTCTTGAAATCTTGTTATATTGTCAAATTCAATATTTACTTCTTTACCATTACTGTAACTAACTAGATTCTCACATTCCTTTATAATAATATCATATCTATTTGCCCAATGCTGATATACTAGGAAATCTAAATATTTATAATATTCTCCTTTGTAATAACATACATATTCTACATATTCTAATAAGAATTTTATTTTTGATATTTCTGCCTTGTTCAAGGCAGTTTTACTTTTAACCTTAATGGAAATCTTATCTAATATTTCTTTTAAAATGTTATTATTAACATAAGTTACAAATATATATGGGTTTAAGTCATTTGATACATTTTGAGATTTTATCTCGTCCATAAACTTATCAAACGAACCTAGAGTATTGTTGTCCCATTCTTTAATATCATAATTATTTGAAATATCGCTTTTTCCTTCAACTCTTCCTAATAAATAATCTAATGAGACTTCTAATATATCGGCAACTTTTATTAAGTTTGCAACTGTAAGGCTTCTGCCTTCCTTGTTACTTTCTACATAATTAAGGGTTTGCCTTTGAACTCCTATTGTATCAGCTAGTTGCTCTACTGACATTCCTTTTGACATTCTCGCCTCTGTTAATCTTCTTGCTAGAATTTCTGTATAAGTATTGTTTCCTTTTTCTTCCATTTTAACATATCTCCTATCATCTTTGTTACTTTTTTAAAAAAGATGTAACTTTTTTGTTATTTTTTCTTGACAACAAATTCGTTACTTGTTATAATCATATAGTAACATACCTGTTAAGGTTTGTCAACCTTATACAGAAATATTTTTTAGAAAGGAGATTTTTAATATGGCTAATTCTGTTACAGTAGAAGAAATCGCAGAATTACTACTGCAGATTTTACAATCTACCAAAGATTCAACCTATGATGTTACCAAAGAGAAGTTGCTTACTGTTGAACAGATTTGTAATTTGACACGGCTTTAAGGAACGGCTTTATTCGTTCTGAATTACACAAAGGCAATCTTGCTTATGAGAAATATCGGTCGTGGGGAAATTCGCATTTCTGAAACAGCATATAAGAATTATAGGGCTATTGCTCGTGATAGAGGGGAGGGTATCAATGGGTAAAACTATAGATAAGGAATTATATCGTGAGATTTTACGTGATATGTTAGAAGATTTAGAGACAGATGATGTTTGCTGGATAGAGTGTCCTTTGGAAGCTGACGGCAAAGATAAAGTTTGCAGTTGCGAAGTTAATTACACAACAGGTCAATTCTATTGCCATAATTGTCATAGATTTGGCACTATTGCTGAACTACACCAGTTACAGCAAAATAAATTTTTATTATAAAGGAGGGGTTTAGATATGAATTCTAACAGTGAAATAGAGGAACCAACTTTGGACAGTGCAGTTCCTCAAAATAACTCTACGGAGACAGAAGTTCATTCTTCTGCTCCTGCTACTAATGATAATTATACATCAAATGAAACGCAAAATCAAGCTACTTCTAATAATAGTAGTAGCAAACCTCAAATTCCTAACTTCTTTGGCAGTACAGGACATTTTAAGCATAGTGTGTTTGCTCAATTTGCACATATACAACGTATCAATGGTACAAATCATATTTATAAAGGTTCAACTACCGGTACTTATGTATGTGATGATGACTTAATTCAGTTTGCTATACAAAGTTATGTACCAAGATTTAACTTTGCCCAAGCTAAAGAAGAAGTAAAACAACTTAGCATTACTACTAAGATGTCAGAACGTACAGAAAGTTCTAGTAATTTTGTAGGGTGTGCTAATGGGGCATATGACATAAATACTTCTGACTTTAAAGAATTTAAGGACTGCACTGCTACTGATTTCATCTTAACTAATAAATTAAGTGTAGAGTATTCCCCCAATATACCTACTTCAAATGAAACAGTAGATACATTCATAAATGAGACTACAGGTTATGACCCAAAGTTACGGATTGTTTGTATGGGAAGTTTCGGGAGCCTGTTTATGCAGATGTAGTCTTCCGTTAGCTTTTGCTCTAACTGGGGATAGTTCTACTAATGGTAATGACGGCAGAGATGTTTTGTTAGATATGATTAGTGCTAGTGCTGGAGAATGTGTCTCATTTAAAACTTTACAGGAACTTACTACTGATAAGTCATTTCATTCTTTATACAGTAAGACCTGTAACATTTCGAATGAACAACGTCCAAGCAAAATGAGTAATATCAATAAGTTAGTAGGACTTATTCGTGGTAATAAAGTTTTACCTTCTAAAGAATTTGGTGGCTTAACTTTTACACCATATACTACATTATTATTTAATGTTAGAGATATTAGAGATTTTGACGGAGTATTCTCCGAATTAGGCGAATATTTTAAGGTTATTCCATTTAAGAATCAACTAAATGTGGATAAATCTTTTAAGGACACTTTACTATCGACTGAAAACTTACAGTATTTTACTTTTAAGGCATTAGACGCATTTTCTAAAGTTCTACAACGTGGTAGCTTTACTATTCCTGCTGTTGTAGAAGAAGCTACTAACAATTACTTATTGAATAATAATAGTGCTAGGGAATTTATTATTGAAAATCCTATATTTTATATTGAGAGAAAATCAACTTATTATAAGGACTATTGCGATTGGTGCGACAGTAATAATAAACGTCCTGTTGACTGTTCTCCATTTGGTAAAGAAGTTTTGAAGTCTGGATATTTGACGGATAGATATTCAATCGGTGGCGGTAGACGTCCTTGTTATTATAAGACAAAAGATTTTAATGTTGATAAACTTTTTGATGAATATGCAGGTACTATTGAAGCAAATTCGGTTGAGATAATTCGTAATAACGGCACTTATTCAAAGGGGAATTTTATCGAGGCTTTTATAGACTTTTTTCGTAGAAATACTCTTGAGGATATGGACGAGAAATCTCTAACTGAACAAGATGACGTAAACGATAGAATAGAACAAGCAGTAGCTAGTTTAGAAAATGTTACTTTAGCAAAATAATTTTTATTGATTTGCACCGTGGCACGTATGGTTACTATGGCAGAGAAATTTTATTTTTGGGGGTTAGGTTTATTCCTAACTCCTTTTATATTTTATTTAACTTTCTTATATTTGGAAATTTTATAATGATGTTTACAGGGTGCTTTGGTATGGTTTCAATCTTATTTGGTCTGTTTGGATAGTTCCAGTTGCTTTTGATTTTGACTACTACATTTACGAGGGCATTTCCTAGTAGGTGTCTTGCATTGGAGAATTTGAGAATAGAAATGTATAATTCCCACTTAATTTTACAGTTCTATTCTCTTAACCTTGATTTATCATTCTTGAGATGTAACAGGGAGATATACCTGTTTTCTCCTTGGGAAGATTTTAGTCATATTAGCTTGTTTTAATGAGTGTATAGTATCTTCTACACTCTGTTTACGTTTTTATATTATTTAATATATATATAATACAAGTGGCAAAGTGGTTCTTTCCATTAAATCCTGTATCAAAAAATTTTTGATACATAGCTCTATTTGTTCATTGGGGATAGACGGCACAAAAAATACGTCAATTTGGGCACTTTTCCATCTAATAAAATAAATAAAACGTAGATTGGTAGTTTTGTGGCAAAAAAGCTAAAATAAGCTTAATAAAATAGAAATAGAAAGTTATTTTAAATTATAACTTTCTATTATTGGGGGTATGTCTTTTCCTAAGATGTAAAATGACTGACATTTATATTATTACTTAATTTGTGAATCTTGTCTATTCATTCTTTATTTTAAGAAGCAACATAAACGATATTCTTTCTCTTTACATTCAACTACTGCTATTAAATCATTTCCAATATTTCGCTCAATTTGATTCTTGTAACTTTCTTGTTTCTGTGGGTAATACATATATTTAAGTTTATATTCTTCTCTCGATTGGGTTTGTAGATTAACAATTAACCATTCAAAGCCTCTTGGAAGTTCTTTATCTTTCATAATTTCTATGTTTTCTATTCTGCCTCTAATTAAATGATATTTGCTATCTTTGAATAGGTCGCTGGATATAATGCTCTCTACGACTGTTTTATCTGTAATAATTGTTTCTACACTACTGATTAAGTATTCTATGTAATTATGCTTTAATAATAACTTTTGAATTTCTATATTGTTTAATTCTTCATTATCTCCATATCCTATATATCTGTCAAATACGTCTTGTGAAGTCATATCTTCTAATTTAACATTTTTTAATCTTTCTTCAACTTCTTCAAAGGTTATTACTTTTGGCTCTTTAGCGATTAGTATATCTACATTGTTTTTTGATTTCTCATATAAGAATATTACTGTATCAGCTAACTTGCCTAAATTCTTATTCTTAATATCCTCTAGCATAGGTCTTTTATTTGCTCTTGTTTTTATATCTCTTGTTAGTTGAGATGTTACTATTATTGTTATTTGTAGTTGCTCCGTTAGTTTTTTTAATTTACTACTTATATCAGTAGCAGGGTAGTCCTTTATTAGTTGTATATAGTCAATAATTACTAATTTTATATTGTGGTCTTGTACTAACTTTTTCGTTTGCTCCTCTATATAATTGATAGATACATTTGGGATATCGTCTATATAGATATTATCTTTATTAGTTAATCGGCTTAGTGTCATTTCTTTTGAGTTCTCTAAACTGAATATTGCTACTGCCATATTTTGACTTAACATTTTATCAGCTATTTGTAGGGTTAGTGTGGTCTTGCCTAAAGCTGGTCTTGAACCGATTATGATTAGTTGGTTCTTTGTTTCTAGTATTTGGTCTATATTAAGATTCATAATAATTTACTCCTTTACTTCATAGATTTCCATATCTTTTAGAATAACTGCTTTGTCTGTTAATTCTTTTATTGCCTCTGGTACTTCGGTGTGTATGGGTATAACAATATCAGGGTTCGTAATATCTATAACTTGTTTGATACATTCTCGGTCTCCGTGTCCTGATGTATGACAGGTTATGACTGGTATTCCGTAGTTGTTCCATTTTCTCTAGGAATTTTATTGTAGGCTCGTCCTGTGTTTTATATCCGTTCCCATATTGAGTAAATAACACAAGCATTATCTAGTACCTTATTTTTTAACTTTAGCTTTTCTATATCTCGCCACATACTTACACGACAGTTCATTAAAAATTTTCCGTTCACGTAGCTTTTGACCTGTTTGTTTTATCTTCTTTAGGTATGGTTCTATGTATTGACTGTATGGCTCCTTGTTTCTCATTCTGTATAGATATGAGGGGAGATAGCAATACACTTTAGGAGAATTGAGGGCATTTGGTATCTTCTGCGTTACCTTTTGTAGTACCATATTGAGTAAGATGTCCCATATTATGGTTTTACCTGTTCTGTTGGCTACTCGTGTTATAGTTGTGATACGGTCTATCGTAGTTGTAGATGTTAATACTAGGACTTGGTCGTATTGTTTGGTTTTCTCTGCTATCTCGATTGCCAGTTCTGCCTCTGTTTGTGCTTTCACATTTGGTCTTGATAGGGTTGTGCCGTTCTGTGATTAGTATGTCTATCTTTCCGTATCTTCTTTAGTGTTGGCTTGAATAACTTGCCCTTGTAACCGTGGTTTCTGTAATCTCCGTGTATAGAGTATTCTTTTATTATCTGCCTCTATTAGAAACATAAAGGCTCCGATATGCCGAGTGGTCTACTGTATATGGGGTTATTTTGACTTCTTTGATATAGAACGGTACTTGGTCTTTTATATCTATTGTTGGGTGGGTTATTTTACCTTTTCTTGTAAAGCTAAAGACTGTTTCTATTATGCTCCTTGCTTGGTCTGACATATAGACAGGTATAGTTGGAAGTACCTCGTTAATTCTTCCGTAATGGTCGCCGTGATAATGACTGGCTAGAATTCCGAGAGTAGGTTGGCTCTCCTGTATTTAGTCCGTTCTATTTCAGGAAGTCTTACTATATCGTCTAAATCCATTCCAAAATCACACATTATCTTAGTACCTTTTGAAGTAGTTATTGTTGTTAAGGCACCACCAATAGAAGTGGTGCCGTTTTAGAATTTGAATATACATTTATGATTGTTCACCATTTAGGGTGGTCTTGATAGATGTTATTTTGATTTGGTCTGTATCATAGGTCATATAGTGGTATTCAATACTATCAGTTTCAGCTTTTAACTCGTATGGTTCAAATTCTTTAATTTTAGTTGCTAGGTTCTTTGGAACTGCTATACATACTTTAATTGTTAGGTGGGGTGTTACTCGTCCGTGAAATCCCATAATTTTATACCATTCTTGACCTTGGTTCGTATGAAGTAGATTCAATAGAAAGATTGCTTTTGATGTTGCATTGGCTAATACTGTTTCAAGTGATTGTGTTTCTGTTATAGGTTCTATAATTGTTAATTTTCTTACTTTGGTTCGTGTTAGAATATTGATATATCCTGTATCTTCTTTAGGGTTTAAATTGATTGGTATAGGAAAGAATAGGTTTTGATTGATTTTACAGGGTTGAATTCCTGTTAGTAGCTTGTCATAGGAACTTGTTTTTGAGAATTCTGTTAATAGCATACTTTCTATATGTGCCTGTTCGTCAATCTTTCCTTTGGGTTTCATTTCTTTATTGAAATAGGTTAGAAATTGATTTGCCTCTTTAGTATTCAGATTCATATTATCGAGTTTTAATTCACAATTATAGGTTTTCTTGTTGCTCTCGTCATATTCTTTGGTTGTTATTGTAGTATCATCTTTTGTTATTTCTATTGTTGCGATAGGTTGCCCTTGGTATCTTGCTTGAATTGTGAAAATGTTATCTTGTGTAGGGTTGACCTTCACTAGATAGAATTGAATTGCCTCGTAACTTTTGATTTGTTTGTGAAATTGGTCTAATAATGGTTTATTGTCTATTAGTGTTTTTGATTGTTCTTCATAGGTCTGTTGCCAGTCTTTTGATTGGCTGATTATCTTTTGTGCTTGTTCAATACTGTTTTGTAGTATCTTTTCATTCATAATAAATTACCTCCCATACCGTTATAATAACAGTATAGGAGACTGATTTGCTAGTGCTGCACTATTTTATTGATTGTGTTGTTTATATGATTTTTCGTTTCAAACGATATATTTAATTTGCTATTGGGAATGAGTGTATAGGTGTTCTTATATTCATATACGATTTATATATATATATATATATATTTATTTATTTATATTATTATATATAGAATAGAGAAGTAGCAACTTGTTCATTGGGTATCTATATCTAATGTTGGCACTTTAAATTTTCCCTAAAGTAATAAAATGCCTGTGCCTAGTATAGTGCCAAAATCTGCAAAATAAGATTTATAAATCGTAATTTTACTATGGCAGGTATGGCACCTATGGCAGATTGACTTTTATAATATGCTTTTTACTATGTCAGCTATGGCAGATGTTGAATAAAGCCCTCTATCGCTAGTGGATTTATTTTTAGTTATCAGATGTATCTGAATAAATATTTTCAAAATTTTGAAAGAAGTTGAAATAATCTTCAAATGTTCCTTCTGCTGATATTTTATTTTTATCTATTATATCAAATTGAACATCCTTTTCTTTACATTTTTCTATTAACCCCACATCAACAAACAGCTTTTCCATTTTCATATTATAATGACTAAATCTAAATTTATTAAATAAATCTATTTTTTGGTTTAATACGGTTTTTTCTATAGGTTTAAGAGCTTTTGATATATTTTCTATATCTTCATCTAGTTTTGACAATTCTTTTTCCCTTGCAACATTAAGTTGACCTTCTTCTAATATTTTTAAATTTATTGATTTATTAAGTTGTTTTTTTAATTCATATATCCTTATTTTTTTTGAGAAATAAAAACTTAATAATACTATAGCTAAACAGAACATAAAAAATATTGTCATATTTGCCCATATACTTACAATAAGTAAAGTTATGAATATACCAATTATAAACTTTTTTGTATTTTGGTCTTTACATTTCGATATTGCCTTTTTTTTAATATCATTTTGCTTTTTTAGTTGATTTAATAATGTTTGAATTTGATTATCATTATCAAAGATATTCCATTTTTCTGTTGATAAATCATCTATTTTAATTTTATCATTTACAAAGTCTTCAAATATCTTATATTTTTCGTTATATTTTACTTTTTTATTATTTATTGCAGTATCGTCATTTGAATAAACGGTTTTTTTGATATTTTCAAATTCTTCACGATGTTGGGTAATTAAATTCATTTTTTCTGATGCTAACCCAAAAAATGCTGTACGAACTTCTATACCTTCTTCATCTAAATCTTCATTCTTAATACTTAATAAATAGTTTTCAAAACTTTGATAAACATTAAATGGTATAGATACATCATCAAATAACTTTAATATTCTCATTTCCTTTTCATGCTTTATTCTTTCTTGCTCCATTTCTTTTTCTTGTTTATGTCTTTTTTCTTCTTCTTCTAACTGTTTAATCATTAATTGGTTTTGTTCAAAAAGTAATTTAGATTGCATTTCTTGTTGTATATATCTGTTATCAGCTCCACGTGCTTCGTCCCAAGTTTCATAAAATTGACCATCTTTTCCTAACCATCCTTTACCCATTTTTTCCTCCTTAAACTTTAATTCTATAATATATTTATCTATCTTTTTAGTCCATTATCAAGTCAAGTATATTATCGTTTTTCAATAATGTAAGTTCTCCTATCATACTTGATTTCATCTTATCATAGCTTTTATTGTTTGTAAAGTACTACGCAAAGATATATTAAAGTTTTTTACTTCTTATAATAAAATTCTCTTAGAATAAGTCTAGGAGAGTGATGTTATGTTAGATAGAGAACTTTTTGAATATAAGAATTATGGTACAATTCAAATTGATTTAGATAGAATTATGAAAGAGAAGGAAGTTACTACTTATGAATTGAGTAGTAAAGCCAATATTCGTTTTCAAACTATACAAAACTTGCGTAAGAATAGTTGCAGTAGAATTGATTTCGAGGTCTTGGCTAAGATTTGTTATATGTTGAATTGTAAAGTAGAGGACGTTATCAAGTATGTTATTGATTAACACTTGGTAACGTCCTTTTCCTTATGCTTGATTTTTAACAACTTTACATTCTCGGTCAAACTCTTTGGCTAGAATAATTGAGAATACGAAGATTTGCTCCTCAATTTCTCCGTCCATTTGAGAAGTTACCTCGCAATATTGGTCAAATAACTGTTTCTGTTCCTCCGTCCAGTCTTCTTGTAATTCATCTAATAAGCGATTTCGTTTTCTTCTTAACTTTCTAAATTTTTTGTTGTAATCGTCCAGTCCTTCTCTTACGGCATTATGCAATCCTATTATTAGTGGCACTTGGCTTAAATCAATGTACTTTTGTGCATTAGTACCGAATACTTTGTCAAATATTTCTAAATATTCTTGTTTCTTCTCGTTATCTTTCATAACTTTTACTCCTTCTAGGCTAATCTAACAATGCCACCCATAGAACCAGCTATTTGTATTCCTCCAAATTCAGAACCTTGTTTAGTTTCTATGTTCATTACATAAGCACAGGGTAGCCCTTCTTTTAATTCTTTTTTATCTCTCGTCCATTCTTGTTTTGTTTTTGATACATATAATAAGGTTAATACGATACCGTTATCATAAGTAGGTGTCAATATTACGTGATATACTAAGGCATTGTGTTTTTCTTCAAATTGCTTAATTGCTTTCTCGTAATCTTCATTGTTGCTTATCCAATAGAGGATAGCAGGACATTGTTTGTTGACGTATTCAGAGTAGTATAGGGTATCTTCCTTTTCAAATTCTTTTGTAACTGTTTCCATTAACTCGAATTTATCTTGTAGTATCTTTAGTCTTTCGATTGCCTCTGTCTTTTGTAATTGTTTTAGGTCTTGTTCCATAATTCGCCTCCTTTCTAATTTTGATTTCCTTAATTATAATTCTGTCATAAGGGAGACGTCTTGTGCTTATTTTATTAGAGTTTGTTTCATAACTAAATAAATAATAAATTAGTGGGGGAGTTATGCCCTAAATAAGCGAAAATAAGAGCAATAAATTTAAGGTTTGTGATATTCCTTAATTTATTGCTCCATATTGACTATTATTCAAAGATATTTTTTGTTTCTTCCTTTATCTCGTTACTCATAACATAACCGAATATAAAGGCTTTTTCTGCCATTTCGTCATTCATAATGCCTTGGATACATTCTGAACAGTCAACTAATTGCTTTTGTCCCTTAGTACAGGTACTTTCGATTGCTTGGTCTATTTCGATTTTTGTCTTCCTTAATAAGCGATAGTTTTTGTCCATATTTTGAATTTCCCTCATAAAGTTGATGTATAATTCCATTAGCATTGGGTATCTTTTGGCTCTTTCATCAGAAGTAAATTCAAATACTTTGTAGAATTCTTCAACATAATCGTCAATACTTTTGACCTTCATAGCTTTTAGGTCTGCTACTACTTTGTTTAGAGTAATTTTGTGTGCCTCGGTTAGTGGCACTTCCAATTTCTCTAAACATTCTTTCATCTTATTTTCATTCATAAGTTACCTCCTTAGTTTCAATTTAAACTAAGTCAGATTCTATTACAAGTTTTATTAGAAGCATGGGGACACAATATAAAGATGTTAAATGCTTATACTTAGCTTATGTCAATATATACCGTTTAAGAAGTGGGACACAATTTTGGAACTCCACGGCTATCCTACCATATAATACCTTATGATACTTTGTGTGTTTTCGACAAAAATAATGACTGCCCTGTCAGACAGTCATATCAATACTTTGTGCTATTCTGTGATACTATATGATACTATATAAAATGAGGTCTTAGGATACCCTAAAACCTCGATTTTTGGCTGGGCTGGGTAGATTCGAACTACCGAAATGCCAGAGTCAAAGTCTGGTGCCTTACCGCTTGGCTACAGCCCAATATATATATATAATTAGTGGGGTGGAAGATGGGACTCGAACCCACGGTCTTCAGTGCCACAAACTGACGCGTTAACCAACTACGCTACATCCACCATATTCTGGTGATTTCTCACAACGCTCTTATATTTTAAAACAAATTTCATGGTTTGTCAAGCATTTTTTACTAAAATCAAAAAAGACTTATACTTAAATAGTATAAGTCTTTTAATCCTATTTTATTGTTGTGGAACTTCTGAACCTTCTTCTGCTGCCCATATAATAATTCTTGCTTTACTATCATCTGTACAAGTTTGTAATGAAATTTCTCTTCTTCCTTGAGTATCTCTTGTCATATATGTAGCATCACTTGCATCTGTCTCATAAATTTTATAAATTATATATGTAACTGTATCACCTTTTTGATCAGTGATTAATATTTTATCTCCGTTTTTTAACTTTTTATTATTTGAGAAAAATGTTCCATTTCTATAATTATGTCCATAAATTGAAGTATTTCCTACTTCGTTTAAACCTGGTCCATATGCTATACCTACTGCTATCTCTAAAGATTTCTTTGTTACAGATTCAAGGACTGGATAATTAACCTTTGTTGCAGGAATTTCAATTTTTCCTTTTATCTCATACCCTTCATAGTATGCAACTTCTGGTTCTTTTTCTGCTTTATTTTGCTCTTCCTCAGCTTTTTTATTTTCCTCATCTGTTGCTAACTGATTTGCAATATCTTCTAATGAAGTACTTGTTTCATTTGACACTTCATTTTTATCGTTTTTGTTAACTTTTTTCTTTACTACTTTAGTAGCATTTTCAAATTCTTCTAATGCAGATTGTGCATCATTATCTATCTTCTTTGCATTTAATGTGTCATATGCAAAATATCCTACAACACCGAATATTGCAACTATTAATACTACCAAAATCATTGTTAATATATTACTAAATTTGGACATGTTTATATGCCTCCATTCTTTTGAATTTACATAATTTCATAACTATATTATACCATATAAGAATTTTTAAATCAAGAAATTTAATATATTTATAATTTATATATTTTTATTATAATTATGAAAAAAATCTTCAGTACAAAACTGAAGATTTTTTGTATTTTATTCTAATATTGCTTTTATTCTTCTTACTCCTGAAGATGAAGCTTCTTCTTTTTTTATTTTGAAATGACCTAATTTTCCAGTACTTTCAACATGAGGTCCACCACATAACTCAATAGATACATCACCTATTTTGTATACAGTAACAATGTCTCCATATTTATCTAAAAACATCGCTTCTGCTCCTATATTTAAAGCCTCTTCTTTTTTCATTTCCATTCTTTCAACTGGAATATCTTGAGCTATATACTCATTTATTAAATCCTCAACTTTTTGTTTTTCTTCATCTGTCATTTTAGCACCATGTGAAAAATCAAATCTCATTCTTTCTGATGTTATATTACTTCCTTTTTGATGTACATGATCTCCTAAAACAACTTTTAAGGCTGCATTTAAAAGATGTGTTGCTGTGTGATACTTTGTTTCCATTTCTCCAGTTGAAGCTAAACCACCTTTGAATTTTTGTTCACTTCCAAGTCTTGATTTTTCTTGATGTTCTTTAAATAATTTTTGATAATCAGACATATCAACTTCCAAACCTTCTTCTTTAGCAAGTTCTTCTGTCATTTCTGGTGGAAATCCATATGTTTCGTAAAGATTAAATACTGCTTCTGTATCTAAAACTTTCTTTCCTGCATTTCTAGTTCTATTTGCAACTTTTTCAAATTCTCTTTCACCATTTTGCAATGTTTTTACAAATTTATTTTTTTCTTCTATAATTACATTCTTTATTACTTCTTTATTTTGATCTAATTCAGGGTATAATTCTTTTAAAGCTTGTATTGATGTATCAATAATTTCTGGTAATTTAGCTAAATCTATTTCAAGTTTATTTAAGTGTCTTGTCATTCTACGAAGTAATCTTCTTAAAATATATCCTCTATCAACATTACTTGGTCTACCACCATCATTTATTATCATCATGCTTGAACGTAAATGTTCTGCAATAATTCTTCTACTTTGAATGTTATCTACTTTTTGTAATTCAACTAACTTGTCCATTACAGGAGCAAATAATTCTATTTCAAATGGTGTTTCTTTTCCTTGTAAAAGCATTGTCATTCTCTCTAATCCTAAACCTGTATCAACATTTTGTTGTTTCAATTTAGAGTACCCATTTTTATCTTTATAAAATTCCATGAAAACATTGTTCCAAATTTCTACATACTTTCCACAACCACAAGAAGGATTACATCCTTCAGAGCACTTTGGTTTTCCTGTATCATAAAACATTTCTGTATCTGGTCCACAAGGTCCTTCTTCTCCTGCTATCCACCAATTATCATCTTTTCCAAAGAAATAAATTCTCTCATCTGGAATACCTGCTTTTTTCCATGCTTCATATGCAACTTCATCTTTTCCACAATCTTCATCACCTGCAAAACATGTAACAGATAGTTTTTCAGCTGGAATTTCTAGTTCTTTTGTTAAGAACTCATAACTCATTGCTATTGATTCTTCTTTAAAATAGTCTCCAAGTGACCAGTTTCCAAGCATTTCAAAATATGTTAAATGTCTATTATCTCCTACTTCATCAATATCGTTTGTTCTAACACATTTTTGAAAATCTGTTAATCTTGTTCCTGATGGGTGTTTTTGCCCTAAAAGATATGGAACTAATGGTTGCATACCTGCTGTTGTAAATAAAACTGATGGATCATTTTCAGGAATTACTGGTGCAGAAGGAATTACACTATGTCCATGATTTTTAAAAAAGTTTAAATATTTATTTCGTATTTCAATTGCTTTCATAAGATTCTCCCTTTATTTATAAAATAACTTTTAAGATTATATTACAAAATCTCATTATTTTCAAGTAAAATTTAGAGTTTGCCTTTATCTTTTATGAAACCTTTCTACTGTTTCCTACTAAATAAAAAAATGCTAGACTTTACTCTAGCATTTTATCAAATTAAATTTCTTTTCCAAATAAATTTTTATATTCTGACAATACTTTATTTTGTAATTCACCAACATATTCTTTGGTTCTACCTTCAAAATCTACTATGCTGTAAAATTCTTCTAGTCCTGCTTCTTGATTTCCATATATTGGTTTTCCTAATACTATTTTTTTATATTCTTCAGCTTTCTCGTTGTTTTTCTCAACTCCATCTCCCCAATAATATAATTTTCCTAAATAATATTTAGAAAATGTATTATCTGCATTTGCTGACTTTTCAAAATATTCTTTTGCTTTTAAATGGTCTGTTTGAACTCCATTACCATTATAATAAATTTTTCCTAAAAAATAATTAGAACCTGAAGAACCTCTTTCAGCAGCTACTTCAAAATATCCTTTAGCTTTTCCATAATCTAATCCAACGCCTACTCCAAAAAAATATCTTTGTCCTAATTCATAAATTGCACCAATATCTCCACCTTTTGCTAAACTTTCTAATTCTTTAATATTTTTTGTACTCATACCTTTTCCCCCTCAAAATAACCTAATGATTATTTTTCAATTCTAATTATTAATAATATTTTAACATTTTATTCCAAAATTTACTATAAATTTTATATTACAATAATAATACAAATCAAATACATTTTAATCAATTAAAAGCCCAATCTACTAAGTGATTAGGCTTTTCTATTATATACATATTACTCTTGACAAATACAATTTATTTTTCCTAAAAAAACTTTACTTTGTCAACTCTAAATTTCTAAATGATTTCCTAAAAAACCTGCTGCAGATTGAGCTACTTTATCTTCCACATCTCCCATTTTCTTTGATGGTTCTTTTGCTAAAAGTATAACACTTCCTATAACATCTCCATCTGAAATTATTGGATATATTACTTGTGCATTATATATTCTTTCTCTTCCTTCATTTTGAGTTATTGGTATT
>Ga0224740_10201_pt1 | contig 16334 bp, 15 predicted proteins | sample LIM_E_Water_Bulk_FD_161634 | JGI IMG/M metagenome (GOLD analysis project Ga0224740, IMG submission 161634) | Enriched cells from gastrointestinal tract of the lab mouse from Pacific Northwest National Laboratory (PNNL), Richland, Washington... | ecosystem: Host-associated > Mammals > Digestive...
ATTTTATTGTTGACATGCTCCTCAATGGCGTATTGCAGCTCCATATCGGTGCTTTCGCTGTCCACCTCGGTGCCGTCATATGTATTGCCCTGGGTATCTATAATGGTTATTTTTTCCATTTCCAGGCCCTGGACGCTGCGGCTTACCAGGGAACGGATGGCGTTGGCTTCCTTCTTGCCAAGCTCTTCCCCGTCCTTCATGGTGACGGTGACGCCGGCGCTGGCCATGAGGATATCGTCCTGGCCCAGCACATAGCGCCTGTCTTCCCCGACGGAAATGTTCACCCTTGCGTCCTGCACGCCCTCCAGGCAGCGGATGGTGGCTCCCAACCTATCCTGCAGCTCATATATATACATGGTGCGCCTATCCGACTCTGTGGAAAGGGAACCTACGTTTTTCAGGTATGTTTCATACCCAAAGCCGGACTGGGGATACCCCTCCATCAGAAGCTGGGCCTTAAGCTGCGGCTCCTGCTCCTTCCGCACCAGCACGGTGTCGCTTCCCTGTATCTGGTAATCGGTTACGCCGGCGCTGGCAAGGTACGTTGTTACCGACTGCATGTCTTCGCTGACAAGCCCTGTAAACAGCACCTCATAGGGGTTTTTAGAGCTTTGGACAGAGACGAATATAATGACACCCGCCACCACCGCCACTGCAGCGGCAATGATAATCCACAGCTTTTTCCCCAGCTTCCCCAGGAAGCCTTTTGTTTTAGACACGACATCTTTTGCTTTCTCTCCCACGGGCACTACCTCCACTCAGTCCCAACCGCTTTTCCCCAAGCAAGAGGAATCATTACAGGCTGATGCGCATCAGCTCGTTATAAGCTTCCAAGCCCTTGTTGCGCAACTGCACCATCAGGCTTACGGACATCTCATACTTGCTGGCGGCTATCTGCAATTCCGCGGGGTTATCTAGCTGGCCTGTTGCCAGCAGGTACTGGGCGTGGCTCTTTTCCTCGTCGGACTGGCGCACTGCCTCCACAGCCGAACCGAAAATATCGGCAAAGGCAGCCCCAGGGGCGGCGTTCTCTTTTTCCTCCACCTTGGTCAGGGGCATGGTGCTCCACAGCGGGGAGATTTGCGAAATATGGTTCATGGTTTTCTACCCTCTTTCCTATGTGTAAAAACGCGCAAAAAAGCCGGCGGCTTTATTACCGCCCGATATCCATGCCCCGGGCCACTACGGCCTTCAGGGTGTTAAACGCCGTTACGTTTGCCGAATACGCCTGGGTGGCGGCCATGGCGTCGGTTATCTCCTTGACAAGGGTGATATTGGGCATTTCCAGATACCCTTCCTCGTCTGCGTCGGGATGGGTGGGATCATAAGAAATGGCGAAGGGGGAAGGATCTTCCGCGATTTCCACCACTTTCACGCCCCCGGCCCGCTCGGAACCTCGGTTTGAAGCGCCCATGGCGCTTGCCATTGCCATGCGGAAATCGTTGCGCCCGCTTTCCGCCTCAAACACCACAATTTTCCGCCGGTACGGCCCGTCGCCCTCTTCAGTGCGGGTGGTGTTCAGATTTGTAATATTTTCGGAAATTACATCTAAGCGGAGCTGCTGGGCCGTAAGGCCGGAGCCTACTATATTCATGGAACCTAAAAAAGCCATATGCTATGTACCCTCCCGTTAGCCGTTAATAGCGGTGCGCAGTGCGTTTATGTCGCTGGAAATGCTCTGGTATACATACTGGAGCTGGTAGGCGTTGCGCACAGCCTCCATGCTCTGCTCGGTGACGTTCACGCCATTGTCATCCATGCGCACCACTTCTTCCGGCTCCATAACGTCCCAGCTTACGCTTTCAATAGCCTTGCGCATGGCAGGCTGGACGCCGCTGCCCTGGCGATCCCGGTCGGCGGCCTCTATGGCCTGCTGGAAGGACTCTTCAAAGGTAACGGTTTTCACTTTATAATTAGGTGTTTCCGCATTGGATATATTATCCAGAATGGCCGCCTGTTTTGTCCACAGGAAATCCATGGAACGCTCCATCATGCGCATACTGTTATTAGTCAGACTGATCACAACAGGCCCTCCTTGCTGTTTATGTGTTTTTTATTATAAACTAACAAAATTCATATAATTCTTTGGCGGTTTCGCCTGCCTTTTTTGACAACATAAATTATAGCATGAAGCTTTTCCAATTGCAAGAGCCAATATTTACTGCTGCCCCGCCCTCCATTTTCGTTAAAAGCAGGCCCCAACCCCTGCTATTTCCTGACAAAACCGGGATGGGGCCGGCATTTTGCCTGGTTGCGGTTTTGAATCTCTCTGTAAAATATCTAAAAAATTCATATACGCCCTTTAGATCTTTGGAGTATATTATAAAGATTTTTAGGCTGTTTGTACGCAAAAAATACCGCGGTTCCCCGCGGCTTTTTTGTGCAGTTTTGAGAAGCTGTACCGATTGGTATGGCTTCTAAAGCTCCAGCCGGGTGAGGGTGTCTGTCTCCACATCCAGCTCGTACAGCGCTGTGCCATCCCTGGCATACAGGTATGTTCCCAGCACCACGTTGGTATGGGCTGACTCGCTTTCCCCGTACACGCTGATTTCCAGGCAGGGAATCCCATCCACCGGGACGCTGGCCTGCTCGTGGTAGATTTCATACGTGGACAGGCTGTCCCCTTTCAGCCCTAAAACCTGGGGCGAAAGGTGCTTGAAGCTCTCTACGGTTTCCTCCACTGTCATCACTTCCAGCTCGCTTTGGGCAGACTCCAACTGGCTTAAAGCGCTTTCCGCCAGCGTGCCCAGTGAGGAAGTCCCTTCCCCGCCGCCGCAGGCCGCCAGGGTAAGCAGCAGCAGGCACCCTGCCAGCAGTGTGCAAATTCGTCTCAAATCCGATCCCCCCTTTCTGTCTGGGCTTTTGCAGGGCATCCCTGCTTTAGCCCTCCTGATACTGTATGACTACGTCATCCAGGGGCTTGAGCACCTGGGTGAACTGCCCGGCCTCCCCATTTACCAGCAGCTCCACTGGCTTTTCCAGATTGTCAAAATCCAGCCCGGCATATTGCAGCACGTCCATGAGGTAATACTCCCCGCCCTGGGGCTTGGGAGGCAGGCGGAGCATTCCGCCGTTCATCTGGATTTGCAGCGCCCCAGAGCTGCCGCCCCCGAATTCCATCTGCCCTGCCAGCTCTTCCCGCTTGGGCGGTTCCGCCGGAGGCAGAGGGCGCTCCCGCTTTTTCGGCAGGGCAGGCAATTCCTCCTCTTTGGGCAGGGGCGCTGGAACTGGGGATGCCAGGTTCTCCGCTGGCAGAACTGGCTTGCGGGCCGGGGCTGCTAAGTTCTCCGCTGGCAGAACTGGCTTGCGGGCCGGGGGGGCCAAGTCCTCCGCTGGCAAAACTGGCTTGCGGACTGGGGCTGCTAAGTTCTCCGCTGACAGAACTGGCTTACGGGCCGGGGGCGCCGGGGTTTCTGCCGGCAAAACCGGCTTAGGCGCTGGGGCGGGAGGTTCCGGCGGAGCCTGCGGGACATCCTGCACAAGGGCTTCCACCACGTCCCCCTGGCGCAGGGCATAGCCTGGGCCTTCCCCTTTGCCATTGACCATGGCCCCGGCAAAGCCTTCGCCCAGAAGCTCCCCTAAAGTACAGGCCGCAGCGGCCCCTGCCACAGCCGGGGTGAATTCAATGCGATCCCCGGCCTGCACCACATCCGAGAGCGTGGCCTCTTCCCCGTTGCGGATCATCCGGGCAGGCGCGCCGGGGCCTCCCCGGAAGAACCTGCGCTCCCCGTTCAGCGTTACGGTAAGGTTGGCCCCGGTGCGGCCCATCATGTCGGCGTAATGGTAGCCGTTCATCAAAAGCACGTCCCGCAGGGTGAGCATCCCGCTGCGGAAAAGCTTTGCCGGGCCGCCGTTCAGGGTAATCATATAGCTGTCGTTTATCATGCCCAGGGCGGCGGATACCGCGATGCCCAGAGGCGTGGCAAATTCCGGGTCTTCCAGATCGTACTCCTCGGAATAGGCGCTGGCCTCAAAGTGCCTGCCTGCCAGGGCAACCCGGCCTTCGCTCATCTCCAGCTCCTCTGCCACCATCTGGGCCAGGCCCTCCAGCTTGCTGCCGCCTCCTGCCAGGAACACAGCCGAGGGGGTGCCCCCATTGATTTCCACTGCTTTCTGGGCGATCTCTTTGGCAAGCCGCTGGGCGGCGGGGCGGGCAAGCTCCCGGAGATCCTGGGGATCCGCCTCGTGCTTCATGCCCAGGATGTCGGAATAGGGCTGAGGCTCCTTGGCGCCTATGGCAAGCTTCAGGCGCTCGGCGGTTTTGAAGTCTACCAGAAGGCCTTTCATCAGCGCTTCTGTTACCTCGTCCCCCGCTACGGTGGCCATGGTATAGCCCACCACGCTGCCCTCTCGGCACACTGCCAGATCGGAGGTGCCCGCGCCGATGTCCGCCAGCACCAGGTTCAAAAGGCGGATGTCCTCCGGGATTGCCGCGTTCAGGGAGGCGATCGGCTCCAGTGTCAGGGAGGACACTTCCAACCCCAGCCGGGACACCACGGCATACAGGCTTTCCACCACCCCGCAGGGCAGGAAGGTTGCCACTACCTCTACCTCAAACTTCCGGCCCCGGTGGCCTAAAAGGTTTCCCAGGGGGTAGCCGTCCAGGGTGTACTGGCGGGCGGTGTATCCCACCATATAATACCTGTCCCCTGTCTCGTTCCGGGCAGCCAGCTCGCTTTCCGCCGCGGAAACCGCCCCAGCTTCCAACTGGCCCAGCAGATCCGCGTCGGCTATCCGCAGCTCTGGGAACTCCAGGCAGAACCCCGCCCCCTGGGAGCGCAAGGCCCGGCCCGCTGCCGCCACGCACACCCGTTTAAGCTGGGTTTGGGTTTTGGCTTCCAAGCGCCTGACCACAGCCTTCGCCACCTCTGCCACCTGCTGTATTTCTACAATCTGCCCGTCCAGCATGGCCCGCCGCCCATGTTCCTCTTTTTCAATGGCAGCCACATGGAAGCGGCCTTTTTCCTCCTGGCCCACAATGCCGATAATGCTGCGGGTGCCAATGTCCAGTGCAAAAATCTGTCCCGCGTCCTGCTTCCCCTGCATGGCTTTCACCTTCCTCGGTATCTTCTCCGGCCTTTTCGGCCCTTTTGTTTGGCAAAGCCGGGCAAGCCCCAGAAGGCCGTCCGGCTTTGCTTGCGTTCACGCTATAGTATGTTCCTTTTTAGGGCTTAATACTTGTCGTCATAATAGCTGCTGGAGCTGTAGGAGCTGCTGTCGGCGCTGCTGATTTCCCGAGGAGCGGGAGCAGGGGCGGACACGCTTTCACTGCCAGCATAGCTGCGCAGGGTGAATTTCGCCATTAACTGCTTCATGAGCTGGGCCTGGCTGGACAGCTCCTCGCTGGCAGCGGCGCTCTGCTCGCTGGTGGCGGAGTTGTTCTGCACAACAGCGGAGATCTGGTCGATGCCTTCGCGGATCTGCTCAATGGACTCAGCCTGCTGCTGGCTGGCGTCTGCCACGTCGCCCATCTTGGAAACGGCGGAGTTTACCAGCTCCACAGTCTTTTCCAGGGCCTCGGACACGTCTGCCACATAGGTGCTGCCCTTCTGGACGGCGGTGATGGCGTTTTCGATGCGGGCCTTGGTGGCCTTGGAAGCCTCGTCGGATTTGGAAGCAAGCTGCCGGACCTCGTCAGCCACAACCGCGAAGCCCTTGCCGGCGGAACCTGCCCGGGCAGCCTCTACGGCGGCGTTCAGGGCCAGGATGTTGGTCTGGAAAGCGATGTTGGAGATGGTGTCGATAATCTCCCGCACCTCTTCGGCCGCGGTCTTAATCTCCTCCATGGCGGTTACCATGCCGCGCATGTGATCGTTGCACACGGTGATCTGGGAGTTGGCGTCGTTGGACATGGATCTGGAATCCCTGGCCAGGCCCACGCTCTCCTCAGCGCCCTGGGCAATTTCGGTAACAGTGGCGGACAGCTCCTCCACAGCGCTGGCCTGCTGGGTTGCGCCCTGGGCCAGGGCCTGGGCGCTGTTGCTGACCTGCTCGGCGCCGGAAGAAACCTGATCGGAGGAGGACTGGATCTGCTGCAGGGTGTTGCTCAGGCTTTTGTTAATGCCGCGCACTGAAGTGAGCACAGAGGACAGGGCGCCCACGTACATGTCTTCCGCCTGGGTGCGCACATCAAAGTTGCCTTCAGCCATTTCCTCCAGCAAGCGGCTTTCGTCACCGATAACAGAGGTAAGTACATGCTGGCTGGTGCGCAGGGCCTTGCACATATCGCCCAGCTCGTTTTCGCTTTCGTAGTTTACAGGGATATCCAGCTTGCCTTCGCTGAAGCCTACCAGCGCGGTGCGGACTTCCTCAACAGGCTTGGTGATGCCGCGGATAATGCTGATTTCCATCATGAACACGAAGACGGCGGAAATGACCAGCACAGCGATGATGATAATGATGGACCACATGACTACCATTTCCTGGCGGGCAAGGATTGAAGACTCCGCGTCGTTCAAGGCTGTGGTAACAGACTGGGAGGTTTCCGCTGTGGCGTTGATCAGGGGGGAGCACTCCTCCAGGATCATGCGGACGCCCTCTTCCTTATCGGTCTCCAAGGTTTCCATGATGCCGGGTACAGACTCGCCCCAGCTTGTCACGCTGTTCAGGTACTCATCCAGCTTGGTGGTGTCTTCCAGGGGATAGATCTCCTTGAGTTCCTTAAGCTCCTCAGACAGCGTTGTCAAAGCTTCGTTAATGCGGGTTTCCTTGGAAGCGTTGTCGCTGCCCTCCGGGGAGAGCGCGATGTCCCGCAGGTGGCGGGCGCCGATGTTTGTGTTCATACGGGCCTGGTAAATGAGGCTGCTGGCCCGGATGTTGCTGTCAATGATTTCCTGATACGTCCCGGTCTGCTGGTTCATAATGATCAATGTGGCGACGATAATCACCACAGATACCAGCAGCGTGACTCCCCACCCCAGTATCAGGCTCGCTTTGACCTTCATGTTCTTGAGCATGATAAAGTTCCTCCTTCAAATTTGTGTTCTTGCGTGTGCTTTGATTTTATATAAAATCGGGGCTGCTTTGGAAGGCGCGCCTTGTTTATGGAAACCCCGGCTGTGCCGCATCCCCGTATTTTCCCATCCCGCTTATACAATATCCCCGAACCGGCCCTTCTGCACGTCCCCTACCACCCGGCCATCCACCAGGGTTACTACCCGCCTGCGCATGAAGTTTACAAACTGTTTAGCGTGGGTGGACATGATAACCGTGGTGCCCCGCCTGTTCAACTCGTTTAAGAGCATGAAGATGTCCCAAATGCTGTCGTCGTCCATTTTGTCTGTGATTTTATCCAGCAGCAGGATGGGGGGGCTGTTGAAGATGGCCTTGGCAAGCTCCACCCGTTTGCATTGGGAGATGGACATTTCCAAGGGGTAGCGGTACTCGCATCCCGCCATGCCCACCAGCCCCAGGGCCTTTTTCATCCGAGGCTCGTCAACCAGGCGGGTGCGCAGGCGCTCCATCTTTTTCATGGAGCACATGTTGTCATAGACTGTGGCGGAACGCACCAGGGCGGATTCCTGGGGCACCCTGCCGAAGATATAGGGCAGCTTTTTCTGCTGCCTGCGGTTCAGCTTATCCAAATTAAAATGATCCAGGTACACCACCCCGTCATCCGGCGGCAGATCCCCTGCTATCATGTCCAGCAGGGTGGTGCTGCCCGCCCCGCGGCTGCCCACGATAAACACGAACTCCCCCTGCTCCACAGTCAGGTTGACGTCCCGCAGGGTTTCAAACTTGTGGCGGTGGCCCTTGAATATTTTTGAAGCGTGCTCCAAACGGATGGTTGGCATAATCTGTCTGCTCCTTCGCCCCCTTCCCTGTCCGGGGAGGAATGTCCCATTGCGCATCCACGCTGCGCCGCTGGGCTTCCAGCCCAAACCTGGCGGGGCTGCGCATACAGCCTGCCGCCGCAATATCCGCGGGATGGACATGCCCCTGCCGGGCAGGCCGCTTTACAAAAACAGCGGCCATGTGTTATACTTTACCTCATAATACGGAAGAAACTGCTGCACTGGAGGGAACCGCATGAGGCCGAATCAAAAGAAAAAGCGTATATGGCCCTGGTTCCTGCTGGCCGCTTTGTGCGTGGCCGGCATGGAGCTGCTGTTCTGCTGGCATTTCGCTCCCGCCCAGTTTGACCGCATCACCCAGCCCATTGTGCGCCCGGTGGTGCAGGCGGCTGAATCGACCGGGGCATATTTCCACCAGCTTGCTGTAAGCCTGCGGACAAAAGCCCTGCTGCGCCAGTGCGCCGAGGCAAGCGCCGCGCCCTTCCCTCTGGAGTTTGCCTTGCCCCAGGTGGTGGAAGAACCCTTGGTGCCCCACCTGGAAAAGCCCGTTCCCGCGGATCCCGTTATTACCCAGTTTGACAAGAAGGATGAGCGGGAGATCCTTACCGGCGGCATAATCCCCTGTGTGTATTATAATCAACAAGAGGCCCCTTGGTCAAGTATGCCTTTTGGAAAAGATCCAATCGGGCCTTATGGCTGCGGCCCAGTGGCCATGTCCATGGTCATTTCCTCCATGACTTCCACCTCCATGGATCCAGGGCAGATGGCGGCCTGGGCCGCGGACAACGGCTATTGGGCGCCCCAGAGCGGCTCCCGCCACTCCCTTATCCCCGACGCCTCCCTGGCTTTCGGCCTGGGCTGCACCCGCCTGACGGAATGCACCCCTTCCATGATTATCAACACCCTGCTGCAGGGGGACATGATGGTGGCCCTGATGGGGCCTGGGCACTTTACCCAGAGCGGGCACTTCATCATCCTGCGGGGGGCCACCCTCTCCGGGGAGATCCTGGTGGCGGATCCCAACAGCAGGGAGAACAGCCTTGCTTCCTGGGATCCCCAGCTTCTGCTGGACGAAATCTCCGCAAGCGACGGCCGGGGCCTGTGGCTCTGGCAGATTTCCGCCCCGCCGCCCCAGCTTTAAGGGGAAGCAGCGCCCTGGAAAAACCGCCTTTCATGGTTTCTATCTGTTTTCAGCAAAGTATGCCGTCTGGATTTTTTCCTGACGGCATTTTGCCTGCTTATTTACTTGCTTGTCCTGAACTTGCTGTAGAAAGAATGCCTTCCGTCTATGCGCAGGCTGATGCGCCTGTCCAGTTCCTGGGCGCGGTCCAGCAGCCTGCGGTTCTGGGCTATCTGGCCGCACAGGGCTGTCTCCCCTTCCTCTTCGGGGGGGCTGCCGGTTAAAAGCTGGTGGGCGCGGATGGCGTCCTCCTCCGGCAGCTTCAAAACCCCGCTGTGGATTTGGGCTTCCAGCTCTTTCAAGTCCTTTACCGGATCCTCCCGCATATGCAGGAGCATCTGCACAGACACTTCGTCCTTCCTGTCTACTGCCTGGCCCAACTGCTGGGTCAGGTCGAAAAATTCCAGCAGCTTGATATACTGCTTTCTGGCTTGCAAAAGCAATTGCTTCAGGGTTGCTTCGTCCATACCGGATGCCAGGGCCGCAGAGGCCCTGCCCTCCCTTTCCTGTTAACTTTCCTGCTGCTGGGGCTGCGCCTGCTCGGCGCAGTTCTTATCCGCTGTGCGGAAGCTTTCCCGCAGCTCCAGTATCATGGGCTTTATCTCCTCCAGCACATCCTTGTTCCGCCCGATTTTCACCCGGCCCAACTGATAGCTGAAGTAATCATAGAGCCGGTGGAGATCCCCTGCGATGGGGTACTGCCTGTCAAGGGTGTCGTCCAGATACTGGATGATGTCCATGCCCTTATCTGCCGAAGCCTCCAGCAGCTCGAAATTCTCCTGCTTCAGGGCCAGCTCGCAACGCACCAGATGCTTTACCAGCTCGTCATACAGCAGCAGGAGCAGCTCGCCTTGGGTCATGGTGTTGACCGACTGTTCCTTATACTGCTGGAAACCGTTGTGTTCCATATAATCGCCACGCGATACAGGATTCGCACAAAAGGCCCTGAAAAAGCGGCGCTTTATGCCCAGTATCTTTCCTTTCTTCCGTATTCTTCACGCTGCCGCGCCGTTTTAAAAGGATTTTATCTTCCCTGTCCAGCCGGGCCGCATCAGCGGGAGTGTCCAGACAGCACGTTTTATGCCTCCGGCGGTTTAGGGGCTTTGCCCCTAAATACCCCGGAGCAACGCTAATGCAAAGCATTTGCGTTTGCCCACACTTTGAAAAGGTGGACGAAACTTTTATGTTTCTTCATTCTTTAAAAGACTCGCTTTGGACACTCCCCGCATCAGCCGCCCATCAGCCCCGCCAGCGCGGAGCTTTGGGAATTCATCTGGTTAATAAGCTGCTCCAGCCGGGTGAACTGGTTGGTGTAGTAGTCGATACGGTCGCTCATCTTATCCTTCCACTTTTCAATCTGGGTGTCCAGGTTGTCGATCTGGGTTTGCAGGAAGTTATTCTGCAAAGAATAGGAGGAAAGGGGCGTGCCCGCTTTCTGCACCAGGGAGCCGGGAGTGGCGATGGAGGTGCTGGCATACCTGTCTATGGTGGTTTTCAGGTTCTGCATCAGGCCGTTGGTAGAGGCGCCGTTTTCCGTAGTTTTGGTGAAAGCGTCCCGCACCCTGTCGGGGTTGGCTTCCAGGGCCTCCCGCAGCTTTGTCTCGTTAAGGCTGATGGTGGTCATGCCGTCCTCATAAGCGGTTTCAATGCCGATGGAGCGCAGGATGGCCCCGTCTACGCCGCTGCCCTGGATGTAGCCGGTAAGGCTCTGATACAGGCTTCTGAGATCCGAATCTCCAAAGAGGATGCCCTGCTTGGCCTTTTCCTCGTATTTTTTCAGTTCGCTCTCGCTGTATTCATCGGCTTCATCGCCTACCAAAGGCTCGTAATTGGCAAAGCCGCCGCTGGACTTCTTATAAGGCAGGGTGGAGTAAGCGCTGTGGATTTCCTTTGCCATCTCGTTATAATCGTTGACAAAGGACTTGATGGCGTCCACGATGGTGTCGGAATCCGTGGTGCTGGTGAAGGTGATAGGCTCGTTTTCGCCAGCTTCCTGCTCAAAGGTGCCCTTCAGGGTGACGCTGAGTCCGTCCAGGTCGATGACATTGGAGGAGCGGGTCATGGTCTTTTCGGTGCCGTTGATGTTGGCGGTAAAGACTGCGTCCTGCCCAGGGGTGTAAACAGCAAGGGGCTTTTTTGTGGTTTCAATTTTTATAGGAGGGAAAACATCCTCTTTGTCCTCCTCATAAGCATAACCTTTCATGTAAGTCAGCAATTTAAAATCCAGCTTGTTTCCATCTCGGTCCACAATCTCAATTTCGCCTGAGTACGGATTTATAGAAGCGGTCTTCCCGTTAGCACCTTCATTGGAATTATTATATTTATCCACAATATCTTGCAACGTGGTATCTGCACTAAGTCCACAGCTTGGCATCAGAAAGTCGTGAGTATCGAAGCTGAAACTAAGACTGTCGTCGTTAGTATATCGGATGCCCCAAGCCTCCCACAGATTCATATCGCCTGTATAAAGCTTCTCAGGTTCGGGGCTAAACAGCTTCTGGGCCAAGCCGTCGCCCATCTCAATTTTCTGGTTCGCGCCCATCTCCCGGGTGGTGAACACAAACTCGTTGGTGGACTTGGAGAAGTTCACCGTTACGCCTGCGTCCGCATTGCTGTTGATGCTGGTGAGGATGTGCTCAATGGTGGTATCCTTGTTAAACTTGCCCAGGGACTTGCCGTTGATGATAAGTTCCTGCTCGCCGTTATAGTTTACATTCCCGTCCTTGTCCGTCTGCTTGAACATTTCGTTCTCTTCGCCGAACAGGTCCCCCAGGGTCCAGCTTGTGTTCAGGGTGTTGCCAATGCCGTTTTTGCCAAGGCCCAAAGCCCGGCCCGCAGAGGAATTGACGGTGAGGGTGAAGTTATTCATGTCATTGCCGCTGCCGTCCAGCTTTTTGACAGCCTGGATGTTCAGCTTGCCGCCGGAAACCTGGCCGCCGTCACCCAGCACCTCGTCCACGCCAATGCTGATTTTGTCTTTACCGAAAGCTTTGTCTACTTCCTTTTGCAGCCTGTCGGCTATGTATTCCGTCTTCTTTTTGCTTTTCTCGCCTTCTGTCAGGCTTGTGTCTTCATCCAGTTCTTTAAAGCGGGCCTTAGCCTCGTCATCCTCCAGGAAACCGAAGCTGACGCTTTTGGTGGAGCCGTTGAGGGTGAAGCTGATGGAGCGCTCCTTCAGGTGATCCACCATGCTGACGTCTTCTGCCCAGTCCTGTGGCTTGCTGGCGCCGAAAACCTTCACCCTGCCGGATGTATCTTCGCCGATTTGGCCCTTGCCGCCCAGCAGGTTGTCTATAATGCTGTCGCTGGCGCTGTCAATATAGAACTTGTTATCCTTGCCTTCCTTCTGCTGGAGGACAATGCGCCCGTCATCGTTGAGCTTGGCTTCCAGGTATTCGGAGGCTTTGCCGGCGCCGCCGCTGGTTTTGATGGTCTGCTCGGAAAGCTGTTTGTTGATATTGTCAACCAGATCCTGCTGGCTTTCAAAAATATCGTCTTCGCCGAAGCGGATGGTCAGGTTGTTGCTGCCGTATACCAGGTTCATGCTGCCCGCAATGGTGCTCTCCTTTACAGGCTGGGACCAGTCCATCATCTCCGCCTGGGAGGCCTTTTCGATGAGGGAATCGGCGCTCTTCGTATATTTGGCGGCCTGGGCCAACTGCTTTATGCTGCTGATCTGCACATCATTGGAGCTTTTGCCTGTGGCGGACACCTTGTCGGCATACTTCCCGTTGGCCTTGGTGACAACCGCCCGGTTGAAGAAGCTATTGCTGAACAGGTTTGTGCCCGAGGTGTAGGAGGTATACTTCTGGGTGAGGCCCACCATCTTGCTGATGATGCTGCGGTAGGCGTCCTGCTTCCATTCGGTTTTTATCTGCTGCCTTTGCAGAGCATAGATTTTGTTCTTATACCCCGCGATACTGTTCTCGATCATGGCCTCCGTATCCATGCCGCTGGCCAGGCCGCTGATAACATTCCTGTTGCCATATATGCTGCTGGTGGAGCTGCTGCCAGTTAAACTGCTGATAGACGCCATTGATTCTCAACTCCTTTTATGATATAATAGCTTTGGAAGAAAGCGGCCTTTCAAATAAACGCGCCCAGCGGGCGGCAAATGTAAAAAAAGCCGCAGAGACACTTAACTCTTTCCCTATTTATATCGACAATACAAATAGAAAGATAAGGGCTTTCAGCAAATTTTGCTTTGGCATAGAGGTTTTAATATTATTACAGAAAGGAACGATACCGGGCGCAATGGGCGGCGTTTTCCTGGCTTTTGCGCGCATCCTGTATCGCATGGCGATTCCTATGGAGAAATTTATTACCGTAACCAACCAAAAGGGCGGCGTGGGCAAAACCACCACCTCCCTCTCCCTCATTAACGCCCTGCACATGCGGGGCCGCCGGGTGCTGGGGGTGGATCTTGACCCCCAGGGCAGCCTGGGCTTTTCCGCTGGGCTGGACATTGAAAACAGCACCACCGTCTACGATGTGTTTAAGGGCACCGCCTCTGTGGAACAGGCCATTGTGCCCACGGATTTGGGGGATATCCTGCCTTCCAACATCCTGCTCTCCACTGCCGAGCTGGAATTTAATTCCCCGGGGCGGGAGTATATGCTGAAAAACGAGCTGCAAAAAATTGCCCACCTCTATGACCACATTATTATCGACACCCCCCCGGCCCTGAATGTCCTCACCGTAAATGCCTATGTGGCTTCTGACGCCCTTATTATCCCGATGGCCCCGGAAATTTTAAGCCTTTTGGGCATCTCCCAGATTCTGGATACCATCAACACAGTGCGCAAATACTATAACCCGGACTTGCGGGTGCTGGGCATCCTGCTGAACAAGTATAACATGCGCCTGACCCTGAACCGGGAGGTGCTGGAGCTTTCCGCGGAAATTGCCCGCCGCCTGGACACCAAGGTGTTTGAGACGAAAATCCGCACCAGCGTCACTGTGGCGGAGGCCCCGGCCCATGGCGAAAGCGTTTTAAGCTATGCGCCCAGTTCCAACCCCGCCTTGGACTTCCAGAACCTGCTGGACGAGCTGATGGGCAATCCCCGGCCCTGGCCGCCCCGGCGGTGAGCAGCGTAACGCTGCACCTGAGACGCGGGGGGGACGCTGGCGGAGCCTTTCCGCCGCGCAAAGGGTTTGCGCGCTTACCGCTGTGGCCGCGTCCGACCGTACTCCCGATGTTATAAATAACCCCAGGGCATTTGGGAAGCTGACGCCAGCCTCTGTTTTTGTATTTCAGGGAAACCGCCTTCCCCATTTCTATACCTTACAAGTTTGTTTGAAGAAAGGAACGTGACACCATGCCAAAAGCTACCGGAAAATCTGGAAGGGGCGGCAAAAGCAGCAAAACCGCCCATGTGCTCAACCTGCTCACCGAAACAGACCACACCCAGGAGGAAGGGGCTGCCGGGCGCACCCCTCCTGCCGCGCCCCCCGCTCCCCCGCAGCTTGCAGACAACGAAACTGTCGCCGCCACCATCCGGGACGCCCTAGAGGAGGATTTGGCCGCCGAACTGGGGGAAGCCCCTGCGGAAGCCCTGCCCGAGGAGGATTTTATCCCCATGCAGGACTTTGCCCCTGCGGTAGAACCGGAAGCCACGGTAGACGCCACGCCCCTGGAGGAGGCCCCTGAGCCGGAGTCTCAGCCCGAGCCTGAACCGGAACCGGAACCAGTTGCAGAGATAGAGCCAGAACCTGTTTTAGAGCAGGCCCAGGAACCTGCGCCAGAGCCTGTACCCGAGCCGGATCCGGAACCAGTTGCAGAAACAGAACCCGCTCCCGCGCATGAGCCGGAGCCTGCGCTTGAACCAGAACCCGCTCCGGCGGCGGAAGCGAAAGAGGAAGTGCCGGAGGAGGATCGGTCTATTACCTGCCTGAACGTTATGCAGGAGCTGGTGGAGGAAAAGGTGGACAAATATATGAAAATGTTCGGCCTGTGTACCTGCCCCCGCTGCCGGGTGGACGTGGTGGCCCTCACCCTCACCAGCCTTCCCGCAAAATATGTGGTGGTGCGGGAAAACGAGGCCACTCCCATGCTGACTGTGTACGAAGGGCGCTATAACACCGCCGTCATCGCCCAGATCATGTGGGCGTGCAAAAAGGTGCTGGATAATCCCAGGCACTAAATACTTTTATGCCGCAAAAAACCGCAGGCCTAAACGGCCTGCGGTTTTTATATGCCCTGCTGAAACGGGCCTTTATGTTCTGTTGGTATAAATATATGTTTCGTAATTTTTCAGGCGGTCATATAAGACGCTCTCCCGGTGCAGGCCCGGCACATCCAGCAGATGGTGGTGTACGGGATGGTGGTAAATGATATAGATTTCCCGGGGGGAATCCTCCAGGGTTTGCAGGATTTTTTCAAGAACCTGCGACAGCACCGCGCTGGAGAAGGGATTGAACAGGAAAAACACATTGAATTCCCCATAGCGCTCAAAGGTTACCGCATTGCCCTGGATGCACTCCACCCGTTCCAGGCCCAGCTTTTTCATATTGCGCCAGGCGATTTCCGTCAGCTCCCCGTCCAGCTCAATGCCTGCCACCCGGCGGAACGGCACTTTGCTTGCCTCCCGCAAAACCGCGCCTTTGCCGCAGCCGATATCTAAAAAACTGCTTTCGGCATAAGGGACGCGCAGGCTTTGCAGTATCAGCGCCATATGCTTCTCCGGGGTTTTGCAGTAGCCGTTGTATTCCCTGGAGTTTTGAATTTCCTCGCTGGCGGCGGGCAGGGTGAAATCCAGCCCCCGCATTTTCTCCACCGCAAACTGGCACAAAAACTTTCCATACCGCTTGCACTTTACCAATAAATCCCGCAAACAAAATCACCTTTTTCATGGCCTTATACTAACATTCTTTCACTCCCAACTATTCAAAACTGACGCTATTATACCCACCCGCCGCTGTTTTGTCAAGCCTTTGCCTATAGAAAAGTTGAAAAGGCCCCGTTTAAGAAGCTGTACCGAAAAGATTCGTGCAGGAGCCTATTGGTACAGCTTCTAAAGTTCCTGCTCCCGGGCCATGTCCAGCAGCCCCTGCATATAGGCGGATACAAGTTCAACCTGTCTTTTCGTCAGCTTGGAGAGCCGGGCGATTAACTGGGACATGCTGCTGTCCTCGCAGGCCTGGGTGGGATTGCGCACGTCCGACAGTCCCATAATATAGTCAATGCTGGCATTAAACAGGGTGGACATTCTGGAAAGCTGCAAAAAGCTGGGATAATGCTTCTGGTTTTCATAGGCGCTCACAGTTTCCTGGGATACCTCCAGTTCAATGCTCAGCCTCACCTGGGTCATGCGCAGCTCTTCCCGCAATTGCCGGATACGATTCTGCATGGGATCACCTCA
>Ga0224740_10202_pt1 | contig 16303 bp, 13 predicted proteins | sample LIM_E_Water_Bulk_FD_161634 | JGI IMG/M metagenome (GOLD analysis project Ga0224740, IMG submission 161634) | Enriched cells from gastrointestinal tract of the lab mouse from Pacific Northwest National Laboratory (PNNL), Richland, Washington... | ecosystem: Host-associated > Mammals > Digestive...
TTGCACGATGCTGCAAAGCCCTTTAAATCAATGGTTTATTACAATTGATGCACACAAAACGCTAAAGTAAAAAATCGAAAGCTTTTAGCATTTTGGCGTATAATTCCCACTACTTTGGCGTGGGTGTGAAACGTAACAATGGTTTCAATGCACCATAACAATCGTAAACTTTCGCTTGTACCCAGTTCAAATCAATGTTACAATAACCTTAAACCATCGAGAAAGAAAGGCTTCACACTATGGCATTCTGTTTAAATTCCAACTATCCCTATAAAGATTTTAATATGCTGGTTCATGATGTGTTTTTTGTAGATAAATCCGGCATTATCGAACATATCAGTAAAAAAATCCGAACAAAAAACCGCTTTTTATGTATAACAAAGCCACGCCGCTTTGGAAAAACTTCTGTGTTAAATATGCTTGGTGCTTATTACGGCAAAGCATACGATTCCAAACCACTGTTTGACAATTTAGCAGTCAGCAAAAGCAAGGACTACGAAACCCACTTAAATCAATACAATATTATTACGTTAAGTTTTAATAACTTATCCGATATCGGCAACACTTACAACGACTATATTGATTTTGTCAAGGAATCCATTAAGCGGGATGTTTTCGCTGTCTATCCAGAACTAAAAGCGGAAAACTTTCATAGTATTTCCAGCTTATTATCTGCGACAGGCGACGACTATATTTTTATTATGGATGAATGGGATTATATTTTCAGCCATAACCTATATCCCGAAAATCAAGGAGATTTCTTAGAATTTCTAAGAGATTTGCTAAAAGATAGACCTTATGTAGCCTTTGCATATATGACAGGTGTTCTCCCCATTAAGAAATACAGCACAGGATCAGCACTTAATATGTTTCAAGAATATACAATGCTCAACGACCCAATATTTGAAGAATATTTCGGCTTTACGCAAGATGAAGTGACCATGCTCTGTGAAAGGCAGACCAAGCTGACACCGGATGAAATCAGCGAATGGTACAACGGATACCAAACAAAGGGCGGCGAGCGGCTCTATAATCCGCGCTCTGTTGTATGCGCATTGGAGGATGGTGTCTGCCAAAGCTATTGGACAAGAACCGGCAAAAAGGACGAGGTTTTATATTTCCTAAAATATAATATTGCTGAGGTAAGAGATGATATTATAAAAATGATAAATGATATTCCTATTCAAATTGAAATTAACAAGGAATTTACTGCTGGACAGGAAAGCCCTAACACCCAAAAAGAAATTTATGCTGCTATGATAATTTACGGATTACTGTCATACTATGACGGCGAACTTAGAATCCCTAATAAAGAACTTATGATAGAATTTGAAAACGCATTAGAAGATGATGACTTTGGCTACGTTGCTGAATTAGTTAAAAATTCTACCGAAGTATTAAATGCAACGCTAAAACAAAGCGGAGAAGTGATCGCTTCCTACCTGCATAATATCCATAACAGCGAACTGCCCATTCTCAAGTATAATGATGAAAACAGCCTGTCCTGCGTTGTAACGCTTGCGTATCTTTCCGCACGAAATAAATACAAGGTTGAACGTGAGGAAAAAAGCGGTAAGGGTTTTGCAGACTTTATTTTCTATCCAAGGCGGAAAAATCTTCCTGGTATTATACTTGAATTAAAGGCTGACAGCACTCCCGAAGAAGCAATTAACCAGATTAAGGAAAAAGAATACTGTGAAAAACTGCGGAAGGAACATATTGGAAAAATTCTCGCTGTTGGCATTAGTTATAATACCAAAGAAAAAGACCATAAATGTATTGTTGAAGAAATAAATTAAAGAATTTAAAGGGGAATGACCAAATCCGAATTGTCATTCCCTTTTACACACACAAGCACACAAGAAAAATATGCCGCAAAAACGATGCACTTCCTCTTCCCTATTCTATCTCATAACTTTTTATGGGAACAGAAAATCCACTGAATACCGGCATGTTGCATTCCACAAAATCCACTCCTTATATCCGGCATCATACACAGCCTGAATCTGCTCCGCAATCTGCTCATCCTCATATGAAATGTGCCCACTCACCCATGTCGCTGTGAATGCTTGCAGCCATGGACGCACAATCGCACAGTTCCTTTTTGTATTTTGACCTAATACATCTTGAGACAACATCAACGCCTGATACACTGTATCATAGGGGTGCGCGTCAGGCACATCAAAGCCAAATACTCCCGCTCCATAATGAGATGGATAAACCATAGGACTTAACACATCCACCGTTTCTCCAAGTTCCGCATAATTCTGTCCCACATGTTCAATATCTGTCGCACTGCCAATCACCGTGCCAAACACGTCCGCTGTAACAACTCCACCCTTTTCATGAAGCTGTTCACAGGCATAGGACAAAAACCCCGATATCGCCTGCTCCTTTGTATAATCTGTCATATCCACCTTATAGTCCGCCATATCTGCATCCTTTCCAATCGGAAAACGGACATAATCAAACTGCACTTCATCAAATCCAACCTCCAAGGCTGCCTGTGCAACCTCCGTCAGATAGTCCCACACTTTCTCTTGATATGGGTTAACCCAGGCAAGCCCATTGGCGTCCGTAACAAAACCACCATTCGGCTTTGTCAGCGCACAGTCTATATGATTTTGTGCAAACACAGGATCCTTAAAGCATACAATCCTTGCGATAGTATAAATTTCATGTTCTTTCAAGGTTTTCATCAACGCATTAATATCCCTTATGTAAGCAACGCCATTTCCCATCTGTCTGACAGCGTCCGTATCCATTTTCCATGTAATCTCACCGTCATCATTTTTGACATCAATCACCATAGTGTTTAATTCCGTTGCATCAACAAGCGTTATCAAGTCATTCATGCGCTCACTGCCCGCCACTGGCCCAGTCACATAGATACCTTTTACTGTGGGGCGGTTCTTTTGGGCAAGCACCCCGCGTTTCATCTCCTCCACAATCTCGGAGAGTCCTGTTCCAGTTCCTCTTTCAATAAGCTCTAGTTCCCCCGACACACCTTCTGCCTGCTGATAAAATACATCTTCCACCCTGCTGTCACCACAAGACACAATACAAAATAACAAAATAATCAAAAACAGCAACAGCAGCCTTCTCATACGCTCTCTCCCGCTATGTCAGGCAAATCTATAATATGTACTTTCTTACGCACGTCCATTGCATCAACACCCTTCTGCAAAAGTTCTCGCAAAAAAACCTTGTCACTGGAATACAGGTTGTCACTTACCAACCCTATAACGCCTTTTAAATCACCCGTAAAATTATAATTTCCCATCTTATTTGTACAATTGCCTTCCTAATTATCGTATTTTCCTTTCATATTCGTTATTTTAGTATATCATATAGAACATTATTACGCAATATATTCATCTTATAGCTTCTCTTCCTCCGCTCTGCTATTGTCAGCTTCGTAAGCAATCATTCCATATGCAACCTCAAACCTATTTTTCTTTTTGACACCCATATACCCAAAATACAAAAAATACAATGCGCCAAAAGTGCTGCTGGCTCCGCAATGCCGATTCCACTTCCGCTCTGTAAATCCATTAATCCGTAAAATGCTGCACTTGAGGGAATCAAATAAGAAATCCAAAACAAAACGCTGTTTCTTGGTACGATAAGATAACTTAGAATTGGCAGCGCAAGAAACAGTATCATCACCGCTTTAATCCAAACAATTCCTACCATTAATTCCTTTGCAGCATCTCCTATCAACAAGCCTACACCCGCTGCCGCCAAAGCCGATAAAACAATCAGCAATAGTAACAAAAAAACCTGTTCTAGTTCCATCCTTACACAGATCAGTGCCGTTATTATTGTTGACACCATTCCACCAATAAAACCAATTGCAATTTTTCGCAAAATATAGCCGCCTGCTGACATCGGCAGTATTTGATTAACATAAGCAATCCCATCCTCTTTCTCGCCAATGATATTCATTGCATTGTAAGTGCATCCCATAAATGCCGCTGTAACCACTGTTATTGCAATTAACAATGCCTTCATCCCATTTGTGCTGCTACTTTGGGGAACGATTGTAATATCTGCTTTTGCTACATTCCGCTGTTGATACATCTGTGGCAAAAATCCTGCAATTTCTGTATCAATATTCAATTCATCGCCAGAAATCATCGTTTCTATGCTATTTTCACTTCGTACTACTCCGATAATGGAATCCGCAGGCTCCTTAACTGCCTGCACAAGCGCTTCTCTATCCGAAAAAACTGCAATTGTTCCCAATTTTTCCAGCCACGCCACTGATTCTGCTCCCAAGTCCTGCTGTACAATACCAAACGTAACTTGATTCATTGCTGAAAAATCCATATCCGATAGAAGGTTTATCGCCGCTCCGACTACAATTGGAAGCAAAAATGTTAATATACACAGCTTGTCGCGGGCAATGCTTTTTATTTGATACCATAATCCGCCCATTCTTTTTACCATTCCTTTCCAAGTTACAGACAAATTGTGAAAGTTTGCTTAAATTCTTTCACTTTTTTGCCTTGCAATTCATCCATTATTGATATTTATTAAAAATTGTTAGTTCCTCCCGACTTCGCCACTTCCCGCCGCAGCGCCCAAATTCCAAGCAAAAACAATCCCGCAATCACTGCCACACAAACGCAATAATATCCCAGACCTGCGCCGCGTTCTCCAAAATATGCCTTTTTCATTGTTATAAAAAGCTGATACATCGGATGGTATATTATCCATCCCCAAGAAATCCCTGTCTGTCCAACCAAAAAGACAGGTGTCGTAATAAAAACCGCAAGAACAAGATATAACAAGGAAAACTGCCGAAAATTTGGAAGGCATACTGCCAGCAAAAAACCCAGCAATGCCATTATAAGCGAAAGCAGCCCTGCCTGCAGCAATACAGTTGGCAGCACTATCATCCCCTCTATAACTCCAATATTTACCATTGTCAGCACCACTGCAAATAGGAGATCGCTTATGAAAAATAGCAGCAGTTTAGAAAAAAGAAATGCGGCGCAGCTCACTGGAACTATCCCATGCACACGGAGAACCCCCATCTGTTTTTCTCGAAACAGCACTGCCGCAAGCCCCAAAAAACCAACTGCCGTCAGTTCAAAAAACAATACTTCGCAGGTAATTTCACGTCGATTTTTTGCTTCTTTGGTAAAATCCCCCACTATATTTGTGCTGTCATATGAAACTGTTCCTGTATCTGTCTGAAATATATTCTGCTGATAATACAATTGTGCATAGGCAGAGCGCAGCGCATCTAGCTGCTCTATTCCCGACGAAACCATGTAAATCTTTGCATCTTTCACAGTCATCCCTGCGGATAAATCAATCCCAACCGCATAGGCATCTGCGCACTTTTCCTGCAATTCTTCTTGACTTTCCACCATAATTGCCGGCGGCTGTTGTCCTTTGTTCTGTAATTCAAGCGGGTCATAGACAATCACAGGATAAATTTCCTGATTCAACCGCACATAAACCATATTAATATAGAAGGAATACACAAGCAAAGAACCTGCCGCAAGCAAAAAGAACTTGCCAGAAAGCATTAACTTAAAATCTTTTCGCAATAAAGCGCCAAAACCTCTCCCCATTATTGCAGCCCCCTTCCTGTATATTGTAGAAAAATATCCTCCAGCGTCGGCTCCTGCGAGTGTACTTGTAAAATTTCATCATAGAGAAATGAAAATGCTTTTCCCACTTCGTCGGGCTTCAATATCTGATTTTTTCGCTGCCCTTGGTGCAGATATTCCACTAAAATATTGCGGCTGCTGTTTTTTTCTTTTAAATTTTTTGGCGTGTCAAGTGCCGCAATCCTGCCGTCTGTCAAAAATGCCACGCGATCGCAGAGCAAATCCGCATCCAGCATATTGTGTGTGGTTAAAAAAATCGTCGTTCCCTTACTGCGTTCCTGCTCGATAATCCGACGAAATAAAACAGCGCCTGTTGGGTCGAGTCCACTGGTGGGTTCATCTAAGAACAATAGTTTGGGGTTGTTTAGCAATGCGCGTGCCATACTTGTGCGCTGACGCATTCCTTTTGAATATGAAGAAACTGGTTTTTTCACAAAATCCCGCTTAATTTCCAGCAAATCAATTAATTCGTCAATATCACGCAGCTGCTCTCGTGGATAAAACGAAGAAAAATATTTTAGATTATCCACTGCGCTCAAATTGGTATAGAGATACGGAAACTCAAATAACACACCGATTTTCTGAAAAAATGCCTGCCGCTGTATCGTTGTAAAATCACGTTCAAACAACGATACACTGCCGCCATATCCTGTTAAAATTCCGGTTAGAATTTTCTGTGTTGTGGATTTCCCCGATCCATTCGGCCCCAAAAATCCAAAAACTTCTCCATCCTCCACCATAAAATCCAGTCCATGTAATGCCTGTCTGCCATTTTCATATGAAAACGTAAGATTTTTCACCGCAATCATTCCTCGCCACCCCACTTTCCGCTTTGCTCCTCCTTGTGTGCTTGGCTGCGTCTGCTCCACCATTTTAAAAATTTTACTTTTAACGGAATTGACACCAAAACCAACACAACAATCAAAAACCACCAATACCATGCCAAACCAAGAAAAATCCCATCCATGCCCATACGTTTTCCTCCTCTTACGAACTGCAAAAATTAATACTTTAACAGTTTCTTATACTCACGAGCGATTCGCTTTTCCTTTCTGCACAGCACGTGTTGCCCGCTTATGCAATATGGGCTGTGCAGAAATTGGAAAATCTTAACGGTCGTCAGCATAAATACTACTGATTGACTGGCATTAGCGTAACATACTGATTTGAAATTATCGTGAGATTGATGTGAAATAGCGGTGAAATCGCAAAAAAATAGCCAACTGATTCTCGTTTTGCAAATCAATTGGCTATCGTTTTTTCCTTCAAACTCATAATCTCCATTACATAACAATCGGTATCGAAAAATAAAATACCACCCCCTCCAGACAATTCCTTACTCCATATGCAATATTCTGCATCTCTAAAATTTGCGCAACAATCGCAAGCCCCAAACCAGAGCCACGATAAGACACATTGCTGTCACGGTAAAATTTCTCCCATATTTTCGGCAGTTTTTCCTCTGGTATGGGTGTCCCTTGATTATATATCGAAACTTGCAGTTCCCCTTTGTGTTCTACTAGAGATATTTTTAATATTCCTTGCGGACAAGTGTTTTTCTTTGCATTTATGAAAAGATTGCATAGTACCTGTTCCATGCGTCCTTTATCTAATTGGACATATACCTTGTGCTCTGGTAAATCATATTGAAAAACAAAATCCGCATCCGGCGCATCTATCAGCAGTCTTCCGGCAACCGTTTCCACCAATTCCACAAAGTCAAAACGTACACTTGCAAGCTGCACCGCACCATTTTCCAATGCCGACAAATCTAGCAAGGTTGTTATCATATCGCTTAAACGTTCTGTTTCTGAAATAATTACCGCCGCATACTTTTGCTGTTTTTCTACGTCTGCTTCATCCTGCATCCCCTCAGCATATGCACGGATAACGCCCAATGGAGTTTTCATTTCGTGTGATAAGTTATCTATAAGTTCCTTGCGTTCCGCAAGCAGATACCGTTCTTGTTCCACTTCTTTTTCCAAACGGATATTTGCCGCCTCCAAACCCGACAATGCCTGCTGCAAACTTTCAGCCATAGTATTCAAATGCTTCGATAATTCGCCGAACTCGTCTGCTGATGTAACATGACAGGATAATGAAAAATCCAGATTTGCCATTCGTTCCGCCGCCTGATGTAGCTGTGCTATCGGCTTAGAGATAAAACGCCCCATTATAAAATCAATCATCAACATTAAACCTACCACAAACAAAAACCAAAGCAAAAAAGCCGTATTAGAATCCAACGGCAGCCTAGCAGAAACAATATACGAAAAAACCAATGCAATTCCCGCCAGCTTCGACACCATTAAAAGTTTTTTGCGCACTGTGCGCAGCGAGAACACTTCCCATTTTTTCATTTCTCAACCTCAAACTTATAACCAGAACGAATTAACGTAACGATATGTTTCCCCTCGTCCCCTAATTTCTGGCGCAGTGTTTTAATATGCGTATCGACGGTACGGCTTGTTCCAACAAAATCATATCCCCATATGCGATTTAATAACTGTTCACGGGTAAAAATTTGTTCCGGATTTACCATAAAAAATTGCAGCAACGCATATTCTTTATGTGTTAATGTTATCTCCTGTCCATCCACAGTTACCGTATGCGCCGAAGGCTGCATCACTATTTTTCCCACACAAAGCACCTCAGCAGGGGCAACAGCAGTGCGGCGCAGCAGCGCATTAACTTTGGCAAGCAGTACTCTTGGGCTAAATGGCTTTGTGATATAATCGTCTACACCATATTCATACCCTTTTAGTTTATCCTCTTCTGCACCCTTTGCTGTCAGCATAATAATGGGCATATTGCTGATTTCCCGCGCCAGCCGGCAGACTGCAAAGCCATCCAAATGCGGCATCATAATATCCAATATCATAAAATCTATTGGTGTGTTTTTTAACAATAGCAAAGCCTCCACACCATCATCCGCCGTAATACAGATGTGACCGCCTTTTTCCATATAAACAGCGATAATTTGCTGCATATTTTTTTCATCTTCAACCACCAAAATATTCGCCATATTCATCTCCTATGCTGCCTTCTTTTATATTTTGTATATCTGTGCATACTCTGCCAATCAATAGTTCTCGACAATAAAATACTATATCTTTATCCCGCTGTCGGTGCATAAATTGTAATTGCCTGCACCGATTCCCCTTTTATCATTAATGCCAGAACCTGCGGTAGATTGTCTATATTATCCTCAATATTCACCGCTAACATATAGTCAAACTCATCCGTCCAATTTTGGGGATAGGCAGTTCGATTCCAATGTACAACTCCCTCCCCGTCAAATTCAATGCGTACTAAGTTGGGACAGAGTTTTAACGCTTCCTCCTTTGTAATCCCCACCTTTAAACCATTTGCCAGCTTATGTGAAGCATCCCGCAACGCCCATGAAAAAAGTTGGTAACTTCCTTCTTTATCATAGTCATACTTTCCATATAAATATTCCACGCCGTCCGTCGTAACACTATACCAATATCCCTCGTCACTTCCGGGCAGCGTACCTGCTTTGGATTTCGGAAATTGCAAAACTTGTGTTTGTAATGAAGCTTCCGCAAAGGAAAGAAGCGGCACTTCGGGTTCTACTGCTGCTGTTTTATAGCAAATAGCGCGACTTTCCTGCTCTTGCAGACTAGCGGACTCTCCTGGCTTTTGTGCATTTCCCAAATAATCGGAATTTGTTGTATATCCTAAATCTATATTCTGATTTTGCTGAATAAGCAGCGTTCCGATTACTTGAAATACTGATAAGTGCGAGGAAAACGTAAAGGGACACAACAATACCACACTCCATAAAAGATAGCTAAATATTTTGGGAAGACGCCGAAAAGGCAGCCGTACCAGCAGAACCAAAATAATCACAATCCCGCCAATCAGACTCATACTGCATATGATTGGAAACAGCGTTTGCAAAACGAACATATCGGATTTCCTCCCTTTTATAACAACAATATACTCTACTCATTGTAGACCCAGCTTTATTCTACCATTAGTAGACCATATTGTCAATTTCCTGCTTGAAAATTTATTTCGCTTTGCATGATTCCCACTACTTTGGCGTGAGTGTGAAAAGTAACATGACTTATACTACAGCCTCAACTATTATTTTATCCCCAAGCGCAATCTTATTTACACCTGTTTTTTTGTTTTTATTAAAATTAAAGCTAATTAAATACCCTATCTTTTTATGATAATACTCCAAATAATCCAAAAGCTGCTTCTCACCTCTTTCATTGTATTCGTTACCATGCCAAATTTTAAGTTCTACAATAAACTGCTCCCCGCAATAGTCAACAATAACATCCGTACGCCGTGCATCTCTTGTCTGCGCCTCAATATAATAGTTCCCTATACCATTGATAATCGGCTTTAAATACAGCAGAAAGAATTTGCGTCCATATGCTTCAATAAATTTATTATCGTTCTCACCATAAATTTCATTAAAATATACAACAAATTTCTCTAAGATTATATCCATATCAAGCTGTCCATTACAGATAAAATAACTTTTGTCACGCTTTGCCATATTTCCAATCGTACTTGACAATTCTTCTTCTGAAAGGAAATAGTTATATAGACGTGTTTCAAAAATACGGTTTGCGATCTGCAATTTTCCTTCTCTGTTAACTGCGTATCCAAACATACAGGCTAAATTAGTTTCCTTTGTATCCGGATTATACGCAAACTCACTTCCCTGAAACAAAATTGCGTGAAACATCTGCTTCATTGATGGATATGTGTCAAGATGCCGTATCATACTTTCAAACAAGGGAACATTGTCGATCAATATCTTTTTTACAGCTTTTTCAATTCTGCCTTTTGACCATGCTTTTGATGGATTATCCAGTTCCTTTACAGGAATGTCTTCATCAATATATTTACAAATAGAAGATACAAGTACCGGATACCCTGCTGTATAGGCATAAATTTCCTCTGCAGCCGCTGTTATATCCATCCCCGTTTGATGCTCCATCTCATATTCTTCCAACATACCAGCAATACCGCTTGACGAAAAGCTCATATCAATATCAAACTTGGCAGCAATATTCCACGGACTATTATACTGATGTTCTGATTCAGGACGCAGTTTTAGTTTCAAGTTTTTTATATCATATACTCCTGCAAGAATCACGGAATGAAAAATCGGTGTTTTATCTCGTTTTAAATAGTAACCTCTAAGCTGTGCCAAAAAATCAATAAACACTTGATTATTGCTTGCACTGTCAACTTCGTCAATCATAAGTACAATCGGACGAGAACTAATTTCACAAATACTGCTTAAACATTCGAACAATTCATCCAGCCCGCCGTTAACACTGTCTTTTTTAAAATTAATTAGTAATTCCTGTAGATTTTCCCTATCCTCTGCTTCGACAAAACGAAACGCCATCAATAATTTTTTTGCAAAAGTGTGTGAAAATACTATGCTATCTGCAAAACTTGCCGTTTCAATTTCCTGAAAATCCAGTGATAAAACAATATACTCCTCCTTCAAGTATTCTTCCAACGCTCTTAATGTTGTAGTTTTTCCATACTGCCGTCCTCTATTAATAACAAAGTAACTGCCATAATCCACATAATCTTCTTTAATCTTTTTCACCCTGTTATCAATTTTCACCATATAGTGTCTTTGGGGATTGCAGAAGCCTGTTATATTAAATTTACGTTTCATCTATGTTTACCTCTGTCACAAATTTAGATTACAAAATCATTTTAACATTATAACGAAAATATGTAAACATAAGAATATTGTTTGAATTTCCCTTAACCAGCAAAGTGTCAGGCACGCCCAAAAAACTGCCAAAATCTTTGCGGGATTTTGGCAGTTTATATAAACTTTATATTATTTCGTTATCTGCTGCATACAAGCTTCAAACTCCTCCTCCGGCATTGGCTTTGCGAAATAATACCCTTGTATGGTATCGCAGCCAATACTTTTGAGGAAATTATACTGCTCCTCAGTTTCTACGCCCTCCGCTGTGATTGCAATACTTAAATCCTGCGCCATACGCATAACACAGCGTATAATTTGCTCACCTCTTATATCATCATAATCATCTACAAAACTTTTATCCAGCTTCATAACATCCACAGGAATGGATTTCAACATCATTAATGATGAATAACCTGTACCAAAATCATCCATTAAAATCACAAACCCAAGCTGGTGCAGACGCTCCATAATTGCGACAAATTCCTCTTTTTTCTCAAACATTGCGCTTTCTGTAATCTCAAGCTGGATATACTCAATCGGCACGCCCGAATTATCCAAAATCGCTTTATACTGATCAATAAATTCCGGATTCTCCAAATGCCTTTGCGAAAGGTTTACGGAAATCGGCACAACGCGCAGCCCCTTGTCAATCCAGCGTTTCTGTGCCAGACATACTTCTTGGAATACATACTCATCTAACTTACGCACAAAGCCGCTTTCCTCTGCCAACGGAATAAACAATCCCGGCGATATCATTTGACCATCCGGCTTGCGCCAGCGTACCAGTGCCTCGGCACCTGCAAGCATCCTTGTTTCCGAGTCATATTTCGGCTGATAATATACCACAAATTCGCGGTTTTTATACGCGTGTTCAATCTGATCGGATAGTTGCTTTTTCTGAAGCATTCGCTCTTTCATTACATCTGTATATATTTTATAGATGCTGTCCCTTCCCTGCCTTGCAAGATTATGCGCCAATGCAACACAGTTCATAATGCTTTCCACATCATAATCTCCCGGCTCTGCATAATAGATGCCAAACGTTGGATGCAGAATATATTCCGATGCCTTGGGAATGGAATAGCGCTGTATTTCCTCCGTAATCTTTAAAACTCTGTCTTCTATATCTTTTTTGCGCTCATAGTACAACAGCATATTAAAGCGGTCTGCAATACTGCGCGCAATACATTCATCTGCCCCACAGTTTTTCTGCAGCACTTCCCATACATAACGCAGTACCTTGTTTCCTTCATCATAGCCGAACAGTTCATTTATTAATTTAAAGCCCTCCAAATCCATCATAAGAAACGCTGCTGTTTTGCTGTGGTCGCTTATCCGCAGTTCGGCGTCGCTCTTAAACTTTGCAAGCGTATCCCCGCCGGTCAGTTCGTCCACAAACAATAAATTCTGCATTTGCTGCTTTTTCTTGCGCTCGCCCTGATAAAGCATTGCGGCAAGCACCACAAAAACCGCTGCAAGCAGTGCACAGATCAAATACGTCCGATGAATAATATAATTTGAGGTACTCTCCATAAAATCAACGGGTACAACATCAATTAAAAACCAGTCGTTAATTCCAAGCGGCGTTGCATACATATATTTGCCGATTTCATTATAAAAAATAACATATCCCGTTTCATCCTTATCCAAAATCCGCTTTAAATCCCGAACCGCTTGGGTATTGCGCCGATCTGCTGCTTTCATGGATGTAAAAATATTTGACATATTTTGAAAACTTGTCGGGCTGACGGAATCCACTACTTTGCTGCCGTCACGCCGCACAATATATGTATACCCTTTCCCTTCAAAAGAAGATACCGAAAGGATTTCTTTCATGCTGTCCACTCCATATGTTGCAAACACAATTCCAACAATTTCACTATTACTGCGCACTGGAACACTAAATACAATAATATCCCCGCCGCTTAACGGATCGGCAAATGGCTCCGAGATACACTTTTTTCCCTGAAGGGAGGCTTCAAAATAAGAACGCTCTGAAATATCCGTAATATTTCCGTCTGTTGCATACGCTATGCCGTCTGTGCCACAAAAGCCCATTCTCTTAAACGGATAACGATAGGAAACCTCTTTAAGTGTTTCTACAATCTCCTCCTGCTGCAGTTCTCCCAGCGCTCCTAACGCTCCGATACGTTCCGCGACTTCTGTCAGCGCGTTTAAATCGCCTTCAATTTCTTTCTGCACAATTAAAACATTTTGATTCGAAACCTGTTTTAATGTATTGCGCACCAAATCCTTTAACTCGTTCCGCAAAATCTTAGAGTACCAGCCAAGTGCAATACTGCAGACTACCAGCAATATTATTACATAGCTGATTTTAAATACCAATTTTTCTTTATTGTTTATCACAACGTACCTCCTATCCTTTGTGATATAGAATCCTCAGTTTTGCACCTTTTTGTAAAAAGGCTGCTTATCATCTATTAACATTATATAACGAAATTTTTATAATGAGTAGTATTTTTAGATATTTTTGCTATTTTTTTGTAAAAACTTACCAAACACACTGGATAATTTGTGTACTAATGCTATCTTATACCATCTGAAACGAATTTGCAATGCAAAATTTATATGAAATCACAATAAAAGTTACAGCTTGATACTACATTTTGTTTTAACATTTTTGGCTGTATAATAAATTACCATTTTTTCACTAATAATTCCCTTGCTTTTATATAATATGTTCTGTATAATTCGTTGTTATAAGGAACCGTCGTTCCATAAACTTTTAATGCAGAGTTATTACGGCTTCCACAACTCTCTAAAATTTTAAGAAAAGGAGCATTGATGCTATGAAATTTGGATATTTCGACGACGCAAACCGCGAATATGTCATTACGACCCCCAAAACGCCGCTGCCTTGGATTAACTATCTAGGCTGCAAGGAATTTTTCTCCCTGATATCAAATACCTGTGGCGGCTATACGTTCTATAAGGACGCCAAGCTGCTGCGTCTGACACGCTACCGCTACAATGATGTTCCCTATGATACAAACGGAAAATATTTTTATATTAAAGATGGTGATACGATATGGAATCCGGGCTGGCAGCCAACCAAAACGGAATTAGATTCGTATGAATGCCGTCATGGTATCGGCTACAGCCGTTTTACCTCGTCTAAAAATAATATACAGGCTTCCGTACTAACGTTTGTACCAATGAACGATAATTGCGAAATTTCACAGATTAAACTGAAAAACAATGACAACACGCCAAAAACAATTTCTCTGTTCTCCTATGTAGAATGGTGTCTTTGGAATGCGGATGATGATTCTAGGAATTTTCAACGCAATTTAAGCACTGGCGAAGTGGAAGTTATTGGTTCGACTATCTACCACAAAACAGAATACCGCGAACGCCGTAACCACTATGCCATTTACACAGTGAATACGAATGTTGACGGATTTGATACGATTCGTGACAGTTTTATTGGCACTTACAACGGAGCGGACAAGCCAGAAGCCGTTTTGGCTGGAAAATGCACAAACTCTGTTGCAAGCGGCTGGTCGCCTATTGCCGCACACCAGATAAATATTACACTTGCGCCAGGCGAAGAAAAATCGTTTGTATTTTTGCTTGGATATCTGGAAAATCCTGTTGATGAGAAATTCGAAGCACCGAATATCGTCAACAAAAAACCAGCAAATGCAATGATCGCTCAGTACAATTCTGACGCTGCAGTAGACAAGGCATTTGCCGAACTAAATGCTTACTGGTCTGACCTATTAAGCCGCTACACCGTGGATTCTGCCAACGAAAAAGTAAACAGAATGGTAAATATCTGGAACCAATATCAGTGCATGGTAACATTTAATATGAGCCGCTCTGCCTCCTACTATGAATCCGGCATTGGCCGCGGCATGGGCTTCCGCGACTCTTGTCAGGATTTGCTTGGCTTTGTACACTTAATTCCAGACCGTGCACGGGAACGTATTATTGATATTGCTTCCACACAGTTCCAAGATGGCAGCGCATATCACCAATACCAGCCGTTAACGAAAAAAGGCAACTCGGATATCGGAAGCGGCTTTAATGACGATCCCTTATGGCTGATCGCAGGAACCAGTGCATATGTACGAGAAACCGGCGACTTATCTATTTTAAAGGAAATGGTGCCCTACGACAATGATATGAGCGTTGCCACAACGTTAATGGAACATCTAAAACGCTCATTGGATTATATTATTCACCACAAAGGCCCACATCAACTGCCGCTCATCGGACGCGCAGATTGGAACGACTGCCTGAACTTAAACTGCTTCTCAGAACATCCGGGTGAATCCTTCCAGACCTTTGGCCCAAGCGAAGGGCCTGTTGCGGAATCCGTGTTTATCGGCGGTATGTTTGTAAAATATGCAGAAGAATATGCACAGCTTGCAGAATTACTCGGTGACGAAGCCGAAGCAGCACGCGCAAGAAAAGAAGGCTCCATAATGTATGATGCTCTCCTAAAAGACGGCTGGGACGGTGAATGGTTTATTCGTGCTTATGATGCAAACAGCCAAAAAGTTGGATCTAAGGAATGTGATGAAGGACAAATTTATATTGAACCGCAAGGCTTCTGCGTACTTGCCGGCGTCGGCGTAAAAGAAGGACTTGCACAAAAAGCGCTGGATTCCGTTAAAGAACGGCTGGATACCAAATACGGTGTTATGATTTTGCAGCCTGCTTACACCAAATATCATGTTGAACTGGGCGAAATATCTTCATACCCGCCCGGATACAAGGAAAATGCTGGTATATTCTGCCATAACAATCCTTGGGTATCCATTGCAGAAACCGTTATTGGACGCGGTGACAGAGCATTTGAAATTTATCAAAAAACCTGCCCTGCCTATGTTGAAGATATCAGTGAAATCCACCGTACAGAGCCTTATGTATATTCCCAGATAGTTGCAGGACGCGACGCGAAATATCACGGCGAAGCGAAAAA
>Ga0224740_10203_pt1 | contig 16238 bp, 14 predicted proteins | sample LIM_E_Water_Bulk_FD_161634 | JGI IMG/M metagenome (GOLD analysis project Ga0224740, IMG submission 161634) | Enriched cells from gastrointestinal tract of the lab mouse from Pacific Northwest National Laboratory (PNNL), Richland, Washington... | ecosystem: Host-associated > Mammals > Digestive...
GCCTTCTTCTGTGCAGGTGCCTTCATGCAGAAGACGGGAAAGAGTTATATCTATGAAATGGATGGTGTGGGGCGAAAGATGCCGATCGTGTTCGGGTGTTTTACCGTATCTGCGCTCGGGCTGATGGGTGTGCCGGGGCTTGCCGGTTTTATCAGCAAATGGAATCTGGCATCCGCCGCAGTGGAGAGCATGAATGTGCAGGCATATTTTGGTATCGGATGTCTGCTGGCATCCGCTCTTCTGACGGCGATCTATATGATGAATACCGTGATCCATGCCTTTTTCCCGGGAAAGGATTTTAACTATGGCACACTTGCGGGCGTGACAGATCCAAGCTGGAAGATGTGCCTGCCGCTTCTTGTATTTTCGATAAGCGTCGCGGTGTTGGGGATCTTTTCGGGGCCGCTGGTCCATTTTCTGCGGGAGGCAGCCGGGGTTTAGCAGATAGGCGGGATATCGGGTGTCTGATATCGGATATTTTCAGGTTTTGATGGTGAACAGAGGGATACGGGATGCTGTTTACAGCGATAGAGATACAGAGTAGCCTGAGAGGTTACATGATAGAGATACAGAGTAGCCTGAGAGGTTACATGATAGAGTACAGAGTAGTCTGAGAGGTTGCATGATAGGGTACAGACTAGTCTGAGAGGTTGCATGATAGAGTACAGAGTAGTCTGATAGATTACATGATAGAGCAGCAGGCGGGAGGCGTTTTATGGACAGCTTAATATACGGCCTTGTTTTTCTGCCGGTGGCAGGAGCGGCGGTTTCCTTTACTATCGGGAAAAAGTATAAAAAGTACAGGGATTATTTTGTCGGAACCGTGGCGGTTCTGGAATTTGTGCTGGCGGGTTTTCTGCTGTACCGGCATATGACAGATGTGTCATATACGGGAGTCACAGAACTTTCCGGCGTGTGCGGCATGGGGCTTACCTTTACGGTGGATGGATTCAGAACGGTTTATGTCTGTATTGCGGCGTTTATGTGGATGTGCACTTCATTGTTTTCCGCGGAATATTTTGCGCATTACAGGAACAGAAACCGTTACTATATGTTTCAGCTGATCACGCTGGGGGCGACCGAAGCGATCTTTCTGTCGGCGGATCTGTATACGACTTTTGTATTTTTTGAGGTGATGTCCTTTGCTTCCTATGTCTGGGTGGCGCAGGATGAAAGAAGAGAATCCCTCAGGGCGGCTGCCACATATCTGGCGGTGGCAGTGATCGGGGGGCTGGTGATGCTGATGGGGCTGTTTCTTTTATATCATCAGGCGGGAACACTGGAGATTGATAAGCTTTATGAAGCCTGCCGGGGGAGGAATGTGTATCCCGCGGCGCTGTGTATGCTGTTTGGTTTCGGCGCAAAGGCGGGGGTATTTCCTCTGCATATCTGGCTGCCCAAAGCGCATCCCGTAGCACCGGCGCCTGCCAGCGCGCTGCTCTCCGGAATTTTGACAAAAACCGGTATATTCGGTGTCCTTGTGATAAGCTGTAAGATCTTTCTGCATGACGGAATATGGGGGACCTTCATTCTGATACTGGGTGTGCTGACCATGGTGATCGGCGCGGTATTGGCATTGTTTTCTATTGATTTTAAACGGACGCTTGCCTGCTCCTCGGTTTCCCAGATCGGATTTATCATGGTGGGAATCGGTATGCAGGGATTGCTTGGCAGGGAAAACAGACTGGCGGTGCGGGGAAGCTTTCTCCATATGGTGAACCACTCCCTGTTTAAGCTGGTGCTGTTTATGGCGGCGGGCGTTATCTATATGAACCTGCACAAGTTGGATTTAAATGAGATCCGGGGTTTTGGAAGAAAGAAACCGCTGCTCGCCTTTATTTACCTGATGGGGGCGCTGGGTATCGGCGGCATGCCGCTCTTTAGCGGTTATATCAGCAAGACGCTGCTGCATGAAAGCATTGTGGAGTACACGGAGATACTGGCGGAAAATCCGGGAGAGGCGGTTTTCTTTTCCGCAGGAAGCATGAAAGCGATAGAATGGGTATTTCTGATCAGCGGCGGGCTGACGGTCGCCTATATGACAAAGCTGTTTATCGCAGTCTTTGTAGAGAAGAATGAAGATGCGGCATTGCAGGAGAAATACGATGCGCAGACAGATTATATGAATGGCATTAGCAGGGCTGTCTTGCTGGCTGCAAGCCTGCTGTTTCCGGCTATGGGCATGCTCTCCGGAGCGACAATGGATAGGCTGGCGGATCTGGGGCAGGGTTTTATGGGGCTTGAGGCGTCAGGGGAAAAGACGGCATATTTCAGTTTTGGCAATTTAAAGGGCGGTTTGACTTCCATTGCCATCGGCGCGCTGCTCTATATTCTGGCGGGCAGGCTGTGGATGATGAAAAAGAAGGAGAATGGCAGCAGGATTTATCTGAACAGGTGGCCGGGGCTTCTGGATCTGGAAGAGTATCTTTACAGACCCGTTCTGCTTGTGATACTGCCGACGCTCTGCGGGGGCATCTTTGGTATTCTGGATAAGATGACGGATACACTGTCGAAATTTTTGATAAAGACAGGGTCTGTTGCGGCGGGGCTTCTTGACACGCTGGTGGATGCCGTTGTGGTGCTTTTAAGAAAAACGATCTACAGAGACCGCACGAAGATGGGCGAACTGAAAGAGGGAAACGCTCTGACTTATATGATAGGGAGTGCGGCAAATGCCGTATGCAGGATTTTAAATCATACTTTATGGAAAAAGCATCCGAAGGAAACAGACTATAAACACAAAATGGCGCTTGATTACTGGAGTATGAGGGAAACGATCTATATGATCACAAGGAGTCTTTCCTACGGGTTGATCATATTCTCCATCGGGCTTTGTGCGACATTGATCTACTTATTGGTAGGGGCGGTAAAATAGCATATACGAGCCATATCCGGACGGAGCAAACTGTGGTTTTGACGGTTTTTATCCTGTTTCTGATAACAAATTCGCGGTGATCGATGTGGATAAGGACGGAAAAAAGGAATTGATTCTTTGTATTACAACGACATCCATGGCGGGTATGCGGGAGGTGGTGTATGATTATGATGAAAAAGCGGATGTTCTGCGGGAAGAATATAATGGAAACCCCTATCCTGAAAAGATCGATCGGGAAAAGAGCGGTATTGTATATTTTGTGATGGAAGGGGATAATTACGATTTTTCCGTCACAGAACCGATCTGCAAAAGCGATTACGAGAAATGGCGGAAAGATCAGGGACTGGAGAGTACAAAAACAGAGATATTGTTTCAGGCATTGACAGCAGAAAATATAGGGAAGATCTGACAGGGGGATAAACATAAACCTGGTTTGAGGTAATGTGATGTAACGCAAAAGAAAATGCTTGTCGCAGGTAACAGGTTTGGATATAATAGATTAGGCATAAGTCATCACTAAAATGAAAAAGAGGTAGCCATGAAAAAACTTCTGCTCATCTATAATCCCGTATCCGGCATGACAAAGACCAGACTCAGTCTGGCAAAGGCGATTGAATTTTATGACAGCCGGGATTATCTTGTCACGGTCTGTCTGGTAAACCGGCTCGAGGATTATGCAAAAGACATCGATTTTAAATCCTATGATCTGCTTGTATGTAGCGGCGGGGACGGAACATTAAATATAACGGTTTCTTTTCTGATCCGGAAAAATCTGCCGGTACAGATCGCCTATATCCCGTCCGGTTCTACCAACGATTTTGCATACAGTCTCGGGCTTTCCGGCGATGTGGATATGCTGCTGGAAAATACGGTGAAAGGCGCGCCGAGATGGATTGACATAGGGCGCTTTAACGCTTCCCGGTATTTTTTGTATGTGGCAGCTTTCGGGCTTTTCACGAAAGTTTCTTATACTACATCTCAGAAGGCGAAAAACCTGCTTGGTCATGCGGCGTATATTTTGGAAGGAATAAAAAGCATAGGCGATTTAAAAAGCTATCATATGACCGCGGAGATAGAAGAGGAAACAATAGAAGGCGATTTTATACTGGGGATGGTCACAAATTCCCTGTCTATCGGAGGGTTTAAAAATATTCTGCCATCCGATACCTCTTTAGATGACGGGCTGTTCGAGGTGGTATTTGTGAAGGTGCCAAAGAGCCTTGCGGCGTTAAATGAAATCGGGCTTTCCTTGTTAAGCGACAAGCCGGAGGATAATCAGCATATTTTTTATAAAAAGACGTCGAAACTGATTTTGCGCTCGGAAGAAAAAATTGCCTGGGCGCTGGATGGAGAATTTGGCGGAGAAGAGAATATGGTGAGGATCGAAAACAGGAAAAAACTGCTGTCGATCATCTGTTAGAAAAAAACATACTGTAAAGCGGTAAATATTTTGACGAAATTACGGCTTTACAGTATGTTCTTTTTTGTTTTTTCTTATCCGGCAGAAATTTTATACGTCAGGAACAACACCGCCCTCCTGCGGAAGCTGCGTTTCAGGGATAACGACAGACCCATCGTCCGGGGGGAGCTGTGTTTCGGGAATGGCAGATCCGCCGTCCGGTGTATACTGTGTATCAGGAGCAGGCGTTCCGGTTTCTGAAGGCGGCTGTATATCAGAAGGCAGCATGCCGTTTTCCGGCAGCAACGGTATCTCTGGCTCCGGTTTCGGAGCGGCAGAGGGGCTTGATACCTTATCACCGGAAAGGTTAGTGGCATAGGCCTGTTCCGTTCCGCTCAGATGATAACACAAAACAGGAATACCCTGCTCTATATTTTCAAAGATCGTTTCCGCCACGGCAGGAGGAAGATTGATGCAGCCGTGGGAACCGTTTGATTTATAGATGGAACCGCCATAAGTAGAACGCCAGGTGCTGTCATGCATACCGATATTTCCGTTAAAAGGCATCCAGTAGGAAACCGGTGTCCTGTAGTTCTGGCCTTTTAAAGTGGCGTTGCGTTCTTTGTATGTAATAGAGTAAGCGCCGCCCGGCGTATCGTTTCCCCTGGAGGGATTGCCCGATACAAAATCGGATTCTATGACCAGTTCTCCGTCTTTATAATAAAACAGATGCTGGGCGGTAAGGTTGATCTCCACATAGGTATCGCCATAGTCAGGGCCGTCATGGCTTGCGGCTTCCATGATATACGCCGGTTCCTTTGTGACGCTTTTTCCCTCGCGGAGTATCGCCATCAGTGCATTGCCTTCGGCTTCTTTATCGATCATCCAGCCGTAAAAACCGTTTTTGATTGTGACAGTCTCGCCGTAGGAGGTCTCCAGCGTTTTTGGGGAGTAGGCGGTATTGTATTTTTTTGCAAGTTCTTTTACATATTGGGTTACGGCTTCTCTGTCGATGGTTCTTCTTCCGCTTTCGCTCACGGAGATCCATTCGGAGATCATGCCGCTGTCTATCACTTCGGTCTGGCTGCCGAACTGATATGTGACAGTCATGTCAGAATAGGACTGCAGCAGGGCGAACTGCTTTTGCAAAGCGGGATCTTCCGAAGATATTTTGGGTGCCTTATAAATGCCTGCATCCGCAAGAGAAAGGCTGCCGCTCAGATTACGGACGGCTTCCGATACCGCATCAAGCAGTGCATCTGCCAGGATCTCACTGCCTGCGGTTTCCGGTACGATCTGATATCCGGTATCTTTCTCATAGGCAATATAGGCATTTTTCGGGGCAGTCCATTTACCCTTATCCATACAGGAGAGGGAATCCACTGCTGTGCGGAGTTTTTCTTCGTCATAATCGATGCACAGAGAATATTTTTTATCATAGAAGGCTTCCGCTCCCCAGGCAAACATATTCTGACTGTCCAGTATCGCCTGCAGAGCGGTATCGTCCGCCACATAGAGTCCGATATCACCGCCGGGTATATATTCCACATTTTCGTCTTTCTCCACTAAAGTCAGTATGTACTCTCCGGCAGCAGCGCTTACGGCCTGCTGTGCTTCGGCGGGGCTTAACCCTGAAACATTGATGCCGTTAACAATGGTGCCGGGAAAGAAAACTTTCTGATAGGCAGAGCCGATCAGAAGATACAGACCCGCCGTCAGACCGAAAACAACACCCAGTGTAACATATAATCGGAATCGTTTTGTTTCAGGCGATCCGGTTTTTGAAGTTTGTTTCTGTTGTTTGTCTGCTGTTTTCTTTTTTTGCTGCATAGTATAGAAGCGCCTTCTTTCTGTGAATATATTGTGATTCCTAATTATATGATGTTATCGGCATGAAAAGGTTTTGTCTTTACGGAAATCCGCGATGGAAAATCAAGGAACCGGATAAGAGCAGAAAGGCAGCAGAAATGCTGTCTTCTGCTGCCGTAATATTATCTGCTTTTCTTCAGGTAAATTGTAGCTTAGGGTGTTTCCACAACCTTCTTAAACATAGATTTGTCAATACCGCATACAGGGCATACCCAGTTGTCCGGCAGATCGGTAAAAGCCGTACCGGGAGCTATACCATGTTCAGGATCGCCTTTCTCGGGATCGTAAGTGTAACCGCAGGGATTGCAAAAATATTTGTCCATAATGATTTCTCCTTGTCTTTTGTATTTTATTATCTGTCCTGAAAGATTATGACAGATAATTTTACATTATATATGCTGTATCGGACCGGTTTGCAGATTAACCGAAATATCTCTCTAACAGACCTTTGAATGCTTTGCCGTGGCGAGCCTCATCTCTTGCCATCTCATGAACGGTATCATGGATTGCATCAAGGTTAGCGGCTTTTGCTCTCTTGGCAAGGTCAAACTTACCTGCTGTAGCGCCGTTTTCAGCCTCCACTCTCATCTCAAGATTCTTCTTGGTAGAATCTGTTACAACTTCACCGAGCAGTTCCGCGAATTTAGCGGCATGTTCAGCCTCTTCATAAGCAGCTTTTTCCCAGTAGAGGCCGATTTCAGGATACCCTTCTCTGTGGGCAACCCTTGCCATAGCGAGGTACATACCAACTTCGGAGCACTCACCGTTGAAGTTTGCTCTTAAATCTTCCAGGATATCCTCGGAAACACCCTTCGCTACGCCTACAACATGTTCTGCCGCCCATGACATTTCACCGCTCTGAGCCGTAAACTTTTCGGCGGGAGCATTACACTGGGGGCACTTCTCGGGGGGCTGATCTCCCTCGTGAACATAACCGCATACCTGACATACAAATTTCATTGTTTTTTCTCCTTTTCTCTTAACATGATTTTGTTATTTAAACCGGAAAAGCATCCGGCTATAAACCTTTAGAAAACGGGTAGAACCTCAATTTGCAGAGGTTTCCGTCTTTTTGCAGCAATTACCGCATATACCATAAAAATAGGTAATATGCCCAGCTATCTGTCCGTCAAAATTAACTCCGGCAATATCTTTTATTGTATCGATATTTTCCATTTGCAGATCAATCACACTGCCGCATTCTTTACAGATGAAATGATAGTGCGGAAAAGTTTTCGCATCAAAATGATCTACACCATCCCCCACGTTCAGTTTCTGGATTTCGCCCAGATCTGTGAGGAGCTGGAGATTTCGGTAAACAGTGCCGAGGCTGATGTTGGGAAAAGTTTCCCGCACATCCATATAGACCATATCTGCCGTAGGATGATCATATCTATTTATAAGGCATTCTTTGATTACCTCTCTCTGCCTGCTGTATTTCAGTGCCATAAAGTCTCCTTGTTAAAAATAGGAATGATTACTATTTTAATATAACATAATTTTTTGACTTGTCAACACCCACCATCTATTTTTATATTTTTTTAAGAAGATTATTCTTCTCTTTTTACAAAAGGATGGTGAGATTGTGTTATAATACCCACTAAGAAAAAAGGTTCGGATACTATGAAATCCGGGAAGGGCGTATGAAACTAAAAACAAGACTGTTAATTGCATTTCTGGTTATGATATTTGTACCGCTGACTCTTACGGCTGTGGCTTTCTGGAGCATTGGAAAAGCGATCAAGGGACAGGGGATACAGTTTCCGATGGATCCGGAGATGTATATTTATTTCAATGACCTGATCGAGCCGAATTTTTTTGTGTCCATGTCAGTGGCGATAGCGGTCATTCTTGTATTTACAGCGCTGGTACTGAGCATATGGATCTATTCAAGCGTATTTAATCCGGTACAGGAACTGAATATCGCCATGAAGAATATAGCGGAGGGAAATCTGGATTATCAGGTGCCGACGCCGGAACACAGACAGAAGGGCGAGATGGCGGAACTTGCGATCAATTATGAAGACATGCGTCTGCGCCTGAAAGAGTCGACGGAGGAAAAACTGCAGCGTGAAAATCAGAACAAGGAACTGATCTCCAATATTTCACACGATCTGAAGACTCCCATTACCGCGATCAAAGGCTATGTGGAAGGTATCATGGACGGTATCGCCAATACGCCGGAAAAGATGGATAAATATATCAGAACGATCTATAATAAGGCAAACGATATGGATCGGCTGATCAACGAATTATCACTTTATTCGGGAATCGATTCAAACAGGATTCCCTATAATTTTCACAGGCTGAATGTGGCGGATTATTTTCAGGATTGTCTGGAGGAAGTCGGGCTGGATCTGGAATCGGAAGATATTGAACTGAGTTATTCCAATCTGGTGACCCCTGAGACAATGGTAATCGCCGATCCGGAGCAGCTGAAACGGGTTATTAATAATATTATCAGCAACAGTGTCAAATATCAGGATAAAAAACCGGGTATGATCGATATCCGTATTCTGGATGAAATAGATTCGATCCGCATTGAGATAGAAGATAACGGAAGGGGTATCGCGCAGAGGGATCTGCCGAAGATATTTGAACGTTTCTACCGGACGGATGCTTCCCGTAATTCCACAAAGGGCGGCAGCGGTATCGGGCTTTCCATCGTTAAAAAGATTGTGGAAGACCATGGAGGATATATCTGGGCTACCAGCAGAGAGGGCGAAGGAACCTGTATGCATATCGTGCTGAGAAAATATGAAGAAGTGAAGCAGGAGACGAAGAGTTACGATGTGGACGCGGATGCGCCGGAAGGCGGACGTAAAAGAGGACAGATGAAAAAGGACGAAAGTGAACGGATAAAATAAGAAAATCCTTCGGAACAGAGATTTGCAAATCTTGAGTATTGATTTTTTAGAAAGGCAGGAAAGTTGCTATGAGCAGAATTTTGATCATTGAAGATGAAGAAGCGATTGCTGATCTGGAAAAAGATTACCTTGAGCTGAGTGATTTTCAGGTGCATATTGAAAACAGCGGGGATACCGGGCTGGCGGCGGCGCTGGCAGAGGAGTTTGATCTTGTTATACTGGATCTGATGCTTCCCGGTATGGATGGTTTTGATGTATGTAAAAAGATACGTGAAAAGAAAAATATCCCTATACTGATGGTATCCGCGAAAAAAGACGATATCGATAAAATACGGGGGCTGGGCCTGGGTGCGGATGACTATATGACAAAGCCCTTCAGCCCAAGTGAGCTGGTTGCACGGGTAAAAGCGCATATGGCGCGCTACGACAGGCTGGTCGGCTCTGCGCAGAAGAGCAATGATATTGTGGAGATCCGGGGGATCAAGATCGACAAGACCGCCCGCCGGGTGTGGATAGACGGAGAAGAAAAAACATTTACCACAAAGGAATTTGACCTGCTCACGTTCCTCGCGGAAAACCCAAACCATGTTTATACAAAGGAGGAACTGTTCCGGGAAATCTGGGATATGGATTCCATCGGGGATATTGCGACAGTTACGGTGCATATTAAAAAAATCCGTGAGAAAATTGAATTCGACACCTCGAAGCCGCAGTATATTGAGACAATCTGGGGGGTAGGGTATCGGTTTAAAGTATAAGAGATAAGGGCATGCAGTGCATGCCCTTAAATTTCAATATAAAGTTTATTGTATGTCAAATGAAAACATTCATTTGGTTATTTTTTCAATAACGCAGGAATGTTTTTTGGTTTTTACATTATAAGCTACACCTACCAAAAGGATATCTCCCTTATAGCTGGAAAGAGCTGCCGGATAATTTTTTTCTTTCATTTGCTGAAGTGCCGCATTTTCCGTTTTATTCCATTTCAGCTCAACAATGATAGGCGGATGGTTTGTTTCACGTCTGGGCCAGAATATGATATCCGCATATCCTTTTCCGGCGGGTAATTCCTCCATCCTTGTATAATGATCTATACTGCTTAGGTAAGCTGTTTTGATTACGCTTCGAAGTGCCTGTTCATTATTATAGAAATCAATTGCTGTCTCTTCATTATGAATATCGCCAATGATTTCCGCAGCTCTTTCTCCGTCTGCAGACCATGTGGCAGAAAGCAGGGCATCAGATCTTATCACAGCTTTCATCAGTTCTTTTCGGTTTCCATTTCTGATTGCTCTTATGAATTCTTCTTTTATTTCCGTATTGGGAATGCAGACGGTTTGATTTTTTTCATCATATGCAAGGTAACCCAGATGGATCAGTAATGTAAGAACATCATCCCGGCTTTTCATGGAAGTCATATCGTTTTGAAAGGAACCAGTATCTACCTTACAAGTGTTTTCTCCCAGCATATTGATGATCGTATCTTTTAATCCGTCAAAATTCATGTCGATGTAATCCCGCAACGCTTCATAAGTTTCTGTCTTAGTCCAGTAATTACTGTACTTATTCCTTAAAATAGATTCCATCACGGATTTGGGATTATAAATATGAACATCTCCGACACAATATCCGTCATACCATTTTTTCATCGCTTGAAAATCCATATGATATTTTTTACATAATGTGCACACTTCTTCTTCTGTGAAACCGATATAAGTCTGCAATGGTCTGGGTTCCACCATGCTGTATTCATAAAAATCACTGACTGCTGATTCGTGACCATATTTCTTGATAGGCAGGATGCCTGTCATATAAACCCCTGCGAACAGACGATCTGTCAGACTGCTCTTAAAAAGAGAGCGAAGCAACATTATATATCGATCCAAAAGCGCATCCTGTCCCTTGCACTCCCGAAACAAGGCATCCCATTCGTCTATGATCAAAATCATCTTGTTTTCTGTAAACTCATTGATCCTCCTTAAAGCATCAATCAAGTTATGCTGACCGGAAGCGACCGGATAACTTTCCGCAAGGTCTTCAATGATTGCTGCTTCCATGCGATCCACCAATTGTTGATTTTGCTGCATAGTAGAAAGAAACAATGTAATATCCAGATATAAAACGTCATATCTGTTTAAATGATTTCTGAAAGAGATATCTTTTGCAATGGCAAGATCTTCAAATAATTCCAGTGAATCACAACTTCTGCTGTAATAGGCACACAGCATTTTTGTTGCAAAAGATTTGCCAAATCTACGCGGTCTGCTGACACAGATCAGTTTTTGCGGGGTATTCAGACATGCATTCACAAAACTGATTAATTTTGATTTGTCAACATATTCACTGTTTCTGATGGATGCAAAACCTTCGTTTCCGATATTGATATATTTTCCGGAAATTCTGTTGGGATAGCCCATATTCTGATTTTGTTTTCTTGGGTGGTAAACAAAATCGTCTGGAATCATCCACCTGCTGTTCTCCATCTTTGCGCCGGGAATCAGACCTTTCGCACATAACAGATTGACTTGCCTTTTTGAGATATTCCATTTTTTTGCGGCCTGAAGCGATGTGATATTTCCCATAAACAGATCTCCTTCCGATTTGAATATATCTATTATAGAACAAAAGTGGGAAGTGCGCAATTCCCACTTCCCACAAAATACCCGGATATATTTCATATCATAAATGTTTTAATCATTCGGCCGTTGATAAAACCGTCCGGTAAGCTGCTGTGTATTCATTGTATTAATAAAAGCGTTAGGATCGATCTGCCGGATCTTTTTGGTGATCGTCTTGATTTCATCCCTTCCCACAACGGAGTAGAGCATATTGCATTCCTGCTTTCTGTAGCATCCGATTCCCTTAAAAAGCGTAGCATCATGGTTTGTATTTTTCCGGATCTGCTCATAGATTTCATCCGGCTTGGAGGTGATAATGAGCAGCGTCTGTTTCTGGTAACGTTTGTACAAAGAATGCAGGACCTGAGTGGATGTAAACTGGAAAATAATAGAATACAGCGCTTCGTTCCATCCAAACAGATAACCTGCGATCAGGAGGATAATACAGTTTCCGGCAAAAATGTAGTTCCAGGTTTCAATGCCGTATTTTTCGGAAAAAAAGATGGCGATAAAATCGGTGCCGCCGCTGGTGGCGTGGGCATACAAACAGAGTGAAATAGCGCAGGCATTTAAGATGCCGCCGAATACGCAGACGAGCAAAGTGTCGTTTGTCATCTGAAACCCTGATAAAATATCCGTAAAGATACCTGTAAGGACGATCATAAGACAGGAATATCCGGTAAATTTCCTGCCGATATGTTTAAAGCTGATAAAAACGGGGATGGCGTTTAAGGAAAAGTTGATCAGGGAATAAGAAAGATCAAGATTCCAGAAATGTTGTGCTATCTGCTGGATCAACAGTGTCAGTCCGCTGAAGCCGCCGGGCAGAAGATCTCCTGCCCGTACAAAGCTTTTGATGTTCATAGCCATTAAAAAGGCGGCGGCAATGATCAGCGCCGTTCTTTTTACATCATCTAAAACAGTATTCTTTTTCATAATAACTTATGCCTTTCCGCAGCCTGCCGGGTTTTTGTTTCCGTGCCGGGCGGACATTCCCGGCAGGCTTTTTGTCAATTAAAATAATTAGTCTGTATTATCTGCCTGCATGCCATGCCAGACGCATACTGGCGGGATGACAGGTTTCCGTAAGCCAGTCCACATCATTCGTGATCCAGTCCATGATCTCAAGCTGTCTGCTCTCCCAGGCGACGGTTTCCATATGTGCCTCGGGTGTCTCTTCAACTTCCATGGAAGTATCGATTTCGTCATAACCGAAGATATATCCGCCTGCACTCCAGATGCTGAAATTGCTGTCCGGGCCGGGGGCGGGAACAGTGCCTCTTTTTTCGATCAGTGCATCGTGCCGGGCTTTGTACTCTTCTTCGCAGCCGGGTTTCAATTTTGTCATAAACATTCTGTGACGGATCAATTCCTTATTTTCCCTCACTATGCCGAAATTATGATACATAAGGCGCATATTTTGTCCGGGAGTCGAGATCCAGGTAACAATATGTTCCATCTGTGTGATCAACGGGGAGATCTGTTCCTGTGCTGCTGTATACAGATCCTTTTTCTCTTCTGTCTCACAATACCCGAAGATCAGTGACCGGCAGTTCCAGATACTGAAATTCCGGATGTTGTTTTCATCCAGAAATACGACAAGTTCCTGCCAGATCTCACCGAGTTTTTTGCGGTAAAGGTTCATCTGTCCTTTTTTTACTTCCATAGCAAAGCTGTAGCGTTCCATAGAAATTCCTCCGATAGTGTTTTGTGGTCTTGTCTATTGTAACACAAAAAATTTCCGATATCTTAAATATTTATAAAATAATGAAAGATTTTTTGCAGTGAGGTTTTGCTGCGGGATGGCGGGAATATTCTGGAAGGCGATCCATAAAACTTTCCCGGGCTCTGTCTTGTAGTTAAGTATATTTTTTGGTAAGATGAGAGTCAGACAGGCGGTTGACGCAGGCCGCCGCTGCAAAGACAGAGAAAATGGCAGAGGAATGAACAATTTGAGATCAGATATTAATATTATTTATGAAGATAAAGATATCCTTGTCTGCAGAAAACCGGCAGGGCTGCCGACGCAGAGCGCCAGAGTATCCGTGCCGGATCTTGTCAGTGAACTGAAAAGTTATCTGGCAGAGAAAAACGAAAATTATCTGGCAGTGGTACACAGGCTTGACCAGCCCGTGGAAGGCCTGTTGGTTTTTGCGAAAAATAAAAAGGCGGCAAAAAATTTAAGCGAGCAGCTAAAACAGGGGGAGTTTGGAAAAGTTTATTATGCGGTGGCGTTCAATCAGCCATGTGTGCAGGAGGGGATGCTGGAAGATTATATGGTAAAAGACGGCTCCCGCGCAAAGATCGTTACGGCGGATACGCCGGGAGCCAAAAAGGCAGTGCTTCACTATAAACTGATTGCTGTAAATAAGGGCAGGGTGCTTTATGAAGTCCGGCTGGAAACGGGAAGGTTCCACCAGATCCGGGCGCAGATGGCACATGCGGGAATGCCGATTCTGGGAGATAAAAAATATGCGGACCCTGCGATTGCCATTTATTCGGAGGCGCATGGCATTAAAAACGTAGCCCTCTGCGCTTTTAAGCTGAAGCTGGTGCATCCGGGGACCGGTGAGGAAATGTTATTTGTGAGTAAACCTGCGGGAGAAATATTTAAAGATTTTAAAAAGGAGTAGGAACAGATGAGGACGGAACCGGCTGAAGAGAAAGAGTGCATGGCAAAAGAGAAAAAACGGCTGAGTGTGAAAGACGGCATGCGGCTTATCTGCAGCGCGGGCGTCTGCATTTTTCTTTTTTTTCTTGTCTGCATCTATTCTTTTTATGCCCCGGAGGGTTATATTCAGATCGCGACAAATAAATATCTGTTTTTCAGAAAGCTTTGTCTGATCACGGCAGGAGTCATGACGCCGTTTGCCGTATTATATTACATATTGCCGTCAGGTAAGAAGCAAGGGCAGAGCGTACCGGAAAAGATTTCAGTGACGGATCTGTTCATGTTTCTTTATCTGTGTCTCAATATTGTTTCTTACTATTTTACGCAATACCGGGAAGAGGCGCTGTGGGGAACGGACGGCTGGTATATGGGATTTGCCATGCAGCTTTTCTTTATAGGGATTTATTTTTTTATCTCCCGGTTTTATGACGGAAGGATAAATGTACTTCCTCTTTTAATGACGGCATCTTTTCTGGTTTTTCTGTGGGGAATCTTAAACCGGTTTTCCATCTATCCGATCGATATGCACTTTGACAGCGAGCAGTTTATCTCCAGTATGGGAAATATCAACTGGTTCTGCGGATTCTGGTCTGTATTTTTTGTGACAGGGGTAGTATTGTATGTGATCGCTTCAAAGCAGTGGATACGTATTTTATCCGGTATTTACAGTATACTTGCTCTGGGGCTTGCGGCGGTGGAGGGGAGCGATTCCGCGTTTCTCTCTATGGGAGCTGTCTTTTTCTTTCTCTTTCTCCTGTCTTTTCAAAAAACAGTTTATATGAAAAGACTGCTGGAGCTGGGAATTTTTTATTGTGCGGCATGTCAGGTGATGCGGGTTATCGTCAAGCTGGACCGGAAGAGCCTCAGTATGGACACTTCCACGATGTGGCTGATGCTGGGGAACCTGACGCTTGTGGTACTTATTGTGCTGTGCATTCTGCGGATCTTTCTGGAGAAAAAGGATAGAGAGTATAAAAAATATATTGAATCAGATAAAACGGGGGAAGCAACAGAAAGAGCATCAAAGGAGAGATCAAAAGAAATATCGAAAGACACGGAACGATTGGAAATAAATTCTGCAAAAACATCAAAGGAAACAATATCCACAGAAAAGGAACTGATCCGGGAATGGAAATGGCTGAAATATGCAGCCATAGGAGTTACGGCAGGAGGGCTTACTGTTTTTCTGATACTCCTTATCATCAATACAAGGGCGCCGGGGAGTCTGGGCGCTTTATCAAAGCATTCCATATTTTTATTTGACGGACACTGGGGAAGCGCCCGCGGTGCTACATGGCGGGACGGACTTGCGATCTATCAGTCTTTTTCCTGGAGGGAGAGGCTTTTCGGTGTTGGGCAGGACTGTTTTGCCATTTACGGCTACAGTATACCTGAACTGTCGGCGAGGCTGACGGAGGAGTGGCCGGGTTCAAGGCTGACGAACGCCCACAATGAATGTATTACACATCTGGTAAATGTGGGTATTTTCGGAATGCTTGCCTTTATCGGTATTTTCTGGAGCAGCTTTCAGAGGCTTTTGGAGAAGGCGAAAAAGGAGCCGTTGTGTTATGTGTTTGCGGCAAGCCTGCTGTCCTATTTTGTACACAACCAGTTCAGCTTTGCGCAGGTGCTGAACGTGCCGTATATTTATATGATGCTGGGGCTGGGGGAGAGCCTGATGAGAAGGGATCATGTGACGGGTCAAAATGGAGATGAAAGAGATTAAAACAGAAAGAAATTAGAACGGAAAGATCGGACGAAACAGGTCTGCCGGTTTTCCTGTTTCGATATCCGGTTATTGCGGGTACATAATATATGGATTTTCAGGGAATCCGTTTGCACTTTTTTCACAGGATAGCTTTTTTTATACTGCCGGATCGATAAATCGTAAGAAAGTACACAAAAATTGTAAAAAGAGAGAAGATTTATTTTTTGGTTG
>Ga0224740_10205_pt1 | contig 16184 bp, 8 predicted proteins | sample LIM_E_Water_Bulk_FD_161634 | JGI IMG/M metagenome (GOLD analysis project Ga0224740, IMG submission 161634) | Enriched cells from gastrointestinal tract of the lab mouse from Pacific Northwest National Laboratory (PNNL), Richland, Washington... | ecosystem: Host-associated > Mammals > Digestive...
TTTAGCGTAAATTCCTCCATTGTCAACACGACTTTGCCGCTCTCAATCTTTGATACATCCAATATATCGTTAATTAAACTAAGCAGATGTTGTCCAGATGCTGTAATTTTCTTTGTGTATTCCCTTACTTTTTCCGGATTTTCTGCATCTTTAGCAAGCAAGGTTGTAAATCCAAGAACTGCATTCATCGGTGTGCGGATATCATGCGACATATTGGAAAGAAACATTGTCTTGGAATTACTTGCAATCTGTGCCGCCTGCAACGCTTCTGCTAACTGCTTGTTATAGATTTCCCTCTCTATTTCCCGCTCTTTTCGGATTTTGTTCTGCTGTCTTTGACTAAAATAATATAAAACACAGCATAAGAAGAACGCAACCAGCATTACTGCAACCACAATATAAATATTTTGGTTAACCGTATCCCCCTCCTGCTGAATCGCTTCTATCGGTACATAACCGATTAAATAATGTGCTCCGTCATTCACAGCCCACATATAGTTCAGAGCATTTTCCCCAAGGACTTTATGGTAATACAAAATATTTTTATTATTTTCCAGGCATTTTGTAACCTCTGCCATTAAGTCTTCTTCATAGATATCGTTGGCGCGGTAAAAATCTTCCAAATTAAGATGACCAGCGTCCCGCACTCCCATTCCCTTCGGTTTTAATACAAAACGCTCGGTTTCTGCATCCATAATATAAAGCATTGCTTTTTGATTATAGAAACCGTTCGGAAGCGACTTATCAAGAGAATCGAATGTATATTCTATATAGAGAACCGCTACTTCCTGCCCGTCTTTTTGTACTGGGCATTTCATGGTATATGCCCATGCTCCCATATAATTAATATATGTTTTTGAAATCGGCAGACCTTCTATTTTTTTTCCTGAAGAAAAATCAAGCTCTGCTTGTGAAAACGCCTCGCCTGTATTGGAAATACCTACTGTTTCTCCTGTGCAAATCAAAGATACCTTAACCATTGTCTGGTTATTTTGATAAGAACAGATATACGCTTCCATATCTGATGCCAGCGCAATTTCTTGTGCCATTAGCTTCTGAAACTCCGCTTCCTTGTTAAAAATTGCCTCGATTGTGCATTCAATTAAATCCAAACTCTCGTTTAAATTCTGCACTGCTGACGCAGTCATCTCCTTAGAAATCTTATGTGATACAGAAAACACGACAACACCCAATATACTAAAAACAATTACAATCGAAAGAAGCAGCGGCATGCCTTTATCCGATCTGCTTCTGTTCTTTTCTTTCTTCATTCTTACACTCCAATCTACTATTTTGGATTTATGATGTTTGAAAATGGTACAATAAGAACTGTTTTTCGGACTTTTAGCCAGATGCGATATGAGTTTCAGAAACGTGACACGATTCTAAATTAAGTTCTAAGGCCCTTCTATTCTTAAAATTGCTATTCTTCACCATTTACAGTTGTACTGACCTCAACTGTATAGTTTATATTATACCTTTATTACTATTTTTGTGTCAATAAAAATCGCAAATATCAATAAATTAATAGATTTTGACGGATGTATGAAACTTTTTTATAAAATATGTGTTCCTGCACTAATGACTCGTGACATTTTGGCACGAACGCGTTATAATTAAACTTTAGAAAAAACATCATAAGGAGTGTTTCATATGCATACATTTCAACCATTTCCAATTGAACAGTTGGAATTTAATCCATTCGAGAAAATTGGTACGGATTGGGCATTGGTATCTGCTGGCTCAAAGCAAAAAGCAAATACCATGACCATTAGCTGGGGCGGTGTTGGCGTCCTCTGGGGAAAAAACGTCGCTTTTCTGTTTATCCGTGATTCTAGGTATACAAAAGAATTGATTGATGCCGGCGATTTCTTGTCTGTTTCTTTTTTGGATAAAGCTTACAAAAATGCTCTAAACTACTGTGGCGCACATTCCGGAAGAAACGAAGATAAAATTGCAAACGCAGGGCTCACATGGAATTATAAACTGTCTATTCCGTATATTGACGAGGGTAGTTTGGTGCTGCTTTGTCAGAAGCTATCTGCCACAAGGATTACAGAGCACTCGTTCCTCTCGCCGGATATCAAAAAATGGTATACCGATGGCGATATGCACACAATGTATGTTGCAGAAATCCTCGAAGTGCTTGCACGGTAAAGAGCCAATATTTTCCATTTATACGAACGCATACAAAAATACCGAAAGATTCGCTGCCATATGAAAGAAAAAGGGCGCGCCGAAACACTTTACTTTTTCATAACTGAGCGCTATCAGTATTCCCATGCAGGTGCCGTAAACAAACTGCGGCAGGTTGCCGTGAAACAGTCCAAACAGCAGCGCCGACAAAAGGGCACAGCAGGGAATGCCGAAAAAGCGCCGCATTCGATTATACAAAATTCCACGGAATACAATTTCCTCCACCAGCGGAGCAATTACGCCATAAAGCAAAATCCCCAACCACAAGGGAACAGAATATTGTATGGTTTCAACTTCTTGATATTTTTAAGAAAACGTTTCAAACAGCTTCATATAAAAGGATACTATGCCATTTAACAAAAACGCGGATACCATGCCCCAAAACGCACAGAGCGCAAGCTTTCCCCTTTCTTTTTTTCCATATCCCAAAAATCCCTTACTACAAAACTGCAGAAATTGTTTCAGAATCCCTGCATCAATATCCACTTCACCAGAAACAGCTACTTCCTTTAGAAAATCTTCTAATAAAAAATAGACCGCGATCAAGCTTGCTATCGCATTTATCACAGCGCTTAGCGGATGCTGCACCGATTCTATCCAAACAGCAATACCACGAATTGGCAGCATTGGAATTGCAAATGCAAAAAACAACATTGCAAACGTTTTCACCAGCATATAGACTAGAAACGGCTTTAAAATATACCAGATTTTCTGCGGTATTTTGGTTCTTTTCGGCGTAATTTTAACCTTTCCCATTTACAATCTCCTCAAACTTCTTTTACTTTATTTCATCAATAACCGTTCTAATTCTGCTACCGTTTCCACGATATAGTCTGCGCCTGCCTGTTCGAGTTCGCCCTCTTGTGCATATCCGAACGCAACACCGATCCCCGTCAATCCAAACGCTTTTGCCCCTTCAATATCAAATTTCCGATCGCCTACCATTGCAATCGACTTTCTAAGCGCTTTCTTATTGATTTGCTGAATACTGGATTCTTCGGCACTTCTTTCGCTTGGATTGACAAATATCTGCGGCACCAAGCGGCGCAGCGCCTCCTCCACAACTTCCTCTTTGCGGCTGCGTGTCCCATCCATTTCGCTTCCCACTACCACATCAAAATACGCTTGAATTGCAAAATGCTCCAAAATACGCTCCACCAATACTGTCGGCTTGCTGGAAGCAATTGCCAGCTTTTTTCCGGCACAATGCAGATTAGCAAGCATCTGCGCAATACCAGCATAAATTTCGTTTTCAAAAATACCTGTTACCACAAAGCGCTCTCGATATTTTTCAACTGCAATTTCCGTCTGCTCGTGATTAAAACCATAAAATTCCATAAAACTGTCCTTTAACGGCGGGCCAATAAAAGGTTCTAATTTATCTAAATCCGGCTCCTCAATACCCAAAGCCTGCAAAGCATACTGCACAGACTTGGTAATCCCAACTTTTGGGTCGGTTAGTGTACCATCTAAATCAAATAAAATATATTGAAACATTACTTATACTCCTTTATTTTACTGCTGTTTTTAACCATGTCTTATACTGAAATTACTTTCTGCAATGCAAAAGAATACAGAATCCGCTCCTTTACGTGCACCCCCGTAATCTGCTCCAACGCCATCTGATAATAATCAAGCTGTGCATGGTAACGGTCAATTAATTCCTGCACACTGTCCACTCTGTCCGTTTTATAATCGGCAAGAACAATTTCCCCGTCCTCATAAAAAAATACATCAATTACACCTTGAATTAATACCATTTCATCTTCTGGATACTGTTCTTTCAGTTTCTTTGCTGGTATACCAAGAACAAACGGCTGCTCCCGAAACAGTACATTTTCTTCCTGTGCTGCTATCATACGCGTTGCAAGCGATGTTCGCAAAAATCCAGCAATCCGCTTATTGCTGACACACTGCAAATCCTCCTCCAATACGCTTCCCTCAGAAATCCAACGCGCACGTTCTTTCCGGATTGCAGCGTACAAATGTTTGTCAGCATTTTCGTTCTCCGCACAGTATAGCAATTCTTTGGAAAACGATAACAATTCCATAAACTTATGTACTGCTGTTCCGTATTGAATGCCTTGCTGTGCTGGGATTGTACTGCCTTGTGCACTCTCGGCTGATATCCTGTCTGCCATTGCAGCGCTGTCAACTGCCAAACCGCTCTGTCTTTCCTCCACATTTTCAGCCGATATCCTATCCGCCATTGCAGTGCCGTCAACCGTCAAACCGCTCTGTCTTTCCTCCACATTTTCAGCCGCCAGATATTTACTGGCAAAACGTGGAATATAACTTTCTTTGGGCAGAATAACCAACTCCGCTGACTCTGCTGCGGTTTCCTCATACGCTGCGCGCTTTAATTCGGAAACAGTTGTCTTAACGATCAATCCCTCAAGATAAGCAAAGGGATATTGGTATTCCAACCGTTCCTGCAGCCTGCTTGATAGCTCCTTCTTGGCAAATTTTCCGGCATTGGCAAGGTCTTTTTCTAAGATTGCAGCTTTTCCCTGCTCCTGAAACTGTGCTGTGTAACTGTCGCTCTCCTGCCACAATACCACCTGAAACGGCACCTCCTCAAACGGAAGTTTATGCTGTGTAAAGCCAATTCCATATTCCTCCAGCAAATCCTCCATACAACGGTGACGCATTAAAGACGCCAAAATGAAATCCATATAGGAACTCGCCGTCATTATTACAGAATACGGCAGCTTTTCCTCATTTTCCATTGTCAAATAAAAATTAGACGCCAATTTCTTTTCAAGGTTCTCCAAGTATCCTGTTAATATCAGCTTCTCTTTTGCACGGGTCAGTGCCACATAAAGCACACGCAAATCCTCTCCTCTTGTATCCTCTTTCATATGCTGTGCAACCACATTTTTACGTAATGTCTTGCGTTTTACGCGCAGATCAGAATCAATATAATCCACACCCACCCCCAGCGCTACATCCATTAAAATGCTTTGCCGCATATCCATTTGATTAAACTGCTTTGCCAAACCACACACAAAACAGATGGGAAATTCCAGTCCTTTACTTTTGTGAATGGTCATAATCCGCACGACATTGGCATTCTCATCAAGGATATTCGCCTCACCGAAATCAACCTCCTGCTCCTGTATTGTTTCAAGGTAGCGGATAAAATGAAACAATCCATAAAAACTGGTATTTTGAAAAGCTCCCGCTTTTTCTAGCAAAAGCGCAAGATTCGCCCGCCGCTGATCGCCCGCAGGCATTGCGCCCACATAAGCTTCATAGCCCGTTGTACGAAGCAAATCCTGAATTAATTCCTTAATCGGTGTATAGACAACCTTTGCCCGATAAGTGTTAATTGTATCCAAAAGTTTCCTGATTTTCCCAGAGATTACAGATTCTGCCCCCTCGTTGCACAGTTTTTGCGCATACAGTTTCACCTGCTCATATAGAAACAGCCTTCTTGAAGATGCTGCGTTTTCTATTAAACTCTGGTCTTTTGATTCATTATCAAAAGCTTTTGTCAGTCCTTGCTCTTTTGCTGCTTCTTGGAAAGCTTCTGCCAGTCCTTCTCCTTTCTTTTCTTCTTGAGAAACCTTTGTCAGACCTTCTCCCTTCTTTTCTTCTTGGAAAGCTTCCGTCAGTCCTTGCTCTTTCTTTGCTTCTTGGGAAGCCTCCAAATTTTCCTGCTTAGACAAATACTGCTCCACACTGCAGCGGATTATGGCAATTTCTTCCTCTGTAAAACCGAAAAATGGAAGCTTCATCACACCGAAAAACGGAATATCCTGCAATGGATTGTCAAGCACTCTTAAAATATTGACAATTCCTTGTATTTCCAGCGTTTCAAAATACCCCTCCTTGCTGGTAACATGAACGGGAATACCGCGCTCCGACAAAATCCGCCGAAAATCTTCATCCCATCCTGTTGTAGCACGGAATAAAAGCACAATATCTGAAAATTTCGCCAGTCTGATTTCTCCGGTGGCAACATCCGTAACCGGAAAATTTCCAACAAGTTCTTTAATACGCGACGCTACCATAATTGCTTCTTTTTCTTTATCGGAATACTTTACCTGCATACCAGTGCTGCTGGTGCGCTGCTGCGCTTTATTCGATTCCATTTGTTCTGATTCCGGCGACTGGGTTGCAATTAAAAGTTCTGTCTGATATAACAGCGGATTTTCTGCCGGCGGCGGATAGGCAGCCGCCGCATAAAGCGCCGCCTTTTGGTCATATTCTACATTTCCCACCTGCTTTTTCATTATCTGTGCACAGATAAAATTCACAGCCTCCGTAACCTCCTGCCGGCTGCGGAAATTTTTACGTAAATCAATACGAATTTCTTTGGGCGGCTCTTGCATAGACAGCTCTACTTTGCCAGATTCTGGTTTCTCATCGCCGAATAAGTCTGCCAGACCTTCTGTTATAGCATTTTTCAATGCATCTTGTGAAATTGGCTGATAATTTTGTTCTTGCTGCATTTCAGATTCGGTTTCTTCCACAGTATCTTCTTCGTTAATGACATATTTGTCATATTTTTCCATAAATATTTCGGGACGTGCCAGGCGGAATTTATAAATGCTCTGCTTAACATCTCCTACCATAAAACGGTTGTATCTGCCTTTTCCTTCACCGGAAATACTTTTCAGCAAAAGTTCCTGCACTTCATTGGAATCCTGATACTCGTCCACCATAATTTCCTCAAAATAATCCTGCAGTTCCAAGGCAGTGCCCCGCGGCACAATATTGCCCTCCTCGTCCTTAGTCAGCAGTATTTCCAACGCAAAATGCTCCATATCAGAAAAATCAATTAAATTTTTATCGCGCTTCGCCGCATCCAGCCGCTCTTTAAAGGCAAGTGTCAACGATACCAATTCCGCAACGGCTTCCTGACACACCGCCATATCCGCAAACGTATCCTCCGGCGAAATCATAAACAAATGCTTCTTTAAATCCGAGATATTTTTCTTTACCTCGTCACGGATTGCCTTTACAACCTCCTTTAGCTGGGGATCGACCTCATCGCCTTTTTTTGCTGACAACTTTGTAAATGTAGCATAGGTAAACAAATCATATAGCGCATCATATGTATCCGCCTTCTGCATTTTCTGTATTAACGCCAAATCCGATTCTAAATTACCAATATACTGCATAGGCCCGCCGACGCTGCCTGCAATCGCTAACCCTTTAAGCAGCCGTATTTCACATTCCTGTAGCACGGTTTCCATATATTTACGTGCAGGATGAAACCATTCTTTCTGGGTCAGTTCTTCCATACTTTCTAACTGATAATCCGTAAGCCGTTCCAAAAGCCACTCCTCCGGAAAAGGATTACTAATAGAGAAATGGTACAGCCGCAGAATCGCTTCCTCAATTTTCTTTTCACTTTTGCCTGTGCTGTAGCATTCCACAAAACGCAAAAAGCGTTCACTAGGCTCTGTATGCGCTTCCTCCAAAAGTTTTCCCATTATGTCACTTTCGAGAAGCTTTATCTCGCCCTCATCCGCCACACGAAAACCGGGATCAATACCAATTTCATTAAAATTATTGCGGATTATAAAAAGGCAGAACGAGTCAATCGTTGTAATCTGTGCGTTATGTATCAGTGACGTCTGCCGCTGCAAATGCTCGTTCTCCGGATTTTTTTCCAAACGTTCGGAAACTGCTTTGCTAATACGTTCACGCATCTGCGCCGCTGCTGCGGAAGTAAATGTTACGATTAATAACCTGTCAATATCAACAGGATGTAATTCATCCGTGATCATTTGTATAATGCGTTCTACAAGCACAGCAGTCTTTCCGCTTCCTGCTGCTGCCGATACAAGGATACTGCTGTTTCTCGTGTCAATAACACGTTGCTGCTCCAATGTAAAATTCATTGCTTACTCCTATCTGCGTGCCATTATACGCGTTTTCGTCGAAATATATACTGCTTAACAGTTAAATTTTCCGAGTAACCTGACTACATAACGCCAGCCATATATATTTAACCAGCGCCGTACGATAAATTCTGGCGTTATGTAGTATAATTCAGTATAGCACACTTTTCTCGCGATTGCTATAACTAAGAATATCGTTATTATTTAACTCACTACAATTCTGCCTTACCAAATTGCAATAAATCAAGCCTTACAAAATCATTTTATGAAAACCAAATTTCCCCAATTTTCTCTTGACAATTTCTGTCTACAGTTGTAAACTTAAATTGTCTACAAACATAGTCAATTCAAATAGGAGGTCTTATATATGGAAAAAAAAGCAACGGTATCTGATGCAGAACTAGAAATTTTGGAGGTTTTGTGGTCTGCCGATTGTGCTTTAAACGCCAATGAAATCCGCAGCACTTTAGATAAAGTCAAACATTGGGAGCGCACCACAGTCCTTACTTTAATCCAGCGCCTGCAAAAAAAAGGTGTCATCTGTCAGGAAAAACGAGAAGTTTACTACTACACACCTTGTATTAAACGCGAGGATTACGTAAAGGAAGAAACCAAAAATTTTATTGATAAATTCTTTCATGGCAGTTCAAGAAATCTTGCTGCTTCTTTGGTCAGCAGCGAAGCTTTGACAAAGGCAGATATTGAAGAACTGCGAGATTATTTTAATCAGCATTTATAATAAACTTTTTATAGAACCAAACGCTTACTTTAGCGCTATTGGTTTCATAGATTCCATATTTCTCTGCCTAAGCAGTATTCCATCCATAATTCGTTCATTACAATTGTAACCGTTTACAAGTGCCACAAATAAAAGGGGGATTTTTATGACACAGCTATTCTTGTCAATACTATCATTGTCACTATCTGGTGCGCTGATCGGGCTTATTATACTGCTGCTGCATCCAATAACACAGCGCCTTTTTTCCAAACGCTGGAACTATTATATCTGGCTCCTTGTTATTGCAAGACTGCTGATTCCGGTGCAATTCGGATTCCATTTCACCCAATTGCCTGCATCAAACAGTAAAGCTGCACAATCTGACAGCAACAAGAGCCAGTTTCCGAATATGGTTCTAAACAATGAAGCTGCACAATCCGACAGCAACAACAAGAGCCAGTTTCCGAATATGGTTCTAAACAGTGAAGCTGCACAATCCGACAGCAACAACAAGAGCCAGTTTCCGAATATGGTTCTAAACAGTGAAGCTGCACAACCTGACAGCAACAACATGGATATCGCAAAACAACCACTATCAAACATGGATACATTCCACAATTCCACTGTATCCACGCCGAAATTTACAAGACAGCTTTTGTCTGTACTTCTTTTGTCAGCGGTGATTGTCTGGCTAATTGGCGCTATTGCTGCTTTTAGTATAAAACTTTGGAATTACCAACGTTTTACTGCACGTTTACGAGAGAATAATATACTGATTACTGACGAACGCACTACAGCCTTAGCGAACCAATTGGCGGATTCGCTTCATATCCGCAGAAGACCTACACTATACGAGAACCCCTCTATTTCCAGCCCTATTACAATCGGACTGCGCAATACAAACATTATCCTACCCAAAGAAAACCATACTGTACAGACAAATATTTATGCAAAAGAACAAAATTCGAAAACGGATACAGAAAACACATACAATCAAAACATAGATTCGAATGCAATCCTTCGTTTTATCCTTCAGCACGAATTAATTCATGTGGCACGCAAAGACTTATGGTATAAATGGCTCTATCAGCTTCTGCTCTGCCTCCACTGGTTTAACCCGATTCTTTATCTAATTGACAGACGGATAAATACAGACTGCGAACTTTCCTGTGATGAAATGCTCCTTACAAGCCTGCGTTTCACAGCAAAAGACAAGAAAACCTATGGCAATCTATTGATCGATACTGCCCAGCGCACCGCTGCATTAAACAACGCCAAAAACGCATTTACCACTGCATTTATAGCACCAAAAAGCGATTTAAAAACACGGCTGCAAGGAATCCTACACTATAAAAAACAGACACGCTTGCGTCTTTCACTCTCACTATGCGTTTTTGTATGTATTTCGGTCTTTACTGCTGGCTGCGGTGTGCAGTATCCTTCCACTATTTTAATGTCAGCAATACCAGCGCAAACCGTTTCCATAATGCAGTCTGCCATTGCACAAACTGCAAAAGAAAACACCATGATGCAGACAGCTAAAAATATTTTTCCAACGCAAAACCGCTCCATTATTGATTTATTAGAAACCATTCTTGAAAATAAAATTCGTTCATGGACAGAGAATTGGATAGAATCTTGGACAGACGCATGGGCAGATTCTTGGACAGACGCATGGGAAGATTCATGGACAGACGCATGGGCAAATTCTTGGACAGATTCTTGGACAGAGAATTGGGATCGTTCAGAATCGGACATATGGGAATATTTTATGACGCACCCCGACACGGTTGACCAAACCGGCGATGCTTGGAAAGTATATAATGATACGACCGCAATTGCCGGAAAAGATATTTGCGATATTGAAAATTATTATTCATACTGGGGCGGCAAGGATCTGCAATGTAAAGGAATGCAGTTAAACGGCTCCACTACACTTGTAATTGCCAATGCACCAAAAGAAATTGACATCTTGATTCATAGTTCTTTCGTATTAAAAAGCGGGAAATTAAAACTTGTACAGGTTTTGCCGGACAACACCGTAATCACCTTAAATGAAACAGGAGCGGGAACCAAAAAAACCATTACAATGCCAAAAGGCAGAAATATATTAAAGCTTGTCGGGCAGGGCGCATTGGTTGAAAATCTCAATGTAGACTATACAGACTTACAAGAATCCGACTTTGAAAGTGTTTACTTTTCCGAGGAAGAAGAATATGCCAGCCTAATATCGCAATATCTTGCAGCCGGAAGCACTGTGAATAAAACTACATGGGTGAATACTCTGCCCTATATTGACAGCACTGTCGGAAGCGAGGGATTTGCTGCGTTGCTCCATGCTGGAGTTTCCTTTAATACAGAAGAACTTACTGCTATTTTTATTAGTACAGACACACAGCTATCCAGCAAATATCTATTAGAAGCGATTCAAAATGGCACGATTCAGCTAGATGCAAAAACTGCCGCGAGCCTTATGCCCTATGTGGATGATAAAGTTAAATCCGAACTGCTTATGGCTCTGCCAACTGAAAATTTTTGGGATACCTTCCAAACGTGCATCTTCTATCTTGACAGTGACGAAATAGAGGAGTGCTTGCTGCATTATCTGGAAAACGGAGGGAATTTACCCTACTCAGCCTTTTCCTCTATTACCGCATTCTTAGATGAAAGTACCATTAAAAAAATTGACCGTTACTACAAAGGGGGAAACAAATAATGCAGTTATTCCTTACTATATTATCACTATCACTGTCCAGCGCACTTATTGGGCTTATAATACTATTGACACACCCAATAACGCAACACCTTTTTTCCAAACGCTGGAACTACTATATCTGGCTCCTTGTCATTGCAAGACTGCTGATTCCAGTGCATTTTAATACGCATTATATTGCATTGCAGCCTAATACATTACCATTGCAGACAAATGATAAACCACAGCAGAAAACGCAAAACACCCAAGATAAAACAACCATTTATAATACACTGGATACACAAAATACTACTGCGCAAAATACTCTTACACAAGTACAAGACACAGCAAATACTGCAAATACCCAAAAACAAAATACAATGAATATTCCTAATACGATTGTTGAACCAGCAGCGGCATCTAACCCGCCCGAAACGTTGTCTGCACCCATTATAAATTCGTCTGTTTCCAAGGTGTCCGACACCAAGGCAGAATCCAATGTAAACGCTTCTGCCAATACTTTGGATAACAACATTTCTAAATCAAGTAATCCAGATTCTGTTGGTACTACAGCTGACAGCATATTATGGGTATTGCTTGTATTAACAGCTGCTGTATTCTGCGTTGTCTGGCTGTTTGGCGCAGCGATTTCCCTTTTGCGAAAGCTGCGAAATTACCGGCATTTTGTATGTTATATGCAAGAAAACAGCATTCCTGCCACCAACACCCAAGTACAGCAGCTTGCAAAAGAACTATCACAAAAGCTTAGCATAAAGAAAACACCTGTTATTTACAAAAGTACCGCTGTATCCAGCCCTATTACCATCGGCTTATGGAATCCCTCCGTGATACTTCCACAGGATTTATTCGCTGCACAAGAACTGCATTCACAGAATTTACCCACAAACAGCGAAATACCTCCGCAGGATGTTCACTACACACAATTTTGCACGCTTACAGAAGAAACAACGAACTTCCAAAATACTACTCAACTGCGGTTTATTTTGCAGCATGAACTTATCCATATCGCACGCAAAGATTTATGGTATAAATGGATTTTCCAACTACTGTTAAGCATACATTGGTTTAACCCCATTCTTCATATTATTGGCAGAACCATAAGCATTGACTGTGAACTCTCCTGTGACGAAGCAGTACTTGCGCATATGGATTTAACAGAGGAAAATAAAAAGGCTTACGGAAATCTTCTATTGGATACAGCACAGAAAAGTATCCCTTTATATAGAACGGACAATAAGCAGATATCCAAAGCAATTGCCAAAGGAACTGTATTTTCCACTACTTTGCTTGCGCGAAAAAGTGATTTAAAGAAACGGCTAAACGGCATTATTTATTATAAAAAACAGACTGCACTGCGGTTACTGCTGTCCGTATGTACTTTTGTCTGTGTACTGGCACTGTCCGCGTGCAGCGATATGGAATTTTCTTTACCGGAGCCAGCAGAAAGTTACTTTACCGAAACGGATAATGATTTTTCTTATCATACAACCATTGCTGAACTGTATTATGATGACCAGCAGATTGCAGACAAAGATGTTTCGGATCGCTGGGTTGCCTATTCCTATCAAGGCATGGGCAATAAAATAAAAGCTTCCGGCTTTATGCTGTCAGGATCGGATACCATACAAATTATTTATGCAACTGAAGATATAGAAATGCAGATTGATACTGCTTTTAAACTGTATTCTGGAAATTTTAAAGTGGTGCATATTGCGCCGGATAATACGGTAACCACCGTTTCTGCGGAATCCGGCGAACAGACCAGCCAGAAAGTCACTTTGCCTAAAGGCAGAAATGCTATTAAAATGGTCGGCAATAAAGCAAAACTGCGCAATATAACAATCGAATATACCGATTTAAAAAATGCGCCAGTTGATGGGCTCTATTCTTCCGAAAGTCAGGAATATATTGGTCTACTCCTAAAAGATATCAACAACCCTGACCTTGATAAGGAAAGCCTTGATATCTCCAAAATAGTGGATGCGCTGCCCACAGTGAAGGATAAAGAAGCAAGCGCGCTTTTCAAAGCCATATTAGACCGTGGAATTACTCTGAATCAAGATGAACTTATTAATTTCATTATTTATTCCGACAAACAGCAGTCTAGTAAATATTTGGTTGAAGCCTTGGAGAACGGCACAATAACAGCGCTTGAAGCGGATACTGTTATCAGTTTAATGCCCTATTTTCCTGATACCTATAAATCCTCCTTGCTGATTACACTGCCCGCAACAGAGTTTCCAGAAACCTTCGGTAAATGTCTGCCGTTTCTAACCAGCAGTGAAAAAAAAGAATGCTGTGAATATTTGGCAGAATCCATGCAAAATGGCACAATTACACTGGCAAAACCTGTTATTATTTCCGATTATATGCCCTACCTTAGCAGCGGAAGCCGCGCACCGATGATTTTAGCCCTGCCGACTGCTGATTTTTACAATGTTTTTGTGGAATGTCTGCCCTATCTTAACAGCAGCGAAAAAGAAGAATGTTTACTGCACTACCTTGATGCCGGCGGCACATTGACTTATACACAATTTTCAGAAATTTCGCCATATTTAAGCAGCAGTTTAATTCGGAAAATTGACAACTACTAATGCAACGTTTGCAAAATAGGTTCTCTACTCGCCGCGCCCCATGCGCCGCTTCAGCGGCATACTTCCTCTGCATGGGGCTGTGCATAAATATACTAAGCGCCAGTCTTTTTGATGCTTAGGAACTGTTCAGAAATTACTTGTGACAAGTACGCCGTATAAATGTTCCATAATTCTGCCGTTTTTCCTTTCAATATTGAAAGGAAAATAAACTTAATATATCCATTCCCAATAATGCTTTATCTCCAATTAATAAAATTCTTGCGCTGCATTCTCTACACTCCATAATGTATCATATATTTCCCTTCTGTAATCGCTTTTTGAATCAACTGCGCAAGCAGTACCAATTGCGGATCTTCGTTTATTCTCTTATCGGATATCACAATATCCTGAAATACTGTCAGCGATTGCGGCGGAATCAACGTAACGCCATACCGCGCAAGTCCAAACTCTGGGCGACTTAGTCGATGAAAATATGTCTTCATCTGCATCAGTTTCTCCCACCAGTCATCAATATAACGCTCATCATCAATATATACACAGTGATAACGCTCTGGATCATAATCTTCATAATCAATTGTTTTATCCAATTGATCAATAATACCAAATTCTGTTTTTATCAAATTAATTTCCTCCTAGTTTACACTATTTTATGACTATCATTATGATTTATCAAATATAGACTGCAAAACTTGGAACGTGAAATCATAGAATCACTTCTCGCTCGAAAAGACGAAAACGAAAGCGTTCCATAATATAGCTTGCCAATACTTCATTGTAAGGTTCTTGTTGGGTTGCACCGCTTCCGCCTTTTACTAGACAACGTTTTCCATTTAAAATTGCCCATTTCTTTTTTAACCAGCCATCAGAAGTATTGTCTGCCCAATTCCGTTTTTATCAACTTTACCTCCCTCCACTATTTCCCCCTCGTCAGCGTTTCCATCACGTCAAAATACTCCTCAAACGTTTTCCGGCAGCACATCGGATTTGCAATTTCAATCCCCTGCACGCGAAGCCCGATCAGTGCAAATGCCATTGCCATTCGATGATCGTCATATGTTTGTACAATGCCTGCATTTGGTATTTTCGGCTGAATCGTAAGCGCATCCTCCTCCTCTTTGCAAGTAACCCCCAGACGCGAAAGTTCTGTTGCAATGGCGTGAATGCGGTCGGACTCCTGCAGACGGATATGCCCCACATTTTCAATACGAACATCTTCCTCTGCAAAAGGTGCTATCGCCGCAAGCGTCATTGTCTGGTCAGAAAACTCTTTCATATCTACAGTTATTCCCTTTAACCGTCCGCCTTCTGCGCCGCAAACTACAATCCCTTGCGCCGTTTCTGTAATGGTACATCCCATTTGCGCTAATACGTTCAGGAACTGCAAATCACCCTGCATACAATCCCAAGTTACATTTTTCACAAGCGCCTTGCCGCCAGTTAAAGCCGCCGCCGCATAGAAATAACACGCCGCGGAAATATCGGGCTCTATTTGATAAGCGCCTGCCTTGTACGAACTGTCTTTTCGTATATTATAATTTTCACCGTCAAACATAACTTCTACACCAAAATTTTCCATCATTTTCCGCGTTATCTGAATATAAGATCCATCTTTTCGCGCACTCGTAATTGCAATGGAAAGCCCCTGTTTTATCATGGGCGAAATTAATAAAAGCGCACTTAAAAACTGCGTACTTTCGCTAATATCCAACGCAACGCAGCACACTTCGTCCATTGCTTTTGTTCCGCCAATCCCTGTAATTTGAATGGGCAGATGCCCTTCTTTTTCCAAATAAGAAATCTTTGCTCCTATTGCCACAAGTACGTCAAACAATGGTTTCATTGGACGTTTTTTCATCTGCTCGGATGCCTGAATCGTGAACGTTCCTTCTGCCACGCCAAGCAGCGCGGTTAAAAACCGCGCTGCCGTTCCTGCACTGCCTACATCAATTTTACCTTCTGTAACAGGCACTTTTCCATTTAATCCAGTAATAGTAACCTGCTTCTGTGCTTCCTGAATTTCCACATCAAAGCCTAATGCCTGCAATGCAGCTAAAAAATGTCTTGAATCGTCACTAAATAATACACCACTCAGTGTTGTTTTTCCATCT
>Ga0224740_10194_pt2 | contig 16153 bp, 14 predicted proteins | sample LIM_E_Water_Bulk_FD_161634 | JGI IMG/M metagenome (GOLD analysis project Ga0224740, IMG submission 161634) | Enriched cells from gastrointestinal tract of the lab mouse from Pacific Northwest National Laboratory (PNNL), Richland, Washington... | ecosystem: Host-associated > Mammals > Digestive...
AGTTTCTTGACGGACATTCGATAAAGTCCGTATCGTGGCAGAAAACTTGCCGAACTCCTTGCTTACCACTAACTAAATACCGCAGGGAGGGAAAAGCACAGCACCTCTCTGTCCGACGAAAGAGAGGTAATGATATGCAGAAAACAACAACGGGGCTAACTGATCAGGATAGTGCCTTGGCAGAAATTTTCCCGGAGAACTACCAGTTTAACTTAAGCGACTTCGCACTGTTTTTATCCGTGATGAAAGTAAAAGAAGCCTATAGGGATGTGCTCAGCATCATCCTGGATGAGAATGATTTGGAATTAAAAGAAGTGAAAGTGGAACAGGTGGTACTAAACCGTTCTGGGAAACGCGCCATACGCCTGGATGCCTGGGCTATGGACTGGAAGAACCGCCAGTTTGACATGGAGATGCAGAATGATACGAGCAGCGATAATATACGGAAGCGTATGAGGTTTTACCAGGGGATGCTGGACACGCCAATTTTAAAATCGGGAAAGCGAACCCGCTACCTCCAGCTGCCATCTACTATTATTATATTTATCACCCAGGAGGACATCTTCGGGAAGGACCTTGCGAGGTATACGTTCAGCGAACAGTGCGAGGAGGTAGAGGGTCTCGCATTGGAGGATGGAACGAAGAAGATATTCCTGAACATGACCAGCAGGAACGGCAGGCCGGAACTGGTGAGCCTGCTGCAGTATATGAAAAACACGGATTTGGATAACCCGGATATTTCAGTGAAGGATGAGCGCATCGTGGAACTGGATAAAATCGTGGGTGAGGTCCGTCAGTCCGAGGAATGGGAGGCTGTGAAGATGAATATTTTGGAGATTGGAATAGAAAAAGGGAGAAAAAAGGGGATAGAGGAAGGGATAGAAAAAGGGATAGAAAAAGGGATAGAAAAAGGGATAGACCTTGGACGGGCGGAAACGTTAGTTAAGGCAGTGGAATTAATGATGAAAAACTTAGGCATGGGGCTGGCAGAAGCGTGCAAGGGGATGGAGATTACCCAGGAAGAGTATCATAAGGCGAAAAAGGCAGTACAGGATATGAAACAGGAAGCGCTGATATGAAAGGGCTGTATGGAAGCATAGGGCATGCTTTGAATAAATCCAATTTTAATGCGGCGGTTCCCAATATACCTCCATCCTCTCATTCAAAAGCGCGGCCAGGTAGCAAAAGGCACTGTTGGACATCAGCAGTCCATAGCACATGCTCATAAGCTGCAGATCCCGGAAGCTGGAGTTCCTGGTATTCCCTTCCACATAAACGGTTTGGGAAGGCAAATTTAATCCTAAGGAAGCGGCATTGCTGCGGCACCAATCCAGATCATCGGAAAATACAAAGAAAACGGCATCCGGATGCTCTGTTGATATTTTTTTTGCAGCATCCAGATAATAGGTATGGGAAAGAGCCCACCCGATAGTAACATAATCCCCCCTTCGGATATGTACGCCAATGGACTTGGAAGACAGTATCTGCCTGGCATATTCCTGATTTCTTTCATCTGTAAGAGGGGGGAAGGATAATTCCTTCTTAAAAATATCCTGATAGGTGCGGAACCATTTAGGATGAATCCAGTAGCCATGATAGTAAACAGCTTCCCCTGGAAATTTTATAATTTCTGGATGAAATTCATTGGATGGAATGGAATAAACCTTTCCGTTAAAGGGGTTGTGGGTGGTATAATTGGAGGTCTCCGCAATCATTTCAATGGAAAAGCCAAGGTCCATAAAGGATTGGGCGATACTGATGCCATTTTCCTTGTTGCGGATAAACTCCTGCCATATGTCATCATCAAAATGACGGCTCAGGAGATTAGGCCGGATGCCAAATACTTTTTCCAGCTCATATCCGTTGTGTACCTGATTGACGAAGAAAAAGGAATCATCCAGAAACCAGGGGCCGTTATCCGGGGCATAGATCTGGGCAAAACGCATAAAAATATATTGAAAAACCTGGTTGGCGAGTCCGCCGTTTAAATATTGAATTCTCATTTTTTACTCCATTTCTGTGCGGCCTTTGTGACCCGGCATTTCCGGGGCCTTATGCATGGCAAGTTTGTGGATGCTGCGCAGACACAAACTTGGGATTGAAAATTTCCAATTTTCAATCTTTGCCTCACTTCTACATGATTTTGTGTTATGATAATTGAATAGACTTTGCACTCCGGTTGAAATGCACTTATATTATAGCAATTAGCGGCACAAGTCACAATATGAAAGTAGGTGATTGTAAGTCTATAGAATAATATTTTACACCTTTTTGTTTAATATTTATATATTGCCAGCTTTTTTTGGAATAGAATCCAATAACTATTGATATTTCAGCATTTTTTGGATATTATATATAAATATATTAGAAGTGTCCGGGTCTTTAACAGTTCCACAATAAGAAAAGTACTTACAGGCCTCATACAGCCTGTATTTTTTTGTCGAATTTTCTGTTGCAATATATAGCAATATATAGTGAGATGCTGTATGGAGGCTATGCGACATGAAAGTAACGACATCCAAATCTAAGAATTCAGAGTCCTTTTATATAACTCAGTCCTACATAGACGGGAATGACAGCGTCCTTTACTATGACTGCACGAACTATTACTTTGAGATAGGGCAGGAAGACGGGAGCAAAAAATATGGAAAGAGCAAGGAGTACCGCCCCAATCCCATCGTGCAGTAGAATTCATTTATAAGGCAACCTGTAAGAATATACCCTTTCATTTTGCTTGCAATAAAGAAGGGCATGTGTTAACATAAACATAAGCAAAGACATAAATCTAAGAATCTGACAGTTTCTTGACGGACATTCGATAAAGTCCGTATCGTGGCAGAAAACTTGCCGAACTCCTTGCTTACCACTAACTAAATACCGCAGGGAGGGAAAAGCACAGCACCTCTCTGTCCGACGAAAGAGAGGTAATGATATGCAGAAAACAACAACGGGGCTAACTGATCAGGATAGTGCCTTGGCAGAAATTTTCCCGGAGAACTACCAGTTTAACTTAAGCGACTTCGCACTGTTTTTATCCGTGATGAAAGTAAAAGAAGCCTATAGGGATGTGCTCAGCATCATCCTGGATGAGAATGATTTGGAATTAAAAGAAGTGAAAGTGGAACAGGTGGTACTAAACCGTTCTGGGAAACGCGCCATACGCCTGGATGCCTGGGCTATGGACTGGAAGAACCGCCAGTTTGACATGGAGATGCAGAATGATACGAGCAGCGATAATATACGGAAGCGTATGAGGTTTTACCAGGGGATGCTGGACACGCCAATTTTAAAATCGGGAAAGCGAACCCGCTACCTCCAGCTGCCATCTACTATTATTATATTTATCACCCAGGAGGACATCTTCGGGAAGGACCTTGCGAGGTATACGTTCAGCGAACAGTGCGAGGAGGTAGAGGGTCTCGCATTGGAGGATGGAACGAAGAAGATATTCCTGAACATGACCAGCAGGAACGGCAGGCCGGAACTGGTGAGCCTGCTGCAGTATATGAAAAACACGGATTTGGATAACCCGGATATTTCAGTGAAGGATGAGCGCATCGTGGAACTGGATAAAATCGTGGGTGAGGTCCGTCAGTCCGAGGAATGGGAGGCTGTGAAGATGAATATTTTGGAGATTGGAATAGAAAAAGGGAGAAAAAAGGGGATAGAGGAAGGGATAGAAAAAGGGATAGAAAAAGGGATAGAAAAAGGGATAGACCTTGGACGGGCGGAAACGTTAGTTAAGGCAGTGGAATTAATGATGAAAAACTTAGGCATGGGGCTGGCAGAAGCGTGCAAGGGGATGGAGATTACCCAGGAAGAGTATCATAAGGCAAAAAAGGCAGTACAGGATATGAAATAGGAAACGCTGGTATAAAAGGGCTGTATGGACAGCATAGGGCATGCTTTAAATAAATCCAATTCTAATGCGGCGGTTTCCAATATACCTCCATCCTCGCATTCAAAAGTGCGGCCAGTCAACACTTATGGAGATTTTTCAGGATTATCTGAAAGGGCAGGGGGGCAAGGAAGAACAGATAATAGCGGTTAATCTTGAGGACTATGATTTTTATGAACTGCATGAACCGGCAAGGCTTTATGCGTATATCAAGGAAAGGATTTCCCAAGGATATAGAACGTATGTTTTTTAGATGAAATACAGCATTGCGAAGACTTTCCGGGGGTAGTGGACAGCCTTTCTATCAAAAGAAATGTAGATGTGTATCTTACCGGTTCCAATGCTTATATGCTTTCCGGTGAGATAGCAACATTAATCTCTGGGCGTTATGTTGAGATAAAAATGCTGCCATTATCTTTTAGTGAGTATGTTTCTGCTGTGGGCATTGGAGAAGGGCTGCAGAGGAGATATACGGAGTATCTTACAATGGGTTCATTCCCCTATACTCTTGAATTTAAAGGGAAGACAAGGGAAAACAGTATTTGAAGACCCTGGAAAAGTATTATGTGGCAGACTTAGGGTTGAGGCATATGCTTCTTGGTGCAAGAGGAACGGATGTGGGGCATATGCTGGAAAATGTGATTTTCCTGGAACTGAAACGCAGGGGATACCAGGTTTATGTGGGGAAAATGGATGAACTAGAAGCGGATTACGAAGGAATACGCCGTATCAATGCATTGGACTGGCTAATGGGAAGTGCGAAGTAGGTAGCAGTTCAGCTCAAAATAGATTATGATGGGATAGGCAGCAGAAATGAGGTAAAGATTGGAAATTGGAAACTTTCAATCCCAAGTTTGTGTCTGCACGGCATCCACAAACTTGCCATGTGCAAAGCCCCGGAAATGCCGGGTCACAAAAGCCGCGCAGAAATGGAGGAAAATATGAACGTAAAAAAATTAGTAGAAATATTAGGTGCAGACTTTTACACTGGGGTTCCGGATTCCCAGTTAAGAGCCTTGTGCGATTATATGATGGACGTATACGGAATTGACCCAAAGCATCACGTAATCGGGGCAAATGAAGGGAACTGCGCTGCATTGGCAGCGGGATATCATCTGGCTACCGGCAAAGTGCCGGTGGTATATATGCAGAACAGCGGGGAAGGGAATATCATTAACCCGGCGGCTTCTCTTTTGCATGAGAAGGTTTATGGGATTCCCTGCATTTTTCTGATTGGATGGCGGGGTGAGCCTGGTGTGCATGATGAGCCGCAGCATATTTATCAGGGGGAGATAACGCTGAAGCTGTTGGAAGATATGGGGATTGCTTCCTTTGTGATAAGCAAAGACACGTCCGAGGAGGAAATCCGGGCTAAAATGGAGGAATATGACGGGCAGCTGGCAATGGGAAAAAATGTAGCTTTTGTCGTCCGCAAGGGGGCATTGCAATATGAGAAAAAGGCAGCCTACCGGAATGACTATGCGATGGGCCGGGAAGAGATTATCCGCCATATCGTCCTGTACTCCGGGGGTGATCCGGTAGTTTCCACCACAGGTAAGGCCAGCCGGGAATTGTTTGAAATCCGCAGGGCGAAGGAACAGGGGCATCAATATGATTTCCTGACTGTGGGTTCCATGGGGCATGCTTCTTCTATCGCTTTGGGCATTGCACTGCACCGGCCGGATAGAAAAATATGGTGTATTGACGGGGATGGCGCTGCTTTAATGCATATGGGGGCCATGGCGGTAATTGGCCAGGCAGCGCCTGATAACCTGGTGCATATAGTCATCAACAATGGCGCTCACGAATCGGTAGGCGGGATGCCAACTGCAGCAGGGAATGATGGGCTGAAACTGGTGAAGGTAGCGGAAGGGTGCGGATACCGGAGAGTTTATTGGGCGGAAAGTTATGAGGAGTTGGATGAAGCCTTAAGGCTGGCGAAGGAAGAGGAAGGGCTGGCGTTTATAGAGGTGAAGGCGGCTATTGGGGCAAGGGAAGATTTGGGCAGGCCATCCACTACGCCGGTGGAAAATAAGGAAGCGTTTATGGGGTATTTGATGGGGTGATTTTTGTGGGAGGCTAAGTCCTTTCAGAAAAGCAGCGGCAAGTTTATCGGTTTCGCGATTATCTAAAAGTTTCCGGACTGTGAAAGGAGAATCATTATAAGAATGCAGAGGTATTTCAATACAGAGGGGCAATGTGAACCTAAGAAGCACTATATGGTACGCCTGGATGACAGGCTGGAAAAAATAAAGAGGCTGTTTGTGGACAGGGGGAAATATTTTATTATTAACAGGGGCAGGCAGTATGGGAAGACTACTACTTTGCGGCTTCTGGCAGAATTTTTGAAGGACGATTATGTGATTTTATCCATGGATTTTCAGATGATGAGTTCGGCAAACTTTGCGGATGAGCAAACATTTGTGATTTCATTTATGGAATATGTAGAAAGAGTGCTGTCTGCTAAAAAGGATACAATAGAAGGTTTAAGTACAGAAGCTTTTCAGAACCTGTTGTCTTTAAAGAAGGAAGAGAGAATTTCGATGGACAAGATGTTCTGTGCATTGAGCGAGATATGCCAAATAGCGAAAAAGCCCGTGGTACTGATGATTGACGAGGTGGACAGCGCATCCAATTACCGGGTATTCCTGGATTTCCTGGCCATGCTCCGTGGATATTATCTGGACCGGGAGAACAGCCCTATTTTCCAATCCGTGATTCTGGCAGGGGTATATGACATTAAAAACCTGAAATTGAAGATACGTTCGGAAGAAGAGTACCAGTATAACAGCCCATGGAATATTGCCGCGAGATTTCATATTGACATGAGTTTTACTGCGGTGCAAATTGCATCCATGCTGGAGGAATATGAGCAGGATAACCACACCGGGATGAATGTGGAGGAAATGGCAAGGTGTATATATGATTATACATCAGGCTATCCCTACCTGGTTTCCGCAATTTGTAAGTTTTTGGATGAAGAAATCCCGGAGATGGCAGGATTTGAGGATATGGGCACTGTCTGGACCAAGGAGGGAATTCGGCAAGCCGTGAAAATCCTGCTGAATGAGAATACTCCTTTGTTTGACAGCATGGTGAAACAGCTGGATACGTTTAAGGATTTAAAAGAGTTGATAGAACAGCTTTTGTATCGGGGGAGAAGGATTTTATTCAGCCCGGCTGAGAAATCGCTTAATTTAGGACTGATGTTCGGTTACTTTAAGGATGACAATGGGCGTATTACAATAGCCGTATTTTTGAGATGTATTTGCTGAACTTATTTATTGCGGAAGACTCAATCAAAAGTGAAATATATTTATCTGGCCAGGATGACAAGAACCAATTCATCCGCCAGGGCAGGCTGGACATGGATTTGGTGCTGGAAAAGTTTGTGGTGCATTTTACGGATATCTACGGGGGTAATGATGAAAAATTTTTGGAGAAATACGGGAGGAAATTTTTCCTGCTGTATTTAAAGCCGATTATAAACGGCACCGGGAACTATTATCTGGAAGCGGAGACAAGGGATGCCAGGCGCACTGATGTGGTGGTGGACTACCGGGGTGAGCAGTTTGTCATAGAACTGAAAATCTGGCGCGGGAATGAGTATAATGAGCGGGGGGAAGAGCAGCTGGCGGAATACCTGGACTATTACCGCCTGGATAAAGGGTATATGGTAAGTTTTAATTTTAACAGGAAGAAGGAAGTTGGGGTAAAAACGATAAGGATGGGAGGTAAAATGATTGTGGAGGCTGTGGTTTAGCTATGGGCGGTGAATGAAAATGTGATCCCAAAACGTATGAAGAGATGGGAACTAAAGAAATAAAAATAAATGCCGATAAATATATTATAGGCATAGGATGACAAGGAAGGTCAGGTAGCTATCATGGATGATAAACATAAGAGTAAAAATTGATTTTTATATATTTTTTATAAGGTCGATTTTTATTCTTATTTTTTGGTGCTTATGGCAAAAACTGTCATCACTTTGAATTATCAATGCAAAGGAATAAAGAAAACATCAGCAAGGCGTAAAGAGGACATCGGACTGTGAGGAAAATGCAGAAAAAGCAGGCAGAGGAATTCCTAAATCTGCTTGGACAGGCTCATAATGAAATAAAGACGGCCATCAGGACAAAAGAAAAGGATACAGCGCTGGAATTGCTGGAGCAATGCCAGGATGGGGCAATCAAACTGGGGAACATGATAGAGAAAGTGGAGGGGGAAGGCTTTCCAACGATTCATCTGCTGGAAAATTATTGTGAACTGGTTTATGGGATTTATGAAGAAATTGCTGGAATGGGCCAGTATGCTGGGGATGGAACGATTAGCGAAAATGGACAGAGCGGCAAAGGTATTCCGATAGAGGAAGAAAATCTGGAAGCTGTATGGAAACATCTGGATGAAGTGCTTTTGCAGATAGAAAACAGCATACATAATGATATCAAAATAAGAAAAGAAGCGGTATTCCTTCCCTATAAAGCGGCCATGTGGGATTCCTTGGAGAGTGTCTGGAAAGCAGCGGAAGAAGATCAGGATTGTGATGCCTATGTAATACCGATTCCATATTTTGACAAAAAACCGGATGGAAGCCTGGGGGAAATGCATTATGAGGGCGAATTGTATCCGGAATATGTACCTGTTACAAAGTATGATGAATTTGATTTTCAGGCTCATCATCCGGATATGATATTTATACATAATCCATATGATATAGGAAATGCGGTGACAAGTATCCACCCCTATTTTTATTCTGGAAATATAAAAAAATTTACGGATTGCTTGGTATATATATCTTATTATATAACGGCCGGGGGAATGAGCGAAGGGCAGTCATTATGTTCTGCATATATCCATGCGGACTATATTGTGATTCAATCGAAGAAATTCAGGAAGTTTTTTGACGCCAGAATTCCCGATGAGAAGTTTCAGGCTTTAGGTTCGCCAAAGGCCGACAGCATATGGGAAAAGTGTCAGAACCCACCGGAAGCGCCTGTGGACTGGAAACGGAAAATGAGCGGAAAAAAGGTGTACTTTTATAACACAAGCCTGGGCGGTATGCTGGAAAATACGGAAAAATTCTTAAAGAAAATGGAATATGTGTTCCGTTGCTTCCAGGGGAGGGAAGATGCCTGCCTATTATGGCGGCCCCATCCTTTAATGGAATCCACCATGGATTTGATGAGAGCGGAATATCGGCCGGTGTATGACTCTTTGAAGCAGAAATTCATTCAAGAGGATTTGGGGATTTTTGACGAAACATCGGATATTGAAAATACAATTGCTTTGAGTGATGTTTATATTGGCGATGCGGTCACTTCTGTAACGGCTTTGTTTGGTATTGCAGGGAAACCCATGTTTATTTTGGATAACAATATTTGTGAAAAACCCTTAAAAGAAGACTGGAGGGGAGGAATTATAGCCGGGTTTAGGCGGGATGGATATGATGAATGGAGAATTACCCAAGGGAATAAGCTTTATCATTCGCCAAATAATGATTATAGATATGAGTATTACTGTGAATTATCGGAGTATTCTGCAGGCGGATATTATTCCTGCGCGATTGAGATAGAGGGAAAGGTGTATATATGCCCAGCGAATGCACAGGATATCCTAGTGATAGAGGATGGGAAAATTATTAAGAGGATTGAACTGGAACGATTTATAGAAATGCCTGGCGCTTTTAATATAGCCTGTAGAATTGGCGAGTATCTTTTTCTCGTGCCGGATAAATATCCGTATATCGTACGTCTGGATACACGAAATGACAAAGTATCTTACATTATGGGTGTCAATGAAATATTTATCAGGGAAATAGACGGGGAGCACAGAGTGGGGGGGAGCTGTACCTGGAATCAATACCTTATGCTGGCTTCCCCGGCGGACGGCAAGGTGCTGGCTATCCACAGCGAGAGTCTGGAAACTCAGGTTTTGATGATAAAAACAGGAAATCCCTGTGGATGCGTGACAATGATTGCGGACGATAAGGAGATATGGCTGCTTCCTTATGCAGGCCGGGCGGTTACATGCTGGAATCCCGAGACGGGGGAGGCGAGGGAGTATTCGGATTTCCCGGAAACGTTCCATATGCGGGATGGGGTAGCGGGATGGAGCGGAAAAGATAAAGAATACTTTCTTTTTACTATGGCGATGCCATATAAGGATCATGTGATATTATCTCCAGGTTTGGGAAATATGTTCCTGATGCTGAATAGAGATACAGGGAAATGTGAGGAATGGAAACCACCCTTTGAAGTATCTTACGAAGAAAAAAACGGATATTTTCCGTTTTGGGCGGCGGGAACGTTTGTACGAAAAACGGATACGTTTGGAGAATGGAGCAGCCGGTATTATGATGCCCAGGCAAGAAAGCTATACGATGTGGATTTAGAAAGCAGAGAATATAAGGAAATCCCGATAGAATTTGATGAAAAGGAACTGGAAGAACATGCAGTTGGTTTTGATAAAACCTCCCAATGGATGGCGTACAGCTGTAGTGAGGATGCATTTCATTCATTGCCCGATTTTCTGGATGGGAAAATGCCAGGAAGGCCTTTTGATGAAAAACTTCAAAGGGAATTATATAGTGTGATTGTGAAAAATAGTGATGGCACATGCGGGGAAAAGATATATCGGTTTGTGGCGGAGGACTGAGAATGCAGAAAAAGCAGGATTATGATTGGATAGACTTTATTTCTGATAAAGTGGAACATTATTACAATGGGAGACAAGTTGTTTTATGGGGAAAATATAGTGTATCCGATGAGATAAAAGATAAATTGAAAAGGAAGTATGGAATTGACATAGGATTTTATGTAGATAGCGATAGCAGCAGGATAGATAACAAGCAAGTATTTTCACCGGATTGTTTAGCCGGAAAGGCTTTGGATTATTATGTTGTAATCCCATTGGCCTATTACCCGTCAATAAAGGACAAAATTTCAGGGGGGGGGGTATAGAGAGGAAGTGGATTATTTCTACTTCTGCGATTGTGCTATAAAACAGGAGGAGAATTATTTTGAGGATGCCCATGGAAATAAGATTATTGGTAAGCATCAAGGTTTGAAATTTGTGTTTTCGGGTTTTGATTCTGTAATAGAGATTGGGGAGAATGTAAGTTTTCAGAACACATGCATTTATGTACATAGTAGGTGTAAGGTTACAATTGGGAATGACAGCAGCTTTACGGAAAGCGATGTAGAGATAGGCAATTACAGTAATTTGTGGATAGGGCAAAAGTGCTACATTAGTTTTTTGCAGATAGGCCTTGAGGTATGTGCAAGCGGTTTGTTAGAAGAAGGAATCCAGATTCGAGGAAGAAATAAATTTACAAAAGAAAGATGGACAATGTGCCAAAATTCAGAATTAAGGATTGGAAGTTTTGGATTTTTTGAGGGGGAAGGTGCAATCTGGATAGGGGAAAATACAACTTTTAAAATAGGCACAAAATTTAGCATACAGGGAAGATACACTATTGCATTAGATAATTTTACCAGTATAGCCATTGGCAATGACTGCATGTTTTCTTATGAGGTTATCATGCGCAGCAACGATGGACATACAATTTTTGACGTTGATACAGGAAAAAACATAAATTCCACAAGGAATATTAGCCAGGGACGAAAAATTGTGATTGGCAATCATGTTTGGGTAGGCGCGAGAACTTTGATTTTGTATGGAGCCAGGATTGGAGACGGAAGTATTATAGGTGCCAATAGTCTGGTGAAAAAAGTAATACCTAATAATTGTATAGCAGCCGGTATCCCGGCAAAAGTGATTAGAAAAAATATTGCATGGAGCAGAAAGAACTGCGCAGAAAATATCTCGGATTGTGGGATGGAATACATTCATGCTACAAAATAAGTAGAGAGAATAAGGCTAAGGAGACTGGAAGGTATATGAAAATATGGGCACACAGGGGATGCAGCCAGAGATATCCGGAAAATACGTTGCTGGCATTTGGGAAAGCAATGGAAATTCCCAATCTGACAGGAATTGAACTGGATATTCAGTTGACCAAAGATGGGGAATTGGTGGTAATCCATGATGAACGGGTGGACAGGACAACAGAAGGAATAGGGTTTGTAAAGGATTTTAAGCTGTCGGATTTAAAAAGACTTCATATTTATGCGGATGGCAATCCAGGCCAGCGGATTCCAACGATGGATGAGGTATTCGATTTAATAGGGGAAAATTTGTGTGGGGGGGTATTTCGATTAAATATTGAATTGAAAACAGGTGTCTTCCCTTATCCGGGGATAGAGGAAAAAATTATTGACATGGTTCATAGAAGGGGGGTTCAGAAAAATATAGTATATTCTTCCTTCAGAGCACTTACATTGGAGAAGGTTCGGGAACTGGATGGGGAGGCAGAAATAGGCATATTGGATACTAAAGTTTCAGACTGCCTGTTTAAACTCAAAGGTGGCTGCGGTGCCAATGCATTGCACCCATATTGGAAAGGGATAGATTTGCCGAGGGAGAAAATCAGCGACTATAGTGTAAGAGCATATTTTAAAGGGCATTTATATCCGGAAAGGCCTACAGGAACAAGGCTGGACTTGAATAGTCTGGAAGAAAAGGGGATTACGGATGTATTTTTGAATGAACCGGAGATGTATTGCAGTACATCTATTGGTAAATTATAAATTTTATTACATTTTCCAATGATATTGCACCTTGACAATTTCATACTTTATTTCAGATTGAAAAACATGATTCCGTTCCTTTACATCTTCCATCTGCAATGATAAAATGTGCATATATTAATATGTGTAGATTGAAATTTACTAAAAGTAGATGTGTACATATGGAGGTAAAATGAGGCGCTATTTCAATACGGAAGGGCAATGCGATCCAGAAATACATTATATGGTAAAACTGGACGAACGGGTGGACAGGATAAAGCTTTTTTTCATAGATACAGGAAAATATTTTATTATTAATAAAGCAAGGCAATATGGTAAAACGACTACTTTATATGCTTTGGAAGAATATTTGAAAAGAGATTATGTTATTGTTTCTATGGATTTTCAGGGAATTAGTACATCGGAATATCAAAACGAATGTGTTTTTATTAAGGCATTTAAAAGAATGTTCATAGAGGCATTAGAAGAGAATGAACTAAAGCCAAAAGAACTGAAGGCAGCGGTTGAATCCCTAAAAGATACCGAACAAAGTACATTAAGTGAATTGTTTTATTTTTTGAGTGAAATATGTAAATCATCTCTACAGCCGGTGGTCATGATGATAGATGAAGTGGATACAGTAAGTGACAATCAAGTTTTTATAGACTTTTTGGCGATGCTTCGGAGAGATTATATAAAAAGAAGAAAAAAAACAGTTTTCCATTCGGTAGTGCTTGCAAGTGTATATGATATTAAAAATTTGCGGCTGAAATTCAGGCCAGATGAAGAACATCGATACAATAGTCCATGGAATATTGCAGCTGATTTCGACATCGAAATGGCTTTTTCTGTAAAGCAAATAGAAAATATGCTGTTGGAATATGAAACGGATAATCAAACAGGGATGGATGCGACAGAAGTTGCCAAGGAAATATATCAGTATACCTCAGGCTATCCCTATTTAGTGTCAGCCATTTGTAAAACTATGGATGAAAAACTGACTTGCGTGGATACTCTTGAAAATAGTAATAACTTGTGGAATAAAGAAGGGGTTATGGAAGCAGTAAAAAAGATACTACAGTCCAATATTCCTTTGTTTGACAATATGATTAAGCAGCTGGATACTTATGCTGATTTGCGGAAAATGATAGAGGATATTTTATATCAAGGAAAACAGATATCGTTCAGCCCGGCAGAAAAATCTATTAACCTGGGGCTTATGTTTGGTTTTTTTAAAGAGAAAAAGGGGCATGTAGAGATAGCAAATCGTATTTTTGAGATGTACCTGTTGAACTTGTTTATAGCAGAAGAATCTATGAGGAGTGATATGTTTCTTTATGGACAGAGGGGTAAGAACCAGTTTATTAAGGAACATCGGTTAGATATGGATTTGGTACTTGAGAAGTTTGTGATGCACTTTACAGAAATTTATGGAGATAACGATGAAAAATTTCTTGAAACTTATGGCCGAAAGTTTTTCCTGTTATATTTAAAGCCCATTATAAATGGCACGGGAAATTATTACATTGAGGCTCAGACATTAGATGCGAAGCGGACAGATGTGATTGTGGATTATCTGGGGGAACAATTCATTGTAGAATTGAAGTTATGGCACGGAAATGAGTATAATGAAAGAGGGGAAGCGCAATTGGTGGAATATTTGGATTACTTTCATCAAAAGAAAGGATATATGCTTAGCTTTAATTTCAATAAGAAAAAGAAAATAGGAGTAAGGACAGTAACGGTTAAAGACAAAATAATTGTGGAAGCTGTTGTGTAGAAGAGGATATACAAAATTATAATGTGATGTTTAAGTAATCTGATATAAAGTATGGGATTGTCATATTTTATATCAGTTTTTTTGTTATAAAAATGAAAAATTTCAACCCCAAGCTTGTGCGTAATAGGAGTTTATAGACTTGACATGTATGGGGAATCACATAGAAATGGAGAGAAAAGTGAAACCATCAAAACAAGAAGTGCGATATTATATTTCAGAAGAAGAACTAAAACAAATTCAAGCTATTCAACAGGAATTAATCGGTGAGGTAAAGCGGATATGCAAAAAATGCAATATCCATTTTAATATGGTCGGTGGAACGATGCTTGGGGCAATCCGCCATAAAGGACATATTCCGTGGGATGATGATGCGGATATTGGATTTCTTAGAGCAGAGTATGAAAAATTCCGGAAAGCATGTAAAACGGAATTGAACCATGAAAAATATTATATGCAGGATTTACGCGATACGGAAGGATACCGCTGGGGATATGGAAAGCTTCGCAGGAAAAATACGGTGTTTACAAGGCTGGGTCAAGAATTCATGCCTTATGAACAGGGGATTTTTATAGACCTTATGCCTTTCGATAATGTGCCAGACGGGCAGCTTTCCAGAAGAATCCATTTTTTCCGATGCTTTTTATTCCGTAAACTGCTTTGGTCTGAGGTGGGAAGCAGGGTAGAAGAAAATGCATGGATAAGATGTATCTATCAATTATTGAAACTGATTCCGATTGAAATAATTGTAAAACGCTATCAGAAGTTTATTGATGCCAGACGGAAGAAAAAAACTAATCTGGTGCGTATTCTTACTTTTCCGACCCCGAAAGGAATATATGGATATGAGAGAAAGTGGTATACACAGTTGGCAGAATATCCGTTTGCGGATATGAACCTTCCTGGTGCGAAGGACTATGACGGTTATCTGAAAGTGAAATTTGGAAATTATATGGAACTTCCGCCAACGGATAAACGAAAGACACATCCGGTGTCGGAACTTAAACTGCCAAAGAACTAAATCATTGATAAAGGGGATAAGGCCATTTCCGGCACAGAGGGAGCAAATGGGCATTTAAGGGGTAACAGTTAGTAGTTCGTTCGGCTTAGGGATTTGTATGTATAGCAAGGAATGGACTGTGACAGTGAAGTCATGGGTTGGAACGCTACATTTGAGGAGTGATAGACATTGGAAGAAAAGAAAAAATATAAGATTGGCTATACGGACGGCGTATATGATTTGTTCCATATAGGGCATTTAAATATGATTCAAGCAGCAAAACACAATTGTGAATATTTGATAGTAGGGGTACATGGAGATGATGTGGTGGAAGAATATAAGCATTGCCGGCCTATTATCAATGAAAATGACAGAAAAAGAATCGTGGAGTCGATAAAAGGGGTGGACCGGGCGGAAATCAGCCGGTTTCGGGATAAACTAAAGCTGTGGGAACTGTACCATTTTGATGTGGTGTTCATCGGTGATGACTGGAAAGGCACACTGCGGTGGAATCAGTTTGAAAAGGTGCTTGCCAAGGTCAATGTGGATGTGGTGTATGTTCCTTATACCGGAGGGATTTCCACTACGGAAATCCGAGAGAAGATCATGAGAGGAGATAATATATGAGCCAGGGAAAAAGGTTGCGGATCGCCATTACAATGGGTGACCCAGCCGGGGTTGGCCCGGAAATCATAATAAAGGCACTAAGCCATGTGGAAATATATAAGAAGTGCATACCAGTGGTAATCGGTGATTATGCAGCGTTGGCGGATGCTATTTCTTTCTGTGGCTTGCCCATTAAATTGCGGGAAGTGTCAGATGTGTCAAAAGCCCAAGGAGAGTTTGGACAC